>Ga0209269_1000191_pt1 | contig 82857 bp, 93 predicted proteins | sample MTBAKMMethaMetaG_FD_187455 | JGI IMG/M metagenome (GOLD analysis project Ga0209269, IMG submission 187455) | Enrichment culture microbial communities from Arthur Kill intertidal strait, New Jersey, USA, that are MTBE-degrading - MTBE-AKM (Arthur... | ecosystem: Environmental > Aquatic > Marine >...
GCAGATTGTCATTCTTAACGTTGCCCCTTTGGGTTGGGAAATAGCCTTCAATCTTTCTGTATTGTTCAGGTGTTATCTCCATACACCCATTATATCACCAAATCACTGTTAGTGTGAACACGCCCTAGTTTTATGTTATACTAAACGATATGAAAATTCCGATGAAAATATCGGTTGCTAAATCTGATTACTTCATGAACAGAGCGTGGGATGCCTGTTTATCTCTTCCACCAAATGTTGCTGGTGACATAACGAACAAATCTCAAAGTAATTACTTTTCTCCCGTGTTTCTTGATGCCTATATTATGAGCGTTATTGCACTCGAAGCTTTTATCAACGAAAGAATTGCGATTAATTTGCAAATTCTGAATAATCGGATAGCCATGAAACTGGCAGAGCCTGAAGAAGTTAACCATAGGAAAATCTTGGAATTACTAAAAGAGCAGGACTTGATAACAAAATACCGAATGATGCCAGTCCTCTTGTGGGACAAAGCCTTTAACGAAAGTCGGTCTCCTTTTCAGGATTTTGTTTCGCTTGTTTCCATACGTAACGACATAATTCACTATAAGATGCCATTCTATGATGAACAGAGACTGAGACCAAAATGGGCAAGGAAACTCGAAGAGAAACACATTCTTCTTTCACAACCCGTAGTCCATGAACAGTATCGGGTTTGGATAGATGAAATTTGTACTCTTAAAGGGGTAAAATGGGCCTACAATACAAGTTGTAGAATGATGAAGCAGTTTGCCAAGTTAGCAGAAGGCATCATCCGAACTACTTGTCAGGATTACGTCAATTCCTTCAAAGAACTTTGACATGATGGGTTTTCTGATGCCCTGTTAGCAGTTAGGCAGGAAGCAGTCTAAGAGGGGCGGCAGCCCCTCTTCCTTTTTCCTCCCCCTTTCCTTTCCAAGGAGAGGGGGATACAGGGGGTGAGGTTCACCCGCTCTGATGCTGGCACGCTGGCAAGGCAGAATGGTAGAATGGTGAGAGATTTGCTTCTGAAAGAGGAATTTGCATGGCTGATACCGTCCGCACCCGCTTTGCCCCCAGCCCCACCGGTTTCCCCCACGTGGGTAATATCCGCACCGCGCTGTTTGCCTGGCTCTTCGCCCGGCACCGCGGCGGCAGTTTTATCGTCCGCATCGAGGATACGGATGTCGCCCGCACGGTGGAGGGCGCGGTGGAAGCTATCCTGGACGGGCTGCGCTGGCTGGGTATCGACTGGGACGAGGGGCCTGAGGTGGGGGGCGATTACGGACCTTATTTTCAGTCGCAACGTCTCGGCCTCTACCACGAAGCTGCGGAAAGGCTGGTGGCGCAGGGGAACGCCTATTACTGCTACTGCTCTCCGGAACGCCTGGACGCGATGCGTAAGGAGCAGATGCGTCTCAAGCAGCCCCCCGGCTATGACCGGCAATGCCGCGAGCTTTCCGCCGATGAGCGCGCCGGATGCGAGGCATCGGGCGTTACCCCCGTGGTGCGCTTTAAGATGCCCCTGGAGGGGAATACCGTCTTCCAGGACTTAATCTGGGGTGAGGTGAAATTTGAGCACAGCACTATCGACGACTTCGTGCTGCTGAAGTCGGACGGCTATCCCACCTATCACCTCGCCAATATCGTTGACGACCATGCCATGGGGATGACCCACGTTATCCGTGCCGAGGAATGGATTTCCAGCACGCCCCGCCACGTCCTTCTTTATAATGCCTTCGGCTATGCGCCGCCTGAATTTGCCCACCTGCCCATGATTCTGGGGCCGGACAAGGCGAAGCTGAGCAAGCGCCACGGCGCCGTCTCCATTACCGAGTACCGTGAGCAGGGCTTTCTGCCCGAAGCGATGATGAACTTTCTGGCCCTGCTGGGCTGGGCCCTGGATGATAAGACGGAGCTTTTCTCATGGCGGGAGCTGATAGCTAATTTCTCGCTGGAAAGGGTGAGCCGCACCGCGGCAGTCTTTAACCATGAGAAGCTCTACTGGATGAACGGGGTCTACATCCGCAACCTCAGCCCGGAGGAGTTCGTGCAGCGGGCCCTGCCGTCCCTTGATGCGAGGCTGCCGGAGGAAGTAAACCGCCCACTGAATATCGATTACGTGCGGGAGATTATGCCGCTGGTGCAGGAGAGAGCCAAGACTCTGGCGGAAATACCGGAACTGACCGACTTCTTTTTCACGGACAGGCTGGACTATGGTATGGAACTGCTCATCGGCAAAAAGATGGACGCGGTAATGGCCGAGAAGGCGCTGGAGGTCAGCCGGCAGAGACTGGAGCAGCTTTCCGCATTTGATGCTGAATCGCTGGAAAACCTGCTGAGGCCGCTGGTGGAGGAGCTTCAAATGAAAGCAGGCCAGCTTTTCGGGACGCTGCGGACGGCGGTTACCGGGCGCACGGTGGCCCCCCCGCTGTTTCAAACAATGGCTGTCCTGGGCAAAGAGAAGTGTCTGGAGAGGATAGACCTGGCGCTGGCCAAACTGCGCGGTTAGGAGTGTAATAGTGACGCGTCTGGAGCCTGACCAGGTACCGCCGGAAAAACTGCTTGATTTCTGTTCGCGGAGCCTCTATACCCTCGACGGTCTCTGGTTTATCGCACTCGAAGAAATTAAAGGTTTCGAGACCGCCCTGGAGATTGACGCCGAAGTTTGGACCCGGCTCACCCGCGTCCAGGCAAAGAGGGTCAAGGAGTTCTTCGCTATCGATGAGGACAACCCGTTGCAGACGGTGATGAGCATCATGGAACTCGACCCGCTGCTCAGGGTCTTTCGCCCGAAAGTAGTTGAGCTTAATGATAGAAGAGCGGTCTTCCGCTTCCTGGACTGCCCCCCGCAAAAAGCCCGCCTGCGGGACGGCCGCCCGCCGATGCCCTGCCGGCAGTTGAGCATGGTCATCTACCAGGCCTACGCTGACGCCGTCGACCCCGCGATTAAGTTGAAGTATGTCCATTGTCCCCCTGACCCGCACCCGCCGGAATACTGGTGCGAGTGGCAGTTCGAGATATAGGGAGGGGTTCCTGTATGCTTTCCGGTTGCCGTGTCCTTGACTTTACCGATGAGAAGGGGGCTTTCTGCGCCAAACTGCTGGCGGACATGGGCGCGCGGGTCACCCGCATCGAAACCGGAGACAATTCAATTCAGGGAACGGCGGAAGACCTTTATCTCAACTTCACTAAAGAGACCATCCGTCTGAACCTGAATGATGCGCCCGAACGAGAGGAATTCAAAAGACGAATCAACGAGGCGGACGTGATCGTGGAGAGCCAGCCTCCCGGCTTTATGGAGAGGTTGGGTTTGAGATATTCGCAACTGAGCGTCCTGAATCCCCGGCTGGTGATGGCTTCGATTACCGGCTTCGGGCAGAGCGGCCCTTACCGCGACTGGCAGTCGTCGGAGCTGGTGGCGGCGGCAATGGGGGGGTGGCTGTCCGTTACCGGAGCGCCCGGGGCGCCACCGCTGGCGCTCTATGGCAACCAGGCGTATTGCACCGCATCCCTCTTTGCCGCTAACGGTATTCTGCTGGCGCTGTGGGAGAGGCATAATTCGGGGAAAGGGCAGTACCTGGATATTACCGTTATGGAATGCGTCGCGGCGACACTCGACCATGTTCCGGTGCGCTATTTCTACGAGGGACAGGTTGCCGGGAGAGGAGGAGACCTCTACTGGAACCACGCGTTTAAAATCTTTCCCTGCCGCGATGGCCATGTTCTGCTGACGCTGCACATGCAGTGGGAGACGCTGGTGGAATGGCTGGAGAGCGAGGGAATGGCGGAGGACCTGGGACAGCAGAAATACCTAGACCGCGCGGAAAGGGAAAAAGACCTCGCTCATATCATCGAAGTGCTGGAGCGGTGGACGCGGTCGCACACCGCCGCCGAACTGGTGGAGACCGGACAGTTGATGCGTTTCCCCTGGGCTAAGGTAAATTCCATCCCGGAGGTTCTGGACTGCCCTCAGCTAAAGCCAAGAGACTTTTTCCGGGAAGTGGAAGACCCTCGCACGGAGCGGAAATACTGTTCTCCGCGCCTGCCGTGGCGGGTTAGACAGTAATATGGAGAAAAAACGGAGCGGATTCAGGGACTGGTTCATCGTTCTTATGGCGCTGGCGGACGATGTCGCCGCGCTGGTGCTGGTGCTGGTGGTGCTCTGGTTTTTCGGTATCGAAATTTCACTATGGGGTATTCTCATATTGACACTGGTGCTGGGGGGTATTATTTTTTTTATCCACCGGGCGGTTATTCCCAGCCTTCGCCTTCGTAAAAAGACGGGGGCCGAGGGGATGGAGGGAACTACCGGCAGGGTCATCGAAACGCTGAAACCCGAAGGTACGGTGCAGGTTGCCGGCGAATACTGGAAGGCACGGTCTGTGAACGGGAACATCAGTACCGGCGAAGAAGTTGAAGTGATTGATATGCAGGGGCTGGTGTTGCGGGTGAAACGGAAGGAATGATGGAAGCGGGTTATCTTTCTTTATATCGGTCGGGTGAGTTGAAGAACCGTGCGGAAGCTCTAAAAGAGAGGTTGCGCTCCTGTGATGTCTGCCCCCGCGACTGTAAAGTAGACCGTCTTGAAAATGAACCCGGCTATTGCCATTCCGGGTACCTGCCTGTCGTTTCATCATACTGCGCTCACCACGGAGAGGAGCCGGTGCTCTCCGGCATCCGGGGTTCGGGGACGGTATTCTTCGGCAACTGTAACCTGCGCTGCGTTTACTGCCAGAACCACCAGATAAGCCAGGACTACGACGCGCAGAAGCAGCACGAGGTGAGGATCCGGATACTGGCGGAAAACATGCTTGACCTCCAGGACAGCCGGCAGTGTCATAACATTAATCTGGTCTCCCCGTCCCATTTCGTGCCGCAGATTCTGGAGGCATTGCTGGAAGCGGTCAGGAACGGGCTTCACATTCCACTGGTCTACAATACCAGCAGCTACGATTCCGTAGCAACGCTGCGGGAGCTTGACGGCATTATCGATATCTACCTCGCCGACCTGCGCTACGGCTCGAATGAAGCGGGCAGGAAGTATTCCGGGGCGCCGGACTACGTGGAAAGGGCGCAGTGCGCAATTAAGGAAATGTACCGGCAGGCGGGCAACCTGGCCACCGATGAAAATGACATCGCCCGGAAGGGGCTGATAATCCGCCACCTGGTTTTGCCCAACCGTCTTGCCGGCAGCGAAGCGTCACTCGCCTGGCTGGCGCGGGAAATCTCTCCCGAAGTGGCCATAAGCGTCATGTCCCAGTATTATCCCGCCCACCGGGCGCACCGCTTCCCCGAACTTCACCGGCGTATTACGGCGGCGGAATACCGGGAGGTGATTCGGATTGTGGAAAGGCTGGGAATGGAAAACGGCTGGCTTCAGGGGATAGATTCAGCCGAAAATTATGCCCCTGATTTCACCAGGGACATGCCTTTTAAATCGAAAATGAAAGGGGGCGGCTAGTGCTTTCGCTTGCGCTTCACAAAACCGAAGCGGACTTTCTTGCCGTTGAGTTCGCTGCCTTTTTTATTCACATTCTCAAGGAATGTATCCAGGTCTTTCAGCGGTTTTTCCGGTTTTTCTGCCTTGGCGGTCATTTTTGTTTCCTTATCTTCAGTGGTCAGGGTTATTGTAGCATAAAAAGGCCGATTAAAGCCAGCGGCTTCCGTCCTTCGAGCCATCTTCTGCAAATTAAAAATAATAAGGAGGAATAGTATGACGAAAAGGACCCTCGGTCCCACGAATCTGGTCTGCCCCATGCCTGTTTTTCTGGTGGGCGCGGAGGTGAACGGCAAGCCGAATTTCCTCACGGTGGCGTGGGGAAGTGTTGCGGCCGGGACACCCCTCACGCTGGTGGTGGCTATTAACAAGAAGAGGTATACCGCCCAGGGTATCCAACCGGGGAAGGGGTTTTCGGTCAATATCCCGTCGGTGGATATGGCCCGAGAGGTGGATTTCTGCGGCATCAACTCCGGGTCCAGGGTGGATAAAGTCTCCGCCTGCAAGTTTAAGGTCTTTTACGGGAAAACAGGCAACGCCCCGCTGATTGAGCAGTGCCCGCTAAACTTTGAATGCACCGTGTTGCACATACTTGACCTGGGCTCCCACCTGCTCATCGCAGGTAAGGTTGAAGAGACTCATATATCGGAAAACTGCTTTACCGAGGGCAAGCCGGATGTGGCCAGGATTAATCCCCTGGCCTTTGCCAATGCTCCGGAGGCGCGCTACCTCGCGCTCGGAGAGGTGATTGCCAAAGCGTTTTCCGTGGGCAAGGAGATAAAGACTGAATAGTCCGGTGCGCAGGCAATGTTATGCCCTGGACGGTATCCGCGTCTTGGATTTCACGAGAGTACTTGCCGGGCCTTACGCGACCCGTTTCCTGGCCGACTTCGGGGCGGAGGTAATCAAGGTCCAGCCGAAGCTGCCTCCGGAGAGCACCGGCCGGTTCGCCCTTGGTTATGAAAACACCTGGAACCGGAACAAGCTCGGTATTACCCTGGATTTGAACAGACCCGGGGGGGTCGAACTTGCCAGGCGGCTGGTCACCATGAGCGATGCCGTGGTGGAAAACTTTACCCCGCGGGTCATGGCGAACTGGGGCCTGGACTACGCCAATCTCAAGGCAATTAAACCGGAGTTGATTATGCTGAGCATGTCTATGATGGGGCAGGACGGCCCCAAGCGCGACTACGCGGGTTTCGGACCCACGGTCCAGGCCCTCTCCGGAATCACTTACCTGACTACTTTTCCTGATATGCCGCCCATGGGCCCCGGCTTTTCCTACGCAGACCATGCTGCCGGGCTTTATGCCTCGCTGGCTTTGCTTGGCGCTCTGGAGCAACGCCGCAGAACCGGCAAAGGACAGCACATAGACCTGTCCGAGACGGAAGCGATGGCAAGTCTGCTGGGTGGTTCTATCGTAGATTATACTTTAAACGGAGTCGAGCCTGTCCCTGCGGGGAACCGCTCGCTGCAGGCGGCGCCTCACGGCGTCTATCGCTGCCGGGGGAAAGACCGCTGGTGTGCCATTACCGTATCCGATGAGGAGGACTGGAGGCGCTTCAAAACAGCGCTGGGCAGTCCCGCCTGGGCGGAGGCGGAAGAGTTCGCCAATAACGGAGCGAGGCTGCTTCATCATGACGAACTGGACCTTAACATAACGGCGTGGACCAAGAACAAGTCCCCGGAAGAAGTAACGGATATTTTACAGCAGTATGGCATCGCCGCCGGGGTGGTGCAAAATGCTGCTGACCTGACAGAAGACCCGCAGCTTAAGGCGCGCGATTTCTTTATTGAGCTGACCCATCCTGAAATGGGAAAGACCGTCTCTGAAGCCAGCCCGGTAAAACTTTCGCGGACTCCCGCGGTGTACCGGCGGGCCGCGCCGCAAGCCGGCCGGGATAACCGATACGTTTACGGGGAATTGCTCGGGCTGAGCCCGGAGGAAATGGACCGGCTGGCGCGGGAGGGCGTAATTTAAATTTACTCGCATTTGCGGGGACAAGAGGTAGCCGCGGGGGCGGGAGAAATCATCGGGGATGGGACGGGGGACATTACTTGAGCCAGTAAAAACCGAAGAAAGCCAGGCGGTTTCTTTACGCCCGCTGGGATTGATGGTAAACTGAAAACCGAACAGGAGATTATCATGGAGTATATCTGGGCGCCCTGGCGGATGAAATACATCCAGATGGACAAACCGGACAAGTGTATACTCTGCGAGAAACCGAAAGAGAGCACCGACGAGGCAAACTATATTCTTTTTCGGGGCACATACAACTTTATCATCATGAACAGCTATCCGTATAATCCGGGCCATCTCATGGTGGCGCCTTACCGCCACCTCTCCGCCCCTGAGCAGCTTAACGAAGAGGAGCGCCGCGAGCATTTTAACCTGGTCCTTCGCTGCGTTGAGGTCCTCCGCAACGAGTTCAAGCCCGGCGGATTTAATATCGGCATCAACGTGGGTGCAGTGGCGGGAGCGGGCATCGAAGACCACGTCCACAGCCATGTCATTCCCCGCTGGAACGGAGATACCAATTTCGTTACTGTGGTGGCTGACGTGCGTGTCATACCGGAAGCGCTCGCGGATACCTACCGTAAGCTTCAGGGCAAGTTGTAGTTCAGGAAACTCTTCCCCGTTCTAAAAAGGCCTGCAATTGCCGTCTTCGCAGCAACACCAGCCCGAACCAGCCGAGGATTATCCCGCCGATTATTTCCGGCACATAGGTCTGCGGGCTGTTGAACAATGAGTACAAGATGCCTCCTGCCCAGCCGGTGAGGTCGATTTTATCGAAGTCAAAACCGAAGACAGGCCAGAACAGGGCCCGGGGTATATGCCACATCTCGTCCAGGACGAGGTGCATCAATACCCCGAAGGAAAGCGCACAGACGGCCGTGTCCTTCGATTTCCGGTAACGCCAGATGCCCGCCGCGCCGAGAATCAAAAAAAAGAGCAGCGTGTGGCTGAATATCCTTCCGTTTTGGAAAAAGAAGTGTCCCACCGGCTTATCGATGATGTCTGGCAGCAGGGCGCCAATAAGAAGGGCCCGGATATCGAAACGAGCTGCCAGCGAGTCAAGCCACTTTCCCGTTCCGCTTTTTCCTGCTAACGCCCGTTCGTTGAGCGCTCTCCCGGGGACGGTCCTGAAAAGACTGTTCACAGCCAGGGCCGCGCCCAGGGTAATCCCGGTATGTGCCAGCACGAGCATTTCTGAAAAGCTTCTCCCATCCTTATGTTGTGTGGTTGCCTGTCCACCTGAGGCATTATAACAGAACCCGCGCAGGAGACTGAAATTGGCTGTCGGGCCGCGCTTTCCGCCGCGGGGATTTAGGCGAAAGTACCAAGTAAGCGAATTACTTTTCGACTATATCAATCGGGGCTGCCGGGCAGTAAAATCTAGCCAGGGGTAGCGTAACCTGCTCCCGTCTCTAGAGGAGAGCGCTTGGTGCCATGGTAGAGCAGAAGGACAGGATTCAGCGGGAACTGGATGAGTTGACGCTTACGATAGACGAGTATCGTTCCAAGATTGACGAAATCGTCCGCAGGGAGAAGGAAAAGGTGCAGCGGATGGCGGATGAGGAGTCAAACCATATTATCGAAAGCGCCTGGAAAAAGGCGGAAAGCATTATCGCCGAGAACCAGGCCAAATCGGAGCAGCTCCAGCAGGAAATCGTAAGCCGGGCGCAGAAGGAAGCGGAGTCGATTCTCCGGGAAGCGAACCGCAAAGCTGAACAGGTACTCGCCGAGGCCGAGGAAAGGATTAAGAAGGAAGCGAAGAACCGCACCAGGGCCGAAGCTGAGAAAATCATTAATCGTGCTAAAGAAGAGTACGGTTCTCTTATCGCCCGTGCCCGCCAGGAAGCGGAAAAACAGGCTAAAGAAATCACGGGCCGGGCGGAACAGGAGACCCAGAAGTACATTCAGGAGGCTGCCGCGAGGTACGAGGAGGAAGCCCGGAAACAGGCGGAGCGGACGGTTGCCGAGGCCCGTGAGCGCGCGAAGAGTGTAGCGGATAACATGGCCTCGGGCAGCGCCGACATCGGCCGGATAATCGGGGATATCATGACCCGGACCGAAAAACTCGCGGAGAAGTTCAAAGAAGACCTGCAGACCGAGATCGGCGAATCTACAAAGATGGTTGCCGAGGCCCGCAAGAAGATGGAGCAGGTAGTGGAGCAAGCGATGGTGAAATCGGAGGCGCCTGCCCCGGAGGACGAAGGGGATTCCCCAAAGAGCGCCGTTCTTTCCGTTACGCTGAACGGCAAGAGCAACGGGAGTAATGACAAGCCGCTTTTCCTGGGGCAGATGGAACTGCGCACCATGAACTCCTACAGCTTTCAGCAAATCAGAAAATTGCGTAACTTCCTGGTCCAGGTACCCAATATTAAATTTGTGGAAGAATACGCTTCCGAGAAGGGGACAACGATACTCTTCGATGTGAAAGAGCCGCTGCCTCTCCTGGATATCCTGAGCAAGGTCCCGGCTGTAGAGAGCGCGTTCGAAGATACTGAAGGTCTCAAGTTGGTCCTGAGACACTAGACACAATTCCCTTCACGCGTTTCTATGGAGGAAGCGGATTTCGCATTCTCCGCCCGGGCCAGCCAAATCGTATTACCGGGAACCGTTACCTTTGAGTGATTGAAGGCCACGGGAATAAGGTTAAAATAAGTTAAACCGGACCAGAAAGGGCACACCGGGGGCGGGATGTGAGATTTCTTTTCGGATTTTCTCTGATAGTCGGGGGGCTTTTCGGAATACTTATCAGCCTTTTGGGCAATACCGTGTTTACCTCTGACATTATCGCCATAGACGGGATGGAAATATCCCTGGCGGTCGGCTCGTTCTCCCTGCTTGTTGTCCTGGGGGGAATATACACCTTCTTCGCGGGGTAGGTTCTTTGCGCCGCCGGCTGTTTCGTCATGCATGTTCACGGTCTTTCGGGCCCGTAACCATGCCAATCACCATCTTCGGTTTTTGCTGGCTCCGGGTGATGTCCCATCCCGCCAACTTTCTACCCGCTCCGTCCCGCCCTCGCGGCGGCTCTCTTCTTCCCCGACCGGGTCAAATAAAACCCGCTCACCGGGATGGTGTCCGTACGGGGAGAACGTGGTATAATCGGCTGTGTGAAGATGGTGCCCCCAATGGAATTCGAATCCATGTTCCAGCCTTGAAAGGGCCGTGTCCTAGGCCTCTAGACGATGGGGGCATACCAGTAGAGTATAACAGAGAACCGGTGCGCAGGACAATACTGTCGGAATGATTGAACTGTGGCGGTCGTTCAGCCTGCGGGCGTTACCCTGGCTGAAAAAAAGGCTGATTCCAATTTTGGGTCTGGTCCTGGTGGTGGCCATTACGGTCCTCCTTTTTCTCTACGGGCGTGACACGTCCCGACTTGCCATTTTCCGCAACTACGAATATCTGGGCGCGTTTATTATCAGTTTCATCGGAAACGCCACTATACTGCTGCCGGGCATCGTCCTGCCGATACTCTCCGGATTAGGCGTTATCTTCTACCGGATGAACGGGCTGGCCGGGCCGGTCCTGGTGGGGCTGGCCGGAGGCGCGGGGGCGGCGCTCGGTGAGATGGTGGGATACCTGGCGGGATACAGCGGGCGGGCCATCCTGGTACAGAACAAGCGTTATCAAAGAACGCTGGGATGGCTGGGACACTGGGGAGGCCTGGCGATTTTTACCCTGGCGCTGGTGCCGCTTTTCTTCGACCTGGTGGGGATAACCGCGGGCGTCCTGCGTTTCCCGGTATGGAAGTTCCTTCTTTTCTGCTGGTTGGGCCGGACGCTGTTATACGTCGTCTTTATCACGCTGGCCGCGCTTGGACTCGGTTTTGTGCTGCCGGGGGCATTCTAGGCGGGTTTGCGGATTTTGAATACGAGCAGCGCCCCGGCGAGAAAGTAAGCGATGCAGGCCAGCAGCATCACCTGATACCCGGTGTCTCCCCCGAAATCGTTTAAAAAGTCGATGAGGGGTCCGATGAGGCGTGCCAGGGCAGCGCCCCCGGCAGTAGCGATGTTGGTCAGGCCGAGGTAGCGCGCCTCTTCATTTCTCGGCAGCAGGTCGGTTGCCAGCGCCCAGTTCGTGCTGTTGAAAGCGCCCAGGGCGATGCCCAGGATACCGGCAGCCCAAAGCGTAGCTCCATAACTCTGAAAAAACAGCACGATGCTGATGCCGGCTGCGCCCGTAATGCCTGCGGCGACGATTATCGGTTTGCGTCCGGTGCTGTCTGAGATATGCCCGGCCGGCCAGACGGCGATGAGCATTCCGGCTACGGCGATGATGGTGAAGCGGGCGGTGGCCTCGGCGGGACTGGCAACACCGATAACGTCCCTTAAAAAATTCAGGGCAAACTGCTGGATGGTGGTGAACCCTATCAGTATCAACAGGCGGGAGACCAGAAACCAGACGAAATCCCTCTGTTTCCTGACATCTATCTGGAAGGTGCGTTTCAGCGATTTCCATAAGGGACGCCCGGAACCGTGGACAGGAAGTTCACGGACCAGGTAAATAGTGGCAAGAGCGCAGAGGAAGAGGACAGCCGCCAGGGCGCCCAGGGAATACCAGAGCCACCGGTCTTGCCCCGCCAGGAAATAGCGGTCCATCATCAGCGCGATGGGGTAGATTAGCGCTACTCCGCCCAGGACTTCGAGCAGGCTTTTCACGCCGGAAGCCCTCCCCCGTTTTCCCGCCGGGACCAGGTCCGGAATCAATGCCTGGTACGGCCCCTGGGCTATGTTGCCGCTTATCTGGAGCAGGCAGTAGACCAGGACTATAGCGGGGAAGCTGACCGGAAGCCCGATGCCGAAGAGAAGCACCAGGGAGAGAACTGCACCGAGGAGAATAAAGGGGCGGCGTCTTCCCCACACGGAGGTGAAACGGTCGCTGAGGCTGCCGGCGAGCGGCTGTACCAGAATCGCCAGCACCAGCCCGGCGAAGGTGAGCAGCCCGAGATAGGTGTTTTTCTGAGACTCCGGAACGAAGTCCAGGAGGCGCAGAGGGAGGATGATGGTATGGAGACTCTGCCAGAGGGCCGTAAAGGCGAAGCCGAAGACGGTAATCTTGATGTAATCGCCCCGCCGGAAGCTGCTGTGACCTGCCGGAACCTTGCCTGTCATTGCTTTTCAGCATAGCAGACGGGGGAACGCGGAGACAAGTTTGCCCCGTTCCGGTTTTAGTTGGCTCAGGTAGTGGCCGTCCCATCCGAATGACTTCTTTCCCACCCTGACCCACCCTCGCGGCTGGCCTTCTTCGCTCCTCCAGTTCGCCTTAAGACTTGGGCGGAGTCCCACCCACCCGCTTGATTTTCTTCCCGCCCGGCCCGCCCCGTAATATTTCCGGTTTCATCGCCGGATTACCGCTCCATTCCAGCAAGTTTCGCCCAGACTTTGTCCACAGTGGAACAACGGTATATAATTGGCAGGTAACATGGCAGAAAGAGAACGCATCCCCCTGGTCGAAGAACTATCCTTGAAGGCTCCGGCTGTAGAAATATTTGACCGGTTCCGCGGCCGTCCTTACAGCTTCTTTCTGGACAGCGGCATGGACCCGAAGCGCCTGGGGCGTTACTCTATTCTGGGGAGCGACCCGTTCCTGGTGCTGCGGAGTCGGGGGGATGAAGTATCGCTCATTCGAGATAGCGGGGAGGAAAGGAAAAAGGGGAACCCCTTTGATATCCTTCAGGAACTGCTGGAAATCTATTCCCTGGACAAAGAGCACGGGGATTTTCCCTTCGCCGGTGGGGTGGTGGGCTACTTCAGCTATGACCTCGGCCATTTCATTGAGAGACTGCCGTCCTCGGCAGTCGATGACCTGAATTTACCGGAGTGCTATCTCGGCTTCTACGATGCGGCGGTTGTATTCGACCATTTGCAGAACAAGGCCTGGCTGGTCTCCAGCGGCTTCCCGGAACTCGATGAGGGCCGCCGCAAAAGGAAAGCAGGGGAAAGGCTCAAGGAGCTCAAGAGCCTGGTCGCGGGTGGGGGCGTGAAGCCCGAAGGTGAAGAAGGGATGGCGGGGGGCATTGCTCTGCACTCCAATTTCTCCCGCGAAAAATACCTGCAAGCGGTTGCGACGGCGCGGGAATACATCTGCGCCGGAGACATCTTCCAGGTGAACCTTTCCCAGCGATTCGAGGCTGAAATCGAAATTAGTCCCTTCGAGCTTTACCGTCGGCTTCGCCGGATAAATCCCGCCCCTTTCGCTGGTTATCTTGATTTTGATGGTATAAGCATCGTGGGGGCTTCACCGGAGAGATTTCTCAAGGTAACCGGCGATTGGGTGGAGACGCGCCCTATCAAGGGTACCCGGCCTCGCGGTAAGACGCGCCAGGAAGACAGCTATCATGCCCGTCAGCTGCTTTCCAGTCTTAAAGACCGCGCCGAGAACGTTATGATTGTGGACCTGGAGAGAAATGACCTGGGGCGGGTCTGCCGCTACGGTACGGTAAAGGTGACCGAGATGGCGGTGCTGGAGACCTTTCCCACCGTCTTTCACCTGACTTCCACGGTGGTGGGGCAACTCCGCGAGGGGAATGACCGCATCGACCTCTTGAATGCAACTTTCCCCGGCGGCTCCATTACCGGGGCGCCCAAAGTGCGGGCGATGGAGATTATCGATGAGCTTGAGCCTACGCGGAGGAGCGTCTATACCGGCTCGCTGGGCTACCTCGGCTTCGATGGTGACATGGACCTGAACATTGTTATCCGGACCTTCCTGATAAAGGGAAACCGGGCCTATTTCCAGGTGGGGGGTGGTATTGTTTACGACTCGGAGCCGGAGGCGGAATACGCGGAAACACTGGACAAGGCGAGGGCATTGATACGGGCACTGGGCCTCTCCGAAGAAGTCGAGGTGAAGGCGACGCATGATTCTGGTGATTGACAACTATGACTCTTTTGCCTATAACCTGGTGCAGTACCTCGGCGAGCTGGGCCGTGAGCCGGTGGTCTATCGCAATGATGCTATCACGCTGGAGCAGATTAGAGCAATGGCGCCGAGCCACATCATCATTTCCCCCGGCCCCTGCACGCCTCTTGAAGCAGGCATCTCCAACGACGTTGTGCGGAGCTTCCGGGGGAAGATTCCGATACTGGGGGTATGCCTGGGGCACCAGTGCATCGGGCAGGTATACGGGGGCGTTATCCGGCGGGCAAATGTCCCGATGCACGGCAAGGTATCCTTTATCTTCCATGACGGGGAGACAGTCTTTCGCGGTCTGCCTTCGCCGCTGGTAGGCGGACGCTATCACTCGCTGGTGATTGAGCCTGACTCCGTGCCGGTGTCTCTGGAGGTCTCGGCGCGCTCGGACACGGGGGAAATCATGGGGGTCAGGAACCGGAAAGACGCCGTGGAGGGCATCCAGTTCCACCCGGAGTCGATTCTTACCGACTTCGGTCATGAGATGCTGTCCAATTTTCTGGAACTGAAAATAGCCGAAAGTGAGCGTTAGGGATGACACATGAGATTGTTTATCTTAACGGAAATTTGCTGCCTCACAGCGAAGCTAAGGTCTCAATTGACGATTATGGCTTTCTTTACGGCTACGCCTTGTTTGAGACCATGCGCGCTTACAACGGAAAGATATTTCTCCTGGAGCGGCACCTGCAAAGGCTCAGGGCTTCCGCGGCTGAGATTAAAATGGATACGGAGGGTATCGATTTTGCCGGGGCGTGCAACCAGGTAATCGAGGTAAACGGCCTGAAAAACGCCCGCCTGCGCCTGACGGTTTCCAGAGGGGAAGCCAGTTCGTTTCCCGGCACGGGAGAAGGGGGCAGACTGACGGTCCTTATCACGGCGAAGCATTACGGAGGTCTGCCGCTTCAGGTCTACGAAAAGGGCTACCGGGCGCTAATCTCGTCAGTTATCCGCTGTGCGGCGTCCGGACTTTCCCAATTGAAGACGGCAAACTACATTCCCAGCGTCCTGGCTAAGATGGAGGCGGAAGCGGCCGGCTGCGAAGAGGGCCTCTTATGTAACGAGCGGGGCAACCTTACTGAGGGCAGCATCAGCAATGTTTTTCTGGTGCAGGGCGGCAGGCTGGTAACCCCGTCGGTGGAAAGCGGAATACTTTCCGGCATTACCCGTCAGGCAGTCATGGAAATAGCACGGGGAACAGGGATTGAGATTGAAGAACGTGAAGTTGCTTTAGAAGAGCTTGAACGGTGTGACGAGGCCTTCCTGACCAACTCGGTGATTGAAATTATGCCGCTGGTCAGCGTGAGCCATAAGGGCAGAAAAACAACTATCGGCGACGGGAAACCGGGGGCAGTGACACAAAAGCTGATGGCGGCTTACCGGGAAATGGTGTTAAGGGAAACCGGATGAGGAATACCGGCGCTATTGTTCGTCCTGAAAGTGCAAAATGGTGCCGTTTTCTCCCACAGTAAAGAGGTCGCTCCCTGGGCTTGCCCATATACCTAGAAGAGAATCCATCCCGGTGACAGCGCTCCATTTATTACCGTTATAATGGACTATCGTACCCACAGCACCACCCACAGCGAAGATATCAGCGCCTGAGCTTCCCCAGACATCCCAGAGGTAAGGTATTGTACCGCTGTTTATTGTGCTCCAGCTACTACCATCATAGTGCAAAATAATGCCATCATTAGGGGTGTGACCATAACCTCCCACGGCGAAGACATCGCCACCTGAAGTTCCCCAAACTCCCCGAAGATGACTTTTGGTGCCGCTGTTCATCACATTCCAGTTATTACCATCATAATGGACGATGACGCCATCATTTCCCACGGCAAAGACATCGCTACATGAACTACCCCAGACATCATTAAGGGGACCAAAGTCCGTGGTTATGTTGTCCATCGGTCTCCAGCTATTGCCGTCGTAATGGACGATCGTGCCAGGGTACCCGTTTCCCACGGCAAAGATATCGTTATCTGAAGCCCCCCACACACCATACAGTCCAATACCTCTTTCCAATTGATATTGTTTGCTCCACTGGATACCATCATAGTGAAGGATGGTTTCTCCATCTCCCACCGCGAAAACATCACTACCTGACATCCCCCACACTCCTCGGAGGTAACTTGCGGTGCCACTGTCCATTGTAGTCCAGCTACTACCATCGTAATGGACGATAACGCCGTCTGCTCCAACAGCGAAGACATCATCACTCGAACTTGCCCAAACGGCGTAAAGGCGATTTTTCTCCGGGAGGCGGTATTGCGCTTCCATGGTAATCCAAGTAATCGACGGATGTGACGGGGTCATATTGGCTGAGAATTCCTGGATTTCAGTCTTCATAAGGGTCGGCTCTAATGTTTCAGGTGTAAAAGGCGGGCGGGATGGAATTCCAAAGCGGTATGGCGAACTCAGGTCGGGTGTCGAATGCGTCAGGTTCTCCGATGCCTCCTGTATTCCCGCAGGGGCTGGAGGTGGATGAGGCCCCTGTATGACTGCTGCGGTTTTATTTTCTTCGGTTAAATTGGCGGTAAAAGTTTCGGTGGCCGTTGCGGTAGGGTTATCCGCAGCATCACTTGTGACCCCGGTACATCCACTAATAATCAGCGTACTGCTCAGAAAAAGGAACAGAAAAAGCAGTTTTCTTTTCATGCACCAGAATAATAAACCTCTGCTGGAGCGTGCACAAGATTACTTTAGTACTACTGAGGCGCGGATTCGCTCTAGGGATATACGGCCAGCGTCGGCAGGCCCATCGTTTCTGGCAGGCCGAGCATCAGGTTCATGTTCTGGACTGCCTGCCCCGCCGCCCCTTTTATTAGATTATCGATGCAACTGACCACGATAAGGCGCCCCGTGCGTTCGTCGATGGTGGGGTAAACCAGGCACAGGTTAGTGCCCCGGGTGTGCTTGGTGTGGGGCGGCGCGCTCACCACCCGCACGAACGGTTCTTCCCGGTAGAAGTCCTGATACAGCTTCTCCAGTGCATCTTTATCGTTAATCTTCGCGGCGGCAAGCGTGGCATAAGCGGTAGTGAGGATGCCGCGGGTCATCGGAATGAGGTGCGGGACAAAGGTTACCGCCAGCGTCTGCCCGCGGAGGCCGCTGAGTTCTTGGACGATTTCCGGCAGGTGGCGGTGCCCCTGGAGGGCATAGGCGGCAACGTCCTCGTTGACCTCGGAGAAGTGGGTGGTCAGGCTGAGGCTGCGTCCCGCCCCGGATACGCCCGACTTGCTATCGACGATAATCTCCGGCTGGATGATTCCCGCTTTGGCCGCGGGGGCAAGGGCCAGGATGGCGCTCGTCGGGTAGCAGCCCGGGTTAGCCACCAGGTCTGTCTTTTTGATTTCCGCGCGGTGCAGCTCCGGCAGTCCGAAGGCGGCCTTTTTCAGAAGCTCCGGGGCGGGATGGGTAAAGCCGTACCACTGGGGGTAAGCGGCGGCATCTTTCAGGCGGAAATCGGCGCTGATGTCCACCACCTTCGTGCCCTGCTTCACCAGCGGGATAATGGCCTCGGCGCTTTCCTTGTGGGGCATGGCGGAAAAAGCGATATCGACTTTTTCCAGCGTTGCTTTTATCTGCAAGTCGGAATCGCCCAGGTGCGGGAAGACATCACCCAGCTTCTGCCCGGCGGCGCTGCGCCCGGTAACAGAAACGAGTTCCACCTCCGGGTGCTGCATCAGCAGCCGCGCCAGTTCCACGCCGGCGTAGCCGGTGACGTTGACAATACCTACTTTTATTTTGCTCATTTTGGTATGCAAAACCTCTGGTTTAGTATAACACAAGCCTAAGGCGTATTCCCAGAACCATGCTGTCTCTGGTGAAAGGCTTCGTACATCACCAGCGCCGCGGCGACGGACGCGTTCAACGAGCCGATTTTACCGCGCATGGGGATACGTGCCAGGAAATCGCACTTCTTCCTGACCAGTTCCGAAAGCCCCTGACCCTCCCCGCCGATAACCAGGGCAAACGGCCCGGTGACGTCCAGTTGACGGTAATCTACGTTTCCGGTCGCGTCAATACCGGCCACCCAGATGCCCTGTTTTTGTAGCGTTAATATCGACTGGGTAATGTTTACTACCCTGGCGACAGGCAGGTATTCTACGGCCCCGGCGGAAGCTTTAGCGACGGCTGCGGTCATGCCTGCCGCCCGGCGGGAGCGGATGATAACGCCGTGAATGCCGCTGGCTTCCGCCGTGCGGATAATCGCCCCCAGGTTCTGCGGGTCCTCCACTCCGTCGAGGATGCAGTACAGGGGCGGCTCTCCTTTTTCCCGGGAAACAGCCAGTAAATCGTCGAGGCTGACATAATCTTTAGCGGCCGCACAGGCAATGATTCCCTGGTGCTTCGGCGAGCCGGTTTGCTGGAGGACGGCGTCCGGTACGTATTCCACGGGGATACCATCGTTCTGGGCGAGATGCAGTATCTCTGCAACAACACCGTGCCGGGAGGCATTGCGCGCGAGCATGATTTTATGGATGGGGCGTCCTGCCCGGAGCGCTTCAAGCACCGGATTTCTGCCGACGATAATTTCGTCCACGGGTAAATTTTAGGGGAAAAGGGGCGCGGAAGTCCAGTATTAGCGGGACAAAGACCTTGGGAAGCTTCTTGATTGGCTGCCGAGCCAGGATTCGAACCTGGGCTTAGGGATTCAAAGTCCCCTGTGCTACCACTACACAACTCGGCAACTTACGGGTAGCATTATAGTGGTTTGAGGCTGAGGTGTCAAAGACGCGTGGCTGTCTGTGGCTGGTGCCGAAGGTCGGACTCGAACCGACACGGAGGTTACCCCCCAACAGTTTTTGAGACTGCCGCGTCTGCCATTCCGCCACTTCGGCGTTTAAATGAATGGAGCGGAAGACGAGATTCGAACTCGCGACCTCCTCCTTGGCAAGGAGGCGTTCTACCACTGAACTACTTCCGCATCTTGCTAAATGGTGCCGAGGGTCAGAGTCGAACTGACGACACGCGGATTTTCAGTCCGCTGCTCTACCACCTGAGCTACCTCGGCAGCACGTAAAATTATAGGGGTAATTGTGAGGGGTTGTCAAACAGGGGTGACTTTGGTTTTTGTATGAATTTGAGTGGAAGGGTTGTCATTGCGAGGAGCACAGCGACGAAGCAATCTCCAACCATGAAGCGAGATTGCTTCGCTCCGCTCGCAATGACATTACCAACCGAAACAGACAAAACAGAGAGTTCTTATTTTGTAGTCTGTACCTGTTGTCAAATGCCATAATCCCTATATACTCTCAGTCATTCTTTTCTTAGCTGTCGCTTTTATCGCGGCGGGGTTTGCCAGCGTTTCCGGTTTCAGTGGTGCCGGTAATGCTGGTGCTTTGGGTATCAAGATGCTTCTGGAGTCCGCCGGCCTTCTGTGAGGGGCTACTCCAGGATAGTATTGTCAATCAGTCGCTTCTTGCCTATTTTCACCGCCAGGGAGACCAGCGCGGGGGCGGTCAGCGTTTCCAGTTCTTCCAGTGTTTCATTATCCGCGATGCTGGCATATTCGACCTCGGCCAGCGGCTCCCGCAGGAGGAGCGCCATCATCTCGTGGCGTATCTTTGCAGCATCTTTTTCTCCGTGAGTGTGGAAGTCTTGTGCCAGGCTGAGAGCACGATAGAGGACGGTGGCGGCACGGCGTTCTTCAGGGTTGAGGTAGGTATTGCGGCTGCTCATCGCCAGGCCGTCGGGCTCACGCACCGTGGGCAGGGTGACCACCCGTAGTTTCATGTTCAGTTCCGCCGCCATCTTCCTGATAACAAGCGCCTGCTGGGCGTCCTTCTGTCCGAAGTAGGCGGCGTCCGGTTCGACTAAATTAAAAAGCTTGGCGACGACGGTGCAAACGCCCCGGAAATGACCGGGGCGGGAAGCGCCTTCCAGCCTATCCGTGATTTTGTCCACATCCACCCAGGTGTTGTATCCGGCGGGGTACATCTCTTCTGCTTTGGGCATAAAAACGAGGTTGGTCCCTTCCTTCTCCAATAATTCGAGGTCGCGCCTGGTATCCCGGGGATATTTCTTGAAGTCCTCGCTGGGGCCGAACTGGGTGGGGTTGACGAAGATGCTGACCACGGCGGAAGCGTTTTCCTTCTTCGCGTGTCTTACCAGCGCGAGGTGTCCTTCATGGAGGAAGCCCATCGTGGGGACGAAGCCGATGGGGGAGGGGAGACGCTGGCGGGCTTCCCTCAACCCGGCAATGGTTTTGACGACGTTCATCGTGGCTATTTCTTCAGGCTGGCCAGGACGCTTTCATCCATGGAGAAGCTGTTGGCTTCCGTGGGGAATTTGCCGTTTTTAACCTCGTCCAGGTATTGCCCGACAGCGTTTGACATAATGTCGTTGAGCCTGGCGTACTGTTTGGCATGCTTCGGAACGAAGTCGCTGAACGAGCCGAGAAGGTCGTTGATGACCTGCACCTGTCCGTCACAGCCGGCACCCGCGCCGATGCCGATGGTCGGGATGCCGATTTGCTCCGTAATCAGTGCGGCGAGGGGGGTGGGGACGGTCTCCAGCACCACGGAAAAGGCTCCGGCTTCCTCCAGGGCCGTGGCGTCCTTAAGCAGTTTCGCGGCGGCCTCCGGGGTCTTGCCCTGTATCTTGAACCCGCCGAAGGCGTTAATGGACTGCGGGGTAAGGCCGATGTGACCCATCACCGGAATGCCGCATTCCACGATGCGGCGCACCTTCTCGGCGACGTTTACGCCCCCTTCCAGCTTGACTGCCTGACAGCCGGCTTCCTGGATGAAGCGGGCGGCGTTTCTCAGGGCATCCTCTACGCTGACATGGTAGGTCATGAAGGGCATATCCCCGATGACCATCGCCTTCTTGGTGCCCCTGACTACTGCCTTCGTGTGGTGCAGCATCTCGGTCATCGTGACCGGAATCGTGGACTCGTAGCCCAGGACGACCATGCCCAGGCTGTCTCCGACCAGTACCAGCGGGATACCGGCTTCGTCCACGATGCGGGCGGTGCTGTAATCATAAGCGGTGAGCATGGCGATTTTCTCGCCTTTACGCTTCATTTCTCTGATTTGATTGACGTTGACTCTCATTAATTATCTCTCCCGGCGAATATTGTCTCGTCCACCCTCGCGACGATTTCATTGTTCCGGTTCACGTGGACGATTCCGGGGTGGTAATGCCTCGCCTCTTCGTCGGACATATCGGTATAGGTCAGGATAATTACCAGGTCGCCCCGGTGAGCGAGGCGCGCGGCGGCCCCGTTAACGCAAATCTCCCCGCTGCCTTCCATGCCTGCGATGGCATAGGTGCTGAAACGGGCGCCGTTACTGATATTCAGCACTTCGACGCGTTCATACTGAAGAATATCGGCGGCTTCAAGCAGCTTCCGGTCGATGGTGATGCTGCCCTCGTAATCGATATTGGCATCGGTTACGGTAGCGCGGTGGATTTTGCTTTTCAGCATGGTTCTCACTGGATTTCCTCCCGAAGTCAGTTTCATTTCAAAACAGCGGCCAGTTCTTCAGCCTGTTTTTCATTGATTTTTCCCTTGGCGAGTGAGATAGGGATGGTCTGCCGTCCCAGCTCCTTGTAGGCGGGTAGAATGGCCGGGGCGCTCTTCTGCAGGGCCTCGAGGTGCTTCTTGATCGTTCCCGTGTCTCCCCGCGCGATGGGGCCGGTGAGGCAGTTGGGGAAGCCGATTTTATCGAGGTTATTGACCGTTCCCCGGATAAGGGGGAGCAGGGCCTTTGTCGCCTGTTCCGCGGGTACGGAGAAGGTCTGCCAGAGGTCTGTGGACAGCTTCACCAGGGTGACAAAGTAGTTGCAGGCCATCACGGCGGCGGCGTGATAGAGAACTTTATCACTTGCCTTAAGCTCGATGGCTATGCCGTCCAGGGAAGCGGCTATTTCCTTAAGGGTGGCGAGCAGGGGTCCTTCCGCTTCGATGGCGAAGGTGGAGCCGGGGATATTGGCGATAGCCTGGTCCACTCCGGCAAATGATTGCAGGGGATGGATGCTGCCCACACGGGCGCCAGTCCGCCTTGCCGGCTCCAGGATATCGGTGCTGGCGGCGCCGCTGCAGTGGACGGCGCTGTTTTCAGGACGCCACTTTATTTCTGCGGCAACCGTGGCGATAACATCATCGGGGGTGGTGATAAAGACGAGGTCGGCGGCGTCAGCTACGTCCTGGCTGTTCTCGGCGACGCGGGAGTTGGTAATTCTGCGGGCAAGTTTTTCAGCGGAGGCCTTGGTGCGGCTGGACACCGCGACGACCGGGTAGCCCTTGCGGCTGAGGAGTACCGCCAGTGCGGTGCCTACCGTTCCCGCGCCGATGAATCCTATTCCGGGCTTTTCAGCTGCCAAAATAAAACCCTCCCGGACACAGCCGAAGAGGGCTCAATCAACTGCCTCTTGCCGTCTCGGTCGTATCCGATCCAAGCGACTTTATTTGTTAAGTCTGCCGCAGCACTCACCGCCATAAAGGTCGGTGGTATGAGTTCACCGTATATTTTAAGACTTGCAAAAGCCGTTGTCAACAGATAATGAGAAGGGTTCTGCTCAGTCTTGTTGTCATTGCGAGAAGCGCAGTGACGAAGCAATCTCTACTACATTCGTTCGGGATTGCTTCGCTCCGCTCGTAATGACAAACTTTTCAATCAAATGCAAATTAAACCATAGAGAGAAGTTCTGGTTGGATTTGACAGGGGAGAAGAGAAAGCCGCGAGGGTGGGGCAGGGTGGGAAGAGAATCAGGGGTGGCAGGGGGGAGGTCTTTATTTTATTTGCTGAAGCGAACGTCTCCCCGTGTAACATTGTTCCCATGAGGGTGAGATGATATAATGGACACGATTTTGCTTCCACCAGAGTAAGAGGTAAGGAGCAGGAAATGGCGACGACTCAGGAACTGGTTGAAGAGCTAAAGAAAAAGAGAGCTAAAATCCTGGCGATGGGTGGGGAAGCCGCGATTGAGAAGCGGCACAAGAGTGGACAGTGGACGGCCCGGGAAAGAATCGATTATTTTTTCGATAAGGGCACGTTCACCGAGATTGGCATGTTCGTCAAGCACCGCACCATTCACTTCGGCATGGCGGAAAAGGAAATACCAGCGGAGGGCGTGGTTACCGGCTACGGCCTGGTCAACGGCCGTCCCGTGGTGGCCTTCGCCGAGGACTTCATGGCCATGGCGGGCACTTTCGGCGAGTACCACGGCCTGAAGGAAATCCGCGCCATCGAGTTTGCCATGGAAAAAGGCTGGCCGGTGGTGGGCATGAATGATTCCGGTGGGGCGCGTCTTCAGGAAGGCATGGATACCCTGGAGATGTACGGCAACCTGTTCCGTACCCAGATAAGGGCCTCGGGGGTGGTCCCCCAGGTTGCCTTGTTGATGGGCCCCTGCCTGGGCGGGCAGGCCTATCACCCTGTCATGCAGGACTTCATCATCCAGTGCCGGACCACCGGTTTCATGGGCATCGCCGGGCCGGCTTTTGTCAAAACTCAGCTCGGCGAGGAAATCAGCCTGGAAGACCTCTCCGGGTGGAAGGCGCACGCCGTGAAATCCGGGCAGACCCACGTCGTCGCCGAGGATGATAAAGATTGCCTGGACAAATGCAAGGAACTGCTTTCTCTCTTTCCCTCGAACAATCTGGAGTTGCCGCCGCGGAATGAATCTAAAGATGACCCGGACCGGCTCTGTCCCGAACTGGACGCTATCATTCCGGACAATCCGAGGCAGCCCTATGACATGTACAAGGTAATCAGGGCAGTCGTGGACGAAGGATATTTCTTCGAGACGTTGAAGCACCACGCCCGCAGCGTTATCACCGGATTTGCCAGGTTTGGCGGGCGTCCGGTGGGCATCTGGGCAAACCAGCCGATGTGGGCCTCCGGCACGATTGATATCGACTGCGCGGACAAGGGAGCGCGCTTCGTCCGCTTTTGCGACCTTTTCGGTATTCCCGTGGTCACCCTGGGCGACTGCCCCGGCTACATGATCGGCTCAGACCAGGACTGGAAGGGAATCCTGCGCCACGGTGCCAAGCTGCTCTTCGCCTGGGCGGACGCTACCATTCCCCTGGTTTCCATTATCCTGCGCAAGTCCTACGCCGGCGCGCACTACGGCATGCTGGACAAGGGTATCGGCGCGGACCTGGTCTTCGCCTGGCCTTCGGCAAGGGTGACCATCGTCGGAGCGGAGACGGCCGCCAGCATTATCTTCGCGCGGGAAATAAAGGAATCGGAAAATCCCGGAGAGACCCGCGCGCAGAGAATCAAAGAGTATGAGGAGCTTTACGAGAACCCTTACTTCGGGGCCTCCCGCGGCTATATCGACGATGTGATAATGCCTCAGGATACCAGGAAAGTAATCAATCGTTCCCTGGATATCCTGGAGAACAAGAACAAGGACAACCGGGCATTCAAGGCACGACCCTGGCGGAAGTATTCCAACATCAACCTGTAAGGAGGAAGACGATAGAAGTAATCCCGGCCATTGACTTGAGGCGAGGCAAGTGCGTCCGCCTCTACCAGGGGGACTACACCCGGGAAACCGTTTTTTCCGACGACCCGCTGGAGGTGGCCCTGAACTGGCAGTCGATGGGAGCGCCGCGTATCCATATCGTGGACCTGGATGGCGCTGCGGCGGGAGAGCCGCGCAACCTGGACATCGTAAAGGAGATTGCGGGGACAGTACTGATACCCACGGAACTGGGGGGCGGCATCCGCACCCTGGAAATGGTGGAAGAGGTGCTCAAAGCCGGGGTGGAAAGGGTGGTGCTGGGTACGGCGGCGGTGGAAGACCGGGAGATGGTGAAACGGGCCTGCAGAAAGTACCGGGAGTCGCTTGTTCTGGGGATTGACGCCCGGGAAGGCAAGGTGACCACCTGGGGCTGGATGAAGGACAGCAACCTCAGTGCCCTGGAATTGGCGGAGGACATGATAGGTCTGGGGGTAAGAAGAATTATCTATACCGATATCATGCGCGACGGCACGCTTACCGAGCCCAACTTCAGCGCCGTCAGCGAACTGGCGGGCAAGGTGCGCGTGCCCGTGATTGCCGCCGGGGGCATTTCTACACTGGAACACCTCAGAATACTGTCTAAAATCGGCGTGGAAGGGGCCATTATCGGCAAGGCGCTCTACACGGGAGACATCAACCTGAAAAAGGCTATCGCCGTGACCACCGGGTTTTAGATTTTATTTGCGTTTAGCAGCCGGATGCTTACCTCGCCTCTTTTCTGTTTGTGGGTGGAGTACGGCGGGATAAACAGCGGCAGGACCGGGGGCGGGCTGGGCGGGAAGAAAAATCTGGTGGAGGGGTTTTAAAAAAACATGAAAGAAGAGCAACCGAAACTATTCAACAACCTGAAGTTCGATGAGAAAGGGTTGATTCCCGCCGTAGCCCAGGATGAGGGCACCGGCGCGGTGCTGATGCTGGCTTACATGAATGAAGAGGCGCTGAGGCGCACCTTGTCCGGCGGCGAAGCCTGGTTTTACAGTCGCAGTCGGCAGGAACTCTGGCACAAAGGGGCCACTTCCGGGAACTTCATCAAGGTCAGTTCGGTCTGGATAGACTGTGACGGGGATACCATTTTAATCAAGGGTAAGCCCATGGGGCCGGTGTGCCACACCGGCGAGCAGACCTGTTTCTTTCAGAGATTGAAATAAATCAGGGGGCCGCCGGGGCCTCTTCTGCCTGGTCAATTTCCACTGCTTTTCTCAGCGCGGTGATGGCTACTTCCAACTGGCTGTCGTCCGGTTTCCCGGTGGTCAGGGACTGCAGCCAGAGACCCGGAGAAAGGATAGCCCTCACCAGAGGATTGTGGGCGTTCTTTGCCCCGAACTGGGTGACCTCATAGCTGATGCCGGCGATTACCGGAATCAGGAGGACACGGGAAAACACCATCACCAGTACGGACTGCCTGCCGATGATGGCGAAGACGACGATGGCGATGACCAGCACGATGAAAATAAAGCTGGTACCGCAGCGCAGGTGGGCGGTGCTGTATTTTCGGATGTCCGGCACTTCCAGGGGAACACCGGCTTCAAAAGCGTTGACGGTCATGTGCTCGGCGCCGTGGTAGGTGAAGACCCGCTTGATATCCGGCAGCAGGGAGATTACCCAGAGGTAAGCAACGAAAAACACCAGCCGGATGATTCCCTCGACGATATGGAAAACAAGTGAGGAGGGCAGCAGCGGATTGGCCAGGCGGGTGAGGAAGAGTGGGGCCAGGAAAAAGAGACCCACGGCCAGCACCATGGAGAAGAAGACCATCAGCCACATCGATTTTTTGGAGAGTTCTTCGTCCTCTTCTTCCAGGGAAACGCTGGCGGAGTACATCAGGCTCTTGATGCCCATCGCCATCGCTTCAATCAGGACGATAACACCCCTGAGCAGGGGAGTCCTTCTCATCCGGCTGTTGTATATGTCCGGCACCCGCTGGACATCCAGCGCCAGCTCGCCGTTAGGGCGGCGCACCGAGGTCACCGCGGCCTTCTTCCCCCGCATCATCACCCCTTCGATGACCGCCTGCCCGCCGTAATTGAATTTCCTGTCTTTACCCATATAGTAAAAAGGAGCGGGGTAATGCCGCTCCTCTTCCTTTACCGGTTTCCCGGTTATGACTCCATCTTGTAGCGCTTCTTGAACCGCTCCACGCGCCCGGTAGTATCCAGCATGCGGCGCTGACCGGTGAAGAACGGATGGCACTTGCTGCAAAGCTCCACTTTCAGCTCCTTCTTGGTGGAGCCGGTGGTGAAGGTATTACCGCAGGCGCAGATAACCTTGGCGTCTTCGTAGTATTTGGGGTGAATTTTTTCCTTCATATCGATTAAGCAGCGTAAACGCTGACTTTCCTCCGGTTCTTGCGGTGGGGTTCGTACTGCACTTTGCCGTCGACGGTGGCAAAAAGGGTATGGTCCCGGCCCAAGCCCACGTTGTTTCCGGGATAGATGCGGGTGCCCCGCTGGCGCACCAGGATGGTCCCTGAACTGACGCTCTCTCCGGCGAACTTCTTTACCCCAAGCATCTTGGGTTTGCTGTCTCTTCCGTTGCGGCTGCTGCCGCCGCCTTTCTTATGCGCCATCTTCCTTCACCTCAGCCTCTTTCTTCGCTACCCGTGTCGTCCTCTTCCGGGCCGGTTTCGTCTCTTTTTCTTCCGTGATGCCCGGAGCCACAATCTGATCGATAGCCAGCCTGGTATACATCTGGCGATGTCCGGTCTTCTTGTGGTAGCGCACCTTGGCCTTGTACTTGAGAACGATGACTTTCTTCCCCTTGCCTTCGCCCTTCGCCGTAGCGATTACCATCGCCCCGTCAACGAGCGGATTACCGGCGGTTACTTTATCACCGTCAGCAACCAGCAGCACATGATCAAGCTCCACTTTCTCCCCGGACGCCACGTCCAGACGTTCGATGTCGATTTCTTCTCCAGGGCTCACTTTATACTGTTTTCCGCCAGTCTCAAATATCGCGTAAATTGTACTGTACCTCCAAAGAATATATTCTAGCAGTTATTCCCATGCCATGTCAAACCGGTTTGGTGCGCCAGGTTCGCGAGGGGAGAAGAGAGATTGCCGGAACCAGTGGTGGACAGGGTGGGAACAGAATCATCAGGAGGGGGGAATACCTCAGCCGACTAAAACCGGATACACTTGTCAAACCCGGAGTTGACTCCGCCGCCACAGGGATTCAACCTTTTCTTTCAGTTCTTCGAGCGGGCAATCGGTATCGATGACCACGTGTCCGCGTTCGGCCTGCTCCTCGCGGGGTATCTGTGCCCGGACCCGGGCCCTGACCTCCGCGCCGGAGAGGCCGCTCCTTTTCTTCGCGCGTTGATTTACCGTCTCCGGGGAAGCCACGGTGACCCATACCTCATCGACGAACCGGTCCCAGCCTGCCTCCAGAAGCAGCGGCGCGTCCAGCACCACCACTTCCGCGCCTTCCCGCCGGTATTTCTCTACCCTTCTTTTTACCGCTTCAAACATTACCGGGTGGATGATACCGTTGAGCCGTTTTCTGGCCCTTTTATCGGCAAAGACCAGCCGTCCCAGCCGGGAGCGGTCAATCATGTTCCCGTGGAGAATATCCTCTCCGAAGGTCTCAACCAGCCGCTGCCGGACTCTGTGGTTCCTGGCGAGGACCCGGTGTCCTACCCTGTCGACATCGATGACTCTGGCGCCGAGACCGGCAAGGAACCGCGCCACGGTACTTTTACCGGTGCCTATCCCGCCGGTAAGTCCAATGATTCTCAATCCATCCCCATTCTCTTTGCAGTAAATTATTTGTGGAAAACCCGTCGTGATGGGCCGGTCAGGGGGATACCGTGCCGACGGTCAAAGGCAGGGTAAGTTCATTTCCGTTCCTGATTAGCTGCACCGTGGCTTCCTCTCCCGGTGTCCGGTGCTCGCCGAGGTAGGAGGTAACGTCAGCTACGCTCTGCATCATGAACCCGTCCATGCCGACGATGATGTCGTTTACCTTGATGCCTGCGGCTTCCGCCGGGCTATCCGGTGACACGGCCTGTACCAGCGCCCCGTAAATGCTGTCCAGACCGCGGTCCTGGACAATCTCCGGGGTAAGGTCGGTGATATTTACGCCTATCCAGGGATAAGCAAAAAAACCGCTGGCGATGAGCGTGTCCGCCACCTTTCTCAGCTTGTTCGCGGAGACGGCGTAGTAAATCCCGTCGCCCTCTCCGGGCTGAATACGCGCGATGACCATGCCGACCACTTCACCCTGTGCGTTGAACAGCGGGCACCCGGAATTACCCGGATTAGCCGGAGCGTCAAACTGTATCAGGTTGGCCACCCTCCGCGAGTTTAAGCCGGTGCCGATTTCAGCAAAGCGGTTTACCTGGCTGACGATGCCGGCGGTGATAGAGTCTGTTAAATCAAAGGGGTTCCCGATAGCCACCACCGGCTCGCCGATATGCGTTTCATCGGAATCAGCCACCGGGGAAGGTTCAAAGTCGGGCCGGTTGGTAATCGTCAGAACGGCGACGTCGCTTTCCCGGCTGCCGGCTGTGCCCGTCACCAGGCTGACACGGCCGTCCGGAAAAATGACATATATCCGGCCAAGGTCTTCGATGACGTGGAATGCCGTGGCCACGTGCCCGCTGTCGTTATAGAGGAACCCGGACCCGATGGTCTGCTCGCCGTTGCTTATCCTGACCACCGCCTGGCTGGCTTCCTGGAATATTCTCTCGGCGTTAATCACCGAGCCGGACATTCCTGAAAGCCGGTCCAGGTCCGACCGCAAATCAGTGACTTCCGAGCCGGTGCGGGCTACCTCTTGCTGCATGGAATCGATGATATTTCGGGCATTATCCAGCCCGTTTTCCAGGGTGGAGATAGTTTCTTCCGTGGCGCTTAGCTCCCCTGAGAGCGCGTTTAACCCGGCAGTGGTCTTGTCACTAAGGGCGGTAATGCTGTTACCAAGCTCCTCGGAGCGCTGGTCCTGCGCCTGACCGATAGCGACCAGCTGCGCTTGGAGGATGTCAATCTCCCGGCTCAGGGTATACGTGTAATACGCTACTCCCAGGCTGGCCAGCAGGATAAGTACCAGGAGCGCGAAGACTGCTTTATTGGTCATGTTATTCTCCTCGGTGTACACACTGACTCCAAATTGCCAACGGCAGAGAAAACTGCTTCATCTGAGAAACGGTGCGCCTGATGCGGATTAACAGCCGGGTGATTTGCTCCCGGCGGGGAATCAGACATCGACCAGGATATCATTCCCCTCGACCTTCACCTTATAGATGGGCAGCGGTTTTACCGGTTTGAAGATTTTGCTCAGGGTAACCAGCAAGCCGGGCCAGTTCGTCCACCGGACCACAGCGCCGTTCTTTAAATCAAACTGGGAGCCGTGCAGGGGACAGGTAACCACGGTCCCTTTCAGCGTCCCCGCAGACAGGTTCCCTCCCATATGGGTGCAGCGGTTCCTTGCGGCATAATATTTATCTCCCACCCGGGCAATAAGTATTTCCTTCCCGTCCTCAGTGACTTTCTGCATACTGCCTTTAGCGATTCCGTCTGCCTTAGCGACCGCGGTAAATGCCATATTCCCCTCAACTATTCTAATAACGGAGCGGTTATTCTCCTTTTTTCAGCAGGTCTCGGAACAGGTCCGCATGGTATTTTTCATGGTCCCGCATGCGGAAAAAGAGCCTCTGGATATCCTTATCCCGGGCGGACTTGCCCACCCGGTCGTAGCGCTCCGCCACCCTCTCTTCAATCTTGATATTATCGTCCAGGCCTTTCGCCAGGTCAGTAGTGGTGTTGACCTCGGAGTGCTCGATAACCGGACTCCCGCCGCTGTCGACCAACTCCTCGGCCAGCCAGCCGAGGTGCTGCATCTCGTTAATGGCCTGGTCTTCCAGTTCTTCGCTGGCTTCCTCGTTTTTAGCCAGGTAGGACTGGAACAGGTACTGAAGAATGACGGTATATTCATGGTCGATGCCCCAGTTAATTTCCTTCGCGGTGGCGCCGTCTTGCTTTCCGCGCAGGTCCTTCAGTCCTTTCCTTTCCACCTTCTCCACGAAGTGTTCAAACTGGAGGTGGTGGGCCTCCTCGTCGGAGAGGATGCGGCGGATGAGGCGGTTTATCTCCGGTTGTTTAATAGTTTCCGCCTGCTCACGGTAAGGGCCGATGGCGTCCTCTTCCAGGAGGACATCGTTCCGCATCCACTCACTGACGGCGCTGCCGCTCATGCGCATCTTGCCGCGGTCCAGGCTGGGCTTGCCGCCCAGGCTGACAATCGCCTCCGCCAGCCAGTCGAGGTGCCGCATTTCCTCCCGCGCGACAGCCTCGATTTCGCAGGCTACCTCGCCTTCTCCCATGGCATAAGCGTGGATCAGGTACTGGATAATGGCGCCATGCTCATTCTGGAGGTCTTCATTTAGAATCCGGATAAGCTCCTCATTATCCATCGCTACTCCTCATCGGGAAAAGTCAGGCGCGGCTCCGCTAATCTTCAAGCGGCTCGAACATGTTCTTGGCGGCGCCGCATACCGGGCAGGTCCAGTCATCAGGGACCTTGTCGAACGGGGTGCCGGGTTTCACGTTTCCGTCCGGGTCGCCTTTCTCCGGGTCATAGATATAGCCGCAGACGGTGCACCTGTATTTCTTCATCGGGACTCTCCTTATTTTTCCGTTTTGATATAGCTGGGGGCGGTCTTGGGAGTGGTGCCCCGCTTCACCTGGTGGTAATATTCGTAGGTCATGCAGGTCTTTTCCTCAACGATTTCCGCGTTGACCACTTTGCCGATGAAAACGGTGTGCGTGCCGACGTCCGCCTGCTGGATAACCTCCGCTTCGAGAATAGCCACGGCGTTTTCGGTAACTACGGGGGCCCTCGTCTTCCCGATGCGGTATTTGACCCCTTCCAGCTTATCGCTGTCACGTCCCGATTTGAAGCCGAAGCGCCCGATGAACGGCAGCGGCGTATCCTGGCAGAGCACCGTCACGGTAAAGACTTTACTGTCCTGGATGAACTCGTGGGTCAGGTTCTGCTTATTGATGCTGACGGCGATAGTCGGCGGCTCGGAGGTAATCTGGAAGACGGTATTGGCTGTCTGCGCGTTGAACCGGTCGCCTTTGCGGGAGCTGATAAGGTACATACCGTAGCCTATTTTATGCAGTGCCGTAGGGTCCATTTATATCCTCCTCGGGCGGTTATTTACAGGTGTTTTAACCTCCGTCCAGCGAGGGATGTTCCGTCTTCACGAACCATGCCCCCGGGTTCTTCAGGTACTCATAATAGTCCAACAGCACGAGCTGGTGCTGCCTTTCCTGCGTGGCTACGGACTCGTAAAACTCTTTCTCAGCGGGGAAGGTCGCTCTCTGCCGCTGCTCCTGGTAATAGTCATAGCTCTTGACTTCCATGTTGATGGCGCCCTGAATGGATTCCATCTCATCCGCGGAAGCCTTGAGGTCTTTATCGAGCTTTTCCGCGGCCCGGCCGAAGATGGTCCTCAGCGCTTTGCCCCCGTCCGGGGTATAATCCACTGCGGGCCAGGACTGCTTTTTCTGGATGGCTTCATAGATTTTCTCGAATTTCCGGCGGTGGACGTCTTCTTCGCCGGAGAGGGACAGAAGCAGCTTCTTTCCCATTTCGCTGCCGCTTTTTTCACTGGCTTTCCGGTAATATTCCTTACCGTCAATCTCCATCTGTATGGCGTACTTCAGGGCGGAAACCGTCTTTTCCTGTTCGTCCGTCATGGCAATCCCTCCTCAAGAAGATGATAAACTTAAATATAGCCGGCGTCAAACCCCTCCAGTCTACCCTAAACCGCCATGCCTGTATGTGACTAAAATTACATTTGCGCCCTAGAGGCCGAATTTTTCTTTCAAAATCCCGGAGAGCTCCTTGAGGTAACCATACGCCCTGGCGACCGATTCCTCTTCCGCGGTAGAGCCGGCAGTTTCCTCCAGCGGGCAGGCGCCCGCGGCCTTAGAAACGGCACCGGAACTAAACTCGGCGCTTTTTACACAGCACTTGGCGGGAGCCAGCAGGGCTTGCCCGGCTATCTCCTTCACCGTGAGGTCGCTTCCGCGCGCGACCACTTCCCAGTAGCCGAGCAGAAGTTCCGCCAGTTTATCCGGCGTCTCTTTTTGGAGTTGCAGCGGCTCCGTGGGTACGATGCCCCAGGAGATAATGCCGTCTTCCCGCAGGAAACGGGCCACGCTGGCGGCATAGTCCCTGGGCATGACCTCCATCTGATACGCGTCAAAGGAGACCAGCCCCGTGCCCAGCTCCAGGAGATAGGGCAGATTGATGTTGCTGCAGAGATGCAGGCCTTTCAGCCCGTCCAGGCCGGTAAGAAACCGGGCATAGTCACGCTTGGCCTGGATGTCATTATAACCGGAAAGGCCGCTGAAGACCCAGATTAACCCGGGCTCGTCCAGCCAGACGAACGCGTTGCGGTTTTTCTCCCTCAGCTGCCGGTACTGGATATTGAATTTGCGCTGGATGAAGTCGAAGAGAAGCCCCCGTATATTATCGTCGTAGATAATCGGCTTGCCGCTCTCATCATTGATGCGGAACCCCAGGTTCACGGGACCCGTAACTTGGCCGTGAATCGCCGGGTATCCCGCCAGGTCTTTCTCCAGGAACCTGCGGTAGTTGCCGGCGTAGCCTTCTCCCAGCGCCAGTCCGTCCGGCTCCGCCATTTTGAGGGAGTATTGGTCTATTTCGCGTTCGAATTTATCCTGGCGGAAGCTGATTTTCCCGTTTTCGGAATCGATTAACCACGCCGGGAAAGTCATAGGAGGCCTGCGCGTACATGTCTTCATGGAAGCTGATATTGGGCAGCTGGGGCCAGAAGGGTATGTCCAGGTTTAGTACCAGCTCCAGTGCCTTATCGGCATCCCGGTGGGGCAATATGGACATCGCCGTGGTCTTGCATCCTGCCGTAAAGGTTAAGTTATTTCCGGGCATAAGCGCGGTCTTCCTTGCGAATTACAGTTTCCTATATTAAAGTATATCATAGAGGGTAGAAACACGGGGCATACCTTCGTTGCGGAATCGGTTTTCAGGAGGCTGAGAAATGACGGAAAAGCAGGTAATCGTTTACACCACACCCACCTGACCCTGGTGTCACCGGGTGAAAGAGTATCTTTCCCAGAAGGGTGTCACCTACACGGAGAAGAACGTAGCCCAGGACCGCGAAGCCGCCAAGGAGATGATTGCGAAAACGAAGCAGATGGCGGTGCCCGCGATTATCATCGATGATAAGGAAATCATCATCGGTTTCAACCAGCCCCAGCTGGACGCATTATTAAAATAGTTACCGGGTGTTTCCAGGATGTATGACTTAATGATCATCGGGGGCGGCCCCGCCGGTCTGGCCGCTGCGGTATACGCTGCCCGCAAACAGCTTGATACCTTGCTTATCAGCGGTGATATCGGCGGGCAGATGAACAATACCTCCAGCATTGAGAACTGGCTCGGCTTCCAGCTAATCGGAGCGCAGGAACTGGTCGGCAAATTCCAGAGCCATGTCAGCGAGTTTCCCATCGACCAGAAAATAGGCACCCATGTTTCCCGCTTGAGGAAAGATGACGGCGGCTTTGAAGCTGAGGCGGAAGACGGCCGGCGCTACCGGGGAAGAACCGTAATCCTGGCTACCGGGAAAAAACCGAGAAAGCTGAACATTCCCGGTGAAGACGAATATATGGGGAGGGGCGTTACTTACTGCGCCATCTGTGACGGCCCTCTGTTCAGCGGCCGGAAAGTTGCCGTCATCGGGGGCGGCAACTCGGCGGTGGAAGCCGCGCTGGACATGGTAAAAATTGCCGAGCACGTATCCCTTATCTCGCTGACACCCCTCACTGCCGACCCGGTCCTGCTCAACCGGTTGGATGCGGCGAAAAACCTTACCCGGTACATCGAATGTGTCTCAACCCGGATCCTCGGCAAAGATTTTGTCGAAGGACTTGTTATTAAAAATTTGAAGAATAACGAGGAAAAGACCCTGGACGTCACCGGTGTTTTTATCGAGATAGGTCTTGTGCCCAACTCCGAACCAGTGAGAGGCCTCGTCGTGCTCAACAAACTGGGAGAAGTGCCGATAAGCGCCCTGGGTGAGACCATCGTTCCGGGGTTGTTTGCCGCAGGGGACGTAACCGACGTTCCGGAAAAGCAGATTATCATCGCCGCCGGTGAGGGTGCCAAGGCGGCCCTCCAGGTGCACCACTATTTGCAGCGGGCGGAATGAATGGGGATGGGGGGGTGATTATCTCCCTCTTCCAGTTAGTGAATTTTCCACAATAGACAAGGCTATTACAGTCAAAATGGGAGTAACAACGGGAGTAACAAAATCCCCCTTTTTTTTCGAAAAAAAAGACAGTTCCACTTTTCGGGAGTAACAAAACGAAATAAAAACGAGTTGCCTCAATTATAGCTGAAATAGCTTTGAGAAATGGGAGTAACATGGGAGTAACAAGGAGTAACAAATATCACAGTTCCATTTTAGTGGAATAGGCGGAAAAACCATCCTATTACGTGGAAAAAAACAGGGATTTATTTACATATATTTCTCTAAAATCGGGGCCATTTTAAGGAGTAATTCCTTTAATCGGGTTGGGAGTAATTTAAATTGACTATCGTAATCAATTCGCTTTTCGATTAATTCAGCTACACCTTCAGAGTAAAAAGGTAAATGATATTCAATAAGATTTTCTGTTGGTATGTCTAACGCTATAGATAACCTGGTTAGGGTTTTCGGCCCAATGCCTGAAAAGCCTGTTTCTATTTTAGCTATATAATTCTGACTGACGCCGACTTTTTCAGCTAATTGCTCTTGAGTGAGTCTATACTCCCGCCTTCTCTCTCTGATTAAATGGCCTAAGGTCCCTCGCGGATTGCTCATTATTATTCCCCCCCTTTCAATAATTTTATTGATATTACCATAAAAATATATGGAATAAGTATTGACTAATAGCTATTATAAGTAGTAGAATTCCACAAAAAGGAGCGATACGGGGAATATGCCACAAAAAGACCCATTAGCATACAGGCTTTATAAAAAAGAGCAAATGAGAAAACGCCGGGCCGCATTAAAAGGGGAATCTGACCCCGAACCCGCCCCCGCCGATGCCACAGCCCCCACTCCTGTGACAAAATGTCTCGATACTTCCCAGCGAAAGCCAAAGCCCCCAGCCCGTGAACCGGAACCCCTTTACGAGCAACAAGCCAGAGAAATGCAAAACTACTCACCCAGGCGGCCTAAGGTAAGTCTTAATGCCATCCCTGGCGGGTTCTGGACTAGATTTCCTGGCAAGATAGGCCGCACCTGTTTTATCACGAAAGATGGCGATTGTTGTTACGATTTGAATTTCCCCCAGGCAAATAAAAGTTACTATTGTGCAATCTACGATTCCGCCGAAAAAGCCCGCCGATGCTGTTATTATCGAGAATCCGCTCAGTTGGAGCTAAATGTAAATGCCGTGTAAAGCGGAATTCAATAAAGAGCAAGCCCTCTGTACCATCTACCGAGTTTTTATTCACCAAAAGGGGAATAACTACTATCACGGCGAAAAATGCGGCGGCTGTATGTGGTGGGAAGATACCGCCCAGGATAGGGATTTCAAATTCAGGCTATGGAAAATAACGGGGGAGAGAATATGACAAGGACTGAAGACATAGCGGGATGGTTCCTGGTTGACGGAAATATGTCGAAAGCGGGTGTTAAAGAGGAATTAAAACAGGTGGGGGGAGACATTTCCTTTTTAACGTCAGTGGCCCGCAACTTGAGGGACGCGAAATCTAAATATATCTTTATTCGGGCCGTGAATTTATTAAGAAACAAGCAAACTTTTCTGGAATCGGTACTGAATAATAAATAAAAAAGGGGGAAACATTGGGTAGAACAAGCATTATTCCAGAGTTGGAAAAGAAAATTGGCGGGGGATTGAAGGAATATCTAACGAAAAAGATAGATTCCGGTATGAATCCCCAGGAAATTGCCACGGATTTAGAGATTTCAAAGAGCCTGGCCTATGAATTGATTAACTTTTATGAGCTTAAAGACCGCCTGAAACAGGTTCGGAAGGCTCAAACTAAGGGTGTAGTCAATGAATTGGCCGAGCAATGGGACTTATATATTCGGGATAAGGAGATAGCTAACTTCTCGGAACGCACGATTGCCAAAACGAAAGACCAAAAAAGGCTATACCTGTGGTGGATTAATCATACTAACAGAGTCCCGAATATTGAAATGGGACTGTCGAAAGAATATCTGACCGAGTTCATGTACTATCTTTCCACGGAAACGCAAAGGTGGGGAGCGACAACACCCCAGGGGCCAATGAATCCCCGCTCCGTAATAGGTTACCGCAAGGGCCTGGCGGCTTTAATTGCCTGGTTGATAAAGCATGACAGGATGGAAAAAGACCCGCTCAAGACTATGTTCAAGCCCAAGCTGGAAAAAAGGATGGTAGAGGATATTCCGGACGAGGTAATAGCTAAGGTTTTGTCTCAGATGGGGGATAATAGCTTCACGGAAATCCGTGACAAGGCTATTGTCTATATGTTCCTGGAAACCGGAATGAGGCTAGGGGGCGTTTCCAGTCTAAAGGCAGAGGGTTTTAATCTGGAAACGGGCTGGGGCCGAATATGGGAGAAGGGGAATAAAGAGCGGGCCATCAAATTGACTACGAGATTGAAGGCCCAGTTATCCCGCTACCTGGAAATCCGAAGTCCGATTGCTAAGGTAAAAGCATTGTGGATTAATCAAGACGGGAGTGCATTAACGGCGGCGACAATCGGGCAAATAATTCGGAAATTAAATGACTTGCCTGGGGTGCGGGATTCTATAGAATTGCTGGCCCCTGGGAACCGGATTCACCCTCACATATTCAGGCATATTTGGGCTAAACATATGGCCCAGGCGGATATTCCGATTCAGGCTATCCAGGTCATGGGGGGCTGGGACACTATCGAGCTAGTCATGTACTACGCGAAGGCATACTCCCATGAATCAGCCTGGGCCAAGATTGATGCGGCAAGCCCCCTGGGGAAAATTGAAAGCGGGAGCGGGGGAGCATGACCCCTAAGAACAAGGAATCGCGGGAACTTGAGGGAATCGCCAGGCGGTTAACTGCCCTGGCTACTGACCTGGCAATCCTCATCGATAATCTAAATAAGGAGGGAGACGATGGTAAAGAGGAAAGCGGATTTAATGGAAAAGACGAACCCGAAAGAGCCAGAAGTAAAAATCAATACCTCTAAAGAACCGGAGAAGAAAAAGCGGGGCCAGTACCGGAAAAAAGAATGTCCCTATTGCCACAAGCACTTTGGCAACCTGGAAAACCATATTAAGCTGGCGCACCCAGCAGAACATCAAGAGAAGCCTCCGGAGACAATCACTAAAGAGGCTTTATTGACGGGCAAAAAACCGGAGGGGGGCCAAGAGCCGCCCCCCCCTGGCCCGGGAAACCCGCCTATCTACTATCACAAGGCGGACGGCTGTAATGCAGAATTGCGCTGGGGGGAAAATCCATGCTGGAAATGCGGGCAATACCTTGCATGGGGAATGATAGACGAGGGGGAATGAAAAATGAGAAATAAAGAGGTCGCTACAATAGAAAATCGGCTGATTGCGGCGGAAATCGAAGCGAAAAGGAAATGCGCTGATTTATCCGTTATGCCTAACTACGCGGCATATACGAACCTGAATTACTGGCGGGGTAAACTGCAAGCGATTCGGGAAACCTTACTAATAATAGAAGACATTAAGGAGGAATAACAATGGAAGAGCCTATCACGATTAGACCGGAGGACATAGTAAAGCGGCCCGCCGCAATCGGACAGGCGGCGGGTTCCAGTCCCCAGGACTGGCTAAGGCAAGTAAAGGATGCCATAGGCCAGTTCAGAGAAGTTAAAAAACAGCTTTCCGAGGCGGGTATAGACCTGGGGGAAATGAACCTGGGGAATATCCTGGGCGGCCCGTTTGCGGGCGGGCCTCGCCAGGCCCCCGCCGATGCGGGCGGCCCCTCCCCCCATGGCGGTGGATTCAGCCGCGAAAATCTGAATAATTTCATGCGGCTGGTGATGGCCCGCTACGGAGACAAGCCCCTTGAGGAAATCCTAGAAAAAATGAAAGAGGAATTCGGCCCCGTAAAAATATCCTCATTCCTGCAATTATTCATGGGGCAAGGCGGCGGGAAATGAAAGAATGTGGTGATTTACCGGACATTAAGAGCAAGCGTTTTGTTATCCTGGGATTGCAGGGAAGCGGGAAAACAGTCCTTAGCGGGGCCTTACTGAAAACGGAACCGTCCCACCTTGTCTATGACGTTCACCACGAGTATAGGGGCCGGTTTAATACTTACCTGGCCGAGCATAAGCGGGTAGACCCCAGGAAAAAGAATGACCCAGGGATAGCGGAATTGAATAGCGTGGTCGGTTCGCTGGTGCTGGGTACTGGCATGGTGAGGCTTTTTGTCCTGGATGAGGCTAACCGCTTTTGCCCTAATCACTTTCCCTTGCCCGCTTCAATCCTGGTGTTGAACGATGATAACCGCCATGACCGGATAGCTTTCGGAACGATAGCCAGGCGGCCCAGCCAGCTTAATACTGACCTGACCGAACTGGCCCACTATATTTTCATTTTCAGGCTGACAGGCCGGAATGACTATAAATTCCTTGAGGACACGGTAGTTGGCCTGGGGGATGCGGTGAGAGAGCTTGAGGACTATCATTTTATTATAGTCGGCCCTGACCGCAAGTTCGATGTTCATGCTCCGGTATCCTATTGACATTCCACAATGGCGGCTTTAGAATTTTAGTAGCTTCAGGGGGGCGGGCCTGGGAAGCGGGGCCGCCCCCCTGCTTTCATTTAAGGCCCGCCCCTTAGCTCAAGGTCGAGGGCTAAGGCGGGAAGCAAGTCTAGAAAGAGCGTGAAAACTCTTGTCAAAAACCATCGGAGTTCCGAGTGTTTCAGGTGTAGGAACCGCTTTTAAGAATTTTGGCTGGGGAGCAATCGGCGGCCTGATTTTCCTGCTGGCTTACCGCATGTTCGGGGGGCTGGGTATCCTGGCGGCCCCGTTACTGGCGGGTTCCATCATGAAGGGGGAAAAAGGGCAGATGATTTCCAGCATGAGCGGTTTTTTACTGGTTGCGCTGGGGGCTCTTGGCGGCGGAATGGCAACGGGCAACGGCGCTAATTCCACGTCTCAAGAGGTAATGTAAATGGGACTTTTTGACCAACTAGGCGTGGGAATCCTGGGGCAAGGCCTGGGCGCGCTTATGCCTGGAATGGCGAAACAGAACACAGGGCAACAGATGGCCCCTTACCTGACCGCTATGGGTATCACTGACGGCGATGCCGCCTATGATACTATGGCGGAAGTCCTGGCAATCATCGGCGCATTGGCGGCGGGAAGTGTCTGGACTAAGGTTTGGGAAAGGACTATCAGCGCGCAAAGAACCGAGCGTTGGGGATTCGGCTCTCCGAATCAGCCCCATAACCAGGGGTACATGTGGTTTTGCTCCATTGATACCAACGTGGATTTCCAGGTCGGGAAACTGCGGCTGATGCAGAACAACGCCAACGAATCCCGCCCGGTTCTGTGCAAGGAATTTGACGATACCCGATTACATCTTGCCACTGTAACCACGCTAACAACTGCCACGCCTACCGATATAAACCAGATGCAGGCTGTCCCTGAGCAGGTGCAGGTTCCCCAGGCTGGCGAAGATAGCAAGCTTCAACTGTGGTACAGGTGCATCACGGCGGCAACCGCCGAGGACAATGTCGGGTTCTCTATTCCGGCCACCACCCGCCAGTAAAACCTTTAATTATGAGGATAGCGGCTTACGGGCCACTAAATAGCGGTGCTGGGGTAAACATCCCCAGCCCGCCCCTAAGGGGTTAAAAAATGAATCTGTTTCAATTAGGACAAATGAACTCCCCCCGCTTCGCCTACCAAACGAGGCAAGCCCGCATTAAAAGAGAAGGTTCCCCTTATTATCCCTATACCCTACCCGCTACGGCGGCGGGGGCCAGCGCGGATATTTTTACACAAACGCAATGGCCGGAATCCCGCAAGTATGAACCCCTGGACTATCTGGAAATCATCAATAACGAAGCCAACAATGATATTACCATTGTTATCAATGCCCAGGACAGCCTTTATTGCCCCGCTGGGGTGATACGCAAGGTTATCGGGCGGGCATTATGGCATATTAAAATCACAAACAACGGGGCCGCAGTAACAACGGCGGGGAAAGTCGTCTTGAATCTGAGGCGTGAACCGCAGACCATAGACCAATGGGCTAAGAGGCAGTCATAAAATGAAAGGCAGTCAAGTTGCATTACTGGCGGTGGGCGGGTTAGCCGCTTATTCGCTTTTATCCGGTAAAAGGCAAACCCCTGCTACCGCCGATGCTGGCGCGGGCGGCGGGATTTCGCTTGGCGGAATCAGCCTGGGTGGGGGCGATACCGGACTAATCGAAATACTATCCGGTATGATGGTGATGTTCGAGCGCACAACGGGGGCAATAATCAATCGTGATTCATTCGATGGAGGGATTCTTGATTTAGTGCCCGATTCAGGGATACCTTTCATAGATGAAGCCCTGGACGCGTTGAATAAGGCAAGGGAAGCCTACGACTCAGCAAAAGAGGCAAAAGAGGGGGCGGCAGATATTTACAACACAGCAAAAGAGGAAGTAAATAAGTGGGTAACAGAAGCGGCCAAAGGGCTTACTGACTTTGCCGCGAATAACGGCGAAGTCCCCACCCCTAAGGGGACACCTGGCGGGGATAGTGAGGCCGCCACTTCGGTAAAGCCCGGAGTTAAGACGTTTGAACCGCGCGGGGCCGTGGGCCAGATACAGGGAAGCCTTGCCGCTCTGATAGGCGGGGGAATCGAAACGGCGATAATTAACCCTTTGAATGACATTGCCCGCGCCATCAATCCGACTATTCCCCCCACTTCTGACGCTGAATATTCAATGAGGGCTACTGACCAAATGGTTGAGCGGGGAGTAACACATGGCTTAATTCCTGACCCTTCTATTCCGGTAGACCAGGGCGGGGCCGCTCCTAAGGGTTCTGAATATATCGAGGTTGCCCCTGGTAATTTCTTCTTCCATATTCCAGGGTTTTAAGGGGGACAATGTTACAGGCATTACTATTAGCGGCGGGGGCCTTGCTATTAAATAAGATGCAGGGCAAAAAGAAAAAGAAAAAGAGAAAATGACCGTGGAAATACTTAGCTTCATTAAAGACGTGGTTTCAACAGTAGGCTTCCCGATAGCCGTAGCACTCTACATGCTGGTAAATTTCCGCCGCACGATTGACAAGCTGTCGGATTCACTAGACCGGAATTCCGAGGTCATGAAAACCATATGTGAGGTTTTGAAGCTATCACCCCGTGGGGAGAAGTAAATTGAGTTCTGATGATATTGTCGCAATATCACGGCTAAGGCGGGTAGAATATACCACCTATGCCGCTTTCCCTGTGGCTGACGTAGCTCCTGGGGATTTAGCTTTCGCTACCGATACCGGCTTGCTTTACCGTTGGTCGGGGGCCGCCTGGCAACCGATAACAGCCACGAGCGGCGGGTATGCCGTTTTCGGGGACGGCAATGACGGTGATGTTACCACGGCGGGCGATGTAAACCTAACCCGTGATATGTATTACAATAATCTGACTGTATCTGCCGGAGATACCATACAGACCCGATGCTGGCGAATATTCGTCAAGGGTACACTGACTATCGAGGCTACAGCTGCAATCCGGCATTATTCAGGGATTAACGGGGCTAATGCCGTAGTACAAACGGGCGGGGCCGCTGGGACTTCCATTAACAATAACGGTATGACGGGCGGTGGCGGTGATGGAGGGGCGGGCGGAAACGCTAACGGGGTAAATTCATGCGCGGGCGGCGGCGGTGGTGGTGGTGGTGGTGTAATTGTCATAGCGGCGCAGATAATCGCGCACGCGGGAACAATCGAAGCAAAGGGCGGGGCCGGTGGAACCGCCTCTTTAGGCTGGGCTGGTGCGCAAGCTGGTGGAAATGCTGGGGCGGTTACTACCGCATACGAGCCACCACGAGCTATGCCTCAAGCGGCTTTACCAGTTGAAACACAAGGAACCGTTCAAACCCTTATGGGCGGCGGCGGTGGTGGTGGGGGGGGCGGTGAAAACGCGGCTGGAGGCAACGGAGCGGCTTCTAATCCTGGCATCGGCGCGGCTGGCGGTGCTGGCGGAGCGGCGGCGGCTGGTGGCGGTGGCGGTGGTGGTGGTGGTGGTGGTGGCGTGATTATCCTCATTTATGCCACGAAAACAGGGGCTGGAACGACCAATGTAGCTGGCGGTACGGGTGGCATAGGGGCAAATAACGGGGCTGCTGGCTCTAACGGGACTGTAGTCGAATTGTCCATACTGGCCTAATAGGAGTTGAAAATGGAGCGTAAAATATTAATCATAAAGGAATCAGAATCCCCCAAGCTATATCGGGGGATGGCTGTAACTCAAGGGTGCGCGGAAATAACAACGGGCATCCCCCCCAGGTTGAAGGCAACGCTGAAAGACGTTGGCTTACCTTATGTCCATACCGAAGTTATCCCTGACCCGCCCGCTCCGGTGAATGAGATTGGTTCCCTCAAGACAGACGTAAGCCAGCTACGGGCTGATTTCCTGGCATTGAGCAATAGTCTCGGAGAGGCTATTGATAGAATAACCGGCCTGGAATCTTTATAAAGGAGGAAAGCACATGGACATTGAGGCATTGAAAGCTAACAAGGCAAGGTTAGAGCGGGAACTGGCTAACCCGAATGCTCAAACCTATGCGGCCCAGGAATACATGAAAGCCCGCATAAAAGAAGCTGACGCTGAAATCGCCCAGGCCGCTAAAGCCCTGGCCGATGCCCAGGCCGTAAAGAGGGATAAATAATGTCATTTGCCCCAGGCCCCTTAACGGAACCCTTAGACCTGATAAACCTGGGGCATAAGTGCGTAGACTGCGGGGGCCGCCGTGTCGTTTACTACATATCCGCCCCCGCAGTTGAATTTCCCCAGGGGGCCTACTGCTACAAGTGCCTACTCGCCAGGGTAGGGGCTACCAAACAGCGCAACGCTGACCCGCGATTGATTGACCGAGTACGCTATAAAATCCCCTCTCCCATGCCCCTCCCGCTTTTCATCCGTTTAAAGGTAGATTTAGGGCTGGAAAAGGCCAGCGATAACCCCTACTTTTAAGGCTTGTTTTTGTGGAATTCGTGGAATTTTCGGCGAAAATCGCGCCGGCGCGCGCCCTGTTTCCATCTATCTGAGGCTAATATTCCACGTTTGCATATCTTCCAGATCTGCCGCCATCTTTTTACCGGCGAATTGTGATTAAAATCGCAGACACAATTCTGCGGGCAGATTAATATTGGGTTAGCTAAAACTCGGGGAGTTATGCTATACTTTGCCTGATTTATCAACCGGAGGTCGCTTCTGATGCAAGCCGATTATGCGATAGATACCATTGCCCTGATAGACCAGCTCATCGAAGAGCACAAAGTAATTACCCGCACCGGCGCCAACCTCGGGCAGATTTTTAACGATGTCGAGGCGAGAATCGGCCTGGAGAAGGCCAAAGATATCTTTGTGCCGGGGCGGTTGGACCAGAAAAAAGCGCTGAATGACTTTGAGGCGCTGCTGGAAACCTACGCGGTTGGCCTCGATGCCCATTTCAACCGGGAGGAGACAGCGCTGCTCAAGGCGTTCGAGCAATACGGCGAGCAGGACCTGCTAAAGGTGCTGAATGCTCTGCTGGCAGAACATGCCGAACTGCGAATCCGTGTTGTGGAGATGAAAAAGCACGTCGATGAGCTGCTCAGGGGAGAACTCGCCGCGCATTTCTGGTCAGCCCGGGCGCATGATATGAGGGTTTACCTGAACCATACGCTGAAGGTAATCGGCATTCATGCCGCGAATGAATTCGAGCTTTTCACCAGGCTGAAAAAACAATTGCAGCAGGCAAAGGGGGCAAAGTCATGACTAAAGTGGTAAATCTTCAGGTAAACGACTCTCCAATCCCGGTGGACTATTTTGTGGAAAGCTTCCTCGACCATACCGTCGGCGGGATGCTGGAGGCTCTGGAGGGGACCGGCGCAATCGAGACCCTGGAGCTGACACTGGACGGGGACCAGGTCAAGGCCACCCTGAACGGCAAGGCGGTTCCCTTGAACCAGTTCGTGAACAAGATTTTCGGAAGCACGTTAAAGGGGATGGTCTCAGTCCTGAAAGGTGTCACCGAAGTTAAGAAGATAAAGCTGAATATCAAAAGGTAGCCGGAGTTCCGCTTCCGGCAGTATCAACGGGGCAGAGTTGCATCTCTCCCCAGACCCCCATCCGCGTACCCTTAATGATAATTACGCCGTTAATATCCCCGATGCTTTTCGCGTACTCGATACCGGTATCGAAGTCATTCTCGTTCCGGATAATGTTAGCCACAGCCGTGGCCGCGGCGTCGGCGAGCGCGGCTGATCTTGCCAGGATGACCACGGCATCAGCTTTACCGTAGCTCAGGGATGGCCCTACCGTTCCGGAGGAGGTGCAGATTCCCAGCGGGGTATCTTCAGGCTCGATACGGATGCCGATTTTCCCGCTGAGGGGTGACTGGCCGGCATAGATGCCTGCGGTCCGCCTTTTCCGGCTTTTCATGAAGATGTCCCCGCCATTTTCCACGATGATTTCCGGGGAGAACCGGAGCAACTCTTTGCCCACCGCTTCCGCGATTGCCCCGGCTACCGCCGCCATGGGGCCCACGCCGGCCTGCCGGGCAGCTGCGGCCATCTCCTTGACGATCCGGGGGGCTTGCCCGGAAACCGGCAGCGGCTCCAGGGAAGTGAGAAAAGCAGGTTCGCGGGTAATGTATTCCTCCAGAGCGCGGCGGTATTTTTGCGCCAGGCGCAGGGCTTTTTGGGAGAGATTGCTCGCGGCCAGAATGTGAAGGTCAGTCTCTTTGAATGTAACCGTGAAGGAAGTCAGGTCCCTTCTCTCTACCCAGTGACGGTAGGTCCTCGGTTCCATTCAATGTTCAACTAGAAGTGCAGTTCCATGGCGCGGGGCGGGCAGGCCTTGATGCAGAGGGCGCAGGCAATGCATTTCTCGTTACGGAAGTTTACCTTTCGGGTGGCGGGGTCCACCTCGAAGGCGCCGGTGGGACACACGGTAACGCAGGCCCCGCAGTGGGTGCATCTTTCTTCGTTGCGTGTAACGTCCTGGCTGAGCGCCTGGATTTTGACGCCGGTTTTCATCAGGTACTGGATGCCCTTGTCGTATTCTTTGCGGTCGCCCTTCAGTTCCATCACCATCAGCCCTTCCTGTTCCAGGCTGATTGATGCCTGAAGGATATTAATCTCCAGGTTGAAGTCCTTTACCAGGCGGTAGATAATCGGTCTTTCCACGATTCTCCTGGGGAAGCGCAGCACAATTCTCTTGCCAGCAGCCATCATCCGCTCCTTATCCTCATTCCCCCAGCGGTCTTTCCCTTAGCGATTTAAAGGTGAGTCCTGATTCTGCTCCGGGAAGCGGTGCTACTGCTTCCGTAAGCAGAAATTCACCTTTCTCTATCTGTCCTTTGAGGAGGTTGGCAATCTCCAGCGCCCGGGGATAGCTGGAAAGTGAGGAAGTGGGCACTTCTTTGCCTTCCACCTTGATTTTACCGCTGCGCAGGGCGGCATAGCTTACCTCTCCCAGCGTTTCCGGTTTTACCTGCGGGTAGGCATCCGAATAGTCCACGATGGTCGCAATCAGTTCCTCATCGCTCACAGCCGCGTGGCGCAGGATTTCTTCGGAGAGAATGGGGATGGGAACGCCAATACCGACCGTCAGGCTGCAGCCGTAGCCCAGCATGCTGGTGCCGACGAGCCAGCGCGGGCTCATCTGTTTCAGGTCGCCGATAACGGCCAGGGTGCCGGCGCTGGTCCTGGGCGTGTCATTCTCGGCGCGGGGTACGGTGGGGTTATGCTGGGTGCCCTCCCACGCGACGTAGCCGATGCCGCCGCCGAGGAAAATCCTGGTTCCGATGCCGATGCTCCGGTAAAGAGGGTCGTTGAGCAGCGGCGAAAGCTGTCCCGCCGAGGAGTAGTTGGCGTTTCCTATTCTGGGTTTCAGGATACCCATGTAGGTATAGATTGTCTTATCGGAGCGGTTCACCGCCACGTTGTAGTTCTGGTAAGCGTTACGGATATTAAAGAGGACAGCCTGGTTAAGGTCCTTGATATTAATCAGGGTCTCCAGTTTGCGGCGCGGATAGCAATCGGTGCCGTAGGCGGTCGCCACCAGTTTGACGTCTTTTCCCGCCACCAGTTCCTCGATGACATGCCCGCCGCCGTAGTTGAACTCTCCGGGGTGGTTTCGGTTGCGCGGGTCGTCATCAGGGACGGCATTCGCGCCGATTAACAGGTCTACGGCGGCAAAACCGGTGTAAGCGGGGACGTCGTTAAGGTAAGCCCTGCCGCCGCCCAGCTTTATCCTGGGCTTGGCGTGACCGATGTTGAAGTAAGCGCCGGAGGAGCACATCACGCCGAAGGTCCCGGTAGTGACCACGTCTATCTCGCGGGCCGCCTTGCCGACGCCTTTTTTGCGGACGATATCGATAATCTCCTCGGCATTAACAATGACGGCTTTACCGGCTTTTATCTTTTCGTTTATTTCGGCAATGGTCCTGAGCATGACAGCCTCATCATATATCCGGCGGCGGGCAATTGTCAATTTGGGGGTTTTGTTTGTACCTGGTTGGCGGGGAAGAAAAGAACAGCCGCGAGGGCGGGTTATGGTGGGAAGAAAGTCAATTTGGTGAGCGCCTCTTGAAATAACCTGAGACCGACCGATTGTTCCTTCGATTGGTTGGTTCTGCTCAGTCTTGGTTGTCATTGCGAGAAGCACAGCGACGAAGTAATCTCTGCTCCATTCGTTTGGGATTGCTTCGCGTTGCTCGCAATGACAGCAACAACTAAGATTGAATAGAAGACCTTAGATTGCTTCCCTTGAAGCTCACTTGTGGGATACGATATAATCCAATGTAGACTGTTTTTTCCCTGGAGAATAATTTGCTGAAGACTTCTACCTGCGGTGAACTGCGCAAGGAGCGCATCGGGGACGAGGTGACGCTGGCAGGCTGGGTGAACCGCCGCCGCGACCACGGCGGACTTATTTTTATTGACCTGCGTGACCAGGAAGGCATTGTCCAGCTGGTCTTCAATCCCGAAGTATCTTCCGAATGCCATCAGCTGGCCAATGAGCTTCGCAACGAATTTGTCATCAAGGCTACCGGTGAGGTGACGCAGCGCCCTGCCGGCACCGAGAACCCGAAGCTGCCTACCGGTGATGTGGAAGTAATTGCGCGGAAGCTGGATATATTAAACCATTCCAAGACTCCGCCTTTCTATATTAACGAGGACGTTGAGGTGGACGAGAATGTTCGCCTGAAATACCGCTACCTTGACTTGCGGCGGGAACCCATGCGGCAAAGACTCGTTCTGCGCCACAGGATAGTCAAGTTCATGCGGGAGTTCCTGGACGAGCGGGGCTTTATCGAGGTGGAAACGCCAATCCTGATTAAAAGCACTCCCGAAGGCGCCCGCGACTACTTGGTGCCGAGCCGGGTACATCCCGGCCAGTTTTATGCATTGCCCCAGTCGCCGCAGCAGCTGAAACAGTTGCTCATGGTGGGGGGAATCGGCAAATACTACCAGGTGGCCCGCTGCTTCCGTGACGAAGATACTCGCGCCGACCGGCAGCCGGAGTTCACCCAGCTTGATATCGAGATGAGCTTCGTGGAGGAAGAGGACATCCTCATCTTGATGGAGGAGCTTTTTACCGCGCTGGTTACGGAGATAAAACCGGAGAAGCTCATGTTCAAGCCTTTTCCCCGCCTGAGCTACGCCGAAGCGATGGAGAGGTACGGCACGGACAAGCCGGACCTGCGTTTCGGCATGGAAATGGCTGACCTTTCGGAGATTGCCGCCGCTTCCGAGTTCGGCGTTTTTACCTCGGCGGTAGCCGCCGGAGGTAAGGTAAAGGGCATCTGCGCCCCCGGCTGCGCCGGTTATAGTCGCAACCAGCTTAACGAGCTGAATGACTATGTCCGAAACCTGGGGGCGGGAGGGCTGGTAACCGTATCCCTGACCGGTGAAGGCAGCCTGGATGCCCTGAGCATGGATATGGTGAAGTCCGTGGCCGCCAAGTTTCTCACCCTGGAGCAGGTCAGAGAAATGGCCCAGCGTTTAAAAGCAAAGCCGGGCGACCTGCTACTGATTGTCGCCGGGGAGAGTGGTCTGGTCAATACCGTGCTCGGGGAATTAAGGCGGGAAATGGGGAAAAGGCTGGAACTGACCGACCCGGAGACGCTCGCCTTTGCCTTTATCGTGGATTTTCCTTTGCTGGAGTGGGACAAAAAAGCGGGGCAGTGGGGAGCGATGCATCACCCCTTTACCGCCCCCTTTGATGAAGATATGCCGCTGCTGGACACCGCCCCGGGAAAGGTAAGGGCCAAGAGCTACGACTTCGTCTGCAACGGCTCGGAGCTGTCCAGCGGCAGTATCCGTATCCACCGCGCCGACCTTCAGCGCCGCGTATTCAAGCTGCTGGGCTACCGTGATGAAGATATTGAAGAGCGCTTCGGGCATTTGCTGGAGGCTTTTGATTTCGGAGCGCCGCCGCACGGAGGCATCGCTCCCGGGATTGACCGCGTGGTGATGCTGCTGACGGGCGAGGACAACATCCGGGAGGTGGTGGCTTTTCCCAAGAATCAGAGCGCCCAGGACCTGACCTTCGGCGCCCCCGCCCCCGTCACCGAACAGCAGCTTGCTGACCTGCATATCAACGTACGTGAGGAAGAGATTGATTGATATTGCCGAGGTAGCGGAAAATATCTACCAGATAGACGCTATGCTATACGGTATCCCCGAGTGGGGCAGCGTATACCTGATAAACGAAGACAGCAAGGCCCTTGTGGACACCGGGCCGGCTACCTCCGCGCCCGTCGTGCTGGGCGGTATCCGTCAGCTGGGCATTCAGCCGGGGGACATCGATTACCTCGTGGTTACCCATATCCACCTCGATCATGCGGGCGCCGCCGGTTTATTTCTTCGAGAAATGCCTGGAGCAAAGGTGGTGGTGCACCATCGCGGCGCCAGGCACCTGATAAATCCGGAAAAGCTGATTAGCGACACCCGAAGAATCGCGGGTGAGGAAGCTCTGGCCAGGGAAGGTGAACCACTCTCTGTTGCTGAAGACAGGGTAAAGCCGGTAAGGGATGGCGATACGCTGGCACTCAGTGATGAGCAGGTGCTGGAATTCATGGATACTCCCGGACATGCCCCTCATGAACTATGTATCTACGAAAGGCGTAATGGCGGAGTGTTTACCGGTGACGGCGCCGGTATCAGTGTGGCGCAGGGCCGGCTCTGCCTGCCCGCCACCCCGGGGCCCCACTTCGACTTTGAAAAATATACCGGCACGATTCGAAGGCTGATGGAAATGGACGCCAGCCAGCTTTACTATGCCCATTTCGGGGTGAATGACCGCGTCCGGGAGTGCCTGGGTCACGTTATGGAAGTCCTCCAGCGCTGGGACGGAATGGTTACCGCAGCGGCCTCTGAAAAGTATCCTGACGGACTCATCGAAAAGATGGGAGCTCTGGTAAGGCCGGAGATGGAACTTGTCAGGGATAACGAGCTTCTGTACCGGCACCTGACGGTAAGGAACCTTTCTTCCGCTATCAAGGGCTTTTTACGGTATTATCGGGACAGGAATCTGCTGAACTGACATGGAGGAATATTGAAAGTAACCAGAGAAAAAACGGAAGAATGCCAGGCATATCTCACCATCGAGATGGAAGATGCGGAAATGGACGAGGCCATGAAAGAAGCTTACCGGCATCTCTCCGGCGAGGTTAAGATCCCCGGTTTCCGCAAGGGTAAGGCTCCCCGGCAGGTCATCGAACGCTACCTGGGCAAGGAGAGCGTGATGGAAGAGATGCTGAACCACCTTGTGCCTGAGGCATACCAGAAGGCTGTCCGGGAGCAGGACCTGCACCCGATTTCCCAGCCGGAAATAGAGGTTGTGCAAACGGAGCCTGCGGTAACGTTCAAGGCTGTGGTACCGCTGCGTCCCGAGGTCACCCTGGGCGATTATCAGGAGATAGAGGCTGTCCCGGAAACGGTGAATGTCACCGAAGAACAGATAGATAGCGTCATAGAGCAGCTAAGGCACCAGCATGCCACCTGGGAGCCGGTAGACCGGGGCGTTGAGTTCGGCGACCTCGTGGTCATGGACGTGGAAAGCACCGTTGAGGGAGAAGCTTTCGTGAACCAGCACGGGGCACAGTACCTGGTATCCCGGGATGGGGCGGCACCGCTGAAAGGCTTTCCCGAGGAACTGCCCGGGATGAAGAAGGGGGAGGAGAAGCAGTTTACTCTTGTTGTCTCGGACGATTACCGGAAGGAGGAATGGCGCGGGAAACCCGCTTCCTTCAAGGTCAAGGTCAACGAAATCAAGGCGGAAAAACTCCCGGAAGTGAATGATGAATTTGCCAAGCAGGTGAACCCGGAGTTCAACGATGTGGAGACGCTGCGGAAGCGGGTCGGTGAGAGTATGCAAGAGGGAGCGGAAGCGAGGGTTAAGCAGGAGTTTGAGAATAATGCCGTCGCCGCCGCGGTGGAGCGGGCGAAAATCGAGTATCCTCCCGTACTCGTCGAGGCGGAAATCAACCAGATTATTGAAGACCAGGCGCGGCGTCTCCAGATGGACCAGAAGGCGCTGGAACAGTATCTCCAGAACGCGAATAAGACACCGGAGCAGTTGCGGGAAGAGGTCCGGCCTGCGGCCGTGAACAGGGTAAACAGTTCGCTGGTGCTGAGCAAGGTTGCCGAAGAGGAGAAAATCGAGGTCAGCGATGCGGACATGGAGGCCGAGATTGCGAGACTGGTTGAAAATACCCAGGGTGAAGACAAGGCAAGGCTGAAGGAGGTCTTCGGCCGGGAAGCGTCCCGGGATTCTATCCGGCAGGTATTGCTGACCCGGAAGACGGTCGAACGTCTTGCGGATATTGCCCGCAAGAACCATGAGAGCAAAGGTAGTAAAAAGGAGGCAAAGAAATGATGGACCCGATGAATGTAATCCCCATGGTAATCGAGAGCGGGGCCCGGGGGGAAAGGGCTTTCGATATCTACTCTCTGCTGCTGCGGGAGCGTATCGTCATCCTGGGAATGCCCATTAACGACCAGGTAGCCAACCTTATCGTGGCGCAGCTCCTTTTCCTGGAACGGGAAGACCCGGATAAAGACATCAATCTTTACATAAACAGTCCGGGCGGTGTTATCTCCGCCGGGCTGGCAATTTACGATACCATGCAGCTTATCAAGCCGGATGTCTCCACGATTTGTATCGGCATGGCGGCCAGTATGGGCACGGTCCTGCTCACTTCCGGGGCCAAAGGCAAGCGCTATGCGCTGCCCAATTCCACGATTCACATGCACCAGGCAGTGGGAGGGGCGCAGGGGCAGGCGACGGATATCGAGATTGCCGCACGGGAAATCATGCGCCTCCAGGACATTCTCCGCAACATTCTGGCCAGGCACACCGGGCAGAAGCTGGATAAGATTACTCATGACACCGACCGTGATTTTTACCTGAACCCGGAACAGGCAGTGGAGTACGGACTGGTGGACGAAGTCCTGCGCAAGCCGGAAGAAGAGAAGAAAGAAAAGAAATAGCGCGATAAATAGGGTAATGAGCCGGGGGGTTCCCTAGGGCCGGGCTTAACCGGCTGGCATCCCTGCCCCCGCCGTTGGTTTTCTTCCTGCCGGTCCACCCTCGCGGCATTATCCGGGTCCCCCGGGCTGGCGGGTGGGTAATAAACCGTCTAGCGCAAAAGCTGGTCTTTTACCGCCTCGTCTATCTCCGCGGTCAAGTCGTACCCGCTGATGGTACTACCGTGTGCGTCTTTGACCTGCCTGTCGTCGCTGATGCTCACCCTGCCACCGCTGAAGCCCTTAATTGTGGCTACAATCAGCGGTAGTTCACGCACGTAGCCGCAACGGCGAATCAGCTTGAAGAGGGGATTATCTTCTCCCTGCGTTTTTTTAATTTCAGCTACGTCCTGTCCCCTGATTTCGTCCCAGTGGCGGTCAAAGGGCTCTCCGCGTATCGGAAATTTACAGTAGGTCACCGCCGGGCCTTTGTCCAGTTCCGGGATGACCAGGTGCATCATCACGCCGGTACTCTCCGCCTTCTCTTCGATGAGCTTCCAGATTACCTCACGCCAGGTGCCGGCGGGACCGCCCGGGGCGGCGGGGTGCAGGTTTATCATCTTGTAGCGGGTGCACATCTCCGGCCCGACAATCAGCATGTAACCGGCAAGGATGCACAGGTCGGGATGGAAAGATTTTAGTTTTGCCATCACTTCCCGGTCGTACTCCAGGCGCCACGGGGCCAGGTTGCCACGAACATCCATATCCGGGCGTCCTTCTTTGAAACGGCGGTAGGACAGGCTGACCAGGGGGATGCCATAATTCTCAGCCATTTTCAGATAGGCGTCTGTAGCCCCGGTCTCACCCCGCTCCCGGCTGCAAAAGACAAACTGGACCCGGGCGTTTATCTCTCCGGTCTGAATATTCTCCTGAACGGTCCTGAGAAGTCCCTTCGAGCCTTCACCCCGGCCGGTGGAAAACCAGCCCAGTTGGTACATGCCTACCTCTTTTTAAAATGTTTCCTTATTTTTTCCCAGCTGCTGTTGAAATGTATCATCGGGTTGCTTCTCTGGCCGGAGACTCTGGCCCGCTTTAGCACTTCCAGAAAATCATCTTTTCCGCTGAACTCCGGCATTTCCAGCACAGCGTTGCCTATCTCCGGTATGCCGTGGGCATCGCTTCCGGCACTGCCGGGGATATGGTGCTTCTGCGCGAAAGCAAGGGCTTCCCGGGAGTGGCGCTTTAGGATATTCCGGGAATTGAAGACCTCGATTAAATCGATATCGTTGACGATTTCCTCCAGAGTCTTTCGTTTCATCGCCGATGCCCTGACCGTATCGAAGGGGTGGGGAATATTGACCAGCCCGCCCTGTTCCCTTATGGCGCGGATGGCTTCCGGTACGGAGATGCCGCTGGGGATGGTCTCCCGCAGGAACATTCCCATTATCTCTCCGTGCGGGGTCAGAATCTCCTCCGCGACAATGACCCGGAAGGGAGCGATTTTCTGCATCTCCAGCGCCCCCTGTACGGTCCCGTGGTCAGCCACCGCGATACAGTTGATTCCAAGCTGCTCGCAGCGCCGGATGATTTTGTCCGGAGGGCTGCTGCAGTCCATAGAGTATTGAGTGTGGATATGCAGGTCTGCCTTGAGCATCTCCTAGTGTCCCGTCTTAGAAATAAGTTGAATAAGTGAGATGAAGTTGGTCATCAAGTTTGCCATGTGCGCTACTCTTGATTTAACCTCCTCGCGTACAACTACTTTTTCAAAGAACTTCCGAGACTCGATACTAGCTGGCCCGCTCCAGGTATTCCCCGCTGCGGGTGTCAACCTTGATGATGTCTCCTTCGTTAACGAAAAGGGGTACCTGGATGACATAGCCGGTTTCCAGCGTGGCCGGTTTGGAGCCGCCGGTAGCCGTATCTCCCTTGAAGCCGGGTTCCGTTTTGGCGACCTTAAGCTCCGCCGTCATCGGCATCTCCACGCCGATGATTTGGGTCTTATAGCTGGTGACCGCTACGGAGGTATTTTCTTTTAAAAAGTTGAGAGCGTCTCCCAGCTGCTCTTTATTCAGTGTCATCTGTTCGAAGGTCTCTTCATCCATGAAATAGTAGAGTTCATCATCGTTGTAAAGGTACTGCATGGGGCGGGACTCCAGGCGGACGCGGGGCATCCTGTCGTCCGACTGGAAGCTGCGCTCGATGGTATGCCCGCCGCTGACATCCTTGAGTTTTACCTTGGCCAGCGCCGTCCGCTTCATCTTGACGTGCTGGTATTCGACTACCTGGTACAGCTTTCCGTCCAGTTCGATGATGACCCCTCTTCTCAATTCGCTGCCGCTAATCATATTACACCTTTCTCGCTTTTGAAATAATATTTACTTTATTATCTTCGATGCACGCCAGGTCTTCAATCCTTACTCCTCCCCAACCGGGCAGGTAAATCCCCGGCTCGACGGTAAAGACCGTGCCGGAGACGATTATTTCCTGAGAGCCGGGTCCGAGGCGCGGCCTCTCATGGGTGGCCAGGCCGACGCCGTGTCCCAGGGCATGTCCGAAGGCATCTCCGTAACCCGCTTCGGAAATTACCGTCCGGGCCAGCTTGTCTGCTTCCTCTCCGGTCATCCCCTCTTTTATTATAGCTAAAGAGGTAAGCTGCGCGCCAACAACGGTGTCATACACCCTGCGGAACGTCTCATCCGGCATGCCCAGGCAGATGGTGCGGCTGAGGTCGCTGCCGTAGCCGCCGCACCTGGCGCCGAGGTCGAAAACCACCGGCTCCCCTTCGCTGATAGGCCGGTCAGTGGCGGTGGCGTGGGGCAAGGCAGCGTTCGGACCGGAAGCCACGATGACCGGAAAGGGCAGACGCTCGCTCCCGTTTTCCCGCAGTAATTTCTCGATTTCCCACGCAGCTTCTTTCTCGGTCATGCCGGGCCGGAGCCTGTCCGCGATGTATTCAAAGGCGCGGTCGGCAATTCCGGCGGCACGTGTGATAAGCTCAATTTCCTGCGGTTCCTTGACGGCGCGCAGGCATTCCACGATGCCCTCCAGGGGTACCAGCCTGGTATTCTGCCGTTTCAGGATTTGACTCATCCGGTGGTAGGTATTGAAGGAAATGTCTCCCGCCTCAAATCCTGTCTTCTCCGTTTTTTCCCCTGTTACCAGGTCCGGCAGCCACTTTTCCATATCCCCGGTTATCTGGAAAACGGTAAGATCCGGGGCTTGTTTTTTCGCTTGCTCGATATAGCGGAAATCAGTGGCTATCACGGCCTTATCCGGGGTGATGAACAGGTATCCGGCAGAACCGTCAAACCCGGACAGGTAATACCGGTTTTCCGGCTGGGAGACCAGAAAGGCGGTCATATTCTTCTTGTCGAGTTCCTCGCGCAGGCGGGCAAGGCGGTTACTCATCCGGGTCCTCTTGACGTGCCATCGGGTGCGCGGCGAGGTATATCTTCTTCGCCTGGCTTTTGGTGACGTGGGTGTAAATCTGGGTGGAAGATAACTGCGCGTGTCCCAGCAGCTCCTGCACCACCCGCAAGTCGGCGCCGCCGTCGAGGAGGTGGGTGGCAAAGGTGTGGCGCAGCATGTGGGGATGGACTCTTTTTTCGATGTTCCTGGCGTATTTTTGCAGAATTTTTTGTACCCGGCGGGCCGGGATGCGCCCCCCGTAGCGGTTAATAAATACGGCGCGGGTGCTTTTCGCCCCCGTTAGCTGAGGACGTCCCTCATTTATATAATTGCCCAGGGCTGCCGCCGCCGGTTGCCCCATTAAAACCATCCTTTCCTTGTCGCCCTTGCCCCGGACGCGGATTTCATCAGTGTCCAGGCTGACTTGGTCCAGGTCGAGATTGACCAGCTCGCTGACGCGGAGGCCGGAGGCATAGAGCAGTTCCAGCAGGGCGCGGTCGCGCAGGCCTTCCGGTTTGCTTAAATCAGGCGATTCAACCAGCTTTTTAGCTTCAGGAATGGTGAGGAAGGCGGGCAGGTGCCGGTCCAGCTTTGGCGAGGAGCTGTCCGCGACCGGATTGGCGCTGATTTCATCTTCGCGGACAAGGTAGCGAAAGAAAGAACGGACGGCGGAGAGCTTGCGGGCCATGCTCGCCTTGACCAACCCCCGGTCGGTCAGGTAAGCAAGGTAACCCCGCACGGTATGGCGGTCAACCTGATTAAAAGAGTCAACTCCCGCGCTCCTCAAGTAACCGAAAAAATCGAGGAGGTCATTCTTGTAGTTGCGCATTGTGAAAGGGGAAACATTGCGCTCCGCCCTCAGGTAATCGAGGTACCTCTGGAACATATCAGGCATACTATTCTTGTTCCGGTTTTCCCCGGTAGCTGCACTTGAGACAACGCGCGCTCTTTCCGGCGGAGACCAGCAGCCCCCCGCACTCGGGGCAGGGCCGGGATAATGGTTTTGTGCTGGATGTGAATTTGCATTCGGGGTAGTTGCTGCACCCGTAGAAGGTGCGTTTCTTCTTGCTGACGCGCTGTATTATCTCTCCCGCGCACTCAGGACACTTGACGCCTACTTTCACCATGTATGGTTTCGTGGTCTTGCATTCCGGGTAGCCGCTGCAGGCGATGAACTTGCCGAAGCGCCCTACCTTCACCACCATCGGCTTGCCGCAGTTCGGGCAGACTTCGTCCGTCACCTCATCGGGCAGTTTCACCTTCTCCATGCGTTCGGAGGCTTTATTCAGACTCTTGTCAAAGTCAACATAGAACTTGTTAAGCGCATCCGTCCATGTCATGGTATCGCTGGCGATATCATCAAGGTAGGTCTCCATGCGGGCGGTGAACTTGATGTTCACAATCCAGGGAAAATACTTGTCAAGCATGTCATTGACCAGCGTCCCCAGCTCGGTAGGCTGGAAGCTGCCCTTGACCTTGCTGACGTAGTCGCGGTCCTGGATGGTGGAGAGGATGGGGGCATAGGTACTGGGCCGGCCGATGCCCCATTTTTCCAGGGCTTTTACCAGCGTGGCCTCCGTGTATCGTGACGGGGGCTGGGTGAACTTCTGCTCCGGAAAAAGGTCGAGGAGTTTCAGCGGGTCTCCCTTTTCCAGGTGGGGGAGGGGTGAACTTCTCTCTTCTTTCTCCACCTCGTCCTTACCCTCGCTGTAAAGCGCCATGAAGCCGGGAAAGGTGTTCACCGAACTGGTCGAACGCAGCAAATAACGTGTATGATTACTGGCTTCGATATCGACGCTGGTGTTGTCATACTGCGCCGCCGCCATCTGGCTGGCAACCATCCGCTTCCAGATAAGCTCGTATAGCCTGAACTGGCGGGTATCGAGGTATTTCTTGATAAGCTCGGGCTCGCGGCGGGTGCTGGTGGGGCGGATAGCTTCGTGGGCTTCCTGCGCTCCTTTGGCTTTCCTGGTGAAAACTCTGGCTTTGGGAGGCAGGTAATTGCTTCCGTATTTTTCCCGGATAAAATCTCTGGTCTCGGCAAGCGCCGAGGCGGCTACCCTCGTCGAGTCGGTGCGCATGTAGGTAATCAGGCCCACGCTTCCTTCAGCGCCTAGGGGCAGGCCTTCGTATAGCTGCTGCGCGATAGCCATGGTCTGCTTGGCGGTAAAGCGGAGCTTCCGCGAGGCTTCCTGCTGCAGCGTACTGGTGATAAACGGCGGCGCCGGGTGGCGGGCCGCTTTTCGCGTGCCGATGTCCCGGATGCGGTAAGATGCAGTTTCCAGTTCCCCGGTAATCCGGTCGGCTGTGGCCTGATTGCTGATGTCCGGTTTAGCGCCGCCGGCTATGCCGACGAGACTTGCCCGGAAGGAATCGTCCTTTACGGTCCTGGTCAGTTCGGCATCAATCGTCCAGTACTCCTCCGCGACGAAGTTTTCAATTTCCTTCTCCCGGTCCACGATTATCTTTACCGCGACCGACTGCACTCTTCCGGCGGAAAGGCCGCGCCGGATATTCTTCCAGAGGAGCGGGCTGATTTTATAACCGACGAGCCGGTCCAGGACACGGCGCGCCTGCTGGGCATTGACCAGATGCATATCCAGTTGGCGCGGGTTTTTGAAGGCGTCTTTCACCGCGGCATCAGTTATTTCATGGAAGATGACGCGCTGGTAGCTCGCGCCGTGGTGATTGGTGACCTCCGCCAGGTGCCAGGCGATGGCCTCCCCCTCGCGGTCGGGGTCGGTGGCGAGGTAGACGGAGGAGGCATCTTTGACTGCCTTCTTGAGTTCGTTGACCGTTTTCAATTTGGCGCGGGGCACCACGTATTTCGGCTCGAAATCATGTTCCACATCAACGCCGAGCCGGCTGCGCGGCAGGTCCCGGATATGCCCCAGGGAAGCTTTCAGGCTGTAGGCCTTGCCCAGGATTTTACCGAGGGTCCGGGCCTTGGCCGGGGATTCTACGATAACAAGTTTTCGGCTCATTTCAGCTAGTCCACCTTCACCCGGTATTCCTCTCGGGCTTCCCGGGAAAGAACGTAATTCATTGGTCCTACCTGCTTTACCATCCCCTTTAATTCCAGCATCGCCAGGGTGCTGCTGACCGTGGCGGTGGGAAGTTCGCTGGAGCGGCAGACATCATCGATATGCACCGGCTCCGCGCCGAGCTTTCCCAGGAGCAACTTTTCCGTATCGGAGGCGGGCAGGATTTCCGCCATTTCTATCTGCCGGGATACGGCGGTCAGGTTCAGTTCTTCCAGGATATCGGTATAATCCCTGGCCAGCTTGGCGCCTTCCTGGATAAGGCGGTTCGTGCCGCGGCTCATCGGAGAGAGGATACTTCCCGGCACCGCGAACACTTCGCGGTTCTGCTCCAGGGCCATCCGGGCGGTGATAAGAGCGCCGCTGCTCTCACCGGCTTCAATGACCAGAACGCCCAGGCTGAGCCCGCTCATGATGCGGTTGCGCCGGGGAAAATACTCCGGTTTGGGCTTTGTCCCCAGGGGATGTTCGCTGACCAGCGCGCCCTGTTCTAACAGGCGGTGGGCGAGGTCTCTGTTTTCGCCGGGGTAGACCGTGTCCAGACCGCAGGCAAAAACGGCGATGCTTCTTCCTCCGGCGGAAAGGGCGGCCCGGTGCGCGACGGTATCGATTCCTCTTGCCAGGCCGCTGATAACGGTAATCCTGCTCCTCACCAGGTCAGCGACCATCTCTTCAGTCACCTGTTTTCCATAGGCGGTGGGGCGGCGCGTCCCCACCACCCCCAGGCACCATTCATCTTCGGGCAAGAGGGAGCTCCGGACATAGAGCACGGGCGGGTAATCGTAGATTTCTTTGAGGCGCGAGGGATAAGCGGGGTCCTGAAAGGCAAGTGCGCTGACGCCGGAACTTTCGAGTTTACCCATCTCTTCATCTGGGGAGATGCGGGGCCGCCAGCTGGTGATTGAGTTGATAACGCTGCTGTCCAGCCCCGCTTTTTTCATGTCGCCCGGACTGCCTTGCCAGGCTCTCTCCAGGCTGCCGAAATAGCTGACCAACTGGCCGAACCTCACCCGCCCGACACCGGGGATGAGGGAAAAACCCACCCAGTATTTAAGTTCTTTTATGTCCATCTCTGAATGCAATGATATTCTATCACGTAGTTAAACGGTCTACCAAATTTCAGCCCGGATGTCTTGACAAAGTTGGTGCGGGACAGCTAGAGTGTCCTTGAATACCTTCCGGAGGAGAGCCATGACCGGCGGAATGTCTGAAGAAGAGCTGTACGCAAAGGCGAGAAAGCGGGTGGAAGAGAAACGCGGCTTCTATACTCACCTTGCGGTCTATGTCATCGTCAATATAGTGCTGGTCTTGATCTGGGCATTTCCCTCGGGCCGGGGCTATCCATGGTTCTTCTGGCCGATGGGAGGCTGGGGGATAGGTATCATATTTCACTTTCTGGGCGTCTTCGTCTTCTCCGGTGAGTCTGACTGGGAGAAGCGAGAGGTGGAGAAGGAAGTGGAAAAGCTCCGAAAGCGCCAGGGTTAAAACATCGGTATTTTAGGGGATAACAGAAAAGCATGGCGGAGAGGGTGGGATTCGAACCCACGGTAGCCTTGCGGCTACACACGCTCTCCAGGCGTGCCTGTTAGGCCACTCCAGCACCTCTCCGTGAATCGGACAATTTTACCTTATATCTTAACTCTATTTCAAATTTGGTTTTAGTGGCGGAGAGGGTGGGATTCGAACCCACGCTCCGCAGAAGCGGAGACCGCTTTTCGAGAGCGGCACCATGAACCACTCGGACACCTCTCCATAGCTTCAAATCATTCAATTAATAAATTTACATAAATCTCTATTGGCACTAATTTGGCACTAATCACATTTGGTTAAACCTTTGCATATGAATCCGCCCATTAAATAACCTGCGACACACGCTTATCATTATATCTATTCGTGAAAGCTTCGTCAAAGCTTTTTGCTGCGGCAGCTTGTAATCCGGGTACAACATGGCTATATGTATCGAGAGTTATTTGAACGCTGGAATGACCGAGCCGTTCGGAGACTATCTTTGGGTGCACTCCTTGCTTCAGTAATAAGCTAGCATGTGAATGGCGGCAGTCATGTAGCCTAATGTGTCTTAGCCCGGCTTTTTGCCCAATTGACGTCCAAGCACGCGTAACGGTATTTGGCCTCAGCGGTCTGCCGTCTTCGACATGACAAAATACCAGGCTTTCGTCAGGAAAAGGTATTCTCAAGGTATCGTAAAGCTGCTTTTGATTCTCATAATATTGGCGCATTACTTCGAGCGAAAGGGGTGTAAGAGACACTCTTCTTCTACTTTTTGCCGTCTTGGGCGATCTGAAAATATATCTTCCATCTTTCAACTGATGAAGGGTCCGGTTTACGCTCATCTGTCCAAACATAAAGTCCATGTCAGCCCACTTTAAGCCTAAAATTTCGGATCTGCGTAAGCCGCTAAATAGATTCAGATGGAACAAAGCATAGTAAGGCGTGGACTTAGCTTCTTCTAGAAAACGATCTATTTCGTCAGCACTCCATATCTGCATTTCTTTGGATTGAGCTCGCGGTGGATCAACAGCTTCAGCAACATTGCGCGCTATCAATTCATGTTTCACACCGTACCTCAGGGCTTCAAAGAGGACTCTATGATGTTTCCGTACTGTCAAAGCTGACAATCCCCCTTTACCATCCCTGCGTCCCGAATCCAAAGCTTTTGCATAATATTTCTGTATATGTTGAGGCTGCAAAGATGAAAGGGGAATTGAGCCTAACGCTGGAATTAGATGTATTCTCACAATCATATCGTAACTCTCGAATGTCCTCGGGGAGCAGTTTGGCTTTGCGTAGTCTTTTAGCCAATTATCTAGATAGTCAGCTATTGTTTGTTTGGTTGGTCTCACAAATATACCTTTATCCAATTCGGTTAATATCTGGCGTAGCCTCTTCCGTGCCTCCGTAATGTTGCCATGAAAGGTCTCATAGTAGGCTTCGTATTTACCAGTTTGCGGGTTCTTACCGAGTGGTGCTTTGATTCTGAAACTGCCATTTCTTTCAATGATGCAACCCCTCATCTTAGTCGCCCTCCTTCTTTTTATCGACTCAGTCTCCCTTCTTCTTCCCCCATAATTGTTCCCACCACAATTCAAACTCTGGGAACACCGAGTTGATTTGCTTAATGTCATCTTCTTCTGTACTTATTACATGTTTACGGATACGTAAAAAAGTATCTATTCTCTCCTGATAGGTAGCCCCGTAATCTTTTCCGTAACGTCCGTAATCGTGCCGGAACAATAGATTATGATATGCCCTGAGGTATTGAGGAGACATGTCCGGATCACCCAGGGAATGTCGCAGTATATTTGATTCCAGGATCAGTATGTTGTGCCTTAACGACGGCAATGTCCACGCCTCCTGTATCTTTGCCCACTGGCTCTCGGTTAGACCACGTTTCTTTCCCAGGATATCATGCACCTGATCGCTGAGCCTTTCATCTGCATACTCACGAATCTGTGAAAAGTCGTTGTCCACAATAGCAAGGTCAAGGTCCGAGTAATCTGGTTCCTCTATGCCGGCAACGCTGTCGACTTTCTCTCTCTCAGTATAAACCTGAGCCCAGGAGACCAACACATTGGTCAAGAAAAGAAACTTGAGGTCAGGGTCATTCTCCATTTCTGGCAGTGGTTTGAAATGAGTCCTGAATCCGAAGAGCCTGGCAAACCACTTGACATCGCGTATGGTAAGGGGCTTCGAGAGATACTTCTTGAGATTGTATTGAGCGCTGATTGCCCAGGGAATCAGCTCAGGATCCAGCATGTCACCATTCAGCAGCGCTGTATTCCAGGGCTTGTCATCTGGGTTCTGGACCCGAGCATTCTTTCTGGTTGCCTTGCATAGCTCTTCATAGCTGCGCAAAGAGGGGTTAGCGCTTTCATCCAGCCCTAGTATCCTGGCAGTCTCGGCCCGGTACCACCGGCTGGGATGTTTCTTCTTGAATTCCCAGTCCTTTTCCTGGTCCACCAGCCGGGAAACGGTCCGCTTGATTCCGTCGGTTACCCTGGTTCTCTCTTCCCTGTAAACTCGTCGTTCCATATGTTATTACCTCCTGCGATTATGATATGTTCACAAATATTATTATTGACTTATCTATGTGATTCGCACTGATTGCCCATTGCAATATACTATCATATTATAACTCAGAACACAATAGAAAAATGCAGTAATTTCTGGAGGTCTCTTGCACAATGGAAAATGAACGAAAAGTCCTTACCGTCGACAGGTAGCGGAAAAACTCGGCATATGCAGCCAGCTGGTAGGGCGGCAAATCAAGAAGGGAGTCATTCCCTGTGTGAAAGTTGGTGACCGTTATCTTATCCCCAAAGTTGCCTTTGAGCGATGGCTTGCTGAGTGCAGCCAGGCAATTCTCGGAGAAGCCGACGGAAAGGCAGGTTAATACAGGCCTATCGACGTCACCGCAGCCGCTATATCAAATGCAGATGAGAAGGATGTCGGATCACTCCTTTTACCGTATCACCTGGACCACCTCTTGCAGTCTGCGATACCGCGGGACTTCATACTCCAGCGGGGTTATCGCACTGTAACAGACCGAAGGCAGCTGGAGACCATCGGATTCAAAAAACAGCAATGCCAGGTACCAGGAATACTGATCCCTCTCCATGGGGTCAATGGCGACGGTATCGTAGGCTACCAGTTTCGGCCGGACAGCCCGAGGCTTAATAATCGCGGCAAGCCGGTCAAATATGAGACCCCAGCCGGAGCGATCAACAGGATAGACTGCCCTCCTTTGTGCAGGGATGGTCTAGCAAATCCAGGGATAGACTTACTGGTTACCGAAGGGCTCAAGAAAGCGGATGCTTTGGCCTCTCAGGGTGATTGCGTGATCGCCCTAACCGGCATCTGGAACTGGAAAGCAAGAAACCAATTCGGTGGGGTCACGGTATCACCCGACTTCGACCATATTGCCCTCAACGGGCGGCCGGTCCTCCTGGTCCCTGATTCCGACTATGCGACTAACCCCGGCGTAGCCCAAGCAGTCAGGAGGCTGGCCGCAGTTCTTAAGAGAAAAAAGGCAATGGTCTCCGTTGTCCTGCTACCTCCGGGCAACAACGGAGAGAAAACCGGAGCCGATGACTTTCTGGCTCGCGGCCATACCATGGACCAGCTGAAAGCCCTCGCGGTACCGTTCCAGGAAACCGAGTCGGGACCAGAGTCGAAAGACCTGGAGCGCAGCTTTCTTCACCTGAAAGACAGGCTGTATTTGGAAGTAAGAAGATATGACAGTGAATACGGCTTTGCCTGTCTTGATGAACAAAAACAGGTAAAGGTGATTAATGAAATAGCCTTCCAGGGCCAAACCGTCAAACCGCGTCCCCTTCCCGAGATTGAAGGTAAGCCCCTGCCGATAGTAGGCCTGCCCGATGAAAACATTAAAGAGTGCCGGCTCCTTTCACCCGATGAGCTGAAAGACAAGATTACTCGTCATCTAAGCACCTATGTGGACCTTCCGGATTTTGACCTGGAACTGAGTGTCTATTACATCATTTTCACCTGGTTTTATTCCAAGGTCGACACCCTAGGTTACCTCAGATTCTTGGCTGATACTGGCAAGGGAAAAAGCCGTGTCCAGAAGGTGGTTGGTGATATCTCATTCTATCCCGTATTCGCCAGCGGCGCCAGTAGCTTCAGCGGCATCGCCAGGCTGAATAACCTGTGGCGCGGCACCCTGATAATGGATGAGGCCGATACCAAGGGTGACAAGGAACACCAGTTCGTGAAGTACCTGAACCTGGGCTTCGAGCGAGGCAAATACTATGTCTTGTCGGACAAGCAGAATCCCAGGGTCCAGGATTTCTTCGATCCTTTCAGCCCGAAGATACTGGCCATGAGGCAGCCCTTCAACGACAATGCCACCGAAGCGAGGCTGCTTTCCATATCGCCGCATGAGACCAGCAACCCTAATATCCCCATCATCTTGCCTGAGAAGTATTACACCGAAGCCCGCCGCCTCAGAAATGAAATGGCGCTTTTTGCCCTGCACCATTTCGACGACATCAACCCGCAAAGGTTACTAAGCTTCAATGACCTGCCTATCGAGCCAAGATTAAAGCAGTTGGCCATGCCGCTTTCCATAGTTTTTCAGCTCTGGCCTTCCGGCGAGGAGATGTTTCGGGACTATCTTCTATCGCGTCAGAAAGAGATCCGCCGGGTCAGGAGCATGTCCTGGGAAGGAACGCTGGTAAACCTGTTGACTTCCTTCGCTGCCGGCGATCAGGAGATGGGAATCGAGTCTAGCGAGTATTTTGATCCCGATAAGAAGAGCCTGGCTGCCGTTACTCCCAGCATGATCTCCCAGCAGCTGAAGACATCAGTGAAAGCGGTTACCCAGGGGCTGTTATCTGTCGGAGTCCAGATAGAGAAGCGATGGGTGACCGTTCACAAGGAGGGCAAAGAGATCAGGAAACAGGTGAGGGCTTACGTGATACCCGATTCACGGACCTGGAAAGAAATACTGAGCCGGTACTACTTCCCCGAAGAGGGAGAAGGTGAGCTTGAGGTACCCGAGGTAATCAAGTCAACAAAATTTACCGTGTGGAAAGAAGCGTCACAAGTGTCACAAGTGTCTCAAACAAAAGAGGAATCCGGCAAGCCTGTGACACTTGTGACAGATGTGACAGTAAATTCTGCACGGCCCAATGAAGCGGACCATCCCTGCTATACCTGTGGGTCAAACAACTGGTGGCACGGCCCGGCGACGGGATGGCTTTGCGGGACCTGTCATCCCGCTCCTAATAAGAGTAAATAGCGAGGGGGTGGGGTGACCCTCCTGGGAGGGAATATAGAGCTTGAAAACACTACCCTGTGCAACAAGAGCCAAAAAGGACTCAATCGTATAGATAGTATGTATGTTTGTAAGAAAGAGAAGGAGGTCAAGAGCATGAGGTTTATTGGTGATGAAGGCATTAGAGGCATCGATGGCGCCATGGCCCTCGTCTTGAAAGAGACAGGCCGTCAAGACGTATCCAGGGAGGCTATCGGAATGTTCCTGGAATCCCTTGATGCGTCCGGACTCCTCAGTGAGGAAGAGAAGACGGTCAAGAATGAGGTGCACCAGCATTACGGCCGTAATGCCCGGTGGCGTTATTCAAGCCAGGGGCCGTGGCTCGTGCCCCTGGCGCAGCTGAGATACGATGCTGTGCCGGTTCCAATACTGTCATTCAGCCTGCAGCCGTACCTGGTCGCCGTGATGACCATTTGGGATCACGATTATCATCATTATGACACTCTCTTCGGCCCTGTGAGCAAGCCATACAGGCTTACACTGCCCATGGTATTTTTACAGGCAATGTTAGAAGGCTCAATAGGCCGCTTTCCACTCGTGTCCAAAGATGGCATCTCGACAACCTGGAATGTACCTGGTTTAAACGAAGCTTTGACCCTGCCCGATGACTTCGTGGCCAGGCTGTCATCAACGTTGAAGAGAAAATCAGTGGTCTCCTGGCTCCAGAGCTTCGGCTTGCAGGGACGCAAGCTGGCGCCCCAGGTGGCTGGGTGCCTGCTCGGTCTTCTCTTCGGTGGCAAATCAAAGGACCAGCCGATAACAGAGCAGGTCTGGAGCAAGGAAATAGTATTGGCGGGTTTGACCAAGCTTTACGGCGAGCAGAAAGCCCGGGCGATGTTTAACAGAGAGCTACCCTATCTCAGCCCGGAGATGACTAACGAGGACGCTCTGAAAACTATATTACAAAACATAGGAAGAGAGGGATAATTATGGAATTCGAGCTTAACCAAGAAGAACTAGGCCAGGTATTACAGGCTATGCGGGTCCTTTTGCCAAACGTTATCAATGAGAAATTCCGGTCATTGCTCGCCGCTCAGGAGAACCTATCGTCAGCAGGTTTCCTTGAGGCCGTCTGGGGAGTTGTCAGGCTTCAACAAGAAACCGGAATCGATTTAACCCAGGCTATCGACGAATACCGGCAGCTGCTGCGCAAGAACGAAAAACTGGTCCGCGAACAAGAATCCTTGAAAAAGAAGTGCCAGGAATTAGAGGAAATGCAAAGGCAATTGTCAGTTCGGGTTACCGCGGCAAAGGAAGAGCTGAAGGCTATTCTAAATAGTATCAGCCAGGGAAAGAAAGATCTGGACACTCTCATTGCCCGCGCCGAAAGTGATAAGAAACAGATTGAAGCTGGGCTGGCAGAATGCAGACAGAAAGCCGACGTCACCGAAGAAGATATAAAGGCAGCCGGTTTATTGAAGGCAAAGGTAAAACGAAACGGTTTCAGCCTTGAGACTATGCTCGCCCTGGCCAAGGAATTTGCCCGCCACCGGGATGCCAGAGAAAGTCTGGCCGAGGCTTTAGAGCGGGAGGGTTCGCTGACTAAGCGAATATCCTCTCTGGAAGAAGAGACGAAGGAGAAGGAAAACGCTTTGGCATCGACAATTGCCCAGCTATCATCCAGGAGAACCGAGAAAGAAGGCGAGCTTAAGAGCTTGAAGAATATCTGCCGTCAATGGGAGTTGAATCTAAAGCAACTGCAATCAGATGTCCATGAGGAACAGCGGCTGAGACAATTCATGGTCCGGTATCAACCAAACAGTGAGCTTCTGGACTGTCTCGCCGGCTGGAAACAGGTTTTATTCATGCGATGTAAAAATCCCGGCTGTGAACCCTTACATGGTATCAATCACTTCTGGAGTGAAAAGCTGGCTACCAGATGCCCTCACTGCGGGAGCGGGCCTATCGATTTTGACAGGGAACTTTACGACACATTAGGCCTTGAGATGCGTCCTTTCAAACTGATATTGGGGTAGTATAATGGCAAAAGAAAAACCGAAAAACAAGCGCAATAATAAGAAACCTACCGATTATTCTCTAACTTGTGTTTGCGGAGCGCAGTCCAAGGTGCATTCCATAGGGGAAAAAGGATTTATGTCCCACTGTCCTGCATGTGGAGCTCTCGCTTTCTTTCGCAACGAAGACCTGCTTGAACGGCTGAACTACGGCGGTTCTATTTGCCCGCACAAGATAGATCCGAAGCCGTGTACTGGAGGAAGCACCACCTGGTGCCCTATATGCAGGGTGAGGACATTTTATCCTGGCACTTAAATGTTGAGTATCAGCGGCTAAATAGACGTGAGAAGAAATGGCGGCTTTGAGGTGGTTCCCCTAGCCACTTCTCAAACTCCTTCGGGTTCTCCACTATTATCGTATTACCACGCCTATTGTGTTTTACTGTTTGAGGTAGATAACTTTGATAGTCATTAATTTCCCAGTGTTGCATATCTTTCGCAAACGTTATCAGTTTACGCTTGCCATCATCCTCAACAATAGCCTTGCGCAAGCCATAAAGCAAGTCCTGCCAGTCTTTACGCCCCGGGTCATGAAGTTTCTCTATCGGCTCATTGGGAAAGAAAGTCGGCAATGCTCGTCCGGCATGCTCATAGAGGTCCCGCATTACAAATCGGGCAGTCTGAAGCTCATCATCGCTTGGCAGCGCGCCGGCGTTCAATCGCTCTAAATACAGGTAAGAAAACCACTTGAATATCTGATTATCCTGAGCGAATAGTTTCGCGAGTCTTTCCTTGCTGATTTCCGTCGGAACGAAATGGACATCAAAATCTATTCTTTTAACCCGGGACTTTGCCCATTCTTTGAGCCTCGGTGTATTGGATGAAACGACAATCTGTGGAGACACGTATTGGTCTCGCCACCAGCGCTCCCAGTAGGACTTGAAGAGATCCTCGATTCCCGAAGTCCGTGATGGATCAACATCATCGAAGGTCAGAGGGAAAGCAGTCTCGGTCAAGAGTGTATTAGCTATTCTTGTCTTGGTAAAATCCTGGCGTGACAACGCTTCCATAATCCTTCCGGTAAGCAATCTCAGGGAGAAACGCAAAAAAGTGGTTTTGCCGTTCTGAGTGGGTCCGTAGATGTATAGAAACCGCGGGCCCCTGGTGTCTATAAGACCATACCTGGCCCGTTTAGCTTTCATGTACTCGTGGGCGAAAGGCGCGAAAAAGATATAAAGCAGAGCTTCAAACATGCTCGTCTTTGCCGCAAGCGGATTTGCAGACTCGGCCATATCAACAGTGTTCAGATAAGTCTCAATCATCTCAAGCGATTGATTCACAATCGCGGGGGCGGGAGGTGCTTCCGAAAGAGATATCAGCGAAGCCTCTACGCCGAGCAGGAGTTCCTTTCGCTCTCTTGAAAGCAATAAAAGAGGGACCCGGTGATTCTCATATACATATCTGATATAAGCTGATTTGCTAACCTGCAGCTGATTCTGTCCCACGGCTACGGGCTTAAGCGGTATCAGCTGCCGCTCAACACGTTTTTTAACCAGGTCCGTTTCAGGCAGGTGAAGCAGAGTTACCTTCTCCTGCTCTACACCCCCGGTTTCGATGAGGCTGCTGGACAACTCGTGGAAGACTTCTCTCATCTCGAAATCTTGTTCATCAGGGGCGACAGCACCTTTTAGCCAGGCCTCAATCAACTGCCTCTTATCCTGGTGTCGATTCTTCTCCAGCAGCTCTTTAAGATCACCCATAAATAGGCTGCAACCACTAAGATGAGCTTGATAATCCCGAATTAGCTGTTCGAGAGCAGGATGACCAACAGGAATATCCAGATACCAGGCGTAATTCATTTGTCTTCTGGCATCCTGGGCTGTGGCGGTCAAATTAGCACTCGTCTGGATCACCCGGATGCTGTCCTGTTTTTCAAGGATGTAAAGTTTGGTGTGTATCGTATGGTTGGGAACATATATACGAAGAGAGCCGGTTTCCACCAACTCTTCCAGCCGCTCGATGACCTCCATCGGTTTCTGCTCCAGATTACGCTTGTAGCTTTCCGTAAGGTTTTCGCCAACGACAACCTCTAATTCTGCGTAACCGTGTTTGTCATAGAACTCAAGGAGCAGATCAGGCGAGAGGACATACGAAACGGCCCGCATCCTGATGAAACCGTTGAACAGCTCATCAAAGTCCCCTCTCCTGGCTATGAGACGTGTTTGCAGCGGGGACAGTCCGGCGAAAAGGTCTGCCTGCAGGATGTTTTTGTTTTTAGGGGACTTGGAATACGGCATTTTGCTCTATCCTCAACCCTGGCTTGTCTCACTCAATTGGCCACCTGGGAATCAGTTCGTCTATTTCTGCCATCAGCCGCATGGTCTCGTGCAAAGCAACAATTATCTTCTGGTAGTGGGTAAGCTCATCATAGGTGAGTGTCCTGCTTTTGCGGTCCTTGAGCCATTTCTGGCAGACCTGGTAGCCGCCGATGTGGAACTCCCAGACCTCCGGCGGGACGCCCTCAAAATACTGTGCCTTGTTGATGTAGACACGCTGGTTATTGGCGTCGTAGGTTACTTTTTCCACTTCATTGGTGCCGGCGATGGGGTATTTCGAGATGAGGTTGTTCAGCGCGGGTGATTCCATGAGGTGCAGGGCAACCAGTTCAGCGCCTTTTACCGCCAGTGATTTGAAAAGTCCTTTGTCTGAGGTCAGCGGCAGGCGCGGGAAGTCAATCTTAAGGAACTCGGCGTAGCGGGTGCGATAGGTGGGTGAGTGAAAGATGGCGTAAGCATAATTAAAGATGTCCTCCGGGCCAAAGGTTTGCTCAAGGTCTCCCCGTCCGTCTTCAGCGAATGCTAGCCCTAGCTTGTCGGAGACAGCCTTGATGAACTCCGGGTTCAGGTTAGGGCGGCGCTGCCCACCCTCAAACTGCATCTCACCTTCGGCGGGATAGAGGTAGAGGGGGAATAAGCAGGATTGCGTAGTGGATTCCCCACACTTTGTTTCCATGATTAAGCGTGAGCAAAAGAAATGATTCATATCTGGAGATTTGTTACTTCTAGCGGAAACAAGTCCTATATTCTTTGCCAGCATGTGACGCATTACTTCGGAGCGAGGCCAGTCCACCATATAACCGGTATAATATAGCGAGCGGGTATCGAACGGGCGATAGAGAAGGCGCTTTATAAATGGAGATGGGTTTTGTTCGCTTTTCAGTTTTTTCCTGGCCTCGGGTAATTTCCAGCCCCGGGTATCGCCAGGCGGGTATTTACCCTCTTTCTTGTTTCCAAAATATTTATGGCGTAAATCATCATCAGTTAGTGATGCGTCGGCAAATTCGGCTACTCTTTTTGTCAGTCCTTGGCTGTCAAAGTCGATTACGATGCTATCTCGTGCAGTAACAATTCCAGTACTATTAATCGGGAATATTTCGGTTATCTTCCAACCTTTCTCATATTCAGGCTTGAGTATTTCGTCCCTGGGTATGAAAAAGTAGAATGGGCTGTTCGGAGTTAATTCTTTCCACGGGGTATCATTAACATCTGTCTCGAAAAGAGCCTGGTACTTCCCTTCTCGAAGTCCCCAGAGGTCAGCATAATGCACTTTGGATGGCGTCGAATTACCCGGATCTTTTATCAACAGGCAGATAGCTACTCCCTGTTGGATATCAAAGACGTTTTCGTCCTTGCTACCGTCCGGGGCAACCTCTTTTTTCTTGGAGTTGCCGTGGAGATTTAAGATATAAATATCGGTGAAGGTGTTAATCAGGGACTGACGCATGCCGCGGAAGGTTGGGTTATCGATGTAGCCATGGTTTGTAATAAAGGCAAGTATGCCTCCTCCCGTGCGCTCTATTCGCCATTGACCAAACCGGATAAACTTAACGTAGTCGTCCTGTAACCAGTGTTTGCGTTCGTTAAGTGGCTGGCCATCAACCACTTTGTAGTCCTCGATAAGTTTACCAATCCATGTAAGCTCTTGCTTCGGTTTACCGGTCTTCGGGTCTGGAAGTATGCGAACACTTCTATTAGCTGACAACCCGGAATACGGCGGATTGCCTAGCACTACCATAATCGGCTTTTCCTTTTTAATCTCCGCCGCAGCATTAGCTTCGTCAACAATATACTCGTTGAAACCGGCAAGTTGCTCGGACTTTTTGAATGCTTCCTCAAGGGTATTGGTCATATAGATTCCAAGACGCTGGTCACTCAGGAACTCGTAACCTGTCTCCTGTAATAAAAGCCCCAGCTTGAGGTGTGCCACGGCGTAGGGCGCCATTAGCAACTCAAAGCCGAAGATACGGGGCAAGAGCTTCTCCGACACGTAGTTATTCCACATGCCCTGCTGTCCCTTGCCGATGTTCGCTTGGTGAATCTCGTTTATCACCATGTAGAGGAAGGTGGCCGTGCCCACCGCCGGGTCAAGGATAAGCGTTTTATCATCCGCCAGCCCCTGCGGCTTGTTGAAGCGAGTTTTCAGCAGGTGGTCAACGGAGCGCACGATGTAGGAGACCACCGACTCCGGCGTGTAGTAGACGCCACGCATCTCCCGGATTTTCTCGTCGTATTCCTTCAGGAAGGTCTCATAGAAATGCACCACCGGGTCTTCCTTACCAGTACGCTTGCCGAAGTCCTTCAGGACCGCTTCCATATCTGCCTGTGCCAATACCTGCGCAAGGTCATCCACCAGCCAGGCGATACGGTCATCGAGGTCGTAACCGGCGATGTACTGGAACAGCTTTCTCAGGAAGGGGTTAGTCCGGGGCAGGTTTTGCGCGGCATCGAGGCGGGTAAAAGAAGTGCCGTTTCTTGATGTGCATCGGGCGGCAAACAGACCATAGGCGATGGTCTGGGCGTACATATCGGCAAAATAATCGGTCGACAGGTCGGGGATAAGGTTATCGCGGAAAGCAGCCAACTGGGTGTGCAGAGAGCCACCTTCCGGCTCATTCTTAAAGGCATTTATGATGAGGTTTCGGATGAGGTGCGCCTGCCGTGCCATGCGCCGGGCAAGTTCTCTGGGTGTTCCCACGCCCTCGGCTTTGTGAGAGAGAAAATTGGTTAAAAGCTCGGCTACCGCCTGGATGCCGTCTTTATCCCGCTTGATTTTGCCGTCTTTGGTCGAATTTCCCAGACGGGCCTTAAGATGGCACTCGCCATCCACGTACCAGCGGAACTCAAGATAATCGGTAAGAATCAGGTTGGAAAGTGAATCGCGGTAGCGATTGAGTTGGTCGGTCTTCTCTGCTTCATCCAGGCTCTTGCCGATGTCCTTGGCCTCGATATACCCAACGGTGACGGAGCCTTTTCTAAGGATGAAGTCAGGAGCGCCGCACTCAATATGTTTCGGCTCATTGGTGGCAACAACACCTGCGGAGAGGCCTTCTATAAATACCTTAAGCGCCGGGCGGTGAGTATGCTCCGTAGCATCACCGGCTGCCAGTGCCTTTTCGATATCGTGTATGTAGCTTTGAATGGATTTTAACTCGTCATTCATTACCTGTCCTGGCGATAGGTTGTCTCACTCCTGCGCACAACTTGCAGAATCAACACTAAATTGTCATTGTCATAGACATCATAAACCACCCGGTAACTACCCACCCTGATGCGGTAAGCCCTCTCTGCCCCCTTTATCTTCCTGACTCCTTGGGGGCGAGGTTCATCAGCCAGGCAGCCGATAGCGTCTCGCATTCGCTCAAAGTCCTGTTTTTTGATTCGGCTTTTGAGCTTTTCTAAGTCGCGGTCGGCTGCCGGTGCAATCTCTATTCTATACACGCTTTGCCTCGGCAGCTCCTTCACGACGGTTAATTGATTCCTCTAATTCACGTTCGGCTTCAGACCAGGGACGGCTACCCTTTTCTTGCCATTCGGTACGAGCTGAATCAATTACGGGTAACAATTCGGCATCTTCACGACTCTCCAGCCATTCACGTACCGCATCAGAGATGATTTCACTTGCTGCTGTGTGCCTTCTTGCTGCCTCAACCTTCAGATAGGTATAAAGGTCTTCGTCATGAAACACGACTGTCATTTTTCTGCTCATCTTCATCCTCCCAGACATATATACTTACATGTGTATAAGCATTGTAACTCTGTATGTGTATAGTGTCAAGGTCCAGATCCAGATAGAATAAAGGTTCAGGGCGGTTAAGAAATTTTCTATGTTATAATGTTGACCGGGCAGGTAACCGTTAACCCACCGGTATTAGGCTAAGATGGTAAGATGGAAGGCTGCCATCTTGTAAGCCCTGCCTGCCCAGGACAAAAAAAGGGGGCCGGAATAAAATCCGGCCCCCTTATAAACCCTATATACTTTGGTCTTTTAGGTAAGTGCTATCTTGGCGTCTGTTCTGAACCGCTTTATCAGCTTCCAGTCATATCCCGATGGGTTGCTCCAGTGCTCGGTTATGAGCTTACGTATGGCTCGCTTTTCCCCCTGAGGTCGGCTGCGGTAATAGTTTTTGAAGTCCAGCCAGGTTTCCGGATTTATCCCCTTCTCATCGAGAATAGTCTGTATCATCTCAGTCTCGTTGCCGTCATAGTCCCTCACCATGCTATTCAGGCTTACCGAATAGACACGCTTCCACCGTTTCTTCTGGTGATAGAAGCGGAGGCGGGTATACTCCGCAACTTTGATACAGGCTCCCTTATTGAAGGGTATCCCCCTCTGGCGGTATACCTCGGCGACCTCGGCTAACCTTACGATGATGTTATGCATTAAATCTTCCCTGTCCTGATGGTCATTCAGCGTCCAGATGAAATTTCTGGCAATCTTCACCCATTCCCGCCAGGGTTCTGGCAGTCGATTATAGTCCAGAGCTTCACTGTTGTCAGTGTGAGGTCGCCGGTGCGTGGTAATGGTCATAGTTACCCCCTTCCCGCGCACAAAAAAAGCGCACAAAAAGAGCTGTTACGCTCCTCATGTGCGCTTCTTTCTTGTTTGGTCAAGCGTTCTTTAGGCTACGGCTACTTTCTCTTTCTTCCGGTTGCGCTTTGGCTTCTCGGCTCTGACTACCTCTTCCGCTTCAGCTACCGCTCCAGCTTTCTCGGTGTCCGCTTCGGTTGCTGGTTCGGCTTCCGCTTCTGGCTCTGGCTCGGTTGCCTCGGTGTCCTCTGTCTTGTCCCCTGCCTTAGCTTCACCTGTCAGCATGGGCATGACACCAGTTGATAGCCGTCAACGGCAAACAGCACTGGCGACTTGCCGTCGGTGAGCTTGAAGTCCACCATACCACCACAGGCTCTCAAGGCTTCGGTGAGGTAACTGCCGTCAATCCTTACCCTGACTTCCCCGCCCTCAATATCGGCTGGCATGGTGACTTCCCCTTTATCATCGGGGCTGGACATCACCACACCGCCGTTTAGGTGCAGGTCTATCGGGTAGGACTTGCTATCGGCTAGGGCTTTGAGTGAGGCAATCGCCTTGCCCGCTTCCACCGTATCAAGGTGAGCGGTAAAATGCGCCTCGGCGGGTATGAGCTTCTCGTAGTCGGGGAATTGCCCTTCAGCGCCCCGCCACTTATACCGCATTAGCTCGGTATCAATGACAAGGCTCGTGCCGTCAAGGCTATCCCCGCTTTGCTCAAAACTCAAGGCAACCCGATGCGCTTTCCGCAGGGCGTTGGCAATCCCTCTTAGCTCATCACGGTGTATCAGGGCTTGCCCTTCTACAGCACAGTCCAGCTTGACTACCGCCAGTCTGAAGCCGTCGGCACTTACCAGCGTGAGCTTACCCTCTCCCGCCTTAAAGAGAACGCATTGTAAAACAGGTCTGTTGTCCTCTTTAGCGGTGAATGGTATCACCCTGTTCAGTGCTTCCGCTAGCTCCAGTCCGCCGATATTGGGCTGGACTATGCGTTTGGAGCTTACCCTGACCTCGCATAAGGTGAGCGGTGTTTTCTCACCCACCCAAGCCAAGTCCTCAAGGTAGCTGGTATTGCTCCCACAGGTTACTTTCAGCCGTTTATTTCCGTTGACCTGCGATACGCTAGCATCACCGCTGGCGGGTATTACTCTTATGATGTTACTACCCGCCAGAGCCTTAACGTAACCGAGAAAGCCTTTACGCCCCACCGTGAAGTCGCCGACCATAACACGGTCAGCTAAAACACGGGAAAGAGCGTTTACCAGTGTAGCCTTATGGGCTACGAAGCCGCTATCCCCTGAACGCTTGCCCACGATATTAAGTTGTTCTATTTGAATACCCCCTTTGCGCTATCTGGCTAGTGGGCAAGGCTGCCAGCTTCGCCGAGTAGTCAGCTTGCGTTTAGCTGCGATACGCTAGCCTAAACGTGCTGCCACTATATAAGTCTCCGAAAACGCCTTAAAACGTCTACATCGGAAGTAAGGTTTTTTGCTCTGCTTTCCGAAATCGCCACAGGTATTGCCTATCCGTCTTAGTAAGCGGTATCCCCGCTTTCAGCCTGTAGGCTATCGCCACCAGGTGTTTCGGATAGCCAATTTCCCAAGTGCTACTACTGACCCAGGCGTCAAGGTCAAGAGTTTTATCATCGGCTATCAGCTCTCCCAGTTCGGTAGTATTGCCTTCACTATCTATGACAGGCTTATTCAGGCTCTCAATCTTAACTGCCTTCTGACATGCGCCGTATAGCCAGTCCTCTTTACACTTTCGCCGTTGTGCTTTGCTACAGTGTCCGCAGTCCAGCCCCATCGTGAGCTTATAGTGGCTATACCAATAATGGTCTTTCACATGGGAAGCTATCCGATACATGACGGCTTCGGTAAACGGCTTGTGTCCGTTATTCCGCTCTACTCTGGCAAGGTGGTAGATTATATCGTGCAGTAAGTCCTCTCGGTCAGGCACACTGTTGGCTATCGGCAAGGCTACTTTATAGTAGGCAAGGTAAGGCTCAGGAAGCTGGTCATAGCCGTTGCCGTTGTGGTCGTCTTGCTTTCGTTTTCTGTTTGACTTAGACTTTACACGGCGGGGCTTTGACGTGGCTGTTATACAGCTTGCGGGCTTACCACACCACGGACAAACGCCCTGCCTCTCATTCAATACCCAAATCTTACCGCATCGGCCACAACACCCTTGATGATTGCCGTTATCGCCATTTGGTGCTGCTGGTGTTATTATCATCGTTACCATCGCTTGACCCCCCTTATTGAGCTTATTTGCCATCGTGGGGCAAGCATTCAGGTCAGGCTTTCTGCTATTCAGTTGTTAAAGTGCTTTTTATGTGTGTTTCTAGCTTCATTGTGTAACAAAAATACAGAAGGTAAAACGAGAAGAAAGAGCTATATCGACAGCCCTCCCCTCGGCGGGTGGAAAGGAAAAGAAAAGCAACTTTTGACAATGAATTATACTGAGGTATAAACTAAACATATTTCTGTATTGGGGGCAACAAAAGACGCATGGCTCGCAGAAAACAAGCGGTTAATAAACCCTCCGGCGATTCCGGAAGCAGAACCGGAAAGCTTAAAAAGGGAAATAGCGACCTGGGACTGCACAAGATATTTCCAGTGAGGCTTCCCACCGACAAGTGGGAGCAAATGAGGCAGGAGGCCAGCGCACTATCCATCGGGCCCACGACCCTGGCACGTATTTTAATCCTGGACGGACTCCGCAAGATGGAAAATGGCGCTAAAAAGCTGGAGCAGCCCGAAGGAGGATAAGATGGCCACTGTAAAAGACAAAAATAAGAACCTGCCTGAGCCAAAAACAGAACAAGAACCGACAACGGAGAACCAGGAGCCAAGCGAAGATAAGTTCCCTGTCATCGGTATCGGCGCTTCCGCCGGCGGGCTGGAGGCATTGAGTGACCTGTTTGACAGCATGCCCGCCGATACCGGCGCCGGCTTCGTGGTAGTGCAGCACCTGGCGCCTTCCAAGGACAGTGCCATGCCGGAACTGCTGGGACGTCATACCAGGATGCCGGCACGCCAGATTACCGATAACTTGGAAATCGAGCCGGATACCATCTACCTCATCCCGCCGGCCAAGAATTTATCTCTCCTGAACGGGAAACTGCAACTGCTGGAACAGGCGGAACCTTCCGGAATTCACCATCCCATCGACTTCTTTTTCAGGTCGCTCGCCGCCGACCGGGGTGCCGGTGCCGTGGGCATCATTCTCTCCGGCACAGGGACGGATGGCACGGTGGGCGCCCGGGCGATCAAGGCGGAACTGGGGCTGGTGATAGCCCAGGACCCCGAGGAAGCCAAGTATGACGGCATGCCCCGAAGCGTGATAGACAGCGGACTGGCGGACTACACTCTCAAGGCAGGTGATATTTCCGGGCAAATTGTGGACTACATCAAAAGGATCCCCCAGGTTATCTCCCCTCCCGCAGAAGGGACGGACGACCTGGCGAATTTCCTTCCCAAGATTATCACCCTCATCAGGAACGAGACGGGCAACGATTTCTCCTCTTACAAGGAAAACACGCTGCTGCGCCGCATCAAGCGGCGCATGGCCATCCACCAGATAAGCGAGGCATCCCGCTACGTCCGTTTCCTCCAGGAAAACCCCAAGGAGACTTCCGTGCTATTCAAGGAGCTTCTCATCAACGTCACCTCCTTTTTCCGCGACAAGGAAGCCTTCGAAGTCCTCAAGGAACAGTTAAAGGAGAGACTGGAGCACAAACCCCCGCAGGAGGAAATCAGGGTATGGGTGGTGGGCTGCGCCACCGGTGAGGAAGCGTATTCCATCGCCATTATCATCCGGGAAATCCTGGGCGATTTGGATAAAGACCACAAGGTGCAGATTTTCGGCACCGATCTGGACAGCGACGCCATCGACATCGCCCGCAACGGCGTCTACCGTACCAATATCAGCGACGACATCACCCCGGAAAGGCTGAAGAAGTTCTTTACCCTGAAAGATGATACCTACCGTGTGAAAAAGGACATCAGGGAGATGCTGGTGTTCGCCGTCCATAACCTCATCAAGGAGCCGCCCTTTCTCAAGATGGACCTGGTAAGCGCCCGGAACCTGCTCATCTACCTCAAGGGTGATATACAGAAGAGGATTTTACCCCTGTTCCACTATGCTCTACGCGAAAATGGGCTGCTGCTCCTGAGTCCTTCGGAGACTATCGGGGAGTTTACCGACCTGTTTGCCAGCCTCGACCGGAAGTGGAAACTGTACCATCGCAAGGATTCAAGCAGTGCCAACGGCCGCGCTCCCCAGTTCCCCCTTCAAGCTGTATCAGGGAACGCCCGCCCGGAATACCGGCCGGGAGGTGTGAAAGTAAAACAAAACGACATTCTCCAGGTAACGGATAAGATGCTGCTCAGTGAATACGCCCCGCCGTACGTGGTTATTGATAGTGCGGACAACGTGGTCTATGTCCGGGGCGATCCCGCCAGGTTCCTCAAGCTGGCGGAGGGCAGGACCAACATGAACATCCTGGAAATGGCTCGTTTGGGCCTCCGTGGTCACCTGTCCCTGGCCATACGCAACGCCAGGTCGCAGAAGGCGGAGGCACGCCGCGAGGGCGTGGCCATGGGCCCGGAGCTCCCGACCGCCGTGGATATACTGGTCAAGCCGGTGCCGATTCAAGGTCAGCCCTCGGAATACCTGATGGTGATTTTCAAAGAGAGCGCCGTCAGGGAGTCCCCTCCCGCTCAAGGCAAAGCTCAGAAAAAGGGGCAGAGGGAGAAACCATCGGAGAAAGACCAGCAAATCTTGGAGCTTGAGCAGGAGCTCAAACAGTCCCGGGAAGACCTTCAGGCTACCATCGAAGAGTTGGAGACTTCCAACGAAGAGATGAAGTCCTCCAACGAAGAACTGCTCTCATCCAACGAGGAACTCCAGAGCACTAACGAAGAGTTGGAGACATCGCGTGAAGAACTGCGCTCCGTGAACGAGGAGCTGAGCACGCTCAACACCGAGAACCAGGAGAGGATAGAACAACTTGCCCAATCAAGAGGCGACCTCCACAACCTGCTGAATACCATTAACGTAGCCACGCTGTTCCTGGATACCGACCTCAATATCAAGAGCTACACCCCGTCCGCCACCGGCCTCTTCAAGCTGAGGGAGAGCGATACCGGACGCCCCTTAAGCGAGATTGTCACCAACCTGGCCTATGACCGGCTGGTGGAGGACGCCCGCGAGGTACTGCACGATCTGGTACCCAGGAACAAGGAAGCCCAGAGCCGGGAAGGGCGCTGGTACTTGATGCGCATTCTGCCCTACCGCACCGAGGAAAACGCCGTCGTCGGGCTGGTGATTACCTTCTTTGATATCGACGAGCGCCGCATACTCCAGGCCGCCCTGAGCTACACCCAGAACATCATCGATACTCTGCGCGAGTCGGTGCTGGTGCTGGACAAAGACCTGAAGGTGGTATCCGCCAACCGGTCTTTCTACCAGGTATTCCGCACCGGCGAAAAGGAGACTTTAAAAAAATGCATCTGGGAGCTGGGCAACCGCCAGTGGGACATCCCGCGCCTGCGCAAGCTGCTGGAGGAGATCCTGCCGGAGAACCAGTCATTTGATAACTTCCCGGTGGAGCATGTCTTCCCGGTCATCGGAAAGCGCCGGATGCTGCTTAACGCCCGCCGCATGTATGAAGAGTTGGGCGGGGAAAAGATACTACTGGCCATCGAGGACGTGACCGGCCAGCCCTGGGCGGAGAAGCTGTTCACCGGGAAAGAAGGTGGCAAGAATTGAGTAAAACCGATACTGGATTTAGGGAGAAGTCATCGTGGAGAGGGCCTGCATTGGTCGCCCATATTCTTGTCGTTATCGGCATCCTTACCGCGCTCTCTGGCTCTTTATCCTGTTCACCCGGGAGCTATTCGGGACCGGTGGAATCAATTACCATCGGAACAACAACCAGCGAGGTGAACGCGCTTATTTTGATTGCCCAGGACAAGGGTTACTTCGCAGATAATGGCATCGACCTGAACCATAAAATTTATACTTCTGGCGTGGCCGCGCTCGATGGAATGTTTAAAAGTGAAGCAGACATGGCTACAGGTTCCGAATTTGCCTTTGTCGGCGAAGCTTTATCTGGGGAAGACATCGGGACCATCAGCGTTATTAACAGGTCATCGATTGAATATCTGTTGGGCAGGGTTGATAGAGGAATCAATGTAATCTCGGACCTCAAAGGGAAAAGTATCGGAGTTCCCATGGGGTCCCGTCCTGAGTTTGCTTTAGACAGATTTTTGTTACTGAATGGCCTAAACGCTTCCGAGATGACTCTGGTGAATGTCCCCGTGAACCAGTCGGTGGATGCCCTGGTCAGCGGTGGAGTTGATGCAGTTGCTGCCTGGCAGCCTTATATCTCACGCATCAGAGACCGAATGGGTGACGGGGTAATTATCTGGGACGTGCAGAAAGACCAGCCGTCTTACTCTCTTGTCATGTGCAGAGCCGATTGGATTAAAGAAAACCCGGAACTAATTAGCCGTTTTATTAAATCACTAACGATGGCTGAGAGCTATATCGAGGCTAACCCCGAAGTGACTAAATCGTTCCTTCAGAATAAACTGAACTACGATGAGGTATACATGCTAAACGTCTGGTCAGACTATAACTTTGAATTGTCGCTTGCGCAACCGCTGATATTGGCTATGGAAGACCAGGCACGCTGGATGATCAGCAACAATCTGACCGATCAGAAGACCGTTCCTAATTTCCTGGACTATATTTATACCGACGGCTTGAAATCGATCAGGCCTGACTCCGTCAGAATCGCCGGAAAGTAGGACTAGAATATGAAAATAAGCACAAGATTAAGGCTTGCAGTATTTGTTCCGGTGATCATGGCGGTGGTCATCATCGTGGCGCTCGTCTTCTCCTATCAGGAGATGGGCAGAACCCAGCGAGCCGGGGATATGATCCGGCAAATCAGGAGCAGCATTACCGAGCTTAACCATCTTGTCTATTCATATACCCTGTACCACGAGGAACGGCCGAAGCAGCAGTTCATGGCGGAGCACGAAAAGCTGACCGGGCTGACAGCCGGCACGCAGCTTTCAAATCCGGAACAGCAGCGCCTCCTGGACAGCATCAGCCGGAATAATGAAACCATGGAAGAGCTGTTTCTCCAGCTGGTCTCCACCTACGAAAGCGGTGACACAACCGGGGCGGAGGACCGGCTGACGGGGCTACTGCTATTGAGGTCTTACGAAGCTGATACCAGCGCCTCACTCCTGCGAAACATGATAGATGACGGCATAAGAACTTACGAAATAAGGACCCTCGGTCTCATCTTGGCGGTTATAATTCTCGCCACGGTACCGTTCACCATTGTCCTGCGCCGGACGAGACGGGGCATTATCTCTTCACTCTCCAATCTAGGCCAGGGGGCTGTCGTCATCGGCTCAGGCAATCTAGATTACAGGATTGAAGAGAAGGGTAATGATGAAATCACCGAACTTTCCAGGAGCTTTAACCGGATGACATCCGATTTGAAGACCGTTACCGCCTCGAAAGCCGACCTGGAGATAGAGGTAGCCGCGCGCAGGGAAGCGGAAGATGAACTGAAAGCGGCTAACGATAACCTGCAGGAACAGGCAGCAAAGCTCGAGGAAGAGGTAGTGGTTCGAAAGGAGGCGGTGGAACAGACCCAGGAGCTGGTCGAAGAACTGAAAGTACACCAGGAGGAACTTGAGGAGCAGGCCGAGGAACTTCGCCAGTCCCAAGAAGAAATCAGGGAAGGACGGGACAGATACCTGGACCTGTATGATTATGCCCCGGTCGGCTACCTTACCCTGGACAAGGATGGCGGAATTCTTGAAGCTAATCTGAGTACCGCCGCCATGTTAGGTTTCGAGAGGGCTAAATTAGTCCGTTCTAAAATTACCCGTTACATCCAGCCGGACTCCCAGGATGCATTTTACTTGCATGTGAACCAGGTTCTTGAAACCGGCACCAGACAAAAAAGCGAAATCCGAATGCACAGAAGAGACGGCTCGCTTTTTTATGCGCAAATGGAGAGTGTCGCCGTCGAAACAGCGGGAAAACGGGATATCGTTAGAACGAGCCTGTCGGACATCACCGAGCGCAAAAAGGCGGAGGAAGATTTAAGAATCAAGGACTCCGCTATCTCTTCAGCCGCCGTCGGAATCGCCCTCGCTGACCTGACCGG
>Ga0209269_1000192_pt1 | contig 82601 bp, 65 predicted proteins | sample MTBAKMMethaMetaG_FD_187455 | JGI IMG/M metagenome (GOLD analysis project Ga0209269, IMG submission 187455) | Enrichment culture microbial communities from Arthur Kill intertidal strait, New Jersey, USA, that are MTBE-degrading - MTBE-AKM (Arthur... | ecosystem: Environmental > Aquatic > Marine >...
TCACCGACGAGATGTGCATCGCCGCGGCCGAGGAGCTCGCCAGGGTGGCCGAGGACAAGGGCCTGTCCGCCGACTACATCATGCCGACCATGGACGACTGGGAGGTGTTCCCGCGCGAGGCCGCGGCGGTGGCGATGAAGGCCATCGAGCAGGGCATCGCGCTGCGCACCGACCTCACCTTCGAGCAGGAGGTCGCGCAGGCCACGGCGATCATCGCCCGCGCTCGCGGCCTGGTGCAGGACCAGATGGCCCTCGGTTACATCCCCATGCCCGAGGGCAGCCGCGCGCCGGCGCCGACCAAGGCGGCGGCCAGGGCCGTGGCCCGGGGCGCCGGGGACTACGCCGGCGAGATGGCCGACAAGGCCGTCGACGCCATCGGGCCGGCCGCCGACAAGATCGGCCCGGCCGCCTGACAAAGTCCTGGCCACAGTAGGAGCTGGTGCCAAAGTGATTGAGCTCGACTTCACCAAGCTAGACGGCCTCATACCGGCCGTGCTCCAGGACGCCGAGACGGACGCCGTGCTAGCTGTCGGCGTCATGAACCGCGCCGCCTTGTCTGCGACGCTGGACACTGGCAGGGCGACGCTCTTCGACCGCCGGTCCGGTCGTCTCTGCGTGAAGGGCGAGGGGTCGGGCGACTACGCCCTCGTCGAAGAGATGCATACCGACTGCGAACGCGCTGCTCTGCTACTCCGGGTGCTTGTGCAGGGTGACGGCCTCCTCTGTCACCAGGGTGCTTTCACCTGCTTCACGGAAGCTGTTGCCGTCGCTCGCAGAGCGGGAAAGCGCGGCCCGTCATGAGGGGGCTGAGATCCTCACGGCCTCGGACTCATGGCGAAGAACCTGCGCCCCCTACTGTCCAGAGTGCGTTGGCCTGGGCGGAAGCAAATCCCCCTGAACCTAACGCCCCGTCGGGCGCGCACGCTGGCCGTGGTTCAACCGCGATGCTGCGCCCCCTTGGCGGCCATAGGAGGCCGCGTCAGGCAGTCGGTCGGAGGGCGGCTTCAATCATGCTGCAACCCAAAGCCGCGAGCGGCGCGGCGCGCGATGCCGTCGGGAACACACTCAGACGTCCGACCGGCCGACGTCCGGGCAGTGACATGAGCAGACTCGTCCTTCGCGAATTGCCCAGCACGAACAGGCGGGAAGAAGGCGATTGCCTGGGGGGAAGTACCCTGGTCCCTCGCGAGCATGCGGCTTCCGGGCCGTCAACCTTCGACATCACCATCAATGCACGTTCGAGTGACGCTGCGAGGCAAAAGCCGCTCCGTCGGGTCCGAGAGCAGCTGCGCGAGTACCTTGTTGAGAATCGCCTCAGCCATCGGGTGATCAGTGATATCCAACTGAGCGTAGTGGAAGCGTGCACGAATGCCCTCGTTCACTCCGACTCTCGGTCCAGAGTACGTGTGACAGTCGAAATCCAGGATGACGAACTCATTGCCGTAGTGAGCGACGATGGGGTGGCGTGCATGCGATTGACATCTGTCACGCTGTCGCCCCTGGCCCGGACGCCGACTGTGGTCGCGGTCTCTTCCTCATCTCAAGTCTGATGGACGACGTGCGTGAAGGTCGATCAGGGCGTTTCAGTGCGCATGGCCAAGAGGCATCTGGGCGCAAGTCGGATCAGCGCTATCGGGTGTCTTTAACGAAGCGAGGTCAACCTGAGTTGCGAGCTCACCCGCTCACCGCAGATAGAAGAGAGACGCCCTCCCTTGAGCACCCTCGGAGAAGGCGTCCACGGGAGATCGCAGTCGGGCGGCCCACCCGGGCGATCTCCGTCCCCCTCGGGGGGGTGGTTAGGCTGTGCAGGCCAGCTAACGCCACTGCGGCCACCCCCCGTCTTCCTCTCCTGGGCGCATGTCTGCGGAGGAGCAGAGACTGAAATCGAGTCATCCCACTCGGCGGTCGGGTGGTTACGGCCATCGCTTTAGCCCGCTGGACGGTGAGGTTTGGTTCGGTGGGCAAATCGATTGTCCGGGCACCTGCGTCTGGCCGCTGCATGAGGCGGAAACAGGTGCCCTCAAGACCAGATGGCGCCACGCGCATCCATGCCCCTGCTCCCTCTGCCACGCCGCGGAGAAGGGTGGCGAACATGACCTTTGAAGAGGCGCGCCGTACCTCAAGGCTCGCGTTTCGACCGTTGCCGAACGGCGCTCTCCTTCGGTACCAACCGGAAGACGGCACGGTGCGGGTCCTTGCCTACCCGCACCGAGTCGAGGAGTGGACTCAGTTACCAGTTATTCGCGAGAGCATCCCGTCTGATGACTGGCGGCACCTGCCGCAATGCCCATGCGGGGCCTGCCGCGCTCGGGACGCGGATCAGCAATGGGGCGCTGCGGCCGTGATGCATCCTGGAGAACGACGCGAGGACAATGGGTCGCCTGGTAGGTCGTGAAGAAGCAGCGACTGCTTGCCGTCTCGCCGCCGCAGTGTGCCCTTGTTGGCGATGCCACGCAGCCGTAGCTGTTTGACCGTTAGGCCGCAGAAGGCAGAGAGGAGCAAGACGTCCATGATCGAGCTCGACTTCTCGAGAATGCGCGGTGTCATGCCTGTCGTGCTGCAGGACGCCGAGTCCGAGTCTGTTCTCTCTGTCGGCTTCATGAACCGCGCCGCACTGATGGCGACCCTCGAGACCGGGAAAGTGATTCTGCTCAGTCGCCGCTCGGGTCGCCTGTTAGTGACTCACTCGGCGAGCGGCGAGCCCGCCATCGTGCGGGAGGTGCGGGCCGATTGCGACCGCGACTCACTGCTCGTGAGGGTCCATGTTGATGGTGAGGGCCTCATCTGTGAGCAAGGTACCTTCACCTGCTTCACCGAAGGCATCCCACTCAACAATGACAGGCACATCACCAGTCCATGAACGCTCGTTCTCGTTTGGCTTGGTCTTGGATGCCACCGGAATTCGCATGACTCTTGACGACCGGCGGACCTACGGCAGGCGGGCCTACCTCTCGCTGCCGCACGGGATCATGTTGCAGCACATTCCCGAAGGCGTAAGCGTAGGCAGCCTCCGCCGGTGGCGCCCGACAGCGGGACCACCCACCAGTCAATCAAAGAGGTCATTCCTCAGGAGGGGTGGCGGTATGGGGCATCGCGCCCATGCAGCTGTTGCCGTTCCGACGGGCTGCAAATCGGCTAGTCGTTGAGGGGCGTCGACAAGAAGGAGTGCCGTCGATGAACGGATGTCGACAGCAGATGCCGCGACGGGACTGAAGGCGCGTCGTCCTCCCCCGTGCCTTGGACGACGTCAGGAGGAGACTACGCGCCGGCAGGCCCCCGGCAGTCTCCTTCATTGAGGAGGGCGACCAGACCCTGCTGGTCAGCTAGCGCCACATGGTCGCCCTCCTCGCCTCTCCCACCTAGTGTCCATTCATGAGGTACTGGAACCGAGTCTCACTTGGCGTGCGGCCTGCCCGCGCGCCGCCGCTTCTCGGCGCGGGGAAGGGCACCGCCGGCGTGACATTGATGTTGCCGCGTTTGTTGCTGCACCCCCCCGCAACCAGCCGCAAATGGGCAACGGGCGCCTCGCGCGTCTATCTGTAGGAGCGCACTCGTAGGCTCGAATCACAGCTGACGACAGCGCGAATCACGCCAGGGAGCGAACTGTCACGCCGGAGGCCGCGGGTTCGAGTCCCGTCGCTCCCGCCACCGACTCGCAAGGGTTTCTCTCCCGCTCATTCACCAAGTCTTCTCACCGCGCCCCTTCGCCGCCCGCGGATCCCGTGCGCGTTCGACTCCGGATGGGCGCCCCCTTCGGTGACGCTGCGGCTGGCTGGAGAATGAGGCACCAAGCGGCCCTTCCCCCGGGCGGCGAAGGCCGTGATCGATTGGGTCCCCGGAGAACTGGACCGGGTGACGCTCTCTGGCGGCCGGCCGGTCCATTGCAGCGCAGGGCTCGTGACCTTCGGCTCTCCGCCCTCGTCGCTCGGACAGCTCATCGCAGCCGCCGACGACCTCATGTACAGGGCGAAGAGCAGCAAGAAGGGCCGCGTCGCTACAGCTGAGGTGACGGCTGCCGACAATTGACGTCGGGAGAGTCCTTGCCCGGGCACCGGACGGTGGCGGCAGGGAATGGATGAGCGTCGTCGAAGAGGCCGGCTGGGGACTGGGGGTGGATTTGCGGAGCGCGTTCACGGATCTGCTGTACAACGCTACGCTCCTGCTCGTCCTCGTCTACGTCTATGACCTGCTCGCGCGACGCCTGAGCCAGCGGTCATTGGCGTTCAAGCTCGTCACCGGGCTCGTGCTCGGCGCGATCTCGATCGCCCTCATGGTGTCTGCGCTGGTGCTCTCGAGCGGTGTGATCTTCGACACACGTTCGGTCGCGCTGAGTACCGGGACGCTCTTCTACGGCACGCTTCCGGGGGCGATTGGCGGGTTGGTCGCGGCCGCGTATCGTGCGAGCGTCGGTGGGGAGGGCGCCGTCATGGGAGTATCCGTTATCGCCGCTTCTGTCGCCGCCGGCGCCCTGTGGCGCCGCTGGCGCCACATCACCCGGCGAGACCCGAGCCTGCTCGAGCTCTACCTCTTCGGCCTAACGGTCCACGTCGTCATGCTCGGCCTCACGTCGACACTGCCGGACCCGCTTGCCACCCTGCGGGACATCGCGCTGCCCGTCATCGTGATCTACCCGCTCGCGTCCGTGGTCCTCGGTCTTCTCATGGTCGACGCAAGGCGACGGCGTCAGGCGGAGGCTGCGCTGCTCGAAAGCGAGCAGCGCTTCACCTCCTTCGCTGAATTCATGCCCGGGCGGCTGTGGATCCGGGACAGCGACTTGCGCTACCTGTATGTGAACCCGAGCTTGGCCGCGAGCCTCGGGCGACCGTCGAACGAGCTCATCGGCAAAGAGCCCGAGGAGATCTCGAATCCCGAGATGGCTGCGGTGGCCCGGAGCCTCTGCGAGCGTGCGTTCGGTGGCGAGCACGTCGACCTGATCGAGCGCTGGCCAGACGAGCCCGGTGGTCGCTTCTACCGGTCGCTGGTGTTCGCGACCGCCGGCGAGGAGAAGCCGCTGCTCGGCGGCCTCACATTCGACGTGACAGGCGAGTACACCGCCGAGCAGGAACTCAAGCGGCACGCGGAGAGGCTGCAGCGCACCCTCGAGGGGGCGGTGATGGCGATCAGCCACATCGTCGAGGCGCGCGATCCGTACACCGCCGGTCACCAGCGCGGAGTGGCACAGCTTGCTGAGGCCGTCGCCGTGAGCGTGGGCTTCTGCCAGGACGAGACGGAGGCACTACGCCTGGCGGCGCTGGTACACGACATAGGCAAGATCTCGGTACCGGCCGAGATCCTCTCGAAGCCTGGCCGCCTGACGGAGAACGAGTTCATCCTGATCAGGGAACACTCCGCCGCCGGCCATGCGATCCTCAAGGACATCGCGTTCGGGCAGCCGGTCGCCGAGATCGTGCTGCAGCATCACGAACGGCTTGACGGCTCCGGCTACCCACGTGGTCTGAGCGGCGACGAAGTACTCAAAGAGGCCCGAGTGCTCGCGGTGGCCGACGTCTATGAGGCGATGGTCTCCCATCGTCCGTACAGACCGGCGCTCTCGGCCGAAGCCGCGATCGCCGAGCTGCGCGGGGGTTCGGGCGCTCGCTACGACCCCGAAGTCGTTCACGCCTGCCTGGGCTTGATCGCGGACGGCTTCGAGCTGGCTCAGGCCGGCCGTCCCTCTGAGGGCGCCCCGGCGCTCGCGCAGGGTTCCTGTCCGCCCGGAGCCGGCGCGCTCGGGCGGTAGCTGCGTCGAGCTCCTGTCGCGGCTCGTTCCGCATGGCCGCGCTCCGCTGGGCCGGGTCTCAGGCCAGGTCGGAGCGCAGGTCGAGCACCCTCAGGGTTGCGCCGGCCGTGCGCTCGTCGGCGCCCGGTTCCACCAGCGTCACCCGGGCGCGCAGCCCGAGCTCTGCCTGGATACGCTCCGCGACCTTGCGCTGGAAGCGCACCATGTCGCCCATGACGTCTGAGAACAGCGTCTCGTCCACCTCGACGCGTACCTCGAGGTCGTCGAGGTTCTTCTTGCGGTCCACTACGATGAGGTAGTGTGGCTTGACGCCCTCGATATGCGCCAGCACGTTCTCGATCTGGCGCGGGTACACGTTGACGCCGTGGATGATGAGCATGTCGTCGGTGCGCTGCCGCACCTTGCTCATGCGTACCAGCGTGCGGCCGCAGTCGCAGCGGGCAGTGTCCAGCACGGTGAGGTCGTGTGTGCGGTAGCGGAAGACGGGCAGGGCCTCCTTGGTCAGCGTCGTGATGACCAGCTCGCCCTGCTCGCCGTACTCCAGCGGCTCACCGGTCCCGGGGTCGACTACCTCGAGCAGCAGGTGATCCTCGCTCACGTGCAGGCCGCAGTCGCAGTCGCACTCGCCGGCGATGCCCGGGCCGAGCACCTTGGAGAGGCCGTAGTTGTCGCGAGCGCGGAGGCCGAGCCTCGATTCAATCTCGGCCTTCATGGCATCCGAGCACGGCTCGCCGCCGAAGAGGCCGAGCCGCAACTTGAGGGACGCGAGGTCCACGCCGAGCTCGTCGGCCTGGTCCGCCAGGAACAGGGCGTAGGACGGCGTGGAGACCAGCACGGTCGCGCCGAACGTACGCATGAGCGTGACGTGCCGGTCGGTCTGTTCGGCGCCGGCGGGGATGATAGTCGCTCCCAGCCGTTCCATGCCGTAGTGCATGCCCCAGCCGCTGGTGGACATGCCGTAGGGGAACGCCATCAGGGCGAGGTCGCCGCGGTGCACGCCGGCCGCCGCGGCGACCCGCGCGGTCATCTCCGTCCAGGTGTTGATGTCGCCACGCGAGTAGCCGAGCACGACAGGGTCCCCGGTCTCGCTCGTGGACGAATGCACGCGCACGACTTCTTCGAGGGGCAGCGCGAACCCCCCGAACGGTGAGACCTCGCGCAGCGTGCCCTCGTCCGTGAACGGCAGACGCCGCACGTCCTCGAGCGACTTGATGTCGCGCGGCCGCACGCCGCGCTCGTCCATCTGCGCGCGCCAATACGGGATGCGCTCGTAGGCCCAGGACGTGGTCATCTGGAGGCGGCGCAGCTGCAGGGCATGCAGAGCCGCCCGGTCCATGCATTCGTACTCTGGATTCCAGATCATGAGCCCTCCTGATGCCAGGCGCCGAGGTAGATGGTCCGTACCGACTCGTCGGCAAGCAGGTCGGACGCGGATCCCTGGAGGACGACGCGGCCGGTCCGCATGACCGAGCCACGGTCCGCGTGCCGAAGTGCGAGACGGGCGTCCTGCTCCACGAGCAGGATGGTGACGCCCTGCGCGCGCAGCTCGTCCAGGGCGGAGAAGATCTCGGAGATGACGAGGGGCGCGAGGCCGAGCGAGGGCTCGTCCAGGAGCAGCAACCTCGGCTCGGACATGAGGGCACGGCCGACAGCCAGCATCTGTTGTTCGCCGCCCGAGAGCGTCTCGGCGGGCTGGGCGGCGCGCTCCTCCAGCACCGGGAACAGCGTGTTCACCCGCGCCAGAGCCCGCTGGGTGACAGCTCGCCGCTCGCGCCCTGTCGCGTAGGCGCCGAGCTCGAGGTTCTCGCGCACGGTCATCGGGCCGAACAGCAGCCGACCCTCGGGGACCAGTGCGAGGCCGTTTCGCACGAGTCGCTCGGGCCGCGGCGACGAGATACGGGCGCCGCGGTACGCGATCGTCCCCGAGCGGATGGGCACGAGGCCGACGATCGTCCTGAGCAGCGTGGACTTGCCGGCGCCGTTCGCGCCGATGACGGCGACGAGCTCGCCCTCGCCGACGGTGAGGTCGATGTCGTGCAGCACCTCAGCGCGACCGTATCCGGCACGCACCGCCGAGAGCTCGAGAAGCGGGGCGGCGTCAGACATCGTCCTCCTCATCCCCGCCGAGGTAGGCGGCGATCACGGCCGGGTCCTTCTGGATCATTCGCGGCGGTCCCTCTGCGATCTTGCGCCCGCGGTCGAGCACCACGATCTCGTCCGACACCTCCATCACGAGCCCCATGTCGTGCTCGACGATGACGACGGTGACGCCCGAGTCGCGCACGCGGAAGAGCGTCTGGACGAGTTCGCGCGTCTCCGTGGCGTTGAGGCCCGCGGCCGGTTCGTCCAGCAGCAGGAGCCGCGGGCGCGTCGCCAGCGCTCGGGCGATCTCGACCAGCCGCCGGATACCGGCGGGCAGGTCGGCGGCCGGGACGTCGATCCACTCCTCGACCCCGATGAGCCGCAGCAGGCGGCTGGCCTCTTCGCGTGCCTCGCGGTCCTCCGCGATCGCGCCCGGGAGCCGCAGCATCGCCGTGGTGAAGCTGCGGCGCTGCCGAGCCTGGCACCCGACCATGACGTTCTCGCCGGCGGTCATATCCTCGAAGAGCTGCGTGTTCTGGAAGGTGCGCGCCACGCCGGCGCGTACGGTGTCGCGCGGCCGTTGCCCGACCAGCTCCTCGCCGTCGAAGAGAACCGACCCCTCGTCGGGCTTGTCGAACCCGGTGAGGGCGTTGAAGAGCGTGGACTTGCCGGCGCCGTTGGGCCCAATGAGCGCCTTGACGGTGCCCTCGAACACGTCGAAGGAGACGTCGTCCACGGCCGTGAGGCCGCCGAAGCGCCGCGTCACGCCGCGCACCTGCAGCAGCGTCATGGCGTCTCTCCGCCCGCGTTGCGCCGCTTCCAGAGGCCCGCGAGCCCGCGCGGCGCGAAGATCACCACGAGGACGATCGCCAGGCCGTAGATGTCCTCCTGGTACGACTGGATCGTCTGCGCCGTCTCCCTTGGGAGTCCGGGGATGAGCGCGTCGACGTACTGCACCAGCGTGAGCGCCACCGCGGCGAGGATGGGCCCGGCCAGCGAACTGGTTCCGCCGACGATGGTCATGGCGATGAAGGTGATGGAGGCGGTGAGTGTGAAGACGCTGGGCGAGACGAAGCCGACCACGCCGGCGTAGAGGGCGCCGGCAAGGCCGGCCATGAGGGCGCTGACGACGAAGGTCCTGACCTTGACGCCTACGATGTCGACGCCGCAGGCCTGTGCGCCCAGCTCGCTGCCGTGCAGGGCGCGCATCGCCCTTCCGGGCCGCAGCGAGGTGATGTTGTGTGCCACCAGGACGGCGATGCCCACCGCGCCCCACACGAGCCAGTAGAGCGATGCCGCGGAGCGGATCTCCAGTGGTCCCAGCGACGGGAACGGGATGCCGGTGAAGCCGTCGACGCCGCCGGTGATGGGTCTGGCCTCGGTGAAGGCGAGCGACATGAGCAGACCGAACCCGAGCGTGGCCATGGCCAGGTAGTAGCCTTTGAGGCGCAGTGCCGGGATGGCGAGGATGAGCCCGCCGAACGCCGCGACGGCGCCGGCGGCGACGAACCCCAGCAGCCATGGCCACTCCAGCTCTACGGTGCAGAACGCACTGGTGTACGCGCCGAGGCCCATGAAGGCGGCGTGCCCGAGCGAGACCTGCCCCGCGTAGCCGAAGAGGAGCGCGAGGCCGACGACCACCAGAGCGTTGATACCGGCGAAGGTGAAGACCTTGAGGATGAAGCGGTCGCTGACGACGAGTGGCACCAGCAGCGCGACCGCGACGGCGACAAGAGGCGCGAGCGCCCTGAGCGTCTTCGCGTTCATCACACTTTGACGCGGCCGGCGCGGACGAGCAGGCCCTGCGGGGCCACGAAGAGCACCAGCAGCAGCACCACGAGGGCGACGCCGTCCTTGTAGACCGGGTCGAAGTAGCCGGCGGCGAAGCTCTCGAGCAGGCCGAGCATGAGGCCGCCGGCAACTGCGGTGATGGGGTTGCCGATGCCGCCGAGAATGGCTGCCGCGAACCCCTTGACGCCGATGATGGCGCCGACGCCGAAGGCCGTCTGGGTGAGCGGCGCGACGGCGACGCCGGCCAGAGCGCCGAGTCCGGCTGCCAGCGCGAACGCCACGGTGACCATCATGCCGGCGTTGACGCCGACCAGCCGGGCGGCGTCGCGACGGATCGCGGTGGCGCGCATCGCCCGGCCGAAGGTGGTCTTACGGTAGACGAAGGCGAGAAGCACGACGGCGAGTGCCGTGAGGCCCCAGATCCACAGCGTCTGCAGTTCGACGGCAACGCCGAGCGCCTTGAGCGAGGCACCCTCGGTGAACGGCGCGAGCGCTCGTTCGTCGGGTCCGAAGATGTGCAGTGCCAACTGCCGCAGGACGACCGCGCCGCCGATGGTGACCATGATGATGCGCAGCGGGTTGTCACCGGCGATGGGGCGCACGGCGAGCAGCTCGAAGGCCGCGCCGATGGCGGCCGTGGCGGCGATCGCCGCCACGGCCGCCACGGGCAGCGGCAGGCCGAGCTCGGTGAACGAGACGCAGATCATCCCGCCGAGCATGAAGAACTCGCCCTGGGCGAAGTTGATCGCTCCGGTGGCGGTGTAGACGATGGTGAAGCCCAGCGCGATGAGCGCGTAGATCGAGCCGTTCTTGAGGCCCGCTACGAGGAACTGCAGGAACTCGCTCACGCGACGCGCTCCGCGCCGGTCTCCGTCCGGGTCACTGCGCGGGCGTGAACTGACCCCCGGAGATCTCGTACATCTGCAGATCGTCCACCGTGAGGCCGTTGTGGTCGGCGGCGGTCATGTTGTAGGTGCCGTCAATACCGATCCAGCCGGTCGTGGCCTCGATCTGGTCCCGCAGCGCCTCAGGGGTCAGGTCGCCCTCCACACGCTTGGCGGCCTCGACCACCAGGTAGAGCGCGTCGTAGGCGTAGCCCGGGAACATGCCCGGCTTCTCGCCGTAGGCCTGCTCGTAGCTGGTGATGAAGTCGTCGGCGACCGTGGCGGCCTCGCTGCCCTCGCCATAGAGCGACGGGTCCAGCACCTTGCCGGCGGCGAGCTTGACGCCCTCGGCCGCCTCGCCGGCGCCGTCGATGAACTCCTGGCGGGCGATGCCGTGGCTGCCGTAGATGGGCAGGTCGATGCCGAGGTCCGTGGCGTTCTTGGCAATGATCGCGGCCTCCGAGCCGGCCGTCCACATCACGATGGCCTGGGCCTCGGAGTTCTTGATCTTGGTGAGCTGCGCGGTCATGTCTGTGTCGCCGGGGTTGAGCGTCTCGTCGGCGACGATCTCGACGCCGGCTTTGGGGGCCTCCGCCGCGAAGACGGCCTGGCCGTCCTTGCCGAACCCGCCGCTGTCGGTGATGAGACCGATCTTGGTGATGCCCTGCTGCTGCATGTACTCGAGCGTGAACGGCACGACGATGGTGTTGGACCACGGGGTGGCGAACACCAGCGGGTCCACAGGGTTGGTGATGACGGTGCCGCCGGCCATGGAGACCTGCGGGATGCCGGCGCGCTGGACGTCCCCGCGCATGGCCATCGTCTGGCCGGTGCCGGTGGCGCCGATGATGGCGACGACGCCCTCCTGCTCGATGAGGCGGCTTGCGGCGGCGACCGCCTGGGCCTCGTCGGTCGCGTCGTCTTCGATGATCACCTCGACGGGCCGGCCGTTGATGCCGCCGGCGTCGTTGATTTTCTTCACTTCCAACTCGATGAGGTTCTTCTCGGGCTCGCCGAGGCCGGCGTAAGTGCCCGTGAGCGAGAGGATGGCGCCGATCTTGATCGGGTCCTCAGAGGACCCTTCGCTTGTGGTGTCACTTTCGCTTCCCCCGCAGCCGGCGACGATCATCGCCAGGAACGCAACGAGAACGACGGCAAGCATCGCCGCCGAGAGCCTCAACGTCCGTCCGCGCATCGCATGTACCCCCCATGGTGTCTGGATGTGCGCCGCGGGGGAGCCGGAGCGCGGACCGCCCTCGTGCCGTGGCGGACGACCTGTCCGCGAGCGGGGACGGAGCAGCGCGCGTCCGAGCGCCCTGGGGCGCCGCTGTCTCACGTGTACGTCGCGCGCGCGGCGTGAATCAGGTGAGGCCCGCGCTCGCGCGCCTCCTGCGCTGGGCCGGAGCCCGGCGTGAGAGGTTCGCGCATGATAGCACGGCAAGGGGCCACGCGGGCGAAACCCGCGGTGGATGCAGCCGCCGCGCGGGTCTGACCTCAGTCATAGAGGTTCGAGCAGCGTTGGGTCGCGCAGCTCCTCAAGTCCAAGGTCTGTCGCCCGCCACGGCCCGTCCGGCAGCGCTGCGGTATCGGTGATCAGGAGTGTGGATCGGTCGTGGGGATCGAAGCGCAGACCGCAGTCCCGGTGCCACAGGTACTCCAGGCGGCCGTCGACGCAGCGCGCCTCGAAGCCCCGTGCCGTGACCTCGCTGCGAGAGAAGCTCCTGTGCTCGTCGGTCATGGGCGTCTCCGGGTATCGGCACGCGCCACCTGCCGGGGTCGGCGACGCGCGTTGCTTCTCTCGACATCGGCGGCCGTGCAGTGCAGCTGGTGAGACGACCGCCTCATTCTTCGTGAGGCGCGCCGCCCAGAGACTACGTGGCGCGCCACGCGCCGACGCGCAGAGTGACCGTCGTCGGCGTGAAGCCCTTCTCCGCTCACTGGTAGAGCCAGCCGGTCGAGCTCCTGCCCGGTCGGGAGGGATCCGGCCCGCCTGCCTCACCCAGTCCGGAGACGCCGTCCTCTGCATCGCGTCCGTCGCCGCGTCGTCCCCGGGGCGTCTTAGCCCGGTGGGACCGGGCCGGCCGCAGCGACCTCGGGCGAGACTCGTGCGGCGAAGGCCGCGATATTGGCGGCGAACTTCTCCGCCAGCTTCGCCGCACGCACATCGTAGTCGGCCGGATCCGCCCAGCTGCACCTTGGGTCGAGCAACTCGTCCGAGATGCCCGGACATGCCGCCGGCACGTGCACGCCGAAGACGGGGTGCGGCGTCATGGGCGCACCGTCCAGGGACCCCTCGAGGGCGGCCTTGAGCAGGCTGCGTGTCATCCCTATCGGCATCCGCTCCGCGTCCGCGGCCGACCCGCCGCACCACCCGGTGTTGACCAGCCAGCACTGCGTCTTGCTGGTCCGCAGCCGTTCGGCCAGCATGTCCGCGTACACCACGGGGTCGCGCGGCATGAACGGGGCGCCGAAGCACGCCGAGAACGTCGGCTCCGGTTCCGTGACGCCGGCCTCGGTGCCGGCCACTTTGGCGGTGAAGCCGGAGAGGAAGTGGTAGCTGGCCATCTCCGGCGTGAGCCGGGAGATGGGCGGCAGCACACCGTAGGCGTCGCACGCCAGCAGGAACACGGTGCGCGGCATGCCGCCGAGGCCGGTCTCGATCGCGTTGGGTATGTACGAGACCGGGTATGTGGCGCGGGTGTTCTCGGTGATCGAGTCGTCGTCCCAGTCGATGGCTCGCGTGAGCGGGTCGATGATCACGTTCTCCAGGATCGACCCGAAGCGGATGGCGTTGAAGATCTGCGGCTCGTGCACCGGAGAGAGGCGGATGACCTTGGCGTAGCATCCGCCCTCGAAGTTGAACACGCCGTGGTCGCTCCAGCCGTGTTCGTCGTCGCCGATGAGACGCCGGGCAGGGTCCGCCGACAGCGTGGTCTTGCCGGTGCCCGAGAGGCCGAAGTAGAGGGCGACGTCACCCTTCTTGCCGGCGGTGGCCGAGCAGTGCATGGGCAGCACGTTGCGCTCGGGCAGCAGGTAGTTCATGGCCGTGAAGAGCGCCTTCTTGATCTCGCCGCCGTACATGCTGCCCAGGATGATGATGAGGCGGCGGCTCAGGCTGATACCGACGAAGGCCTGCGATGGGCGGTGCCCGGGACTGGGGCCGTCGGCGCCCTCCCACTCCGGTCGCGCGTCCACGGGCAGCTCGCCGCAGGCGATGACCGTGAAGGCGGGCTTGAAGTCTTCGAGGTCGATGGGCTCGGGACGCACGAACAGCGTGTGGGCGAAGAGCCCGTGCCAGGACGCCCGGGCCACGACCCGGATGGGCGTACGGTACGTGGGCTCTGCGCCGATGAAGCCGTCGAAGACGTAGACCTCCCGGCGGCGAAGGTAGTCACTGACGCGGCGCACCTGACGGTCGAAGAACTCCGGCGTGCAGGGCTGGTTCGCGCCGCCCCAGTCGACGTCGGCGGCCTCCGGCTCGTCGACGACGTAACGGTCGGCGGGCGAGCGGCCGGTGCGCTCGCCGGTGGTCACGACGAGGGCGCCGTTGGCGGCGAAGATGCCCTCGCCGCGGGCCAGTGACCGGGCGATGAGCTCCGGTGCCGGCAGATTCCTGTGGACCGGACCGACGGTGACGTCGGCCTCGGCGAGCTGTGCACGTACTGCGGGTTCGTCCATGGGTCCTCCTCGAGCGCACAGTCTATCCTCTCGCGCCGAGGAAACGCATGCGTCCGTCGGGCCGCCGCCTTCGCTGAAGCGCCCGGCGTCTGGTCTGGTCGGACCCGGGCCGTCTGTGTCCGAGGGTCAGCCCAGCGGGCCGACCTCCGTCTCGACCGCGTCGAGGATCGCGCCAGACGCGACCAGCGCAGTCATGGCGTTGTGGTCGGGGTACAGCGGCCGGTCCACGTCGAGGTGCTCGACGTGCTTGCGGATCACGCCCTTGGCGGCGCGCACGCCCTTGCCCGGCGTGAGATCGCGGAAGTCGAGCGCCTGCGCGGCGGCCATGAACTCGATGCCGAGTACGCCGTAGGCGTTCTCGAGGATCTGCCGGTTCTTGAGCGCCGTGTTCATGCCCATGGACACGAAGTCCTCCTGGTCGGCGGCGGCGGGGATGCTCATGGTGCTCGCCGGCGCGGAGAGGATGCGCTGCTCGGTGATGAGCATGTCGGCGGTGTACTGGCTGAGCATCAGGCCGCTGTAGAAGCCGGGGTTGGGCGTGAGGAAGTCGGGCAGGCCCTGGCTGGTGGCCGTGTTCTCCATGCGGTTGAGCCGCCGTTCGCTGAGCACGCTGACCATCGTGATGGCCTGGCCGACCATCTCCATCGGGAGGCTGACCGGCGTGCCCTGGAAGTTGGCGCCGGTCAGCGTCAGTTTCTCCTCGGGCACCCAGATCGGGTTGTCGCCGACGCCGTTGAGCTCGATCTCGACCTGGCTCTTCGCCCATTTTAGGGCGTCGTGGGCGGCGCCGATGACCTGCGGCGTCGAGCGCATGGAGTAGGCGTCCTGCACCTTGGTCTTGATCTTGCCCGTGGCGAGGTCGCTCTGCTGGATGCAGGCGCGGATGGCGGCGGCGCTGCGCACGGCGCCGGAGAAGCCGCGCAGCTCGTGCAGCTTGCTGTTGTACGGCTTGAGGTTGGCGAGCAGCGCCTCGAGGCTCATGGCTGCGGCGATCTCCGCCTGCTTGAACCAGCGGTCGGCGTCGTGGCAGAGCAGAGCGCTCATGCCCGTGAGGACGTTGGAGCCGTTGATGGTGGCCAGACCGTCGCGCGCCTCCAGCCCCGGGACGGGGATCCCGGCGCGCTCGAGCGCATCCTTGCTGGGCATGCGCTCGCCCTGGTAGAATGACTCGCCCTCGCCCATCATGACCAGGGCCATCTGGGCCATCGGGGCGAGGTCGCCGCAAGCGCCCACCGAGCCCTTGGAGCTCATGACCGGGGTGACGCCCTGGTTGAGGAGGGCGACGAGCGTCTGCGTGATGTCCGGGCGGTTGCCGGAGTTGCCGTGGGCGTGGACGTTGATGCGCGCCGCTATGGCGGCGCGCACGACCTCGACCGGCGCGGGCTCGCCGATGCCGGCCGCGTGGTTGTAGACGAGGTAGCGCTGGAACTGCTGCACCTGGTCGTCGTCGAGCACGATCTCGCTGAACTCGCCGATGCCGGTGTTGGTGCCGTACATGATCTCGCGCGCCGCGATCTTCTCCTCGAGCATGGCGCGACAGGTCTTGATGCGCTTGAGGGCGGCCGGGTCGAGCTCGACCTGCTCGCCCTCGCGGGCGATGCGCACGAGTTTCTCCACGGTGAGCGACGAGCCGTCCAGGATGATGGTCACCGGTGTGTCTCCTCTCAAGAGCCTCAGGCGTCGCCGGGCAGCCCGATGGGCCGCGGCGACGCCGTTGCTGTCTCATCCGGCAATGTAGGGGAGGCTGGACTGGTTGCACAGACGCGAGGGGGCGTGTCTGGGATTACGGACGCAAATCCGCCGGCGGACCCGAACCGTTCCCACCGGACAAGTGCCTCGACATGTTGCCTTCTCCGGTGAGCGGGCGTACCATGCGCGCGTTTGCGGTTGCATCGTTCACGACGTATGCGGCGGCCGTACGGGCCGCTGGGGAGATCGTCCGATGTCTGACCGGCGAACTGCCGTCATGCCGAAGCTCCACTGGTCCACCCCGGAGCCCAGTGCGCCCCCGTACGTTCTCACGCCGGACAGCACCAGCTTCGACTCTCGCGGCCCCTAGGCCGGTCGCCGCTCCGGGACCCCCGCATCATGTCCCGGCGCTCCGCCCCATCCCTCATTCGCGCTGCCGGCGCGCCCGTCGGGCGGGCTGTTGCGGCGCATCCCAAGGAGACAGCACATGGGAGACACGCTGAAGCTGAGGATGCTCTCGTCCGAGCAGGTAGGCACACTGCGCGAGAAGTGCCTCGACCTGCTTGCGACGATGGGAATGCGGATCGACCACGACGGCGCTCTCGGCATCCTTGCCGAAGCCGGCGCCGACGTCGATCGCGAGACGCACGTCGTCAAGTTCCCCGCCGAGCTCGTGGAATCCGCGATCAAGTCCGTACCGGAGGAGTTCGTGGTCAAGGGCGCCGACCCGCGGCACGACCTGGCGATCCCGCATCCCGACGGCCTGTTCTACACGAGCACCAACGTCCAGAGCATGCTGCACCATGACGTCGATACCAAGCGGTTCGAGGACAACTCGGTCGCCCGGTATGCGGAGTGGTGCCAGATCATCGAGGTGCTCGACCACACCGACATCTGCGCCATCCAGACGCCGATGGACGTGCCGGCGGAGAGCGCGGAGGTCCACGCGCTCAACATCCAGATGCAGAACACGACGAAGCCCCTCTGGATGCACGCCTTCAGCCGGGAGGCCGTGCCGTTCATGTTCGAACTCTTGGTCGCGCGCATGGGCAGTGTCGAGGGCTTGCGCACACAGAGCGTCGCGATCATCAACCCCGGCACCGTGTCCCCGTTCATCGTGAAGGCCATGGACGCTGAGGAGATCATCCAGGCGTGCCACCACGGCGTGCCCATCTCGTCCGACGGGCACGTGATGAGCGGGTTCACGAGTCCCATGAGCGTTGCGGGCAGCGCGGTGCAGAACTGCGCCGAGACGCTCGCTCACGTGGTGCTGTGCCAGGTCGTCAAGCCTGGCCATCCGATCATGATGACGCAGTTCAACTGCCCCGGGGACATGGCCACCGGCTTCTCCACGCTCGCGACGCCGATCGCCAACGTGCAGCGGGCCGTCGGGCAGCAGCTTACGAGTGAGGGCTTCGCGATCCGCGTGTCCGGCTGCCCGATCATGACCGACACCTATGTCAGCGACGGCCGCGCCGTGGCCGAGAAGGCGCTCGGCGCTCTCCTGTGCGCCCTCGCGGGCATCGACATCGCCTATGGCGTGGGCCGTCTGGGCGGCGCCAGCCTCGCCAGCCCCGCCCAGCTCATCATCGACGACCAGATCGTCGCGGTCGTGAAGGAGTATGTGCGCGGCATCCAGGTGAACGATGAGTTCCTCGCCATCGACGAGATCCTGGCGTCGGGGATCGGGGGGAGTCTCGTGCGGAGCAAGCACACGCTCAAGCACTGCCGTGACTACGTGGAGCCGAGCTTGTTCCGCTTCCAGCTGCAGCAGCAGTGGGAGGCCGAGGGCGAGAAGGACCTCTACGAGCGCGCCGTGGACGAGTACCGCCGCCTCAAGCCCATGATCAAGCCCGTCGATCTGCCCGACGACGTGCGCCGTGAGATGGACGCCGTCGTCGCCCGCGCCGACAAGGCGCTCTGCCCGTGACGGCCGTTCTGGTCACGACACACTGCGACAGTCAGCGTCTCTGAGACGCGAGGAGGAACCATGTCGATCACCGACATCAGGCAGGCCGTGCTCACTGGCGATGCCGAAGGCGCCGCGGATCTCTCGCGCGCCGAGCTGAAGGCGGGCACCGCGCCGGCCGTCATCATGAACGATGCGCTCATCAGCGCGATGGACGAGGCCGGCGCCAGGATGGCCACCGGCGAACTCTTCATCCCCGAGGTCCTCGTCGCGTCCGAGGCGATGAGGGCGGCGATGGACGTCATCACGCCGCATCTCGAGGTCGAGGCGACCGGCGGCCGCGGGACGGTCGTCATCGGGGCCGTCGAGGGCGACGTCCACGACATAGGCAAGAGCCTCGTGGCGCTCATGCTCGACGGCGCCGGCTTCACCGTCCACGACCTCGGCGTGGACGTGGCCACCGCGGCCTTCGTCGCTGCCGCGAAGGAGCAAGATGCGGACATCGTCGCGATGTCGTCGCTGATGGTGACCACCATGCCGAAGATGAAGGTCGTCATCGAGGCCCTGCGCGAGGCGGGCCTCGAGACCAAGCCGATCGTCGGCGGCGCACCGATCACACAGGCATTCGCAGACAAGATCAGGGCCGCCGGGTACGCCCCCGATGCCGGCGGCGCCGTGCGTCTGGTGCGGGACCTGCTGTAGGCCGCACTCACGATGCAGACGCGGCGGGCCGGCGGGCGGAATGCCGGCCGGCCCGCCGCGTCCTCGTCCCCGCTATGCGCCCGCCCGCTGTGCGATCTCGCGGGCCACAGCCTCGACCATCTGCTGGGCGCGCGGGACGCCGAACTCCTCGATGCGCCAGCTCGGCGCGGTGATGCCCACGGCGGCGTCGTCGCCCCGCAGGTCGATGGCGCAGACGATGGAGGTGACGCCGGTCTCGACTGCGTCCTTGGCGACGTGAGACCTGGTGCGGTCCTCGAAGGCGGCGCCCGTTGCGGTGCCCGCCAGAGGGACACGCCGGCCCACCCAGCCGCTGTGCCTCAGCGCATACGGGCTCTCCACCTGGTCGATGTAGATCGCGTGATCCCCATCGAGGATGATGAGGTTCGCGGTCTCCTTGGTCGCGTCGCGCAGGCGCACGAGGTGCGCGCGGGCGGCGATACGCAGGCGGTCGACCCAACCCACACGGGATGCGAGGCTGACCAGCTCGAGGCCGAGCGAGTACGTGCCGCCGGGATCCGCGTGGAGCAGGTCACTCTCAACCAGGTACGGCAGGATGCGGGTGACGGCCACGCGCGACATCCCCGCACCCGTGGCGATCTGCTGCACGGTCAGGCCGTGGGTGTGCGTGGCGAAGGCGCGAAGGACCGCGAGCCCGTGGGCGAAGAGCGGAGCGTCGGCGCTGAGCTCGAAGGCGGCCGAGCCGAGTGACCAGGCGCGTGCGTCGGCGCGGTACGTGACGAAGCGCCGCTCCTTGAGCAGGTTCAGCAGCCCGTAGGTGCTCGACCGCGGGATGTGGCACGAGGCGGCGATGATGCTCGCCGGGGCCGGGCTCGTGCGGCGGCCCAGGAACTCCAGCACATCGAGCACGCGTGCAGCTCCCCAAGTCGTTCCCTCTTCCTCGTCGCGCCCCTTGGGCATTGCCATCACCTCCTGGATAATCCAGCATAGCGGCCGTTCCGACGCACGACAATGAAACGAGTACAGGACTCTGGACAACACCCGCACGCTCTTGATGTGGCGCCGGGGCGCAGTCAGGGTGGAGCGCGCGAGACTCATCAGGACCATGGAGGAGCCGACGGTGCCCACCTCAGATCCACGCCAACAGCCGCGCCCGGGCCGGCTGACCTACCTCAGCGAAGCCGACAAGACGGCCATCTACCAGGCAGCACTCGAGATCATCGGCTCTGTCGGCATGCGCGTACTGCACCCGGAGGCGCTCGAGTTGCTGCGTGCGGCGGGAGCCGAGGTCGACGGTGATCTCGTCGCCATCCCGCGAGACCTCGTGGCGAAGGCGCGGAGCACCGCGCCGGCGGTCGTCGAGATCTTCGACCGCGCCGGCGAACCGGCCATGTCGCTCGGCCGCTTCAACAGCTACTTCGGTACCGGGTCAGACCTGATGAGCACCTATGACCTCGAGACCGGTGAGCACCGGACGAGCGTGCTGGCCGACGTCGCCCGCGCGGCGCGGCTCTGCGACGCACTGCCCAACATCGACTTCGTCATGTCGTGCGCGCACCCGAACGACATCGAGCCGCGGCGCTCCTACCTCGAGAGCTTCAAGGCGATGGTCGGCAACACCAGCAAGCCGATGGTCATGACCTCGGAGGACGCAGGCGACCTGGCCGTGATGTGCGCCGTCGCCGAGGCCCTGCGCGGCGGGCCGGAAGAGCTGGCCGCCAAGCCGTACTTCACTATGTACCTCGAGCCGGTGAGCCCGCTGAGCCACCCGGTCGAGAGCATCGACAAGCTCCTCTTCTGCGCCGACCACGACATCCCGGCGATCTACTCGCCGGCGCCGCTGGCGGGCGGTACGGCGCCAATCACCGTCGCCGGCCACACCTGTCAGGGCGTGGCCGAGTCGCTCTTCGGGCTCGTGATCCACCAGTTGCGCAAACCCGGCGCCCCGTTTCTCTTCGGCATCGGGCCGGCGGTGCTCGACATGGCGACCTCGCAGAGCTCGTACAACGCGCCCGAGTACCTCATGACCTTCCTGTGCCAGATCGAGATGGCGCGCTGGCTGGATCTGCCCAACTGGGGCTACGGCGGCACGTCAGACTCGCAAGTCGTGGACGCGCAGGCCGGCATGGAGATCGCGGAGCTCGCGCTGCTGTGCCTGGCCGCAGGCTCCAACCTGAACCACGATGTGGGCTACCTCGACTTCGGGCTTACGGCGTCGCTCGAGCTGATCGTCATCGTGGACGAGTACATCGCCCTGAACCGCAAGATCTTCGCCGGCGTCGAGGTGACTCCCGAGACGCTGGCGGTCGACGTGGTGCGTGACGTGGGGCCGGGCGGTGACTTCCTCGCCCACCGCCACACCGCCAGGAACGTGCGCAAGGCGCAGTGGCGACCGACGATCGTCAACCGGCAGGGTCACGTCCGGTGGCAAGAAGAGGGCGGACTCGACCTCAAGGAGAAGGCCCGCCTGAAGGCCCAGCGTCTGCTCCAGACGCACGAGCCTGAGCCGCTCTCGCAGGAGCTGGCGGCGAGGATCGACGAGCTGGTCGCCGGGTTCGCGCCGGGCCGGGGTGGCGCCGACGAGACAGCCGCGCCGGCGGAGGGCTGACCATGGGCGCTCGCTTCTCGTATCTCGCGGACGACGACAAGGCGGCCGTCTATGAGGCCGCTCTTGAGATCATGTCCACGATCGGCCAGCGCGTGCATCATCCTGAGGCGCTCGAACTGCTGCGCGCAGCCGGCGCCGAAGTCTCGGAGACCGACCTCGTCAAGGTGCCGCGGGCGCTCGTGGAGAGGGCTCGGCGCACGGCGCCGGCGGTCGTCGAGGTCTACGACCGTGCCGGCCAGCACGCGATGTCGCTCGGCCGGTACAACACCTACTTCGGCAACGGCTCGGCGGTCACGAACGTCTACGACCTCGAGACCGGCGAGCACCGGCCGACGACGCTCGCCGACGGCGAGATGGCGGCGCGCCTCTGCGACGCGCTGCCGCAGGTCGACTTCGTCATGGCCTTCGCTCATCCGGGCGACTACGACCCGCACGTCGCTCTGCTCCGGAGCTTCCGCGCGATGGTCGAGAACACGACCAAGCCGCTCTGTGCGGTCGCCGAGAACCGTCAGGATCTCGCGGTGATGACGGAGATCGCCGCCGCGGTGCGCGGGGGCGACGACAAGCTCGCCGCGAAGCCGTACTTCGTCCTGTATCTCGAGCCGACCAGCGCCCTGAGCCATCCGGTCGACAGCCTCGAGAAGCTTCTCTTCTGCGCCGACCACGGCATCCCGGCGATCTACTCGCCGGCGCCGCTGGCGGGCGGCACGGCGCCAATCACCATCGCCGGTCAGGTGGCGCAGGGGACGGCCGAGTCGCTCCTGGGTCTGGTCATCCATCAGCTGCGCAAGCCCGGTGCGCCGTTCCTCTACGGCATCGGGCCGGCGGTGCTCGACATGGCGACCTCGCAGAGCTCGTACAACGCGCCCGAGTACCTGATGGGCTACGCGTGTGCGGTGGAGCTGGCGCGCTGGCTCGACCTGCCCAACTGGGGCTACGCCGGGACCACGGACGCGCAGGTGATCGACGCGCAGGCGGGTATGGAGTCGGCTGAGCTGACCTTCCTCAGCATGGCCATCGGCTCCAACCTGAATCACGACCTCGGTTACCTCGACTTCGGGATGACCGGCTCGCTGGAGCTGATCGTGCTGACGGACGAGTTCCTCGCGATGAACCGCAAGCTGGTCGCCGGCGTCGAGGTCACGCCCGAGACCCTGGCGGTCGACGTGATCCGCGACGTCGGCCCCGGCGGAGACTTCCTGAGCCACCGCCAGACGGCCAGGCAGGTCCGGAAAGCGCAGTGGCGGCCGACGATCATCAACCGGCAGGGCCACGTCAGATGGCAGGAAGAGGGCGGGCTCGACCTCAAGGAGAAAGCCCGCCTCAAGGCCCTCGGGCTGCTCGAGACGCACGAGCCCGCGCCGCTGTCCGAAGGTATGGCGGCGCGCATCGGCGCGCTCGTGGACGGGTTCACCCCGGGAGGCTGACCGTGACCGTCTGCGGCGAGTTCCCGGAATCGGCGTCGGTGGCCGCCATCCACGAGAGCGCGCTCCGCGTACTCGAGACGACCGGCGTCCTGATCCAGGACGAAGAGGCCGTCGAGATGCTCCGTGTCCGCGGAGCCCGCTGCGACGGCCGGCGCGTGTGGCTGCGCGCCGACCTCGTGCAGCAGGCACTGGCCTCCGCGCCCTCGTCGTTCGTGCTCGCCGGGCGGCGGCCGGAGCTCGGTCTGCCGCTCGGCGGCGCCGATGGACGCGTGTTCGGCTCAGGCTCCGGGGCGGCCTACATGGTCGATCCGGTTGCACCGGGGGCGGCCGCCCCTGTCATGCGCCCCGGGACGCTCGCCGACCTGGTCGCCACCGTCAAGCTGGGTCACCAGTTGCCGGCCCTCGACTTCAACAGCGACTGCATGGAGCCGCTCGACCTGCCCGAGGACGTACGCACGCGACGCGGCACCCACGCGCGGCTGACGCTCAGCGACAAGGCGATCGAGTGGGTTGCGAGCGTGGACGAGGACCTGGACGACGCGGAGCGCATCAACGAGATCCTGTTCGGTGCAAGCTGGCACCATCGGCCGCGCGCCCTCATCGTTCTGAACACCAGCACGCCCCTCCAGTTGTCCGGCGAGACGGCACGGATCCTGCTGCGCTGGGCCCGGCTGGGGCAGCCGAGCTGTGTGACGGCGTGTGTGATGGGCGGCACCACGGGGCCCGCTTCGCTTGCCGGCGTGCTCGTCGTGCAGCACGCGGAGGTACTCGCCGCGCTCGTGCTCTCGCAGGCGGCGCGCGAGGGCTCGCCTTTCGTGTACGGCGGCGTCTCGGCCATGGCGTCGCTGCGCAGCGGAGCCGCGCTCTTCGGCACGCCGGAGTTCGGGCGGCTCGCACGCGCTACGGTCGGGCTCGCCCATCGCTGCCGCTTGCCGGTCCGTGCCGGTGCGGCGATCACGGACGCGCACGCCGTCGACGCCCGGGCGATGGCGGAATCCGCGGCCGGCCTCTCGGCGGCCGCGTTCGCCGGTGGTCACTTCCTCTTCCAGGCTACGGGCATGCTGAGCTCGTTCAACGCGCTCTCTCTCGAGAAGTACGTCCTCGACGCGGATACGGCCGTCTCGCTGCGCGCCGCGCTGCGCGACCTTCCGGTGGGCGACGACGAGCTCGCCGAGGACACCATCGACGCCGTCGGTCCGGCCGGCGCGTACCTCGGGCAGGCGCACACGCGGCGGCACGCTCGCGACTTCGAGCGTCCCGAGCCGACGGCCCCGCCGGTGCTCGAGCCCTTCGAGCGCTGGGCCGCGGGCGGCGGCGAGCACGCCGTCGCCGTCGCCGCCCGCCGCGTCCAGGAGCTTCTGGACGCCCACGTGCCGCCGGACGACCTCGACGACGTGACCCGGCAGCAACTCGACAGATATTGTCTGGTATGAGACCGTAGTCGTCTACGGCACACCCTCGGGGGGATGTGTCCTGAGAGCCGGACGCTTCCGCCCCGCATTGACACTGTATGCCTAGTCGCTACTCTCGGCGAGGGACACCGGTCAGGGGTGTCCGGTCTTTTCTCTTCGCTCGAACCGCAGCGATCGACAAAGGGGGAGCAGTACCAAATGAATCTGTCCACTTCACACAGGGGCTTGACCGGGCGCAGGCCCGCGCGCCTCGTTGGCGCGGTGCTCGTGCTCGCGCTCGTCGTGGTGCTGGTGGCCGCCGCGGTCGGTTGCGGCGATTCCGGCGAGACGTCGGATACGGCGAGCCCGGCCGCCACGGGTGCGATCCAGCAGGGCGGCGTCCTCAAGATCGGCGCCGCACCAGGCAACGTCAACTTCGACCCGGCGCTGTTCGCGGGCGCCGTCTCCGACATCCTGTTGCAGCAGCAGATCTACGAGAAGCTCGTGACGCTGGGACAGGACTTCACCGTCCAGCCGACGCTCGCGACTGAGTGGGACTCGCCCGAGGGCAAGGTGTGGACGTTCAAGCTGCAGTCTGGCGTCACGTTCAGCAATGGCGAGGACTTCACTGCGGATGACGTCGTCTACACGATGGACCGTCTGCGCAGCAAGGAGCTCGGTTCGCCGATGGCCGACGTGTACGCGAACATCAAGAGCGTCGTTGCCACCGACCCCACGACCGTGACCTTCACGCTCAGGAATGTGGACTCGGAGTTCCCCGCGTCCCTCACAGACTACCGCACGCTCATGCTGTGCAAGTCGGTCGCGGACCCGGCCACGGAGGCCGTGGGCACCGGGCCATTCGTCCTCGAATCCATCTCGGCAGAGGACCGCGCGGTCCTCAAGAAGAACCCGAACTACTGGGGCAAGGACGCCGAGGGCAACCAGCTGCCGTATCTCGACGAGATCGACTTCGTGTACTCGCCCGACACCGCGGGTCAGATCTCCGGCCTGCAGGGCGGTTCGCTCAACTGGGTCGGCGGCATCTCCTCCGAGCAGAAGCTGACCGTCGAGTCGAGCCCCGACCTCAAGACCGAGTCCACGGAGACCAACTACTGCTATGAGCTCCAGATCCGCGTCGACCAGGGTCCGGGCAAGGAGCTCGCGTTCCGCCAGGCGCTCATGGCCGGCACCGATCGTCAGGCCATTATCGACCTCGTCGCCCCCGGCATCGCGGCCCCCGGCAACGGCACCCTCGTCGGCCCGGCCTACGCCGACTACTACCTCGACGAGTCGATCCCGTACGACCAGGAGAAGGCCAAGCAGCTTCTCGCGGATGCAGGCTTCGCCAACGGCGTCGACATCAAGGTGGTCGCACAGACCGCCGACCCGGTCCCGGCCGTCGCCACCGCGTGGCAGGCCCAGATGAAGGAGATCGGGGTCAACGTGGAGATCCAGCAGGTCCCGACGGACGTCTACTACGCGGAAGAGGGCAGCGACAACTGGTACGAGGCGGACTTCAGCTGGGTGGACTGGGGCACGCGCGCCGCGCCGATCACCTACTTCGACCTGGCGCTGACCAGCGACGCCCCGTGGAACTACTCACGCTGGAAGAACCCGGAGTTCGACGCGCTGGCCGAGCAGATCCCGCTTGAGCTCGATCCGGCCAAGCGTGCGGAGCTGTACAAGCAGGCGCAGCAGATCCTGCAGGACCAGGTTCCGATGATCAACTTCCTGGTCAACACCGCCGTCGCCGGCCAGACCGCGAACGTTGACGGGGTGTTCCTCGCGCCGGACTACGCGCAGTCGCTCTTCCGGGACGCGCACTTCACGGAGTGACGCAACACACACTGGATCGCCCCTGTCGCGCCTGAAGGCGGACGGCGGGCATGGGAGAGGGGGCCGCGGGAGCGGCCCCTCTCCCCCTCTCCTGCTTACTCACACTGAGGACGGAGCATTGGTCGAACGGAACCTGAGGGACGAGTCGTTCGACACGGCCATCATGGACGAGACGATGGCCGAGGAGGTGCTTGGCCCCGAGGGCGGGCGCCCGCGGCCCAAGCAGTGGCGTCTCTACTGGCGCCGCCTTCTCCGGCGGCCGGCGGCGCTCGTCGGCACGCTCGTCTTCTGCATCTTCCTGTTCCTCGCGGTCTTCGGCCCGTGGGTCGCGCCTTACGACTACCAGGAGCAGAGTGCGGAGCTGCGCCTGAACACGCCCACCCTCAGTCATCCCTTCGGCACCGACCAGTTCGGGCGCGACATCTTCAGCCGCGTCATCGTCGGGACGCGCAACATCTTCCTGATCGGCGGCCTCGGCACGCTCATCGCCGTCGTCATCGGCACGGCGATCGGACTCGTCGCCGGCTACATGGGCGGCGCCGGCGACGAAGTGATCATGCGCTTACTCGACGTACTGCTGAGCTTCCCGTCGCTGCTGCTGGCGATGGTGCTGCTCGCGGCGGCGGGGCCGTCCAGCCGCAACGTCGTTCTGGTGGTCGCGCTCCTCTACATCCCGATGGTCGCGCGCGTCGTACGCAGCATGGTGCTGGACCTCAAGAACAAGGAGTTCGTCGAGGCTGCACGCGTGCGCGGAGAGAAGCGCAGCTACATCCTCGTCCGCGAGATCCTGCCGAACTCCCTGCCGCCGCTGCTGGTTGAGGCGAGCATGCGCTTCTCGTACTCCATCTTCCTGGTCGCCTCGCTCGGGTACCTCGGTCTCGGCGTCCAGCCGCCTTCGCCGGACTGGGGACTGCAGATCAACGAGGCGCGCAACTTCTTCCAGATCGCGCCGTGGGTGCTGCTCTTCCCGGCCTGCATCATCGCGGTGCTCGTCATCTCCACGAGCCTCATGTCGGACGGGCTGCGCCAGGTCATGCTGCCCGGCGGCGGGAGGAACTGAGGTGGCGACGATCATGCAAGGACCAGCGCCGTCCGGCGCAGCCCCGGCGGCGCCCCGCGCCGTCTTCGAGATCGAAGGCCTGCACATCGACTACACCACCGAGCTCGGTGTGCTGCACGCGGTGCGCGACGTCTCGCTCACGGTGCACGAGCACGAGAGCTTCGGCCTGGTCGGCGAGTCCGGCTCGGGCAAGTCCACGCTCGCGATGGGCTCCATCCGCTATCTGGCTTCGAACGGCAAGGTCACCGACGGCAGCGTCCGCCTGGGCGGCGTCGAGCTCCTCGGGCTGCCGGCCAGGCAGCTCCGCGAGCTGTGGGGGTCGCGCATCGGCGTGGTCTACCAGAGCCCGCTGAGTGCGCTGAACCCATCCATCGTGATCGGCAAGCAGCTGGCCGAGGTCGCCCGGCGGCACCTCGGGATGGACGCGAGCGCCGCCAAGGCTCGCGTCGTCGAGATGCTCACCAAGGTCGCCATGCCCGACCCCGAGGCGGTCATGAAGCGCTACCCGCACCAGCTCTCCGGCGGAATGCTCCAGCGCTGCGTCATCGCCATGGCGCTCATGACCAACCCGTCGCTGCTCATCATGGACGAGCCGACGACGGCCCTGGACGTCACCACCCAGGCCGTCGTGCTTGACCTCGTCGCCGAGCTCAAGCGGGAGTTCGACTCGGCGATCCTCTACATCACGCACGACCTCGGCGTGATCACCAAGATCTGCGACCGGGTGGGCGTCATGTACGCCGGCGAGTTCATGGAGCAGGCGGGCCTGCGCGCGCTGTTCACGCGGCCCCTGCACCCGTATACGCTCGACCTTCTCGGCTGCGTGCCGCGCTTCGACCCGACGCCGGAGAAGCGCTCGCTCGTGACCATTCCCGGAGCGATCCCGCGTGTGGACGAGCTGCCGCCGGGCTGCATCTTCGCGCCACGCTGCGAGTTCGTGCGCGACTCCTGCACCAAGGAGCGCCCGCCGCTCGTCCCGGTCGCGCCGGAGCACCTCTCCGCCTGCCTGCGCTGGTCGGTCGTCCCGCCGCCGGCCGAATACCTGCGCGAGGCGACCGAGGCCGTGCGCACGGCCGGCGCCGAGGCGGAGGAGGACGGCGTGCTCGTCGAGGTCGCCGGCACGCAGGTTCACTTCAAGGCGCCCAAAGGCGTCATCCGTGCCGTCGACGGCGTGGACCTGGACGTCCGGGTGGGACAGACGCTCGGCGTGGTCGGCGAGAGCGGCAGCGGCAAGACGACCGTCGCCCGGGCCATCATCGGCCTGACGCCGGCGACGGGCGGCGACATCACGCTGCGCGGCAAGTCCCTGCCGCGTACCACCGGCAAGCGGCCGCGGTCGACGCTGCGCGAGATCCAGATGGTGTTCCAGAACCCTGACGCCTCGCTCAACCCGACGCGGACCGTGGGCGATGCGATCATGCGCCCGCTCTCGCTCCTCGCAGGCGTGAGTCGTGAGGAGGCCAAGCGCCGGGCGCAGGATCTGCTGCGGTCGGTGAGCCTGCCAGTCAGCTACTTCGACCGCCTGCCGCACGAGCTGAGCGGCGGCGAGAAGCAGCGCGTGGCCATCGCGCGCGCCTTCGCCGCCGAGCCGGAGCTCATCCTCTGCGACGAGCCCATCTCGTCGCTGGACGTCTCCGTCCAGGGCTCGCTCATGAACCTGCTGATGCAGCTGCAGGTGGAGAAGCGAACCTCGTACCTCTTCATCAGTCACGACCTCTCCGCGGTGCAGCATCTGTCTGACTCCATCGCCGTCGTCTACCTCGGCCACGTCATGGAGATAGGCGACGCGGTGCAGGTGCTCACCCCGCCGTTCCACCCCTACACCGAGGCGCTGCTCTCGGCCGTTCCACTGCCCGACCCGGACGTGAAACAGAAGCCCATCCGGCTGGGCGGTTCTGTGCCCAGCGCCATGCACGTGCCCTCGGGCTGCCGCTTCCACCCACGCTGCCCGCGGTTCCTCGGGGACATCTGCGTGAACGAGGAACCGCCCTGGCGCGAGGGCGCGGGCGCCCACCGCATCTACTGCCACATCCCGCTTGACGATCTCGCGAGGCTGCAGGCAGAGACGCTGGTCTTCAGTGACGACGACGATCCCGGCGCGGCGAAGGCGCCCGACGGCGGGAACGATCAGGGGGAGGGCGCCTGATGGGCAGGTTCATCCTCAGGCGCCTCGGCTTCATGGTGCTCACCGTGATCCTCGCCTCCATCGTCATCTTCTGGGCCACGACCGTCCTGCCGGGCGACGTCGCCGGTCAGATCCTCGGCCGCTACGCGACCGAGGAGGCCAAGTCCCAGCTCCGGCACGAGCTCGGCCTCGACAGGCCCGTGCACGTCCAATATGCCGACTGGTTGGGTGGGTACGTTCGCGGCGACTGGGGCGAGTCCCCAAGCATGGACACGGTCGTCCGTCCGGTCGTGTTCGAGCGCTTGCGCAACTCGTTCATGCTGGCGATCGTCGCGTTCGCCATGTACGTGCCGCTCGGGATCTTCCTCGGGCTGTTAGCCGCGCTGCGCAAGAACACCTGGGCGGACAACCTGATTTCGGTGGGCTCGCTGGCGTTCATCGGCCTGCCGGAGTTCGTCAGCGGCCTGATCCTGATCGCGATCTTCTCGATCGAGCTGGGCTGGTTCCCGTCGCAGTCGGCGATCGACCCGAGCTCCACCTTCGTGGAGGCGTTCCCATACCTGATCCTGCCGGCGATTACCGTTGCGCTGACGAGCCTGGCCTACGTCGTGAGGATGACACGGTCCAGCACCGTTGACGTGCTGCAGATGGACTACGTCCGGACCGCCAACCTCAAGGGACTGCCGCCACGCAAGGTGCTCTTCACGCACGTGCTGCGTAACTCGCTGCTGCCGACGATCACGGTGGTGGCGATCGGCATCGGGTGGCTCATCGGTGGCCTCATCATCACCGAGTCACTCTTCTCGTATCCGGGGATCGGCCGCCTGCTGCTGTTCGCCATCCAGCACCGCGACCTGGTGCTGATCCAGGCGACGGCGCTGCTGATCGTGATCATCTACGTCGTCGCCAACCTGGTCGCCGACATTCTGTACGCGGTGCTGAACCCGAGGATCCGCTACACCTGACGGTCCGCTGGGCATAGACCGTCCTGTGACATCTTCCATGATCGAGGTGAGGAACGTGATGCTGCAGGGAGCAGAGCGATTCGTGGCGACCGGGGAGCGCTGACGGGGTGACCGTCCTCGTGACCGGGATGGACTTGACGCTCGACGACGTCGTCGCCGTCGCACGGCGCGACGAGCTCGTCGAGCTCACCGAGGACGCGCTTGACGCGATGAACGAGGCGAGTGCGCTGGCCGAGAATGTCCATGAGCGCGGCCTGCCGACGTACGGCCTGACGACGGGCCTCGGCGCGCAGAAGCGCACGTCGCTGCGCCGGGACGACGACGCCTTCAGCCGGCGCCAGATCGAGGAGAGCCACGTCGGGCAAGGACCGGACGCGCCGCGTGACGTGGTCCGCGCGGCGATGCTCGTGCTCGTCAACCAGTATGCCGGCGGGTCGACCTGCGTGCGGCCGGCGATCGCCGAGCGGCTGGCAGGGGCGCTGAACGCGGGCAAGACGCCGTCGGTCAAGGCGCTGGGCTCTTTGGGCGCGTCCGACCTGGCGCCGATGGCCGATATCGCCCGCGGCGTGCTCGGCGATGTGGCCCTCGCGCCCGGCGAAGGGCTCGCCCTGATCAACTCGAGCGCCTTCGGTACCGCGCAGGCGGCGCTGGCGCTGGCCGACGCCACTCGCCTGGTGGACGCCGCGGACGTTGCCGGGGCGCTGGCGCTGGAGGGGTTCGCCGCCAACCTCTCGACCCTGGACCCGGCCGTCGCTGACGCAAGGCCCGACCCGGTGCTGCGGCACGCGCTCGAGCGCTTCCGCGACCTGCTGCAGGGCAGCTACCTCTGGCAGGACGGCGCGGCGCGACATCTGCAGGACCCGCTCACGTTCCGTAGCACGCTGCCTGTCCAGGCGGCGGGCCGCGTTGCGCTCGACCATGCACTGGAGCGGCTCTCCGTCGAGCTCAACGCAGCGCAGGGCAACCCGCTGGTGTCGGTGGCCGAGGGCCGTATCTTCTCGGCGTCGGCCTACGAGGTCGTGGGGCTCGCGGCGGCGCTCGACTACGTCCGCATCTCGCTGGCAACGGTCCTCAGCGCGGCGTCCGAGCGCAGCGTCAAGCTGCTCGACACGCCGTGGTCCGGATTGCCGACCGGGTTGCTGCCGAGCGGCGGGCCGGACCTCGGCCTCAGCATCCACGCCATCGCGGCGCAGTCCCTGGCCGCCGAGGCGAGCCTGCTCGCCCAGCCAGTGTCCTTCACAGTGCTCAGCACGGCGGGCGCGGAGGGCATCGAGGACCGCGCCAGCCACTTGCCCTTGTCCGGGCGGCGGCTGGCCGAGATGGTGAGTCTGGGCGAAGGCGTCGTCGCCGTCGAGCTGCTCATCGCCGCGCAGGCCATCGACGTTCGGGGATCGTCCCCGCTCGGGCGCGTCACCGGAGCGGCACACGACCGCATCCGTGCGCGGATCCCCGCGCTGGTCGCCGGCGACCCACCGCCGACGGACATCGAGCCCATCCGCGACCTGATCCGTGGTTGTGCGCTCGTCTGAGGCTCATCGCGGCGTCCAGCGCGGCGCCAGGGATGGGGGATCGGGGCGGCGTGGCCCTTCAGTCCTGCCGCACTCGCCGCAACAGTGAGTATTCATCCATGTCCCGAGACTGGTGACGCATCGGCTTGCACCTGTGAGCGCGTCCTGCGTATCGTGGGTCGGCTACTCCACATCGGCGGAGGAACCTGATGCACACCCACTTGATGCTCGGCAACGAGGCGGTCGCCCGAGGGGCCTGGGAGGCCGGCGTGCAGGTCGCTGCCGCGTACCCGGGTACACCCAGCACGGAGATCGTCACCAATCTCGCGCGGTACGACGGCGTGTACGCCGAGTGGTCCACCAACGAGAAAGTCGCCTACGAGGTTGCGTTCGGGGCCGCGATGGGCGGCGCCCGCGCGCTGACGGCGATGAAGAGCGCGGGTGGCAGCGTCGCGGCCGACCCGCTGATCAGCTCGGTCTACACGGGCATCAACGGCGGGCTCGTCGTGTGCCTCGCCGGCGACCCCGGCATGGCGAGCGGCATGACCGAGCAGGACGACCGCTACTTCGGCCGCATCAGCAGCATGCCCATGCTCGAGCCGGCGGACAGCCAGGAGTGCTACGAGTACGCCAAGCGCGCCTTCGCGATGAGCGAGGAGTTCGATGTGCCGGTGATGGTGCGCCTGAGCATCCAGACGGCGCACCAGAAGAGCATCGTCCGGTTCGACGGCGAGGTGGCGCCGGACGAGGACGACCCCCGCAAGGTGGCGCGGCCGGCGCCGGAGCGCCGGCCGCCGGACCGCAAGACCGAGAAGTACTGCCTGCTCCCGAAGTTCTCGCGGCCTCTGCACCGGACGCTGCTGGAGCGCGTTGAGCGGTTGTACCAGTTCGCCGAGGCGAGCGCGGCGTCCGGCGATCTGGCGCGCGTCGAGCCGGCCGCCGCGGCGGTGCCGCTGCGGGGCGGCGGCACGGCGAGGATCGGCGTGGTCTCCGCCGGGGCGGCGCACCTCAGCGCCAGGGAAGCGCTGCCCGGCGCCGCCTTCCTCAAGCTCGGCATGATCTACCCGCTGCCGGTCGAGGCCATCCGCGCCTTCGCACGGACAGTCGACCGGCTGTTCGTGGTCGAGGAGCTCGAGCCGTACCTGGAGGAGCAGATCCTCGCGGCCGGCATCGCCTGCGAGGGCAAGAAATGGTTCCCGCAGTGGGGCGAGCTGACGGCCGTACGGGTGGGCCGGGGCTTCCACGCCGCCGGCCTCGACCTCCCGCGCTGGGCGGAGGAGAAGGCGGCGGAGGACGTCACCGTCATCCCGCGGCCCCCGGTGCTCTGCACCGGTTGCCCGCATCGCGGCATGGCGACGGCGATGAAGAAGCTCAACCTCGACGTGCACGGCGACATCGGCTGCTACGACCTGACGACCCTGCCGCCGGTGAGCCACATGCACTCCGCCGTCGAGATGGGCGCCAGCATCCCGATGGAGCAGGGCTTCTCGCGCGCCGGCGGCAGCGAGACGGGCTCACTCGCCGTCATCGGCGACTCCACGTTCCTGCACTCGGGTCTGACCGGCCTGCTCAACGCGGTGCACCAGCGGACGAACATGACGCTGCTCATACAGGACAACCGCATCACGGCGATGACCGGCGGTCAGACCAACCCCGGTAACGAGCGCACGCTGGCCGGGGTGGAGACCAAGCCCGTCGACATCGCCGGCATCTGCAAGGCGCTCGGGGTGGAGCAGATCGAGGTGCTCGACCCGTACGACTACGCGGCTTGTCTCGACGCGCTCAAGGCCGGGCTGGCCTACGACGGCCCGGCCGTCATCATCACCAACCGCCCGTGCATGCTCTTCCCGAGCAAGATCGGCGGCGAGGCGTTCACCGTGGACGAGGACGTCTGCAACGCGTGCCAGCAGTGCATGAAGCTCGGCTGCCCGTCGCTCTCGCACACGGCGGCCGAGCACAAGGGCCGCAAGAAGGTGCGCATCGACGAGGAGACCTGCACCGGCTGCTCGCTGTGCGAGCAGCTCTGCAAGCCGGGAGCCATCTCGAAGGCGAAGGCAGGTGTGGCATGAGCGCCGAGACGAAGGACGCCGCCGCGACGCGGCACTATCACGGCGGCGTCGTCGACGACATCATGGTCGTCGGCGTCGGCGGCCAGGGCGTGATCGTGGCCGCCGCGGTCATCGCCGACACGGCGATGCTGCACGGCGGCCTCGAGGTCAAGCTGAGCGAGACCCGCGGCATGAGCCAGCGCGGCGGCAGCGTGAATAGCCACATCCGCATCGGCGAGACCGTCGTCGCGCCGAGCATCAGCCCCGGCGAGGTCGACTACCTGCTCGCCTTCGAGGCGGCGGAGGGACTGCGCGCCGCTCCGTCCGTCGTCCCGGGCGGCGTGGCCATCGTCAACACGCAGCAGATCGTGCCGCCGCTGGCCTCGCAGGGCGACATGAGCTACCCGTTCGACGCGGCCGAGCGCATGGCCGAGGGCGACCGGCGGGTGATCGTGGTGGACGGCAACGGCATCGCCCTGCAGGTCGGCGACCTCAAGGTGGCCGGCATCGTGCTGGTCGGCGCGCTGAGCACGCACCTGCCGTTCGACGTCGAGACCTGGCAGGCGAGCATCGCGCGCAACGTGCCGCCCAAGTGGAAGGACCTGAACTTCGCCGCCTTCGCGGCCGGCCGCGAGGTCGGAACGTGAGCGCGGCCGGCTGCTGCCCGCGGAACGCGGCCGAGAGAGGGAGCGACACATGAACAGCCGCCGCACATGGGCTGTCGAGCGGGGCGACGCAGGGACACCGCGCTGCACGACCTGCCCGGGCGGCGCGGCTGCGGGCTCCCACGCCGTCGGCGACGAGGACCGTGAGTACTTCGACCCTTGGGCCGAGACGCTGGAGCCGGAAGACCTTCGGGAGCTCCAGCTCGGCCGCCTCAAGTCCGTCGTCGCCCATTCGTACGCCAACAGCCCGGCCTACCGTGCGCTGTGCGAAGTTGCCGGGGTCGAGCCGGCGGACGTCAAGTCCCTGGACGACGTCCGCCGGCTCCCCTTCATCGACAAGGCCACTCTCCGCGGCCACTACCCGGACAAGCTCCGCACCTGTGGGCTCGATAACGTCATCGAGGTCCACAGCACCTCCGGCACCACCGGCAAGCCCACGCCCATCTGGGCCTCCCGTAAGGACATGGACCTGTGGTTCGAGCGCAACGCGCGCACCATGTGGATGATCGGTCTCCGCCCCGGCGACCTGCTGCAGAACATGTTTGGCTACGGCCTGCCCACCAGCATCGGCTTGCAGTACGGCGCCCAGCACGCAGGCATAGGTGTCGTACCCGCCGGCATCGGCCGCCAGGAACTGCTCATCGACCTGATGGTGGACCTCGGCGTGACCGCCATCTGCACCACACCGTCTTACGGCCTGTACCTCGCCGAGAAGGCGCTGGAGCGTGGCATCGACCTGAGCAAGGACACCAAGCTGCGCGTCGGCCTCTTCGGCGCCGAGCCGTGGCCGGAGACCGGTCGTGAGCGCTTGGCCGCAGCCATGGGCGTCGACGTGTTCAACGAGTACGGCATGGGCGAGTTCCTGGGACCGGGTATGGCGGCGGAGTGCCCGGTCAAGCAGGGCATGCACGTCTGGTCGGACCACATCTACGTGGAGTGCATCGACCCGGTGACGCTCGAGCCGGTCGGCGACGGCGAGCCCGGCGAGCTCGTCTGGACCTCCCTGACCAGTGACTCCACGGCGATGATCCGCTACCGCAGTCACGACATCAGCTCTCTCACCTACGAGCCGTGCGCCTGCGGCCGCAGCCACCCGCGCATCGGCCGCATCACAGGCCGCAGCGACGACGCGGTGTCGGTCGGCGGCCTGGTCGTGTTTCCCAGCCAGATCGAGGAAGTGCTGCTCAAGTTCCCCGAGTTCGGCAGCAACTTCTGCATGGTCATCGAGAACATCAGCAACCTTGACCGACTCACGCTGCAGGTTGAGGTGTGCGAGCTCGGCGCCATGAGCCCGGACACGCAGACCAGCCTGGCCAGGGGCATCGCGACCGGCGTCAAGACGAGCGTCGGCGTGACGCCCAAGATCGAACTGCACGAGCCCTACGCGCTGCCGCGCGACACGACCGGCCAAGGCAAGTCCGCCTGCCACCGCGTGAACGACCGTCGGGTCTGCTGACGGGGGACGAGTCGAAGGCCGGCGCAGCGCCGGCTGCGGACAGGCAGGTCTTCCCCGCGTCGCGTGTCCGGCAGTTCGACCCGTTCCCGGATTCAGGAATGAAATCGCGTCCAGTGCTCTGGACAGACGGCGCACACGGTTGAAGCCTTGGCTGCTCGGAGGCAGGCTGGAGTCAGAACGCGCGAGAGATCGCGTGCCTGACAAAACCACCCACAAGCGAGACGGCATCGTGAGCACAGACACCACCGCGGGACCGCGTCCGGTGCGCGCGCCGCGCGGCACCCAGATCACCTGCCGGGGCTGGCAGCAAGAGGCTGCCATGCGCATGCTCATGAACAACCTTGACCCGGAGGTGGCCGAGGCTCCCGATCAGCTCATCGTCTACGGCGGCGCCGGCAAGGCCGCCCGCGACTGGGAGTGCTTCGACGCCATCGTCCGCACCCTGCGCCGCCTCAAAGACGACGAGACACTCCTCGTGCAGAGCGGCAAGCCGGTCGGCGTGTTCGAGACCCACGAGATGGCCCCGCGCGTGCTCATCGCCAACGCCAACCTCGTCGGCGACTGGGCCACCTGGGACGAGTTCCGCCGGCTCGACGCCCTGGGGCTCACCATGTACGGGCAGATGACGGCCGGCTCCTGGATCTATATCGGCACCCAGGGCATTCTGCAGGGCACGTACCAGACGTTCGCCGCCGCGGGGCAGAAGCACTACGGCGGCGATCTGGCCGGCAGGCTGGTGCTCACGGCCGGCCTCGGCGGCATGGGCGGCGCGCAGCCGCTCGCCGTCACCATGGCCGGCGGCGTCGCGCTCTGCGTGGAGATCGACCCGCACCGCATCGAGCGGCGGCTCGAGACTGCGTACGTCGACGTGTCGACGGACTCGCTCGACGAAGCGCTCAGGCTGGCGGACGAGGCGATCGTGGCAGGCAAGCCGCTCTCGATCGCACTCCTCGGCAACGCCGCGGACGTTTACCCGGAGCTGGTTCGCCGCGGCGTCACCCCGGATCTCGTCACCGACCAGACGTCGGCGCACGACGTGCTCAACGGCTACGTGCCCAACGGCATGACGCTCGACGAGGCGCTCGTGCTGCGACGCGAGGACCCCGACGAGTACGTGCGCCGCGCCGTGGCCAGCATCGTCGTCCACGTCGAGGCCATGGTCGCGCTGCAGCAGGCCGGCGCGCACGTGTTCGACTACGGCAACAATATCCGCGGTGAGGCGAAGGCGGCCGGCTACGCCGACGCCTTCGCCTTCCCCGGCTTCGTCCCCGCCTACATCCGGCCGTTGTTCGCCCGGGGCAACGGGCCGTTCCGCTGGGCGGCGCTCAGCGGCGACCCGCAGGACATCGCCGTCACCGACGCCGCCCTCCTCGAGGCCTTCCCGGACAACGAGATGGTCACTCGCTGGCTCAGAATGGCCGCAGAGAAGGTCCACTTCCAGGGGCTGCCCTGCCGCATCTGCTGGCTGGAGTACGGCGAGCGGGCCATGGCCGGAGAGATCTTCAACGACCTGGTGCGCACCGGCAAGGTCAAGGCGCCGATCGTCATCGGCCGTGACCACCTCGACTCCGGCTCCGTCGCGAGCCCGTACCGCGAGACCGAGAGCATGATGGACGGCAGCGACGCCATCGCCGACTGGCCGATCCTCAACGCGCTAATCAACACGGCCGCGGGCGCGAGCTGGGTGAGCTTCCACCACGGCGGTGGGGTCGGCATCGGCAAGAGCCTTCACGCCGGCATGGTCGTCGTCGCCGACGGCACCGACATGATGGCGGAGCGCCTGCGTCGTGTGCTCACCACAGACCCGGGCACCGGCGTGATGCGTCACGCCGACGCAGGGTATCCGGAGGCAATCGAGAAGGCGAGGGAGTCCGGCATCGATCTCCCGATGCTGGACGGGGTCTGAGGGCGGGCGGCGGCGATGAGCGCATCACCCGTTCAGCTGGATCTCGAGCTCTGCAAGGCCTGCGGGGTCTGCATCGAGCTCTGCCCCGAGAAGGTGTTCGACCGCGACGCACAGGGGTACCCGGTGCTCTCGCGGCAGGCTGACTGTAGCCAGTGCCTCATCTGCGAGCTGCACTGCCCCGACTTCGCGATCGAGGTGCGGCGGCGCGAGCGCAGGGGCAGGGGCGCCGCCGTGACTGGCGCGGGCGCCGCAGGCCCTCCCGCGTTCACGCGCGAGGACCTCGTCGTCGCCACCAGGGGCGCAGGGACGGACGACGAAAGCTGCGCGCACACGGACGGGGATGCCTGAGATGGCCGCCGTACCCGCATCCGCCGAGGCTGCGCCGGCCACGGCTCGTAAGCCCGTCCTCCTGCAGGGCAACGAAGCGGTCGCCGAGGGCGCCATCGCCGCCGGCGCGCGCTTCTTCGCCGGCTACCCGATCACCCCGTCCACCGAGATCGCCGAGGTGCTCAGCCGCCGTCTGCCCGAGGTCGGCGGCACCTTCATCCAGATGGAGGACGAGATCGCCTCCATCGCCGCCGTCTGCGGCGCCTCGCTCGCCGGCGAGAAGGCGCTCACCGCGACCTCGGGCCCGGGCTTCAGCCTGATGCAGGAGATGCTCGGCTTCGCGACCATGGCGCAGATCCCGTGTGTGGTGGTCGATGTCATGCGCGGCGGGCCCTCGACCGGCCTGCCGACCGAGCCCGCCCAGGGCGACGTCATGCAGGCTCGGTGGGGCACGCACGGCGAGCACTCGGTGATCGCCCTCGTGCCGAGCAGCGTCAGTGAGTGCTATGGGCTCACGATCGAGGCCTTCAACCTCGCAGAGCAGTACCGCACCCCGGTGGTCATCCTCTCGGACGCGCTCATCGGCCACATGCGCGAGGCCGTCGTCCTGCCCGACCCGGCGACGCTGCGCATCGCCGAGCGCGGCATCCCCGACTGCGAGCCCGACGAGTACGACACCGTCTCGAGCACGCTCGACAACATCCTCCCGCGCCCGCCGCTCGGCTCGCCCTTCCGCGTGCACGTCACCGGCCTCGTCTACAACCGCCGCAGCGGCGCGCCGGACACGGCCGACCCGGCTGCGGCCGCCGACCTCGGCCGGTATCTGCGCGAGAAGATCTACCACCACCGCGACGCGATCGTGCGCGTCGAAGAAGTCGAGATGGACGGAGCCGAGGTCGCGATCTTCGCCTACGGCTCGGTCGCCCGCTCGGCCATGGCGGTGGTCAAGAAGGCACGCGCCCTGGGCGTGCGTGTCGGCCTTGTGCGACCGATCACGCTCTGGCCCTTCCCGACCGCCGCGGTCGAGCGCATGGCCGAGCAGGTGCGCACGGTCATCGTCCCCGAGATGAACATCCGCCAGATGAGCTGGGAGGTCCAGGCGGCGGTCAAAGGCCGCGCCAAGGTGGTCGACTACGGGCGCGTCGACGGCAAACTGATCACACCGGACGAGATCTTCGAGCTCGTCAAGCCCGAGTTCCACTACCACAAGTGGGAGGACCGATGAGCGCCCTGGTCGACGAGCAGCGGCTCGAAGCCACACCTACCGGCGACCCCAAACTGCCACGCATCAGGCCGCACACCACGTCGGAGATCCGCGCGCACCTGCGCTCGGCCAAGACCCTGTGGTGCCCGGGCTGCTCCAACGGCACGATCACCCGGGCGCTCATCGACGCCATTCTCGGTCTTGAGCTGGACCCCGAGAAGGTGGTCGTGGTGGCCGGCATCGGCTGCAGTGGCCGCATCAGCGCTTACCTCGACTATTCCACGGTGCACACGGCGCACGGGCGGGCGCTGGCGGTGGCCACCGGCGTCAAGGCGGCAGACCCGTCGCTGCACGTCATCGTAGCCATGGGCGACGGCGACAGCTCCGCCATCGGCGGCAACCACCTGATCCACGCGGCGCGGCGCAACGTCGACGTCACCGCGCTGGTCTTCAACAACTCCATCTACGGCATGACCGGCGGGCAGATGAGCCCCACCACCCACCTGGGCGACAAGTCGACGACCAGCGTGTACGGCAACGTGGAGCCGGCGTTCGATCTCTGTGAGCTGGCGCACGCCGCGGGAGCGACCTACGTCGCCCGAGGGACCTCCTGGGGCTATCAGCAGCTGGTCAACGTCCTCGCTGGGGGAATCGCTCACGTGGGGTTCGCGATGGTCGAGGCCATGGCGATCTGCCCGGTCTACTACGGGCGCTTCAACCTCACGGCGGACCCAGCCGAGTTTCTCAGGTCGCAGAAGGAGCACGCCGTTCCGGTAGACCGGTTCGAGGAGGGAGAGACGCGGGTGCGCGACAGATACCCGGTCGGGCTGCTGCACCATCGCGAGCGCGAGGAGTTCGTGACGGCGCTCGGGTACGTCAGAGAGCGAGTACAGGAGGCGAACCGTGGCTGAGGCCGTGCGGGTCGAGATCCGCTGCTCGGGCTCGGGGGGGCAGGGCATCCTGCTGGCCGCGGCCATCATGGCGGAGGCGGCCGCGGCTCTCGGCCGCCAGGTGGTGCAGACGCAGAGCTACGGGCCCGAGGCCCGGGGCGGAGCCTCCAAGGCCGAGGTCATCGTCTCCGATGAGCCGATCGACTACCCGGAGGTGCAGCAGCCGGACGTGAGCCTCGTACTCTCGCAGGCCGCGTACGACAAGTACGCGGGGGACACGAAGCCCGGAGGTCTGCTCGTCTACGACTCCGGGCTGGTCGAGCCCGACCCGGCCGACGAGTCCCTGGTGCGCTGCGGCCTGCCGTTCACGCAGGCGGCGGGCGACGAGCTCGGCAAGAAGATGGTCACCAACATCGTCGCCGTCGGTGCGCTCGTGGCCGTGAGCGGCGTGCTCCCGGAGGACGCGGTCCGCGAAGCGGTCGTGAGCCGAGTGCCGGCGCGCTTCAGGGAGCTCAACGAGCAGGCCTATGGCCTGGGACTGCGGCTTGGGGAGGAGGCGGTCGCCATGCTGGCGACCTCATCCGCGAGCCGGACCTCATAGACTGGGCGGCGAAATGGATCTGCTTGAGCACGAAGGAAAGAAGCTCTTCTCCCAGGCCGGCCTACCCGTGCTGCCCTCGTTCGTTGCGCGTACCCCCGAGGAAGCTCGGCGGGCCGCCGGGCAGCTCGGCCCGCACGTGTGCGTCAAGGCTCAGGCAAAGACAGGCGGCCGAGGCAAGGCCGGGGGCATCCGTGTCTGCGGCAGCGCCGCCGAGGTCGAGACCGCCGCCGCGGACCTTCTGGCCATGACGATCCGGGGTCATGCCGTCGAGTCGCTCCTGGTGGAGCGGGCCGTCGACATCGCGCGCGAGTTCTACCTCGCCATCACCGTCTCGCGCGAGGTGCGGAGCCCGCTGCTGATCTTCTCTCGCGAGGGGGGCGTGGACATCGAGGAGCTCTCGAGGCGCGCGCCGGAACAACTTCTGCGCCGTCCCATCGACCCGCTCCTCGGTCTCCTGGAGTACCAGGTGCGCGACGTCGTCGACGCCGCGGCGTTCGGCCCTGACGACCCGGGTGGCACCGGCGCCGGCAGGACGCTGGCCGCCGTCGCGCGATCGCTCTGGAAGCTGTTCCGCGAACACGACGCCACCCTGGTCGAGGTGAACCCTCTGGTCCTGACCCGGAGCGGCGAGATCGTATGCCTCGACAGCAAGGTGACCCTCGACGAGAACGCCTTGTTCCGGCATCCAGACGTGGTCCCGGATCCGCCGCAGGACGCACGCGAAGCCAAGGCTCGCGCGGCGGGCCTCGCGTTCGTCCCGCTGGACGGTGACATCGGCGTCATCGGCAACGGGGCTGGCCTCGTCATGAGTACGATCGACCAGATAGCCGCCGCCGGCGGCCAGGCCGCCGACTTCTGCGACATCGGCGGCGGCGCCCGCTCCGAGGTCGCGCAGGCGGCCCTCGACGCCATGTTCGCCGGGCCGCCGGTCGCCGCCGTGCTCGTCAACATCTTCGGTGGCATCACCCGCTGCGAGGACGTCGCCAAAGGCTTGGTCGACGCGATCAAGGCGGCCGGTGTGGACGCGCCGGTCGTCGTACGTCTCGACGGCAACGCCGCCGACGAGGGCCACGCAGTGATCGAGGCCGCGTCGCTTCCCAACGTCACCCTGGCTCACGATCCCGACGCGGCGGTGCAGCTCGTCGTCGGCATCGCCCGCGAACGCGAGGCGACTGTCGCCGCGACTGCCGAGCCGGCCGTCGCCGAGGCTTCGGGAGGCGAGGCCTGATGTCCATCCTCATCGACAATGCCTCGCGCGTGCTGGTGCAGGGCATCACCGGTCGCGAGGGCGCGTTCCACACCGGCAGGATGCTCGCCGCCGGGACCAACGTCGTCGCCGGCGTCACGCCAGGGCACAGGGGCGAGGCGGTCCACGGCGTGCCGGTCTTCGACAGCGTCCACGAGGCCGTCGCGCACATCCGCGCCGACGTCGCCCTTATCTTCGTGCCGGCGCCTCGCGCACGCGACGCGCTGTTCGAGGCCGCTGACGCAGGCGCCAAACTCATCGTCTGCATCACCGAGGGCATCCCCGTCCGTGACATGGCAGAGGTCATGGCGCATCTGCCGCGCCGTGGCGCGAGGCTCATCGGTCCCAACTGCCCCGGACTGATCACTCCGGCCCGTTGCAGCGCCGGGATCATGCCGAGCGAGATCTTCATGCCCGGCGCGGCGGGCGTGGTCTCGCGCTCGGGTACACTTACCTACGAGGTCGTACACGAGTTGACCCAGGCGGGCATCGGCCAGAGCACGGCGGTGGGCATGGGCGGCGACGCGGTCCATGGCATCGGGTTCATCGAGTGCCTCGAGCTGTTCCAGGCCGACCGCGAGACCGAGGGCGTCGCGCTCATCGGCGAGATCGGCGGCGACGACGAGGAGCGGGCCGCCGTGTACATCCGCGACCACATGACGAAGCCCGTCGTAGCCTACGTCGCCGGCCACAGCGCCCCGCCGGGCCGGCGGATGGGCCACGCCGGTGCGATCGTGGAGGGCAACTCCGGGACTGCCGCCACCAAGCAAGCCGCCCTCGAGGGGGCGGGCATCCCTGTGGCGGGCTCCCCGTCCGAGCTCGCTCGCCTGCTCGGAGAGGCCATCAGGAGGAGAAGGTCCACATGAGGCAGCTCGTCATCGGCGACGCGCCGCTCACCATCCACGAAGTCATCGCCGCCGCGCGCGGAGGAGCCGCAGTCTCCCTCGGCGCGGCCGCGCGCGAGCGCATCAGGGCGGCCCACGGCGTGGTCGCTGCCGTCGTCGCCGGCGAGCAGATCGCCTACGGCGTCACCACCGGCTTCGGCCAGCTCGCGACCACGCATATCCCTGTGGACAAGGTCCGCGAGCTCCAGGAGAACCTGGTCCGCAGCCACGCGGTGGGGCTCGGCGCGCCGCTCTCGCGCGAGGTCGTGCGCGCCGCCATGACCATCCGGCTGAACACCATGGCGCGCGGCCACTCGGGCGTCAGGCTCTCGGTGGCCGAACACCTGGCTGCGTGCATCAACGCCGATATCGTCCCGTGGGTGCCGTCGCGCGGCTCTCTCGGCGCCTCCGGCGACCTCGCCCCGTCCGCGCACCTCGTGCTGGCGATGATGGGCGAGGGCGAGCTGCTGATGGAGGACGGGAGGCGCGAGCCGAGCGGGCCTGCCTTGCAGGCCGCCGGGCTCGCACCGGTCACCCTCGAGGCCAAAGAGGGCCTCAGCCTGCTGAACGGCACCCAGTTCATGGCCGCCATCGGCTGCATGCTGGTGGCGGACGGCGAGGCGCTCCTCGACTCCGCCGACCTGATCGGCGCGATGAGCCTGGAGGGCCTGCGCGCCTCCGTCGGCCCCTTCGAGGAGCGCATCCAGGCGCTGCGCCCCATCCCCGGCCAACTGGTCACCGCGGCCAACGTCCGCCGCGCGACCGCCGGGAGCGCCATCATGCACAGCCACCTCAACTGCGACAAGGTGCAGGACGCCTACTCGCTGCGCTGCATCCCGCAGGTGCACGGCGCCTGCCGCGACGCTCTCGCCTGGCTGCGGCGCGTCGTCACCGTCGAGGTCGACTCGGTCACCGACAACCCGCTCATCTTCCCGGACTCGGGAGAGATCATCTCGGCGGGCAACTTCCACGGCGAGCCGATCGCGCTGGCGCTGGACCTCGCGGCGATGAGCCTGGCGGAGATCGCCTCCATCAGCGAGCGGCGGACCTTCCGGATGCTCACCAGCTCGCTCAGCGAGCTTCCACCCTTCCTGACCACGGACAGCGGGCTCAACAACGGCTACATGATCGCCCAGTACACCGCGGCCGCGCTGGTCAGCGAGAACAAGGTGCTGTGCCACCCGGCGAGCGTGGACTCCATCCCGAGCTCGGGCGACCAGGAGGACCATGTGAGCATGGGAATGACAGCGGCGCTCAAGGCGCTGGAGGTGCTCGCCAACGCGCAGAGGGTGCTGGCGATCGAGGCGGTGTGCGCGGCGCAGGCCATCGACCTGCTGGCGCCTCTGGAGCCCGGTCCCGGTACCGGCGCCGGACGGGCTGTCGTGCGTGAGTTCGCGCCGACGCTGGAGCGCGACCGGTACCTGGCGCCGGAGCTGGAGGCGGCGAGCGAGGCGGTCGCCGCCGGGAGATTCGCGACCATCGTGCGCGAGGCCGCGGGAGCGGACAGTACAGCCGATCTGAACGATAGGTCAGATGCGGACGATCCGTCCGGCGACATGCCGATCGGCCGAGGGGGTCGGACGTGAGCATACGCTGTGACGTGCTCGTGCGCGGCGCGAGCGAGGTGGTGACGATGGCTCCGGGGGCCGGGCAGGTCCCGCCCGCCGGCCCTTCCGAGCAGTCGCGCCCGCCAGTGGACCTCGGCGTGATCCCGCACGGCGCGGTCGCTTCGCGCGACGGCCGCGTGGTCTGGACCGGCCTCGAGTCCGAGATCGCCTCCGCCCTCGAGGTGCCCGACGACGCGGTCGTCGTCGACGTCGAGGGCGCGGCCGTGATTCCCGGCTTCGTCGACGCTCACACGCACCTCACGTGGGCGGGCGACCGGGCGGCCGAATACGGCGCCCGCCTCGGCGGCGCCACCTACCTGGAGATCCAGGCGGCCGGTGGTGGTATCAATAGCACGGTGCGCGCGACAAGGGCGGCGGCGGAGGAGCAGCTCGCCGCCCTCGCCTCGCGCCGCCTCGACTCCTTCCTGCGGTACGGTACCACGACCCTCGAGGCCAAGACAGGCTATGGGCTCACGCTCGAGGACGAACGCAAGCAGCTGGCCGCGGCCAAGGTGCCGCATCCCGCGCGCCGCGTGCACACCGTCCTCGCGGCGCACCTGACGCCCGAGGAGTACGCCGGCCGCGACGACGAGTACATCGCCATGGTCTGCGACGAGATCCTGCCGGCGCTCGTCGGCGAGGCCGAATTCGCCGACGTGTTCTGTGACGAGGGCGCATTCGCCGTCGAGCAGTCGCGGCGCGTGCTCGAGGCCGGCCGTGCCCTCGGGTACCGTCTCAAGATCCACGCCGAGGAGCTGGCGCACACCGGCGGGGCGGCGCTGGCCGCCTCGCTGGGCGCCGTCTCCGCCGACCACCTCATCCACATCACCGGCGAGGACATCGTGCTGCTCGGGGACGCCGGCACCGTCGCCGTCCTCCTTCCCGGCACCAGCTACACGCTGCACACCGCGTACGCGCCGATGCGCGACCTCCTGGCGGCCGGCGTCACGGTGGCGCTCGCCACCGACTTCAACCCCGGCAGCTGCTACAGCGAGAACCTGCAGATGGCCGTCTCCCTCGCCTGTCAGGAGGCCCGCGTCACGCCGGCCGAGGCTCTCCGCGCCGCCACTCTGGGCGGCGCGGCGGCGCTCGGCCTCCAGCACGAGGTCGGCAGCCTCGAGCCGGGCAAGTACTGCGACCTGCTCGTGCTCGACGCGGCGACCCATCAGGAACTGCCCTATCACTGGGGCGTCAACCTCGTGACCGGCGTTCTCGCAGGGGGCGAGGTCGTCGTGCGCGATGGGCAGGTCGTCTGGGCGACTCCCGCACCGACAACTGACCAGCAGACGGAGGCCCCGTGACCCTCATCGAGTGCATCCCCAACTTCAGCGAGGGCCGCCGGCCTGAGGTGATCGACCAGATCGCGGCGGCTGTGGACGGCGTCGACGGCGTCAGCCTGCTCGACGTGCAGAGCGACCGCGCGCACAACCGCTGCGTCGTCACCTTCGTGGGACATGAGGAGCCAATCGCGGAGGCGGCCTTCCGGGCCGTCGCGGCGGCGGCGGAGCTCATCGATCTGAACGCCCATGAGGGCGCCCACCCGCGCTTCGGCGCGACCGACGTGGTGCCGTTCGTGCCGCTGCGCTCCGAGGATATGCCGGCGTGCGTCGAGACGGCTGGGAAGCTCGCGAGCCGGGTCGCCGCTGAGCTGGGCATTCCCGCGTTCCTCTACGAGGACGCGGCCCGCATGCCCGAGCACGGCAACCTCGCCGTGATCCGCGGCAAGGGGTTCGAGGAGATGCGTGAGGTCATCGGCAGCGAGCCCGCCAAGACGCCGGACGAGGGCGAGGCGCGCGTGCACGCGACGGCAGGGGCCGTCGCCGTCGGCGCGCGCTTTCCGCTCATCGCCTACAACGTGAACCTCGAATCGGATGACCTCGAGTTGGCGAAGCGCATCGCCGTCGAGATCCGCGAGCGCGACGGCGGCATGAGGTGCGTCAAGGCGATCGGTCTGCGCCTCGACGACGGCGCCGTCCAGGTCTCGATGAACCTCACCGACTACCGGGTGACGTCGATGGCGGACGTGGTCGCCGCCATCGGCGAGCGGGCCGGCGCCGCGGGCGTGACCATCCGCGAGAGCGAGGTGGTGGGCCTGCTCCCGCAGGACGCGCTGGTGCGCCTCGCGCAGTCGGCGCTGTACGCCACCGGCTTCACCCGCGACCAGGTCCTGGAGGCGCAAGTGCTGGACACGCTGCTGTGACTGCGCAAGCGACGAGCCGCATCCTCATCACCGGCGTCCGCCTGACCCCGCTGTTCCTGACGTTCAGGGAGCCGTACCACTGGGCCGGGCGGGTCGACTACGGCTCCCCGGTAGTTCTGGTCGAAGTCGAGACGGATGCCGGCATCACTGGCGTCGGCGAGTCCGTGTCGTCGCTCGCCGCGGAGGGCACGGTCGCGGCGCTGCGCTGCGTCGAGCCGCTCTTCATCGGCCGGCCCATCCACGATGTGGTCCGGCTGGTGCACGAGGCGCGCTACCTCGGGACCTTCAACCACATGCCCTGGTACGCGGGCTTCGTCCTCGCCGGCTTCGAGATGGCGCTCTGGGACGCGATCGGCAAGGCCGCCGGCCAGCCGGTGTACCGGCTCCTCGGCGGCGCCGTGCGCGACGAAGTCGACTACTTCGGCTTCGTGCAGGGCGACACGACGGACGAGCTCGTCGCCCACGCCCGCGAGCTTGCCGCGTCGGACTACGGCGTCATCTACCTCAAGGTCGGTCGCGGCGACGATGCCGACCTCGCCAACACGGCGGCCGTTCGCGAGGCAATCGGCGGCCGTCGTCTGCGCGTGGATCCCAACTGCGCCTGGAGCGTGCCCGACGCCATCCGCATGATCCACGCGCTCGAGCCATTCGGCATCGACTGGGTCGAGCAGCCTACGACGCTGCTGAGCGTCTCGGCGATGCGCCAGGTCCGCGAGGCGGTCCACGTGCCCATCGCCGCCGACCAGGCAGTTCTGACGGCGAACGACGTGTACGACTTCGTCCGTCAGCGCGCCTGCGACGCGATCTGCCTCTCGCCGCACGAGGCCGGCGGCCTCCTGGCCTTCAAGAAGGCCGCCGCCATCGCCGAGGCTGCCGGCGTGCCCATCTGCCTGCACGGCCAGAGCGTCTCCGGCATCACCGACGCCGCCCAGCATCACCTCGGCCTGAGCACGCCGAACCTCACCGACGGCAACCAGATCATGCACCAGTTGCTGGTCGAGGACCTGGTCGCCTCTCCGGATCTCACGCCGCGGCACGGCAAGCTCGGGCTCGTCGGTGCCCCCGGCCTCGGCGTGGAGCTCGACCGCGACGCGGTCGCGCGCGCCGCCGAGGCCTACGAGAAGGAGGGACGGTCGTGAAGGTCCTCGTCGCCGACCAGAAGCTCGTCACCGAGGTCTATCCCATGGAGGAGGCCATCCAGACGATGCGGAGGGCGCTCACAGTGCTCGCCGAGGGCGACGTGGTCATGCCGCTGCGCAGCTACCTCGCCATCCCCGGGGGGGACGCAGTGATGGGCCTCATGCCGTCGTTCATGGGCGGCCTGGAGGCGGTCGGCGTCAAGGTGGTCGCCGCCTTCCCCGCCAACTTCGGCACCGAGTACGACACCCATCAGGGCGTCGTCTTGTTCTTCGATACCGAGCGTGGCCTGCTGCGTGCGATCGTGGACGCGACGTCGATCACCGCCATCCGCACTGCCGCGGTGAGCGGCCTCGTCACCGACCTGCTCGCCAACCCGGATGCCGGCGACCTCGCCATCATCGGCGCCGGCACGCAGGCGCACACCCACCTGCAGGCCATGCAGGCCGTCAGGCCCGTTCGCAGGGTGCGCGTGTACAGCGTGCCGTCGAAGAGCGCGACTGAGTTCGCGGAGCGGGAGTCGCGCCTCTCGGGCCTTCCCGTCGAGGCGGTCAGCACGGCCGAAGAGGCCGTCGCCGGTGCGGACCTGATCTGCACCACGACGACGGCAACCGAGCCGGTCGTGCTCGGCGACTGGGTCTCGCCCGGTACGCACGTGAACGCGGTCGGCGCGTACACGCCCGCCACCCGGGAGCTCGACTCCGCGCTCGTGGCGCGGGCGCGTCTCTACGCCGACCGTCGCGAGTCGATGCTCGGCGAGGCGGGCGAGTTCCTCATCCCCAAGGCGGAGGGGCTCTTCGGCGACGAGCACATCGTCGGTGAGATCGGCGAGGTGCTGACGGGCAAGGCCGCGGCACGCACGTCCCCGGACGAGATCACGCTGTTCAAGTCGCTCGGCATCGCCATCGAGGACCTCGCGTCGGCGCACCGCATCTACGAAGTCTGCAGGGAGCGCGGCCTCGGCGTGTGGGTCGAGATCGGCGGCGCGCACTTCGGCGCGGCCGCGGAGGACTGAGATGACCGTCGCGCCGTACCCCGAGTTCTTCAACGACGTCTTCGGGCCGGTCATGCAGCCCGGCTCCAGCTCGCACACGGCCGGGCCGTGCCGCCTCGGCTACCTGGCCGGCTGCCTGCTCGGCGAGCCGGTGGCCAAGGTGCGCGTCGAACTCGACCCCGAGGGGTCGTTCGCCGGGACGTTCGGGATCATGGCCGAGGACCGGGCGATGGTCGCCGGCGTCCTCGGCTACCTGCCCGACGACGCCCGGCTCTTCCGCAGCTTCGAGCTGGCGGAGGATGCCGGCATGGCCGTCGAGTTCGCCTTTGTGAGCATCGCCGAGAGCAGACACCCCAACGCGGTCAAGTTCGTCCTGACGGGCCGGAGCGGCCTGATGGTCGACCTGGTCGGCGACTCCACCGGCGGCGGCATGGTCGAGACGGTGACGCTGGACGGCTTTCCGTACCGGACGCTGGGCGACGCGTACGTGCTGCTGGTGCAGGATCCGGGGGAGGCCCTGAGCTCCGAGAGCATCGAGCCGCTCAGGGCCGAGCTCCCCGAGGTACTCGACGCGCAGACACTGCGTGTCGCGGGCCGCGGCGCTCTGCATGCGTACGCAGTGCCCGTCGAGCCGGATCTGGCCGTTCTGCGCGATCTGCTCGACGATGGCGCGGCGGTGCTCCGGCTGGCGCTGCTGCGGCCGGTCCTGCCGGTGGTCAGCCAGCCGGAGCGCAAGCCGCAGCTGTTCGACACGATGACCCGCTGGCGCGAGGTTGCAGCCGAGGCTCAGGTGCCGCTCTGGGAGGCTGCGGTCCAGTACGAGACGGATGCGTCAGGCTGGCCGCGCGCCTGGGTCGTGGATCGCATGCGCGACCTGGCGCGCGTGATGCGCCGCCAGACGCGGGCGGTCTACGAGGAGGACGTGGACGTCATCGATACCGAGTTCAAGCCGGACTTCGCCGGTCGGTGGATGAAGCACGCCGAGACGACGGCGCGCGTCACCGACGGCGTCACGGCGCAGACGATCAAGTACGCCTACGGCGCCGGCGCCGGCATCCCGGGTGTGGAGAATGTGCCCGGGCCGATGGGCGGCGGGGCCGGGTACATCCACGCCGCCCTCAGCGCCGTCATGGAGGCCCGCGGCCTCTCCGACGACGATCTGCTCCGCGGCCTCTTCGTCGCCGCCGGAGTGGGCGCGATCGCGTACGCACGCACCGCCCCAACCGGCGAAGTGCTAGGCTGTACGGGCGAGTCCGGCGTGTGCGGTGCGATGGCTGCCGCCGCGATCGCAGAGATGGTCGGCGGGTCCCCCGAAGCTGTCGAGAACGCGGCGTCGCTCGCGCTGCAGGCTTTCATGGGGCTGCCGTGCGACCCGATGCCCGGCGGCCTCAGCCAACCGTGCCGCAGCCGCATCATGGCGGCCACCTGCATGGCTCACGTGTTCGCCGACCTGGCGCTCGCCGGGCACGAGGCCGTGCTGCCGCTGCACGAGGCGCTGGACGTGGCGGACAGCATCGGCCGCGCGTTGCCGACCGAGCTGCTGTGCACGTCGGAGGGCGGGTGCTGTGCGGCGCCGGCGGCGCAGGCCCGCAGGGCCGAGTACCGGCGCTGGTTCGACGAGAGCCGCCCGGAGGACAGACCTCCGGGCAACTTGATCTGAGCGGACGAGACGAGCAGAGAGGAGACCGGCAGCGTGACCGAGGACCTGCAGTACGTCGGGGGCAGCTATCCCGTCCACGACGTGGCCCAGAAGGTGACGGGGGAGCTCATCTACGGCAGCGACTTCAGCGTGCCGGGCATGCTTCATGCAAAGCTGATCCTCAGCCCCATCCCGCACGGTATCGTCAGACGGATCGACGCCTCGCGCGCCGAGGCGCTGCCGGGCGTCGTCAAGGTTCTCTCTCACGAGAACGCCCCCATGGACGGCTTCTCCCGGGCGCGCATCCACCCGGGCCAGGACATGTCGTTCTACGACGAGACGCTGTTCAGCGATCACGTGCGCTTCGTCGGCGACAGGGTCGCGGCGGTCGTGGCGACGAGCCGTGCGACCGCCGTGGCGGCTGCGGCGCTGGTCGACATCGAGTACGAGGAGCTGCCGTCCATGCTCACTGTGGACTCGGCGCTCGCTCCCGGCGCGCCGGCCATCCACGAGGGCGGCAACCTGCTCTTCGAGCACGAGATCGAGAAGGGCGCGCGCCCGGACCTCGACGGCGCCGTGATCGTGTCGACGACCGCGAGCACTCCCCGCATCCACCACGCGGCACTCGAACCCCACGTCTGCATCGCCCAGGGCCACAGCACCGGTGGCATGACCGTGTGGACCACCAGCCAGGGCGTGTATGCGGCGCGTACCGTCATCGCCGAATTGCTCGGCCTGGAGTACCACCGCGTGCGCGTCATCAAGGTCCCCATGGGAGGCTCGTTCGGCGGCAAGACCGAGTACATCATCGAGCCGGTCTGTGCGTTCCTCGCCCACGCCACCCGGCGTCCCGTCAAGCTGCTGCTCGATCGCGAGGAGTGCATGATCGCGACCATGGTGCGACCTGCGACGCGGACGGCCATCCGCACCGCCTGCACGCCAGACGGCGAGCTGCTGGACTTCGAGGCCGCGAGCACGCTGGACTCGGGCGGGTTCGCCGCCAGCACGCCGGACTACTCGATCCACATGTGCAAGAAGGTGACCAAGGTCTACCGCGTGCCCCACTACCAGCACGCGGGCCGCGCGGTCTACACGAACACGCCGGTCGGGGGCGCCGCCCGCGGCTGGGGCGCCCCGGAGATGTTCGCGGCGACCGAGGTCCACATGGACCGGGTGGCGGCCGCGCTGCGGCTCGACCCGGTCGAGTTCCGCCTCAAGAACATGGTCGAGCCCCACGAGACCGACCTGGTGACTGACCTGCCGCTCGGCGACGCACGCGTGCGTGAGTGCCTCGAGCGCGGCGCCGTGGCGTTCGACTGGGCCGCGCGCCGGGCCCGCCCCGCGGGGCGGGGTCGCATCCGGCGCGGCGTCGGCGTTGCCGCTGGCGCCCACAAGAACGGCATGTACGGGGCGTTCCCCGAGGCGAGCCGGATGGGCCTCAAGATGAACGAGGACGGCACCTTCGAGCTCAACGCCAGCCTGCACGAGGTCGGCTGCGGCATCGTGACCACGATGCGCATCATCGCCGCCGAAGTCCTCGGCGTGCACCCCGACCTGATCGCCGCGGGCGAAGCCGACACGGCGACCACGCCGTTCGACTACGGCACCTACGGCAGCCGCGTCACCTACGTGGTCGGTGCGTGCGCGCGGGCCGTGGCGGACAAGGTCAAGGACCGGCTCCTGACGGCCGCGGCCGACCTGCTCCAGGAGCCGGTGGAGAGCCTCTACGTCGTCGATGGCGCCGTTCGCGTGCGCAACGACGGCGAGCGCGCCATCGCCTACCGGGACATCGCGCGCCTCAGCGAGATGCGGCACGTGCCGTCGATTGCCGCGTCCACGACGTACTACGCGGTCTCCAATCCGGCCTCGTATTCCGTCCAGTTCGCCGAGGTGGAGGTGGACTGCGCGACCGGCCTGGTCGCGGTCACCGACTTCCTCGCCGTCGCGGATGTTGGACGCGCCATCAACCGCGGCATGGTCGAGGCGCAGTACCAGGGCGCGGTGCAGATGGGCATCGGCTACGCGCTCTACGAACACCTCGACGTGGACGAGCGCGGGCGCGCCGGCATCGACGGCTTCAAGAACTACCACATCGTCAACGCCCCCGACATGCCCGACGTCCAGGTGCTCCTGGTGGAGCACGAGGGGGACGACGGGCCGTTCGGCGCCAAGAGCGTCGGCGAGATCGCCACGGTGCCCACGGCGCCCGCGGTCGTCAACGCGGTGAACAACGCTCTCGGGACCGAGCTGGCCGACCTTCCGCTGACGCCGGAGCGCGTCATCGCGGCGCTTCACGGGGAGGAGGCGGCGCCATGCAGCTCGTGCTGACCGTGAACGGCATGACCTATGAGGTCGAGGCCCGGCCGACGGCGCGCTTGCTCGATGTGCTCCGCGACCAGTTCGGCCTCACGGGCACCAAGGAGGGCTGCGCCGAGGGCGAGTGCGGCGCGTGTACTGTCATCGTCGACGGCAAGGCCGTGAACTCGTGCGTGATGCTCGCCGTGCAGGCGCGCGGCAAGGAGATCCTGACAGTAGAGGGCCTCGCGCAGGAAGGCGAGCTCGACGTGCTGCAGCAGAAGTTCGTCGAATACGGAGCCGTCCAGTGCGGCTACTGTACGCCCGGCATGCTGATGTCGGCAAAGGCGCTGCTGATGGGCAATCCCGTACCTTCCGAGCAGGACATCCGTATCGCGCTCGCCGGCAACCTCTGTCGCTGCACCGGATACACGACCATCGTCGCCGCGGTGAAGGCGGCGAGCGGTCAGGTGGCGACGCCGCTCATGGAGCTGCCTGCCGCCCCCGAGGAGCTCGCCGCGGAGGTGGTCACCGACCCGGCCACTCTTGCGGCTGCCTGCGAGATCGTGGAAGCGGAGACCGGCGCTCCGGTTGGAGTGCCATGCCTGCCGGGCGATGACGCCGATGCAGACCCGTTCGGCGGCCCTGGCCCGGGCTCGTCCGGCTCCCGGGTTACTCCTGAAGGAGGTGAGTGACGTGTCGCAGACCCAGGTCCTTACCCCCGAAGGCATCGACGAGCTCGTGGCGGCGCTGGCGCGGGCCACGCCGCGCACCCGTCTGTTGGCCGGCGGCACCGATCTGGTGCGCGAGCTCCGCCGGCCCGGCGACGAGCCCGACGTGCTCGTCGACCTTACCGGGCTCACCGAACTGGCGGCTGTGCGGCGCGACGGCGCGACGCTCCGGGTGGGTGCCCTCGCTACGTTCACCCAGCTGCAGTGGGATCCACTGGTGCGGGAGCACGCTCTGTGCCTCAGCCTCGCGGCTGCACAGCTCGGCTCCGCCCAGATCCGCAACGCCGGCACCATCGGCGGCAACATCGCCAACGCCTCGGCCTGCGCGGACGGCGCCACCGCGCTCACCGCGCTCGGCGCCGACGTGGTCACCCTGGACGGCGCCGGCGAGACGCGCACGCGGCCGATCGGCGAGGTGCTGCTCGGCGCCGGCCGGACGAGCTTGCGGCACGACGAGGCCATCATCGAGTACGCGTTCCCCGCACTGGGTAGCGAGCATCGATCGGCGTTCGCCAAGATCGGCTCGCGCACCGCCGTCAGCGTCGCCCGGCTGAGCGCCGCGCTCGTCGTCCGGTTCGACGCCGTCGCGGGAGTGCTCGCCGAGGTGCGCGTGGCCCTGGGCGCGGTGGGCGAGAGCGCTTTCCTGGTCCCGGAACTCGAGCGTGCGCTCGAGGGGCGCGCCGCCGACGACGAGTCGGCGCGTCTGTTCGCCGAGGGGTGTGTCGCGGCCGTCCAGGCGTCCATCCCCGGTCGCTACTCGCTGCCCTACAAGGAGCAGGCCGCGGTGGGGCTGGCCTACGACGCCTGGAACATGTTGGCTCTGAGCGCGCCGAGCGAGCCGGCCTGGGCCTAGGCATCCAGCGACGCGGCGCGCCCCGCGACTGCACGAGAGGGTAGGGCAGGCACCGAAACGCGGCGTCCGGGTCGGACGGCAGGCTACGTCAGATCGACGGGGGCCAGCTCTGGACCGGTCGCCAGTCCGCCGGCCGTCTGCAGCGCGCGCAGTTCGTCTGGCGGGATGTGGCATTTGTACGTGTGCCCGTCGCCGGCTTCCATGTCCGGCGGCACCTGGTTCACACAGATGTCGCCCAGGAAGCGGTGGCAGCGCGTGTGGAAGCGGCAGCCCGACGGAGGATGCGCGAGGCTGGGCATGGCGCCCCGCAGCGGGATCCGTTCGCGCTGCTTCTCGAAGTCGAGTCGCGGGATGGAGCTGAGGAGCGCCTCCGTATACGGGTGATGCGGCGGGCTGAACACGTCCGCCGCCGCCCCGACCTCGATGAGCACGGCGAGGTACATGACCCCGATGCGGTCGGAGATGTAGCGCACCACCGCGAGGTCGTGGCTGATGAAGACGTAGGATGTCTGCTCGTTGGTCTGCAGCTCCACGAGCAGGTTGAGGATGCTCGCCTGCACGGAGACGTCCAGCGCCGACGCCGGTTCATCGCAGATGACCAGCGTCGGGTCGCCGGCAAAGGCGCGCGCGATGGCGACGCGCTGCTTCTGCCCGCCGGAGAGCTCGGTCGGCTTCTGGAAGAGGAACCGGGGCTCCACACGCACGTCGGCCGACAGCTTGTCGACCTTGGCGCGCACCGAACCCTCCCTGGCGCCCCCCAGCTTGCGCACGGCGCGCGTGAGGATCGAGCGCGTGCTCCAGGCGGGGTTGAGCGTCGAGTCGGGGTTCTGGAAGACCATCTGAATGGCGCGGAGCGCATCTTGGGAGCGCTTGCTGGCCGTCGACTTGAGCACGCCGCCCTCGAACGTGATGGTGCCGGAGTCGGCCGGGATGAGGCCCGTGACGCACTTCGCCAGCGTCGTCTTGCCGCTGCCCGACTCGCCGACGAGGCCGAAGGTCTCACCTTTGCGCAGGCTGAGGGAGACGCCGGCGACGGCGGTGAGCTGCTTGCGGCCGTCTTTGAAGGTGCGGACCACGCTGTCGATTTCGAGAACTTCGCCCTCGTCGGCGCCGCGCTCCTCGAGACTGGTCGCGAGCACCGGGGTATGGTGCGGCATGTCGGGCGTCTCCGCGCAGAAGTAGCAGCGCGCATGCCGGTCCGAAGTGCCGACCGGCTCCGCGTGGTGGGGTGAGTACGCGGCGGGGTCCGGGGGTACCGCCTCGGCCTCGGCGCGACCCCTCTCGGGGGCGTCGCTCGGCCAGGCGAAGAAGTCGGGCTCTCGGCGCACGCAGACCGGCTGCGCCATGGGGCAGCGCGCCGAGTAGACGCAGCCCTGGAGAGGATCGCCGAGAGCGGGCAGCGTACCGGGGATGGTCTGCAGCGCGGCGTCCGTCTTGTTCATGCCGAAGCGCGGCACGCAGCGCAGCAGCCCCATGGTGTACGGGTGCCGCGGGTCGGTGAAGACGTCCTTGGCCGGCCCCTCTTCGACGAGCCGGCCGGCGTACAGGACGCCTACCCGCTCGCAGAGGCGGACGACCAGGCCGAGGTTGTGCGTGATCAGCAGGATGGCGGCGTTGATGCGCCCGCGCAGCTCCTCGATGAGGTCGAGGATCTCGGCCTCCACGGTGGCGTCGAGGCCGGTGGTGGGCTCGTCCAGGATGAGCAGCTGCGGGTTGACGGCGAGCGCCATCGCGATGACGACCCTCTGCTGCTGCCCGCCCGACAGTTCGAACGGATAGCGGCGCAGGGTCGCGTCGGGGTCGGGGATGGCCACGCGGCGCAGGCTCTCTCGCGCCTTCTCCAGCGCCGCCTTCTTATCCAGGCCCTCGTGGTAGTGGAAGACCTCCGCGAGCTGGCCGCCGATCTTCATCGCCGGGCTCAGCGCCTGGGTGGGGTCCTGGTAGACCATGGCGACCTTGCCGCCGCGCCACTTGCGGAGGGCCTCCTCGCTCAGCTCGCTCACGTCCTGACCGTCGACCAGCACGCGACCGTTGTCGAGCGTGCCGTTGGCGGCAAGGTAGCGCATGGCGGCCATGGCGAGGGTCGTCTTGCCGCAGCCCGACTCGCCGACAAGGCCGTAGGCCTCACCGCGCTCGATCTTGAGCGTGATGCCCTTGAGCACCGGCAACCTGCGGCCGCGGCGGTGGAAGGTGACCTCGAGGTCCTCGACGTCGAGGGCGGAGGCCCCCGGCGTGCCCGCCTGCGGATTCTCCATGGTGCTCATTTGGAGAACGTCCTCCCCAGTCCGTCGGTGATGAGGTTGATGGCCACGACCAGTGACGCAAGGGCGGCCGCGGGGAACAGGACCGTCCATGGGGCGATCTGCAGATAGATACGGTCGGTGGCGATGGTCAGGCCCCAGTCGGGCGACGGCGGCGCCAGGCCGAACCCGAGGAAGGCGAGCGTGGCGGCGGTGAACACCGCGTAGCCGAGGCGCACGGTGCCCTCGACGATGATCGGCTGCGTGATGTTGGGGAGGATCTCCCGCGCCATGACGAAGGCGGAGCGCTCGCCGCGCAGACGCGCCGCCAGCACGTATTCCCGCTCGCGCTCGCCGATGACGGCGGAGCGTACGGTGCGGCTGACCACAGGCGTGAACAGCACGCCGATGGTGAGGATGATGATCGCGGTGCCTTTGCCGAACAGCGAGAGGATGAGGATGGACGTGATGATGATCGGCAGCGCGAGCAGCACGTCGATGCCGCGCATGATGATGTCGTCAGTGAGGCCGCGGTAGAAGCCTGTGATGAGGCCGATGATGCTGCCCCAGAGCAGCGCGAGCACGGTGGCGATCGGGGCGATGATGAGCACCGTCCGGGCGCCGGCCATGGTGCGGGCGAACACGTCGCGCCCCAGGCTGTCGGTACCGAACCAGTGCCCCGCGCTTGGAGCCTGCAGGGAGTTCAGCGCGTCCTGGGCTGTGTAGCTCTGGGTGATGGACGTCGAGAAGGCCGCCATGAACACCCAGAACAGCAGGATGATGAGGCCTATCATGAAGGTGGGGCTGCGTAGGAGCGCCTGGATAAGGTAGCGCCGCTGCCGCTTCTGCTCGGCAGCGGCTGCCGCATCCGCCTGCAGCTCGTGCTGCTGCGGGCCGCCGGTGCGCGACAGCTCGGCCTCTCTGCCGGCTGCGGCGGCTTCGGCGCGCAACTCGATCATCTCGGGGTCCGCGCCGAGCTCCATGGCCTCCTTGCGGAGGTCGGGCTCAGGCCCGAACGGGGTGTCGCGGTTCTCGTCCACGTCATCCACCCATGCGGATCCGAGGGTTGAGGAGCGCGACGACGATGTCGGCAATGAGGTTGGCCACCATGTAGACGACCGCAACCAGGAGGACCGACGCCTCGAGCAGCGGGATGTCGTGCGCGAGGGCCGCTTCCACCATGAGCCGGCCGATGCCTGGGTAGGTGAAGAGCTTCTCGACCACCACCAGGCCGCCGATGAGCCAGCCGACCTGGCTGCCGATGACGGTGACCGTGGGGACCAGGGCATTGCGCAGCACGTGGCCGAAGACGACCCTGCTGCGCGGCACGCCCTTGAGGACGGCGGTGCGGATGTACGGCATGCTGAGAACCTGCACGGTGCCCACGCGAGCCATCCTGGCGATGTAGCCGAGTTCGAGGAACATGAGCGGGATGGCCGGCAGGATGAGGTAGTACAGGCGCTCGTAGAAGGGGGCGCCGTCCGGCGGCAAGGCAAAGGAGGGCAGCCACTTGAGCCAGACTGCGAAGACGTAGAGCAGCACGACGCCGCTGACGAATTCGGGGATCACCGTCATCGACAGTGAGGAGACGGTGATCGCGCGGTCCAGGAGGCTGTCTCTTCGTAACCCGGCGAAGACGCCGAGCGCGATGGAGGTGGGGACGATGAGCACGAGAGCGAATCCGGCGAGGAGCAGTGAGTGCCAGAATGCGTCCATGACCAGCGGACGGACCGGGACCTTCAGCAGGGCCGACTCGCCCCAGTCGCCGGTGACGAAGCCGCCGGCCCACGAGGCATAGCGGACGACGATCGGCCTGTCTGCGCCCAGTCGCTCGTTGAGCAACTGGACCTGTTCTTCGGTGGCGTAGGGTCCCAGGATGGACCGCCCCACACTGCCCGGTACGAACACCTCCGCGAGTGCGAAGATGAGAATCGACACCAGGATCAGTGTCGGGATCATCAGCACGAGCCGACGCCCGATGAGGCGGAGCATCCCGGGAACCCTACGTCAGTCTAGTCAGCCTTCCTTGGACTCCAACCTCACGCGGTCATGAAGGCCGCGCTCAGGTCGCAGTAGAACGAGCCGGGGCCCTGGACGCCGTACACGTTCTTCTTCTGCGTGCGCAGCTGGGTGATGTAGAAGGGCACCATGATCGGGGTGTCGTCCTGCTGGGTCTGCGACAGCGTGGTCGCCAGCTCCATGCGGGAGGCTTCGTCGACGGTCGCTTCGTAGTGGTTGAACGCGTCGACAAAGGTCGTATTGTCCCAGTGCGACGAGCTCCAGACGGCGTCCGGGAGCAGCATGGCAGCCGCGTAGATGCCGGGGGCCGGACGGCTGCCCCACTCGGTGATCGTCATGGCCGCGTTGATCCACGGCGTCGTGCCGTAGTAGTCGGCGTCGTCGCCCGCATAGTACGCGTCGTAGCTGAGCTGGTCGAGCTCGACGGTGATGCCGGCCGGCTTGCACTGTTCCTGGATGAGCTGGGCGAGCTGCGGGTTCTCGAGGTACTTGGCGAAGGTGAGCTTGATCTTCATGCCGTCGGCCATGCCGGCCTCTGAGAGCAGCGCCTTGGCCTTCTCGTAGTCCTGAGCGCGCTCCTCGGGCACCGGCGGGCTGCCGGCGAACACAGCCGGGTCCCAGAAGGTGTCGTAGCCGAGGTTGCTGCGCCCGTCGTAGAGGGCCTTGTTGATGGCCACGCGGTCGAGACAGTAGGCGACGGCCTGGCGCAGCTGCTTGCCGTTGGCGCCGTTCCACGGCTCGACCGTGGTGTTGAAGGCGACCTCGCGGATGCCCGTGCCCGGGTAGATGTCGACGCGCAGGTTGGGATCCTGGAACAGCGCCTGCGCGCCCTGGAACACGGTCTGCGGCTGGAGGTCGACGGCGCCCGACTGCAGCTGGAGGTTCTGGGCGGAGTTGTCCTCGACCATGATGTACTCGGTGCTGTCCAGATACGGCAGCTGGCGACCCTGCTCGTCCTTGCCCCAGTAGGTGGGGTTCTTCTTGAACGTGGCCCTCTGCTTGGGCGTGTACTGATCGAGCAAGAACGGGCCGGTGCCGACCGGGTTCTTGATGATGTCGCCCTTGTAGGTGCGCGGCAGGATGGCGGTGTTGTAGTTGCCGGAGGACACCATGTACGGGAAGTCGGCGAACGGCTTGTCGAGGCTGAACTCGACGGTAAGATCGTCAACGGCCTTGGTGCCGCCGGGCGAGAGTACGCCGTTGAGCTGCGAGAGAGCGCCGGAGCCGTTGTCGGGATCCAGGACGCGCTCCATGCTCGTGACCACGTCCTCGGCGCCGAACGGGCTGCCGTCGTTGAACGTGACGCCGGAGCGCAGCTTGAAGGTCCAGACGTCGACCGAATCGTTCGGCGTCCAGCTCTCCGCCAGCTTGCCGCGCAGCGAGTTGTCGTTGTTGAGGTCGATGAGGTACTCGAGGAACTGGTAGACGAGGACGATGCCGCCCTGGTCGTAGATGGTGACCGGGTCGGGATCGGTGATCGGTGCGGGGCCGATCCACTTGATGCTGCCGCCGATCACGGGCTCGGGCGCGCCGGACGCGCTCGGCGACGCCGTGGTGCCGGAGTCGTCGCCACCGCAGGCCGCGAGCAGCTGGCCGGCGGCCGTGAGCGAGAGCCCGAACACCGAGGCGCGCACCAGCAACTGCCGTCTCGTCATCTTGCCTTTGAGGACCTGCTCGACCAGGTGCTGGCCGTACTCCCTCTCGAACTTTGCGCTAGCCATATCGCTACTCCCCCTGACGCGATCTTGTGGGAAACCACACGGATTCTGGCGAAGGCCCTGCTGCGGGGCCGCCCCCGACACTTCGGGGTCACCATACACACGCTCGCTGCCGATGGCAAGATGGAATTGACCATTCAGTTAGTTGTAGCCCCCCTTTCGACGACGCGAATATTCTCCCAAGTCCTTCTCTGACAGCATTTCATTCGCCGTCCCCGCGGAGAACGCCGTCAACTATGCGCCGGACCGTTGCGGGCAGTGGACCTCCGCCGACCCGGCGTGGACTTGGTATGTACCAAGGGATCCTATGGTACGCTTGCCGGGCCCGTGCGGCAATGTTGATTCGCCGCCCGGGCTCGACGACCTCGAGCTGACTGCCAGGGGGTGAGGTGGCGAGCGCGCGACGCACACCTGAACGGACAAGCCCGCTGTATCTGTGGCTGGCGGCGCTGCTGCGCGACCAGATCGAGGCCGGACGGCTGGATGCGCACGGCCCTGTGCCGTCGGAGCGGGCGCTGAGCGAGCGGTACGGTGTCAGCCGCATGACGGCTCGCCACGCCCTCGAGACGCTCACGCTCGAGGGCTATCTGTACCGCAATCCCCGGCGCGGCACCTTCGTCGCCGAGCCGCGCCTGCGCTTCAGCGTCGGCAGCTTCACGCGCAACATGACGCAGGCCGAGCGCGCCCCCGGCACCGAAGTGCTCTCGGCCGCCACCGTGGAGCCCGACCCCGTGGTCGCCCAGCTGCTCGGGGTCCCTGCCGGCGGCCACGTGCATGCCCTGCAGCGCCTTCGCACCGCCATGGACGAGCCGATCGCCATCGAGAACATCCAGCTCTCGGCGGTCCGCTTCCCCGACCTTCTCGACCACGACCTCGCCGGGTCCCTGTGGGCGGTCCTCCGCGAGCACTACGGCGTGCACCCGGAGAAGGCAGATGCGCGCGTGGTGGCCGTGACGCTCGACCGGTTCGAGGCCGATGCCCTCAGGGTCAAGGCGGGCAGTCCGGCGATCGTCCTGACGCGCACGGTGTACGACGCCGAGGGTGGCGTGGTGGAGCTGGCGCGGGACGTCTATCGGGGCGACCGCACGGAGTTCGAGGTCAGTGCTCCAGTGGAGGGCGTGCAGCCCTGAGCCGGCCGCGGCATCAGCGGCCTCCCGGGAGCGCCGCCGGCCGGGCGAAGCCTCGCCTGCCTCAGTCCAGGCGCACGCCCTGCCGGCGCAGTTCGGCCTGGACGTGCGTGACGTCCACCTCGCTCGTGCCGCGGCCGTCCCGCAAGGAGACCGCGGCGGCCGCGCCCGCCGCCTGGCCGGTCACCGCACAACACATCTGGTTGCGGGTCGCCGCGTGAGAGATCTCGTCGCCGGCCACGCAGCGGCCGGCGACCAGCAGGTTCTCCACGCCCCGGGGCACGAGGATGCCGTACGGCACCTGGAAGTACCGGCCCGTCGTCGGGAGGACCAGGACGCCGTAGCCGTCCAGGAACTCGGGGAAGATGCCGACCGAGTCCTCGAACCGCGCCTCGCCGCGCACGTCGGCGGCGGTGAGCTCGTAATGGCCGACGATCTTGCGCGAGTCGCGGGTGCCGAGCGCGGCGCCGAACGTCCGCAGGCGGGCGTCCTCGAAGCCGGGCGTGTAGCGGCGCAGGGCCTCGATGGCGAGCAGCGTCTGGCGGCGGCCCTCCATCTCCGCGTGCGTCAGGTCGTGGACGTCCGTGCAGTCGTAGCCGGTCATCACCACGAGGTTGAGCGTGGTCGCTTCACCCGCGTCAGTGACGCGGCCCCAGGTGCCGCCGATGCTGCGGATGTCGGCGGGGATGACGCCGTCCGCGCGCGCGCGGTCGAAGGGTTCCTGGAGGTACGGGCTGAACATGCCGTCCTCTTTGCCGTCGGTGCGGACGGCCCAGCACTTACCCCAGTCGCCGTACGTCGGCGCGCTGTCCACGACGTGGTCGAGAAAGCGCCCGCCATCCACCCCCGAGCACGAGAACATGACCGTGACGCCCATCACCGACCCGCGCGGATGGGCGTGACACGGGGCGCCGGCCCGGAAGGTGAGGTCGGCGTCACCGGTCGCGTCGATCACCCGCTCGGCGAGGATCGCCTGGCGGCCGGACTTGCTCTCGGTCACGATGCCCCTGATGCGACCGTCCTCGACGACGGGCTCAGTGGCGAGGCAGTGGAGGAGCGGCTCCACGCCGGCCTCCAGGACGAGGCGGTCGGCGACCACCTTGAACAGCTCGGAGTCGAGCGCATGGCTCCGCGACTGGACGTCGGGGGTGGTGCCGCCCATCTCCTGGGCCCGGCACTCGAACTCGAGGCCGATGCCCCCTGCCTCAACCGTCTCCTCGTGGCGGTACCAGGCGAGAGTGTCGACGCCGACCTGGGTGATGACGCCGCCGAAGCAGCCGTAGCGGTCAAGGAGCATGGTGTGAGCGCCGGCCCGCGACGCGGCGAGGGCGGCGGCGAGGCCGCCGGGCCCGCCGCCCACGACGAGTACCTCCGTCTCGTGCATGACCGGCGTCGTCCGCGCCGCCTCCGCGATGTGTCTCATGGAAGTCCCCCGTGGCGCGAGGCGCCGGATACGTGTGCGTCTTGACAGAGTATGGCACAGGGCTCATGGTACATACCAGACCGTTTGGTACATACCACAGCGCCCGACGAGGAGTGTCCCCATGACCAAGCGCCGTGCCGGATCCGGGCTGACCTGCCGCTCGCCGTGGGACGCGCGTGGCCGGCAGCTCGAGCGCCTCGGCGCCGAGTTCTTCGACGCGCTGGTGGTGGGCGGCGGCGTGACGGGCTGCGGCATCGCCCTCGACGCCGCCAGCCGGGGGCTCTCCACGGCGCTGATCGAGAAGCGCGACTTCGCCGCGGGCACGTCCAGCCGGTCGAGCAAGCTCATCCACGGCGGCCTGCGCTATCTTGAGCGCTTCGACCTGGGCCTCGTCCGCGAGGCTCTGCACGAGCGGGCCCTGCTGGCGAAGCGCCTGGCACCGCACCTCGTTCACCCCACGCCGTTCCTGCTGCCGCTGGAACACGGCCTCAAGGACCACGCATACTTCGGGGCCGGCCTGACCCTCTACGACGCCCTGGCCGGCCTGCGCCCGGACGTGCCGCGCCACCGGCACCTCTCGCACGCGGCTTGCTTGCGCGAGGTCCCGTCACTCAAGCCCGATGTGATCACGGGCGGCATCAGCTACTACGACGCGCAGGTGGACGACGCCCGTTTTGCCGTTACGCTCGCCGGAACGGCCTCAGCCCAAGGGGCGTGCTGCGTCCCGGCCGTGGAGGTCACGGGGTTCCTGGTCGATGGCCCTGCTGTGATTGGAGTGCACGCGCGCGACCTCGAGGGCGACGCCGACTTCGACATCCGTGCCCGCGTGGTGATCAACGCGACAGGCGTGTGGACGACGGAGATGGAACGGCTCGCGGGCGTCGAATCGCCGCTGCCGGTGCGGCCGTCCAAGGGTGTCCACATCGTCGTCCCTCGCGACCGCATCGACTCGCAGCTGGCGCTCATCCTCCCCACCGAGAAGAGCGTGCTCTTCGTGCTGCCGTGGGGTTCGCACTGGATCATCGGGACCACCGACACGCCGTGGGAGTTCGGGCTCGACCACCCCGCGGCCAGCCGGGCCGATATCGACTACCTCTTGGAGCACGCCAACGCGGTCCTTCGCGAGCCGCTGACCAAGGCCGACATCATCGCCGTGTACGTCGGCCTGCGGCCGCTTGTGGCCCAGGGGTCCGACGACACCGCCGCCGTCTCGCGCGAACACGTGGTGCGGCGCAGCAAGCCGGGGCTCGTGAGCATCGCCGGCGGCAAGTACACGACGTATCGCGTCATGGCGCGCGACGCCGTTGACGTGGCGGCGCGCGAGTTGCCCTTCGCCGTGCCGCCGAGCCACACCGAAGACGTGCCGCTGCTGGGCGCGGTCGGCTCCGCCGCGGCCGGCCGCCGGGCGCGGCTGCACCCGGCGGCGGCCGGCCTTTCACCCAGGCATCTGGACCATCTGGCACGCCGGTACGGCACGCTGGCGCTCCGGGTGCTCGACCTCGTCGCGGAGGACGCGGAGCTCGGCACGCCGCTCGACGGCGCTGACACGTACCTTGCGGCCGAGGTGCGGTTCGCCGTGCTGAACGAGGCGGCGCTCCACGTGGACGACGTGCTCACGCGCCGCACGCACATCGCCTTCGAGGCGGAGGATCGCGGGCGCCGCGCCGTGGAGCACGTGGCGCGTGTCATGGCCCCGGCGCTCGAGTGGGACAAGGCGGCGGTGAGCCGCGAGATCGGGCACTACCGCTCGCGGCTCGACGCCGAGAGCGCCGCCCAGATGATGCTCGACGACGCTGCTGCAGACGCGGCGCGCGCGCCGGTCCGCGACGTGCGGCTCGAGCACGAGCACGACGGGGCAGCGAGCTAGAGGGGCGCCGGAGCGCTCGTTACACGGCGGGCGGCACGAGGGCGTAGCTCCCCACGTGCCGCTTCTCGAGGAACTCCGTCTGTGCCTCGCCGATGCGCTCGAGCGGGTAGATGCCCGCCACAGGCGGCGTGAGCTCGGCCCTCTCGAGTCGCTCTACGAGCGCGGGGAAGACCGGCTCATCCCAGGCGGTACAGCCGATGAGCGTGAGGTCGCGGAGGTAGAAGGTGCGCTTGTCGAACGCCACGCCGGGGCCGGCGACGGCCCCCGAGGAGACGTAGCGGCCCCCGCGTCGCAGCACGCTCAACAGACCGTCGAGTCCCGGGCCCGACACAATGTCAACTACCACGTCCGCGGACTGCTCGCCCAGGACCGCGGCCACGTCGTCGCCGCGGTCCAGCACGCGGGCGGCGCCGAGCTCGAGCAGTCGCGCCGCCTTGTCCCGGCCGGTCACGGCCGTGACCTCCGCTCCTCTCAGGCGCGCGAGTTGCACGGCGGCCGTGCCCACCCCGCCGGAGGCGCCGGTGACCAGCACGTGCTGTCCGCCGCTCACGCCGGCTCGCGCGAGCATGTTCTCCGCGGTCCCGAACGAGCAGGGCACGATGCCCAGCTCGCCGTCGCCGAGGCCGCTGTGCACGGGGAAGACCTCAGACGCCGGCGCCAGCAGGTACTGGGCGAAGGCGCCGTCGAAGTCCGACCCCAGCCAGACCGTCTCGGGCGATCCGAACCCGTGCGGCCGCATGCAGGGCCGCACGAGCACCCGGCGGCCGACGAGCGTCCGCTCCACGGTCGCGCCGGCCTCTTCGATCAGTCCGCAACAGTCGGTGCCCTGGATGAAGGGGAACGGCGAGGGCGAGCTCCAGCCGCCGTCCTCATACCAGCCCACACGGGTGTTGATGTCGGTGGCGTTGACGCCGGCGGCCAGGACCCGGACGAGCACTTCGCCTGCGCCCGGCCGGGGCCGCCGTACCTCGCGGAGTTCGAGCTTGTCGAGGCCGCCGTTGCCCGTGGTGACCACGGCGAGCATGGCGGCGTCACCGGGGTCCAGGTCGAATCGCTCGCGGCCCCGTCCGGTCTGCCGGCGGATCACCTCGTCTACGGAGGACACGGCGCCTCCTTCATGCCGCTCGCCAGCCGCTCGGGCCGGAGGTCTTGTCAGAGCCGGACGTCCAGCGAGAGTCTCGCCAGCGTCTCCTCAGTGGGCACGCCGTCCGCGTCCCACCCACGCAGCCGATAGTACTCGCCCAGCGCGGCCTCGAACTCGGCGGCGCCGACGGTCTTGCCGGCGGCGACGCCGTCCGGATGCGGCACGTCGAGTACGGCCGGTAGCCGGTCGTGCTCGCGTGCGAAGCCCTCGCGGAGGTTGACGAGGCGCCCGAGGTTCCAGACGCGGGCGCCGAGGGTCATCAGCTCCTCATGCGACGTCTCGCGTCCCCAAAGGCGGCGGAAGTGGGCGCCCAGGAAGTCGGTGTCGATGTACATGTTGGCGCACCACACGCCGGTCCAGGCGAGGGCGCTGAAGTCCTGCTGCTCCACGGTGAGCGCCGCCTTGCCCGCCAGGGAGTCGGGCGGAGCGTCGCCGCCCAGGATATCGTCGGCCGCTGTGAAGGCGCGCATGTGGCAGGCACCGCGGTCGGAAGTAGCGTAGCCGAGGCCCATGCCGAAGGTCCCGCGCGGGTCGTAGGCCGGCAACTCGAGCCCCTTGATGTGTGGGGCGAGGTCCGGCCGGCCGTTGAGCGCGGCGAGATCCCGGGCGCCGAGTGCCAGCTCGGCGCCCCAGTCCTCTCGCCGCGCGATCAGTCCGGGCGCTGCGAGGTACCCATCCGCGTCGCCGAAGGCGAGGCCGTAGTCCGCAGCGCCCTTCTCGCACAGGTCCATCGCAAGGCCGACCACCGCGCCCGTCGAGATCGTGTCCAGTCCGAGCTCGTCACAGGAGCGGTTGAAGGCCGCGATGGTGGCGAGGTCGCCAATGCCACAGTTGGCGCCGCACAGGCCGAGGGTCTCGAACTCGGGCCCCTCACAGACGTGGTCGCCGAAGGCGTGGACCTGCCGACAGGCGAGCGGGCACTGCGTGCAGGCGCGGATCCGGGTGCGCACGGCCAGCAACTCGGCTGACTGGATCGCCGGGGCCCGGTCGAACTGGCCTGAGCGCCAGTTGCGGGTAGGCAGGGCGCCGGCGGCGTTGACCAGCTCGAGGAGGTACGGCGTGCCCTCCTCCCAGGTCCAGGCGTTGTCCGGGGTGAGGATGCGCTCGTTCTGCAGGGTGAGCATCTCGGCGGCGAACGCCCTCGCGTCGCCGACCGTGACGGCCCCGGTGCCGCGGACGACGACCGCCTTGAGGTTCTTGCTCCCTATCACGGCGCCGGCGCCCCCGCGCCCGGCCTTGTGGTACTGGTCCGTGGAGAGGCAGGCGAAGGGTACGAGCTGCTCGCCGGCGGGGCCCGCGGAGAGGACCTTGTGCCACGGGCCCATCTCTTCACGGACCTTCTGCTCGAGGGCCGCCGTCTCGAGACCCCAGAAGCGGCCCTCCGCCGGCAGGAACTCCACCAGGTCGTCCTCGACGAGCACGAGGACCGGGTGCGGCGCCCTGCCGGCCACAACCACGGCGTCGTAGCCGGCGAACTTGAGCTCGGGGGCGAACGAGCCGCCCACGTAGGAGTCGAGGAGGGCGCCGGTGGCAGGGCTCTTGCACCCAACGGCCAGGCGCGAGCAGGTGGCGACCGCCGTGCCGGCGAACGGACCCGTTGCGAGGACGAGCGGGTTCTCCGGCGCGAGCGCGTCTGTGCCCGGAGCGAGCTCCTCGAAGAGGTAGCGGAGGAGCAGGCCCTTGCCGCCCACGTACAGATGGGCCCAGTCCTGGTCGACGGGCTCGACGGTGGCCCTGAGGTCGGTGAGGTCGAGCCGCAGCACGCACCCTGTGTAGAAGTCCACCCGTCCTCCGTCGAAACGGGCCCCAGGCCATGGTCCGGCACTGGGCCCCGTGGTAGAATCGCGCTAATCGACCGGTCAATCAATCGTCATTGCACACCGGTCGCAAGGGGATGTCAAACCGGTCCGTTGCGCAGGGGACCTCAGGGGAGGCGAAGGTCGCATGGCTGCAGCGCCTGGAGGTTGGAGCACCGACGGCGAAGGCCACGCCCGGCTCACGGGCCACCTGCAGTTCACCTTCGAGGACCCCTTGTCCGCTCTTCCGGATACGGCACGGAACCTGCTGATCGCCGCCAAGGAGATCATCGCAGAAGAAGGGTTCGAGGCGCTCACGCTCAAGACGGTGAGCGAGCGCGCCGGCGAGAACAAGGCGATGGTCTCTTACTACTTCGACAACAAGGCCGGTCTCGTGGTCGCCGTACTCGACTCGGTGATCCACGACGAGTACCTGGATTCGCTCGACCGCATGGAGGACGTGGCTCCGGGCGAGCGTATCCCGCGGCTGGTCGACGAGATGCAGCGGATGGCTGCGTGGGCCGATGACTTCCAGGTCTTCTTCGAGCTGTTGCCGCACGCGCTGCGCGACGAGGGACTGCGCCGCCGGATGGCCATGCTCTTCCGCTGGTACTGGAAGATGAAGCTGGAGTGGCTTGGGTTCAAGGACGGCGCCGTCGGTCTCGCCGACCCTGACCTGCTTGGTCTGGCGCAGCTGCTCAGCGCCATCATCGACGGGCTCGCCATCCAGACCGCCGTCGACCCGGACATGGACCTGGCCAATCCCTACCGGGTACTCGCACGCATGCTCGAGTGCGCCGCCGTGCCGGTGGCGAAGGCGTAGCGAGGACCGGCCGCGCGCCTGCGGGACCAGCCGGGCGGCGGCTGGTCCCGCTCTCAGCTCAGGCAGTAGGCGTCGAGCTGCCGCCGTACCACGGGGTCCAGGTCGTCCGGCGGCTCGTAGGACTCGAGCAACACGGTGACGCGCGCGGACGCCGCGGACGCGAGGTCGGCGGCGCCCTGTGACCGCCAGGTGTCGTAAGGCGCCCGGTTCATGATCGTCCGCCGGATGCCGTCGCGCGCGTGCCTGCGCGTGTGCGCGTGTCCAAGTACCGTGCCGCCCGGGCCGGCGGTCTTGATCACGTCGAGGGCGAGCGTCTCGTCGTCGACCTCGATGGCCCGGCGCGCGACGCGGATCCCCGTGATGACCTCGTCGTCGATGACGAACTTCTCCGGTGAGAAGCAGTTGAACGACGAGAGGATGCCGGCGGAGTGCAACACGTACTGCGCGCCAGCCCGGAGGACGGTGTCCATGGCCAGCGCCGACTCCAGGCCGGCCTGGGCGTCGGGCACGTGCGCGTCGGTGACGGAGCCGCCGGCGCGCACCGGGACGCCTAGCCAGTGGCCGAGTCGCACCGTGGCCTCCATGAGCGACCAGTACGCCGGCGCGCCGATCATGAGCGCGCCGCTCTGCATGGACGAGAGCGACGAGGTGCCGCCGTACAGGAAGGGCGTGCCCTCTCTGGCCAGTTGCGTGAGCACGAGGCCCACGAGGAGCTCTGCGTGCTGGACGGCGAGGAGGCCCGCCGGGGTGATCGGCGCCGTTGTGCCGCCCATGGCGCAGACGGCGACCAGCACCGGCTGGCCGAGGCGCGCGAGACGCAGCATGACCTGCGCGCCCTCCGCCGAGAACTGTAGCGGCGACGTCGTATTGACGACCGACCACAGGCGCGGGCGGACGTGCCAGTCCCCGCCATGCAGGATCTCGAGCACGTCGGTGGCGACCCGGAGCTCGGCCAAGGACGTCACCGTGTAGCGGCAGGCCTTGGCGCTCGAGGTGGCGTGCAGGTGCGCCACCACCTTGGGGCGGTTCTCCTCGGGGACGTCGGTCGGCTCGACGCTGTAGCCGAGGACGTCGATGTTGGGCGAGAGATGGGCCAGGCGGACGGCGGTCGTGAGGTCGGCGAGCGTGCCCGGCCGCTGGACGCCGGCTGCCAGCACGAAGGGCGGGCCGGAGGCGCTCGCGAGCACGGCGGGCTCCCCGAGCCCGACGTGCAGGTCGAGCTCGGGGCGCCGTCCCGTCACGGTGTGGCGCGCGGGGGCGGTGGAGCGCGCCCGTTCGACGAGTGCTTCGCCGAAGCGGGCGCGCTCCCCGTCCACCCGCGCGCCGTTCGCCTTCAGGAGCACGAGCGCCTCGGGATCGAGGACGGCGCAGCCGACTTCCTCGATCAGCGTGAGGGCCGCCTCGTGGATCTTCTGGCAGCCTCGCTCGTCGAGGACCGCCTGGGCGGGTCCGTTCACGCCGGTTCCTTCGTGCCGGTGTGTGTCACTTGCCGGCCGCGACGTACGCGTCGACCAGCTCGTCCACCGTCTTCTTCATCTCGGCGCTGAGCGGCTCGGGCTTGTGGTTGGTCATGATGTCTACGAGCTTGAGGTGCGCCTTCTCGGTGGCGTCCAGCGAGCCCTCGGCCTCCCAGTTCTTCTGCGTCGCGCGGTTGAGGAGCATCGGCCGCCACTGCAGCGCACGCACGTGCCGCTTGGTGTGCTTCTGGCCGAGAAAGTCGCCGCCCTGGCCGACCTCCGCGATGACGTCGAGCGCCAGCGTCTCTTCGCTGACCTCGATGCCCACGAGCGCGCGCCGGTTCATCGAGATGACCTCGTCGGTGAGCACGACGAGCTCGCCGGCGCCGGTGAGGCCGAAGTCCAGGTAGCCGATGTCGTGGTTGAGATTCGAGCCGGCCTGCATGCTGAGCAGCGTGAGCTCGGTGATGTCGATGCCGGCGTTGGCGTCCACGCACTGCGAGTCGCTGGTGCCGGCGTAGCCCCAGTTGGGGATGTCCATCCACTTGGCCATCTCGGTGATACCGAGGTAGGTCGTGTAGTACTCGGCCGAGTTGTAGAGCGCCTGGACCGTGTTCATGTCGAGCTTGACCGGGCCCATGCCGGTGAGCAGGGGGGAGCCTGGACGGCGCAGCTGGTGGATGACGACGCCGAAGAGCGACTCGGCGACGGCCTGCACGATGTGACCCGCGTGGGTGATCGGCGCCGTTGCGCCGGCGATGGGCGCCGGGGAGTAGATGAGCGGGATGCCCCAGTCGGCGCAGAAGAGCAGCTTGTCCAGCACCTCGGGGGCGTGCTGCAGCGGGCTGACGGGCTCGCCGTAGTGGATGAAGTACGGCTTCTCGCGAAGCTCTTCGGCGCCGCCGCGGAAGGCGCAGGCGATCTTCCACATGACCTCGATGTCGTCCTTGGCGGCGGCGGTCATGACCATCGGCTTGGTCGTGTTGCTGACCATGGCGCGGTAGCACTCGAGGTACGACGCGTAGGCGTCGATGTCGTGTGGGTGCGCGGCCGACATGATGAAGTCGATGTTGGGGAGGCCGTCGCAGAGGTGCGCCATGCGCGCCGTGTCGGCGAGGACGCTGAGACGGCGCTCCCGCGACTCGAAGTCGTAGATGCTCATGAGGTCCGAGCCCGTACCGAAGTACGAGTTGTAACCGCCGAGCTCCATGGCGAGCTCGCCGCTGCGGTTGTACACCGGGATCATCGACGGCACGGTCGCGCGAGCGGCGTCGACGGCCGCGCGCGGGATCTTGACGAGCTCGCCGTCGACCGTGGCGCCGGCGCCCTTGACGAGGATCTTGCGCGCCTCGGCATGCGGCACGGTCATGCCCATCTCCGAGATGATCGTGAGGGCGGCGTCGTAGATCATCTGGCACTTCTCGTCCGAGAGCATCTTGAGGCGGCTCTCGAGGCCGCTGGGCAGGTCGGTCATCGCGACGTCTCCTTGGGGGGTCTAGGAACCTGCGGACTCTGTTGACTCGATGAAGGCCTTCATCTTGCCGAGGCCCTCCTCGATCTGTGCTGTGGTGACGACTGAATACGCCAGGCGGAGATGGTACCGCGTCTCGTCCGGCAGTGCCTTCCCGAAGTGCAGACGGGTGCAGAACGAGACCCCGGTCTTGTCGAGCAGAAGGCGCCGAAAGTCCTCGTGACCGGCGCAGCCGGTCAGGCGGACGGCGCCGGTGACGTCCGGGTAGAGGTAGAAGGTGGACTCCGGCGTGTGACAGGTGACGCCCGGAGTCTCCTTCAGGATGCGGAGGGCCGCGTCGCGGCGGCCCTTGAGCCGGGCCATCATCTCGCGGGGCCCGGTCTGGTCGCCGGAGAGCGCGGCGAGCGCGCCGTACTGGGCGAAGTGGTTGGGGCACGACTCGATGTTCACGTTCATGCGCGTGATGACGTCGATGATGGGCCTGGGCCCGACGGCGGCGCCCAGGCGCCAGCCGGTCATCGCGTACTTCTTGCTGAACGTGTAGAGGATGACCGTGCGCTCCACCATGCCGGGGCGCGAGACGAGCGACTCGCTCGCGCCGGCGAAGCGCACGTCGAAGTACGCTTCGTCGCTGAGCACGAGCAGGTCGTGCCTGAGCGCGATCTCGGCGAGGTGGTCAAGCTCCTCGGAGGTGCACTCGGCGGCCGTGGGGTTGTGCAGGTCGTTGAGGATGAGCAGGCGCGTCCTGGGCGTGATGCGCCGCTCGATCGCGTTGATATCGATCGCGTAGCGGTTGCCCTCGTCCACGAACCCGTAGGGCACGGCGACCCCACCGACGAACTCGATGAACGAGCTGTAGATGGGGAATCCCGGGTTGGGGTAGAGCACCTCGTCGCCCATGTTCATGGCGGCCATCAGCCACTTGCCGATCACCGGCTTGCCGCCGGGCTGCACCGACACGTTGTCGGCGGCGTAGGTGACCCCCCGAGCTGCGCCGACGTCGGCCGCGAGCGCCTCGCGCAACGGGGCGATGCCGGCGTTGGCGCAGTAGGTCGTCCTGCCGTCGCGGATGGCTCGGTTCATCGCCTCGACGATCGGCTCCGCGGTGGGGATGTTGAGGTCGCCCAGGTGGAACGGGTAGATGGTCAGTCCCTGGGCGGCGAGCGCGGCCGCCTCGGCCGAGACGGCGAAGACCGTCTCGGTGCCGAGCCGCGCCACGCGGTCGGCCGGCACGAACCCGCACTCCGGCCGGCTGGTGAGGTCTTCGGCGAGCGAGTGCATCAGTGGTACCTCCGCCTCGCTCGTCTCACTTGCCCTCGGCCCACTCCGCGAACCTCTCCTGCTCGCCCTCGAGCATGCGGTAGCAATGCTGCTCCTCGGGGAAGTCGCCGCCGCGCACGTCGGTGACATACTCGCTGAGCGCGGCGGTCGAGACCGCGGCGAGGTCGGCGTACTTCTTCACGAACTTGGGGGTGAAGGCGGCGAACGTGCCGAGCACGTCGCTCACGATGAGCAGCTGGCCGTCGACGTCCGCGCCGGCGCCGATGCCGAGCACCGGGATCGGGAGCTCGGCGCGGATGAACCCCGCGACCTCGGGCGGCACGGCCTCGACGAGCAGCAGCTGGACGCCCGCCTCGTAGAGGGCACGGGCGTCCTCGACCACCAGCTTGGCGCTGTCCAGGGTGCGGCCCTGGGCCTTGTGGCCGCCGAGCTGCCCGGAGCTCTGCGGCGTGAGGCCGATGTGGCCGCACACCGCCACGCCGGCGTCAAGGATCGCCTTGACGCGGCTGACGGTGCGCACGCCGCCCTCGAGCTTGATGGCGTCGACGTTCGCCTCTTTGAGGAAGCGGATGGCGTTGCGCACGGCGTCCTCGTCACTGGCCTGGTAGCTGCCCAGCGGCATGTCGCCGACGATGAACGTGCCGGGGGCGCCGCGGCGCACGGCCTCCGAGTGGACGATGCACTGGTCCATGGTCACCGGCACGGTGCCGGGGTAGCCGTAGACGCACATGCCGAGCGAGTCGCCGACGAGGATCATGTCGATCCCCGCCGCCTCCTCGAACTGCGCCGTCGGGTAGTCGTAGGCGGTGAGCCAGGCGATCTGCTCGCCGGCGCGCTTCATCTCGTGCAGGTCGAAGAGACCTTTCTTCGGCATGGGAGGACCTCCTGTGGGGAACTGATCGTGCGGCGCGTGCGCTGCGCGACTACGCTTCGGTGACGACGGGCCAGCCTTCGTCCTCTACGGACTCTGCCAGGACGAGCATGGTCTCGAGGTTCATGACGCCGGGGATGCGGGCGATGTCCACGCGGATGAGCTGGCCGAGGTGGTCGAGGTCGCGAAGCGCGAGCTCGACCACCATGTCGAACTGGCCGGTGACGTGGTAGCACGCCCGCACGCCCGGGACCTCCTTGATGCCCTTCTCGAACTCCCGGATGGACTCCTCGCTGTGCTCGCGCAGGCGGGCGACGACGAGGGCACGGACTGTGATACCGAGAGCGGCCGGGTCGACGACGGCGCGATAGCCGCGGATGGCGCCGCTCTTCTCGAGGCGCCGGACGCGGCCGAGCATCGCGGACGGGGAGAGCCCGAGCTTGCGCGCGAGCGCGATGTTGGACATGCGTCCGTCCTCCTGCAGAGCCAGGAGCACGTCACGGTCGAGTTGGTCCACGCCTTCCCCCTCCGGGAGCCGTTGGTCGTCAGCCCCGAGTATTCAGCGTGATGTTCGCTCAGTCAAGCGCGCAAGTGAACAATCTTCCGCCAAGTGGCTGGCTAACTGTTCGAATTGTCCGCAGAAGGCTAGTCGGCGAGGTCGGCGAGCGCCTCGATAACCGCGACCGCGTCGTCGAGGACGACGACGTCGGCCTCGCCCGTTATGGGTGCGTGGCCGTCAGTGTCGACGGCGGCGACGAACGCGGCTCGCTCCACACCCCAGAGAAAGGCCGGCGCGCCCGAGGCCCCGGCGACGATGCAGACGGCCGGGGCCGCGCGCGTGCCGGAGACACCGATCTGCCGGTCGGGCGGCGCCCACGCGCTCATGACCACCGGCCGGGTGACGCCGAAGGCGGCGCCGAGACGCGCGGCGGCGGCGCGGATGCGCTCCACGCCGCCCGAGCTACCGGCGCCGCGGCCGGCGACGACGAGGAGCTTCGCCGTCTCGAGGTCGCCTGTCCGTGGCGTCTCGAGCATCTCGACGTCCTGGAGCGGCGACGACGCGGAGCCGGCCTCGTCGCCCAGCACGCACTCCGCCCGCACGAGGTGGTCGGAAGCAGGCTGCGGAGGCGAGTCCGACCAGCCGGCGTCGAGCGTGATGCACCAGGGGCGCGCCCGCAGCTCGAAGCGGCCGGTGAGGTGTCCTGAGTACACCGTCCGGCGGCACGCGAGGACGTCGTCGGTCGCCTCGGCCTCGAAGACCTCGGTCAGGAGGGCGCCGCCGGCGCGGGCGGCGAGGCGCGCCGCGAGTTCCGTGCCCAGCGGACCGCCGGGAAAGATGAAGAGCCCGCCGCCGCCCGCCTCGAAGGCGCTCAGGGCGGCGGCCACCAGGTCCGTCCGGTGCGGCGGCGTGCGGATCAGGCGGACATCGCGGGTCGGCGCCAGCGCAGTGAGCCGCTCCTTGTCCCCCTCGTCGGCGTAGAAGAGGTGGGTGACGGCGTCCGTCCGGACGTCCGCCGGGAGTTGCAGGCCGTCGCGCAAGAAGCCGCCGAGTGCCCGCGCCTGCCTCTCGGCGGCTGGGCTCGCGCCGTCGAGGACCAGTGCGACGCGGGGTGGCGGGGCGGCCGTCACAGCCGCTCCAGGCGCGCGCGCAGGTGGTCTTCGTACAGCGCGCGCGCCTTGTCCGCCGCCGTCGCCCCGCCGACGACGACGCCGGCGCGGCTGCGGTCGATGATCTCGAGGTCGGTCAGCATCGCCGGCTCCCCCGAGTGAGCCGCGGCGCCGCCCCCCGCGAAGTCCGACGCGACGAGGACGGCGGCCTGCTCGGTGCGCGCGGCCAGACGGTCCCTGAGCGTCGGCACGCGCAGCATGGAGACGACGGCGTTGCCGACGGCGAGCACGCACGGAGCGGGCACTGTCGCGCGCGCCGAGCCGTCGTCCGTGGTGAAGGTCACGCGCAGACGCTCGCCCTCAGCGGGCTCGATTCCCGTGACCCGGGTGAGGCAGGGCCGGCCGAGCGCCTCGGCGACCAGAAAGGGTACCGCGCCGCTGTCGCCCGGCCCGGCGCGCTCGCCGAGGAGCAGGACGTCGCCGACCAGCCGCTGCGCGCAGGCGGCGACGAGCTCGGCAGTCGCCGCGGGCGCGAAGTCGAGGTCGCCCTCTGCATCGACCCGGGCGACCACGAACCCGAGCGCCTGCAAGGTCGCGAGGAACGGCTCGGCCTCGCGGCCGGCGACGGAGAACGCCGCGAGGCTCGTCTCGAGGCCGCGCTCGGCGCGCGCATCTCGCAGGCGCAGCGCGAGTTCCAGCGCGGCCTCGTCGAAGACGTTGAAGACGCGGCGCACGTAACGCGTTGCCTCGGCGCGTGCCTCGGCTCCGCCGGCGCCGCCACCGGCCGCCACCCGCGCCCAGTCGACCTGGCGCAGTGCCTCGTAATCGGGCGTCACTTTGAAGCTGACGGCGATCCGCACCCGCGCTCCTTGTCCCCGGCGGAGGACGCCGGCCGTCTGCTGGCGCCTCCCCCCGTCAGATCGGGAAGATCGTCCCCTTGTTCATGATGCCCTTGGGGTCGAACGCCTTCTTCAGCGTCTCGAGCATGTAATAGGACGAACCGTACTCGTCCTTGACCCACGGCGCCCGGGCCTTGCCCATGCCGTGGTGGTGGACGATGGAGCCGCCGCGCTTCAGCGTCTCCTCGCAGATGATGCTGATGATCGGCAGGTAGTACTTCTCGGTCTCCGCCTCCGGGCCCACCCCGACCACATTGAAGAAGTAGTTGAAGTACATGTTGGTGCCGTTGATGTAACTGTGCGAGGAGTGCCCGCCCATCATCGTGATGTCGGGGATCTCGTCGAGGATGCGCGCCTTCGCCGTCTGGTAGATGTCGTTGATCGTGCTCCAGTCGGCGGAGATCTCCGTGGTGCGGTTCACGTTGCGTGTCTGCCGGATGCGCTCGTCCTCGGCGAGGATCTTGTCCGGACCCCAGCACAGGTCGTTGAACCAGGTCTCGATGTACTTGCTGGGCACCTGCGTGCACTCCGGGTGCTGGTCGACGATGGCCTGGATGCCGTCGGCGGTCGCCTTGGCCACGGTCGCCGCGCCCTCGGCCATGAAGAGCAGTACGCAGTCGTCCGGCTCCGCGAAGTGCGAGAAGTGGACGCCGGCGTCGCCGGGGTCGTAAACCCGCGCCACAGACGGCTTGTAGCCGTTGACCATGACGTCGCGGAGCACCTCGAACCCGGTCTTCATGTCCTTGAGCGTCCAGCCCAGGAACACGTTGTTCTCGGGGAAGTAGGGGAACAGCTTGACCGTCACCTCGGTGATGAAGCAGAGCGCGCCTTCGTTGCCCACCACGATGTGGCGGATGTCCGGCCCGGCGGCGCGCCGCGGCACGTTCTTGATGCGGCAGGTCTCGCCGTTCGGGAACACGGCCTCGAGGCCCACGACCATGTCCTCGATGCCGCCGTACAGGGTGGAGAACTGGCCGATGCTGCGCGTGGCGACCAGGCCACCCATGTGGGCGACGGGCTTGGACTGCGGCGAGTGGCCGGTGGTGAGCCCGTGCTCGCGGACACGGTCTTCCAGGGCCTGCAGCGGCACGCCGCACTGGGCGGTGGCCTGCATGTTGTACGGGTCGACGCTGATGACCTTGTTCATCGCCGACCCGTCGATGATCACGGAGTCGGGCACGGCGCTCTCAAGTCCGCCCTCGGTCGCCGTGCCGCCCGTCTTCGGGATGACGTTGACGCCGTTCTCGTTCGCCCAGGTGAGGATCCCGGCGACCTGGGCGGCGTCGGCCGGCAGCACTACGGCCGCCGGCACCGGCAGGGTGTGCACGTCGAAGATGTTCTGCAGCTTGCGGAAGTTGTCCACGCTGCTCTCGACGAGGACCTTCTCGTCGGTGACCACGGCCTCCGGCCCGACGATGCGCTGCAAGCCCTCGACGATGGCCTCTCTGCTCAGTGACATGTCGCGATCCTTTGCGTGTCGTTGGGGGTCTGGAAGTCAGTGGAAGATGGAGAAGGATTGCTCGAGGATGGGGTCGGTGGCGTCGTGGATGGCGCGGTACACGTTCTCGTTCATGCGTCGGTAGACGTGGTGGTTCTCCAGGTTGGGAGCGAAGGACTCGCGCTCCCGCTTCATGGCGCCGGCCGCGGTCGCGAAGTCGGGGTACACGCCGGTGGCCACGGCAGCGCAGATGGCCGCGCCGAGGCTCGCGCCGCTGCTGCCGACGTTGCGCGACGCCGGCATGCCGAACACATCCGCGAAGATGTTCATGAAGAGAGGGCTGTTGGAGCCGCCGCCGGAGACGACGATCTCGTTCAGGTCGATGCCGAGCTCGGCGCACATGGCGTCCACGTTCTGCTTCATCGTCAGCGCGATCGCCTCGAGGATCGACCGGTAGACGTGGGCTCTAGTGTGGCGCGCGTCGAAGCCGATGATCTCGCCCTTGCGGAACGGCTTGTCGGTGGGGGCGAGCCAGTCGAGGACCGTCATGAGGCCGCAGCTTCCGGCGGGGACCAGCTCGGCCTCGCGCTCCAGGTACTCCTCGCGCGAGACCTCCTGGGTCGCGGCCGCCGCGGCCAGCTCGGGCCCCAGCAGGTCCAGGAACCAGCTGAGGGTCCACATGCCGCGGCGCACGCCGCCGCTCTCGTAGAGGTACCGGTGGGGGATGCAGGCGAAGTTCGTCCAGAACTCGACCGCCTCCTGGCGGTTCTCACGCCCGTGCACCATGGAGGCGATGTAGGTGCCCAGCGAGACGAGCGCCGTGCGCTCGTCGAGCGAGCCGGAGCCGAGCGCCTCGACCGCCTTGTCGTTCGCGGTGGTCACGACCGGCAGGCCCTCCGGGATGCCGGTCGCCGCCGCCGCGTCCGCGGTCACGTAGCCGGCGATGTCGCCGGGCATCTGCAGCTCCACCAGCAGCTCCCGACGCATGTTGAACTGCTCGAACAGCCCTGGGTCCCACTGCCACGTGTCTGTGTCGATGGGCCATTGCAGGATGATGTTGTTGGCGGCGCTGTCGCGGAACTCACCGGTGAACCGGTGCGTCATGTAGCCGGACGAGGTGGTGGCGCAGGCGAGCTCGGGATCGTCCGGGACCCACGGTTGGTACGCGCGCGTGTCCATCCAGCTCATGACGGGCTCGAGCAGCGCGCCGTCGGCCTTGAGAAAGGCCTTGCAGCAGCGGATGGTGCAGAGGCCGACGCCGAGAATGTCCGCCGGGTCGCCGGAAAACTGCGTCATCACCTCGCGGCTGGCCGCGACGATGGACTCCCAGAGGTCGTCGTCGGGGTGGACGGCGTACCCCGGCCGAGGGTGTTCCATAGGAAGAAGGATCCGCTTGGCCTCGCAGACCACGCTGCCCGCGAGATCGTAGATGACCACCTTGGTGCTCTGGGTGCCGTTGTCGATCCCGATCAGGTACTTGCCGGCCATCGCTCGGTTCCTTCCCGTCCTAGCGAACGAGATAGCCGCCGTCGACCACGAGGACGTGGCCGCTGACGTAGTCTGACGCGTTGCCGGCGAGGAACACGGTGGCGCCCATGAGGTCCGCGGGGTCGCCCCAGCGTGCGGCCGGGATGTGATCCAGCACGCGCTGGTTGGTCACCGGATCGCTGCGCGTGGCGGTGGTGATCTCGGTGGCGTAGTAGCCGGGGGCGATGCCGTTGACCTGGATGCCGGATTCGGCCAGCTCGTCGGCATAGGCCTTGGTGAAGCCGGCGAGCCCGTGCTTGGTGGCCGCGTACGCGGACGACCAGCGGCCCCCAAGGAAGGAGAACAGCGAGCAGATGTTGATGATCTTGCCCGAGCCCTGAGGGACCATGACCTTTGCCGCCTCGTAGGCCATCTCGAAGGCGGCCGTGAGGTTGACCGCGACGGTGGCGTCCCACTGCTCGCGGCCGAACTCCAGCACGGAGGCCAGCGGACAGATGCCGGCGCTGTTCACCAGGATGTCGAGCGAGCCCAGCCGGTCGACGCAGGCGGCGATAATCTCGGCCGGCGTACCCGGCGCGGTCACGTCGGCCTTCATGAACTCATAGCGGCCGCCGCGCGCCTCGACGAGGGGGCCGGTCTTGCCGACATCGTCGACGATGCTGGGGACGAAGAGGTCGGCGCCGGCGGTCGCGAGCGCGAGCGCGAAGGCCTGGCCGAGACCCGTGTTGCCGCCGGTGACGATGGCGTTCTTTCCCTTGAGGGAGAAGTAGTCCATCGTGAAGTCGCTGATGTCCGTCACGGGTCTCTCCTTCGGTGCTGAACGCGGGCCGTCGGGCACGCAGTATTCGGCCGGATGTTCGTCAAGTCAAGCCGCTTGGCGAACATCGTCCCGCCTGGCGGCTGCCTGGCTGCATTTTTCGCTTCCGCCGCTTCCACTGCCTTCGCAGCAACGGAAGCGCAAGGGCCGGCGAGGCCGCCCCCGCCTGGGTGGGCATGTGCGATGGGGACTGGCACGCTCGAAAGTGCGTCCCACGACACAGGAGTGTCGTTGCACGTACCGTTGCACGTGCCAGCCTCTGACGCACTCCCCCTGCGCCGGAGGGCGGCGCGGATCCTCACCCACTGCGACTCACTCGGGCTCGAGTTCGTCGGGGAACCCGAAGGCACGGAGGTCGGTACCGACGGCGTCCTCGAGGAGCTTCACGATCATCGTCGACTGCGCGTCGCCGCCGTAGATGGCGCGGCCGCGGGCGAAGATCTGCTCGGTGAGGCTCGCGAGGTCCAGCGGCACGCCGAACTCGCGTCCCATCATGTGTGCGAAGTGCAGGTCCTTGCGGGCCAGGTCCATCGTGAAGTTGATGTTGTAGCTGCCGTTCAGGATCAGCTGGCCCTCTGTCTCGTGGACGAAGCTGTTGCCGGAGCTGGCCTTGATGATCTCCCAGGCCAGGCCGAGGTCGACGCCGCCCTTCTTGGCGAGCATGAGCGCCTCGCCGTCGGCGACGAGGTGGATGAAGGCGAGCATGTTGGTGATGACCTTGATCACCGACGCCTTGCCCAGCTCACCGACGTAGAAGACTTTGCCGCCCATGGCGTCAAAAACGCTCATGTGGCGCTCGAACACCGGCTGCTTGCCGCCGACGAGCACGGTGATCATGCCGGCCGCGGCGCGATGCACGCCGCCGGTGACCGGCGACTCGAGCGTCTCGATGTCACGCTCCGCTCCCAGAGCCGCCAGGCGCTGGATCTCGTGCGCGTCGTTGGTGCTCATCTCGATCCACGTGCCGCCGGAGGCGAGGCCCTCGAAGACGCCGCCCTCACCGGCCACGACCGCGTTGACGGCTTCAGGCGAGGGCAGGCAGGTGATGACGGTGTCGGAGGCCTGCGCCATCTCGAGGACGGAGTCAGCGCACACGGCGCCGTTCTTCTCCAGGTCGATGGCGCACGTCCTGTCGATGTCGTACACGGTGAGCGGAAAGCCGGCCTGCAGCAGGCTGCCGGCGAGGTGCCTGCCGAGGGCGCCGAGCCCGATGTAGCCGATCCTGAGCGTCATGGGTCCTCCGTTCGGGTGCTTCGCGTGAGTGCGGGGCCGCGCCGTCAGCCGCGCCGGGCGCGGCGGATCGCTTCGTCGTCGGCGCGGCAGATGGTCGCGATCTCGTCCAGCTGCGCGTCGTCGACGTAGGGCTCCCTGCCCGCGTGCGCGGCGAGCTTGAGCTCCACCTGTGCGCACGCGTCGGCGAGCTCGGAGAGGCCGTCCTCCGCCCACTTCTCGTAGGAGAGGCGGTTCGACAGCATCGGCATGAAATGCTCGCCGGCGCGGATTCGCTTCGCGGTGTCCTTGACGCTCAGGAAGCTGCCGCCTGGGCCCACCGCGGCGACGGCGTCGCCGGCAAGCGTGGCGTCCGAAACTTCGACCGGCCGGTGCAGGCGGCGCAGCATGGCCGCCATCTCATTGTCGATGACCGACTGCGGCAGGGACATGGTGTTGTGCGAGTCGATGAGTCCCCAGCCCGACACCATGTCGGGCACCGCGCCGCAGACGGTCGCTGCCTTCATCGCCTTCTCGTAGCCCGCCTGCACACCGGCGTGCTTGGCGTCTGTGGAGAATCCGGGGTTGAGTGTCGGCACGCCGAGGTAGTGGCCGACCTCCGTGGCCATGGCCCCCATTAGCCCGCTCTCGAGGGAGCCGAGCGCGAAGGTCGTGCGCAGCATGTCGAGCACGCCCGAGCCGAAGCAGAAGACCACGCGAGCGCCCGGGGCCGCGACCTGCAATGCGGTCGCGATGCCGAGGAACTCGGCGAGCCCCTGGGTGACGGTCCCGGCGAGAGTGACCGGGGAGGTCGCCCCGGCTATGGTCATCGAGTACACCTCGATCGGCACTCCGTACTTGGCGAGGCCGATGTGGATGTCCAGGGCGCCGCCGTCCACCTGCAGCGGCGAGGCGGCCGTGACCACCGTCGAGACGCGCGGCCGCGCGCGGAAGCGCCCGAGGTCGCCGGAGAGCGCCTCGCAGATGCGCAGCACGGCGTCGACCTCGCCCGGGCAGTCCACAAAGGTCACGTGCTTGGAGGTCTCGGTGAGCACCGTGAAGTACTCGGTGAGCTCGCGCTGCTCGAGCAGCACGTCGGACGCGCTGACCTGTGTCCACATGATGTCGAGCTGCGGCAGCTCGTCCATCAGCGCCGTGCACTCACGCAGATCCTGGAGCGTGCTCGCGCGACGCTCGCCGGTGCGGAAGTCGAGGGTCTTGGCGACACAGCCGCTGGGCACGAAGTGGAAGGGCTCGCCCTCGGCGAGCAGCACGTCGTCGGCCTCGGTGAGGCCGGCCATCAGGATGCTCCTCGGGCACTGGCCGGCCGCCCACTCCACCAGCTCGCGGGGGAGGCGGGCGACGCCGGTGGAGTGGTCCACGTGGGCACCGCGCTCCTCGAGCAGCCGCAGGACCGCGGAGCCGGCGTAGCGCATGCCCACGCGGCCGAGCAGCTCGACCGCCTGGTCGACGATGGCGCTCTTCTCGGTCTCGCTCAGCCACGTTGTGTGCGCTTGCATCGCCACCTCCCTCGAGTCCTGGTCACCGCGCAAGTGTAGTGTCATGCTACGCGTCGTCCATCGGCGCCTGCCTTGACATCCACCACGTGCTGGGAGAAGACTCTACCACGCTAATTGACCGGTTGATTAGTGGGTTGTCCGCTGCGCGTCCGGCGGCCACCCACGGGGGGTGCATATGACGAACGAGAACAGGGTGCCGACCCGCATGGGCGACGGCACCTTCACGCAGCTGACGCGCAGCGAGATCCGGGCAGACCTCGTCGCCGGGTCGGAGGTGGCGGCCAAGCGCGCCAAGGTGCCGCTGCTCGGCGACGACGAGATCGAC
>Ga0209269_1000193_pt1 | contig 82551 bp, 69 predicted proteins | sample MTBAKMMethaMetaG_FD_187455 | JGI IMG/M metagenome (GOLD analysis project Ga0209269, IMG submission 187455) | Enrichment culture microbial communities from Arthur Kill intertidal strait, New Jersey, USA, that are MTBE-degrading - MTBE-AKM (Arthur... | ecosystem: Environmental > Aquatic > Marine >...
GGAGTAACAGATAATAATGGGCAATTTTCGGCAGAGAACGCATCCATTGGAATGCTTGGTTTTTCCGTCGATCACGAAGGTTACTACCAAAGCAGTGTCGGATATGAATTTACCACTCACTCAAAACCTCACAACCGCTGGGAACCGTGGAATCCGACGGTGGAAGTGGTGTTGAAGAAAATACGTAATCCGGTGCCGATGTATGTAAAATATATAGAAGCCGCAGACATTCCAGCTGTTGATGCGGTAGTTGGATATGACCTTGAAAAGGGAGACTGGGTTGCACCTTATGGCTCAGGTGCAATCAATGATCTGCTATTCCTTTGTCAGAACAAATACGAAAATTTTAGAAATGCTGAAACATCCTGTGAAATTAGTTTTTCAAATACAGAAGACGGGTTTCAGGAATACAGGTTCAGTAAAAATGACCAGAGTTATTACAAATGGCCGTTCGAAGCCCCAATGGATGGATATGCCATAAAAAAATTAAATAAATGGATGTCTGTCCACCTTCCTGAAGAAGGATACAGATCGAACTTTAAAGACGGTACGAATTATATATTCAGGGTTCGCACCGAAACTGACAGCGATGGAAATATAATAAAAGCTAATTATGGAAAAATAAAAGGCGATATCAGGGTATACAAGAAAAGGCAAGTCAATTTTTTCTACTATTTCAACCCCGACGGCACCCGCAATCTGGAAGAGGACCCCAAGAGGAATCTTCTCACCATGAAATGAGTACCAATCCTCCAGGAGGCACCGGTGACATTCTTTGCTGAGATGTTCAACCTTCTTTATATGCCTGGTTATCAAACATCCCGGTAAGAAGGGGCTCGGCCACCGACTGTTTTATAGGTGTCCCTGAGGCTTCACAGGGACAGTAATCCGGAACGTGACCCCTTTGTCACTGTTGTCAATGACATGGATCGCACCGCCGTGGGCATCGATAATTTTTTTGGCTATTGGCAGGCCGAGACCTGTGCCTTCTTTTTTTGTCGTCACAAAGGGGGTAAAAATATCGTCAAACAGGTCTTTGGGAATTCCGCTGCCGCTATCGGCAACTTCGACGATGATGTCAGTCCCCAGGTGTTGATTTCTCATGATCACCTCGCTTCCTTTGGGGCTGGCCTCCACGGCATTATTCACCAGGTTGAGCAAGGCCTGGTGCAGCCGGTTTTTATCGTATTCAGCAACCGGCATGTTTTCCTGCAGCTCCGTTCTGATCGTTACTCCATGGCGCGCGGCCTTCTCGCCGGAAATCATGACGATTTCTTCCAGGAGATGATTGATCATCCCCTGTTGGTACTGGAGGGTCAGAGGTTTGGCAAAAGCCAGCATGTCGCCGACCAGGACTTCAAGCCTCTGAACCTGTTCAAAGGTAAAGTCGAGTTTTCTGGCAAGCTTATCGTCGGCAATCTTCCGCTTCACCTGCTGGATAAAGCCGCCTATGGCCATCAGTGGCGTCTTCATATCATGGGCGATGCAGGAGATGGCCTTCCCCATGGCGGCAAGGCTTTCCGTTTCACGCAGTTGTTGTTGCCGTCGTAGTTCCCGTTCGCGCAGAAGACCTAAAAACAGACCGAATACATTGAATATTATGATCTGGGTTACATTGCCGAAATTATGACCGCTGATCCCTTCGGGAAGTGCAAGGACATAGGGCAAATACAGAAGGGTGACAAAGAGGGAAGTGCCGACTCCGCCGTACATGCCGAACCAGAATCCGCCGAGAAAAATGGGCAGGAAATACATCTCGCGGAAAAGGATGTGGATTGTAATATGAAAATGATCGGTCCGGTAATGAAGAATGGTGATGCAGATGACCAGCAGGGCGATGGCCGAAATCCTGGCCGCTTTATTTCTTGTCGATGATATCATCGGAGCAATCAGAAGAAAAAGATCGCCGGATGGTAACTTGAGGAGAGAGAAAAATACATGATTTGTCTCAGGAACTGATATCTTTTTTCATCTGTTCGTATTCTTCCTTACTTATCTCGCCTTTGGCAAATCTTTCCTTGAGTATTTCTTCAGCCCTGGTGCCTGTTTTTTCATGTGGACTTCTCTTTGACAGCAGCTTAACGAAAAAGAAGATCAACAAAATGACAACAACCCAGAACAGTATCATGAATATCCATCCGAAGCCGTGGCCCATGCCGTATCCGTACTCACCAAACCAGTGCATCATACAAGCTCCTCCCTGTTCATGAAAATGCAGTTAAATGTCCTGTTTTGCAGGACAAGTCGTGCAAAGTTGGATTTACTGAAAAAATAATAAATCAAACCGTCAGTTAATTGTTATTCCTTGCAGTCCCAAGGCATTGCCGTCCAGTGAGCCGAAGGAGGGCATGATTGAACCATCCACCGCCCCAGGCGCAGCCCCGTGTCTGTGGTATCTTTTTACAATAACGGCCGCCGTTTGAATTTATCGACCAAAACAGACTCAAGTGTGCTCTCCTGTTAACCTGCCTGCCGAGTCCAAAATCAGAGATGCCGGCGAAGCATCCGGAGTTAATGACGCATGGACAGTTGTTGCCATTCATGGGAGACAGGACAGCGATGATCCCGGTGCGGAATTCCTCATAGTCATGGGACTGCGGCTCCCGATGACACTTGTCACGGTTACCTCTCTCTTCGGGGGGATGATGAAATCCGGTGATCGTCCATTCGCTGATACCGTGGCAATCCCTGCAGTTCCGTCCAAACAGCGTTTGATCAAAATGACAGTCAGCACCCTCCAGCAGCAATAATTATACCAGGCTAGAAAAGATGGTCATAACAGGTGATGGCATATATTCTGCAGGGTTGTTTGTCTAAACGGAATGGGAATTGATACGATCCTGTCGCTGTCTCATTTATGGAAGGTGCCATGATGCAATCCGAGATAGTGATTATTTCTTACGGGTATCCGGGAAAATGCAGCCGATCAAGGGGTGTTAAGAAAGAGTCCGTGGAATACTGTGAATATATGAAGCAGACACCCATGTTTTTTTCATGGATGAAAGGATTTCGTCTGAATCAAGCATAACGGGCAGGAGAGATATTGATGGGCAACCTCGGACAAAAAGGGCAGGCAAAATTACAGTACAAGATTCATTGGCACGTGCTGCTTACGCACTTCCCGGTGTCTTTCTTTATGCTTTCATCAGGATTCATGGTGCTTCATCTGTATACCGGAAGTGACTGTTATGAGTTGTCGGCCTTTCTCAGCCTGTTGGCCGGGGCGGTGATTCTGCTGCCCGCCGCCATCAGCGGCTGGGTGACATGGAAAGGGCGCTACCAGGGGATGCGCGGCAAGATTTTTCTCTACAAGATAAGGACTGCCCTTGGAATGATCGCACTGAGCTTTGCCCTTCTATTCGTTCGGTTGGTGCTTCATCCCCAGTTGCATATTGTGTGGATGTGGATATATCCTGCAGGCGTCTTCCTTTTACTGACCGGGGCAATGGTTGAAGGATTTTACGGCGGGAGACTGAATCACCGCTAAATTCATCCGGAGGATTGCATGTCGAATTTCCAGGATCTTGAAACAATGATTGAAATTCTTGGCCTGGCCATCGCGCGGCAGGAAGCGGAGGAACAGTTTTTCCGCAGGTCCGCGCGAGCCTCCTCCAATGAGGCGGCGCAAGCCCTGTTCAACGAAATAGCAGATGATATGAAGGAATATGTCAAAACCCTTGAGCAGAGAAAGAGGAAACTCCTTGATGCGTTTGAGGAGCTCAAAGCGGCGGACAAGAAATAGTCACAAAAAATGGGAAGGGAGAAATCATGGCGAAGAATCCTGTCTGCACCATGGAAGTGGACGGCAGAATACACCCCTTCTGTCAGGGAAGAACCTGCTATTTCTGCTCAGTGAAGCAAGAAGGCGCTTGATTTGAACCCAGAGAACTATTCGGGAAATTAATTCATAAGAAGATTGTTAAGTGGTTGCCATTCAGGTCCCGATGCGGGCAGGGAAGTATCACTCCATAAAGCTTCTGACGATCGGCCTGGTCTCGGCTTGTCTTTTCGGAGCGGCTACTCCTGCCAGCAAGGTGTTGCTGACGGGAGTTCATCCCCAGGTGCTGGCCGGCCTGCTGTATCTCGGAGCAGCGATGGGTGTTCTGCCTGCCGTTGTCCGGACGAAATCCTTCCGGCCGCCATGGCAGGCAGGGCTGCGGACACTTCTCCTGCTCACAGGTGCAATTGTTCTGGGAGGAATCCTTGGCCCGCTATTGCTCTTGTTGGGACTGAGGGTCGCAAGTTCGGGGTCGGTGGCGCTGTGGTTGAACCTGGAGTTGGTAGCCACGGTGGCTCTGGGGCACTTCCTGTTCCATGAATACCTGAGCGCACGAGGGTGGATGGCTGCCGCCGGAACGATCCTTGCCGCCTTGCTCCTTGCAGGGGGTGAAGGAGATGCGGGCGTCCTGTCCGTCTTTCTTGTCGCCTCCGCCTGCCTCTGCTGGGGTATTGACAACCACTTCACGGCTCTCATCGACGGCATCACTCCAGCCCAAACCACCCTGTGGAAAGGTCTTGTAGCGGGAGCGTTCAATCTGATCGTGGGCGGAACCCTTGCCGGCGCGGTCGGAGAGCCGCGACTGGTTATGCTGACGATACTTGTTGGTGCCCTCTGTTATGGTATGAGCCTGATGTTGTATATTATCACGGCTCAAGGTTTTGGGGCCTCTCGCAGCCAGATGATTTTCTCAACATCTCCGTTTTTCGGAATGCTGCTTTCCGTGGCCGTTCTGGGGGAGTCCTTCACCATGTCGCAGGCGCTGGCGGCCGGGATCATCGTCGTTTCTCTGGTGTTGCTTTTCACCGAGCAGCACGCACACGTCCACCGGCATGATTCGATCTTTCATCAGCATGTTCACAACCATCAGGACTCCCATCACACCCACGAACACGGCGGTCTTCCGGCCACCACCAACCATGTGCACTGGCATGAACACGATCCTGTAGAGCATGCCCACAAACACTGGCCTGATCTGCATCATCGGCACGGCCACGCTGATAAGGGGAAAAAGTATCCAACAAGTGATCCGGGAGATAGTCCAAATCAATAGGCGGGATTGTGCGGGGGGATTGCCGCGCGGTCAGGTTTTTCTCACATGAGTCAAGCGGCCATGTTCCGGCAATAACGTCCAGGGCAGCGGTCACTTAAGGATGAATAATCCGGACAAAACGACGGAGCAATTTGTGTTCCGGTAACCCGGCGGTGGAATGTTTTGGTCCCGGCAAGCCCAGTTATCGCCTGGAACACCCTGGTGTGTGATTGCCGGCGGCCTGGGTCAGGCATTACCACGCTGGGTTCCGCCTGGGCGCCAGCCGCCGGCAATCAAAGTCCGTGCCGCCGTCCCCTCAGGGTGAGGCCAGGGTGTTTTTGGGGGTGGGTTTCAGGTAGACCACCGACATGGGGCTCATCTTGCGGTCTATCTCCCGGCCCTCGGCCCTGGCTTTCTGCTTGAGCAGTTCCAGTTCGCCGAAGGTGATGGCGTTGGTCATGCAGACCTCCGCGCAGACCGGCAGTTCACCGAACAGTACCCGGTCGTGGCACAGGTCGCACTTGTGGGCGAAGCCGCCTGCTTCATCGAACTGGATCACATCCCAGGGGCAGGCCTCCAGGCATTTCTTCTCGCCCGTGCACTTTTCCCGGTCGATTTGCACGATGCCCGTCTGCCCGTCCTTGGTGATCGCCCCTGTCGGGCATGCTTTCATGCACGGCGCGGTCTTGCAGTGCTGACAGGGGATGACCCGGTGGCTGGCCGAAATCATCGGGTAGGTGCCTTCCCGCCTGGACTCCACCCGAAGGTAGAAGGGGATTTCGCCGGGCACCGCCTTCTCGATGTCAACCAGTCCGTGGTAATTTCTGCAGGCCACGATGCAGGTCTTGCAGCCGATGCACAGGTCCATGTCTATCATCAGTCCCAGTTGTTTCATGATCGTCCCTCCTTAGCTCTGAATGCGGACACGCGTTGAGACGTGGGATTCGCCGCCCACAAGGTCCTGCCAGTCCAGGGTTGTTCCCGCATCGGGAATCAGGGCGTTGTCCGAAACGCCTGACCCGGAGGCGGCCACGCGTCCGATGCTGGACCCGAAGCCGTGGTGCAGAGCGATGCAGTCGGGCCGTATCCGTTGGCTGAGCTTGGCGGTGGCCTCTATTTCGCCTGTCCGCGAGGCGATGGTGACCCTGTCGCCGTCCTTGATGCCCAGCTTTTCCGCCGCGATGGGGTTGATCAGGGCCGGATTTTCATACAGCCCGCTGACCGGGTCCCTGAGCTGCGGATTGTTGTGGGACCATTGGCCGGTGCCCTGGTGGAAAATGCTGCGGTAGGAAACGAGCATGAACGGATAGGCCTCTGCATCCGCGTCGTACTCGGGCGCGAGCCCCGGCCTGGGCATTGCCTGGCCGGCTTCTTCCAGGTCTTCCCAGTAAAGGTGGATCTTTTTGCTGGGCGTACCGAAGCCGCCGGCGTCCCTGTACTTCCTGAATCCCATGGTGCCGGGCGACCATATGCCGCCCATGTCCTGCAGTTTGGCCACGGACAGGCCCAGGCCGGCGAGCTGGATGTCATAGAATTCGACATCGTCCCGGAAGGCGAAGTATTCCGGGCACAGGCGCTTGCCCAGCTCTATGAAGACCTCGTTGGAATGCCGGCATTCCCCCGGCGCTTCGACAACGGGCTGGCGGAGCAGCACCCCCTGGCCGAAATTGTACCACCATGGCATGTACAGCAGCTCCCAGCGCTCGAAATAGGTCTTGTCCGGAAGGACCAGATCGGCGTATTTCGAGGTCTCGGAGAGCATGATCTCGTAGCTGACGAGCAGCTCCAGTTTGTAGGCGCCGTTTTCCTTCATGGTCACGGCCCTGCACCATTCGGACTGGCCCATCTCGGTCAGGGCCGGGTTGGCCTCGGAATTGATGAGCACCTTCAGGCCGCCGTTTTTGATGGCCTGGGCCTGGTACCAGGTCGGTTCCATGATGAACGAGTAGTTGCGGAACTTTTCCCTGTCCGGGCCGGTGACGTGGAAGCCCTTCTCGGCCAGGCTGGGTCCGGCGGGTACGGGTTCGACCGGGCTGAGCGGGGTCAGGTCGGGGAGGGGCTGGCCGCCGGGATTGTCGATGTTGCCGGTAATGGCCAGGAAGATCGTCCAGGCGTGGCCGAAGTCAAGGGCCTGGCCGAGCATGATGCCCTTGAAGCTGTCCACGCCGACCGACGGGGCCTCGGCGCACATCTCCGCGAGTTTCCGGATGTCGGCGGCCGGGACGTCGCAGATAACGCTCATGGCCGCCGGCGTCTTGTCCCTGACGTACTCTTTGAGCTTGTCGAAATCGCCTTCCCTGATCCAGTTCTCGACAAAGTCCCGGTCGTACATCTCCCGGGCGATGATGTGGTTGATCATGCCCAGGAACAGGGCCGTGTCCCCGGACGGCCTGACGGGTATCCACCAGTCGGCCTTGGCCGCGTCCTCGCTGAAGAACGGGTCAAGGACCACGAGCCTGGCGCCCCGCCTGCGGGCCTCGAGAATGTCCAGGGGCACCGCCGCGTCATCCAGGCCCCCGAAGGCGTGCCGGCCGGCCATGAGCATTATCCCCCCCGGCGGCACGGTGAACCACGCCGGCGGGATGTGGTGGTTGGGCACCCCGCCCATGGTCTTGATGAAGGCCACGATCTTGGCCGAGTCGCAATGGGGCAGGGCCGTGTTGATGAAGCCGCCGTAGGCGTTGAGAAAACGCCACTTGGGATCGGTGATCGAGTGGGGGAAGAAGCTGGCGGTGAGCTTGTGCGCCTCCCCCATGTCCCGGAGTTCGTTCAGCTTGGCGGCAATGATGTCCAGGGCCTCGTCCCAGGAGACGGGCTCAAACCTGCCCTCGCCGCGTTCGCCTACCCGCTTGAGCGGCCTGGTAATGCGATCGGGGCTGTATTGCAGGGAAACGCCGGCCATGCCCTTGACGCAGGCCTTGCCGCGCCCCCTGGGATTGCCCCTGATCTCCTTGACCTTGCCGTCCTCGACTCGTGCCAGGATGGCGCATTCCGCCTTGCACTGGTAACAGGCGGTCGGAATCCAGCCGTCATGCTTCATGGCTCCTCCTTTGTCAGGGGGGTTCCAGACCGCCGCCCGCTGGACGGCTCCCGGCCCCTGACCATCAATGGGGTGAACAGGTGATGAAAGGAAAGTACAAGCAGCCCAAGCAGCATCACGGCCATCCCCGCCTGGTACAGCCAGGGGAGCCAGGGCTTCGCGCACATCAGCACAAAGGCGAAGATGCAGACCAGGGTGCCGGCGATATCCGGCTTTTCCATGTGCAGGCCGAACCAGGAGCCGCAGGTCTCGCCGTCCGGAGCGGGACACTCGAACCAGACGCGGTTCCAGGCCGTGGCGAAGATTACCGCGATCACAGCGCCCCAGGCCATGTGCAGGGGAAGGAACAGGGCAGGGGCGGGCAGGGGCAGAATGGCCGGAATCGCAGCCGTGGCGGCCGCCGGAGGATGGTCGGAATCCGTGATCTGCATGAAGACGGCGGCGGCAAGCACGGCAAAGCCCAGCTTGGCCGGTACCAGCAGTTCGCTGCCGGCAAAGAGCCGGACGGCCAGTGCTACCCCCAGCAGGCCGCCGATGGTGGAAACAAAGTGGCCCACGATCACGGACTTGGGCCGGGCGACCCGCAGATACACGCAGGTCGCGTTGATGAAGCAGGTGGCTGCCAGGGGCGGGTATAAGACGCCGATATCAGTGCGTTGGGAGAGGACAGCGATAACGAACATGAGCAGGCCGGCCCCCAGCGATCCCCAGACCAGGCGGGTCAAGGAGATGACGCCCGGCCTGTAGAGCTCCTTGTCGAACTCCCTGCGGCTGAACGGTGCAAGCCTGAAACGGGTCATCATTCCGGTGGCGGGCAATTGCTTGATTGGGAAGATGCCGACAAAACCGGGTCCCCCAACCCGGAATTTCAACCTATATTCATTATATCAATTTTTTCTGAAAATCCTTAATTCTATTTTTCTTTTCAATTCCGGTTTATGGGTACGGATTGTTCCCGATACAATCTGTCGGGGTGCATTATGTCCCCATAATCCTTTTCCTCCTTGCATTTGCATCGGGGTTTCCTCGCCAGGATATCGAATGGTATCGGGATGTTTCATGATAAACAGCAGCTCGCCTCCTCCTGAGCATGGATATTGCTGTGCAGGTTCAAGAGGTAAAAGGGGCTCATTCGAAGCTCACTGTTTCACTATCAAAAGAGGAGGTACGTATGTCAGTAAATCAATCGAGAAGAAGTTTTCTCAAGACCACCGGGGCTGTGGGCGCGGGCGCCCTGGTTGCGGGGCTGGGGGCGGGGTTGGTGCGGCCGGGGAAAGCACATGCTGCCCTTGGCTATATGCCGATTGACTATGTCAACTCCATTGACCCTGACGAGGTAAGAAGACTTGTCTGGAAGTGGTATTTTACAGGCGGCGGATGAATGAGCGCGGCTGCTTCCGGTCTCGTGGAAGCAATGCAAATCGCCCATGCCCCTTCAGTCTGGGATGAAATAACGATCGGCCCGACGAGCTGGTTCGTCTACGGCGGCGGAGGGGTCGGAGGCACGGGCAGCCTGTGCGGCGTGCCCAACGGTGTCTGTCTGGTGTTGAATATGTGTGGCCAACATTCGCTTGCCAGTAAGGTCATGGATTACTACACCTGGACTCCATTTCCCACCAATGCGGTTGACCTCGCCTATGATCCGGAAACCTGGCATAGCAGCAAGCAGGTGCCCATCCCCTTGGAATATTTGACGCCAACTGTTGCCGAGTCTCCTCTGTGCCACGTCTCCATCAGCAAGTATTGCGCGGCGAACGGGGTAACGCTTGCGGATACAGACGGTCAGGGCAACATCTACAAGAATGACCGCTGCGCCAAGATAGCCTGCGACCTGGCGGCGTTCGCGCTAGAGTTGATGCAGGGTGTCTCGTACACGTCTCATGGCGTATCGGCTCAAACGTCAACCTGTATCGGTTGCCACAATTCCAGCGCAGATTCGGTTATTCCGGCCACGCAGGGCAACATGGAATGCGCGGGATGTCATACGGATGAGGCTGTTATTGTTCAAAATGGACATTGGGGTGGAGGTGGAGGCGGTCATCCCGGTAATAAACCTAAATAATAATTGTATTTGCCCATATCCGGGCATGCGGCCTGCCCTGGCCGCATGCCCCCAACCTGAAAGCTGCCCACCGGCTGCCTGTCCATAAACGGCTTGTGGGTCAGATATGTTGTGACACTGCAGGATAAGAGCGACGCCCCTGTTTGTTACGTATTTCAATCCTTGTCTTGGAGTTTTTGAACAATATTAACCTATTTATGGGCAGACGCAGGGGGAACACCAACCGTGCCCTTGATTCGTACGGATTAATCGATTCCAGGGAGGGAACAATCATTTCAGCGTATCCCGGCCGGAAGAGAGCCCCGGCGGGATGCAGCAGGGTTGGACAGACACTGCTGTCCGGTGGAGAATGCCGATCCACCTGCGGCAAAAGGAATGAAGAGGAAGAAATTTTTTCTCAAGTCTGTTGGTGTTATTGTTTTGGTAAAATTTATCGGGCCTGCTCACATTCGTTTGAAATGCCATACCCGTTGAAAGAGCCTTCAAGGCGCCAGGGTGAGAAGAGAGAATTGCATTTCGGGAGGCTTTATGCCTTTGACAGTTCGTCTCTTCTCCCCACCCTGGCTTACCCCTTTTTGGAGGCTTTTTCCTTTATATGACAGCAGGGTGCTCCTCGACGAAGCTGCCGGGTCCAGTAGTGATAGTGTCGGAGGCCTCTTTACCTGATCTCCTTTCCCGGCAGCTTCTTCGGGGTGCGGCACGGATGCCCATGATCCACGAGAATCCCTGCCGTGCCGGTGTTTCACCCTTGGCGGGCTGGGGGTGGTGAGGAAGCTTCTCCCTTACCGGAAAGCCCGCCATGCGGTGGATTTTCCTCTTTTATTTTCCTGGAGATTGATCCCGTTCCCGGCTGGAAGTCGGAGACCGGTTTGGCCCGGTACTATGACGGCTCGAGAATGCCGAGGCGCTGTATCTTCCGGCGGAGGGTGTTCTTGTCGATGCCGAGTTCCAGGGCCGTGGCGACCTTTTTCCAGCCGTTCCGCTCCAGGGCGTCATGGATGGCGCACTTTTCGATGTCCCGGAGGGTGACGCCGGCCGGCAGAAACGCCGGACTGTACTTGGGGACAAGGTGCTGGGGGAGATGGCGGCGCTGGATGAGGTTTCCGGGGCACATGACAAAGGCGTGCTCTATGGTGTTTTCCAGCTCGCGGACATTGCCCGGCCAGGAGTGGAGCATGAGGACGGCCATGGCCTCCTTTGACAGGCCGATGATGTCCTTGCCCTGCAGATTGTTGAAGCGGTCGACGAAATGATCGACCAGCAGGGGGATGTCCTCCTTGCGCTGCACAAGGGGCGGCAGGGACAGTTTCATTACGTTGATGCGGTAGTACAGGTCTTCCCGGAACTTTTCCTGACGCACCAGGCTTTCAATGTCCCTGTGCGTCGCGGTGATGATCCGGGCATTGGTCCGTTCCCCCCTGGTAGAGCCGAGGGGTTCGTAGACCCGTGATTCCAGGACACGAAGGAGCCGCACCTGAACGGCCGGCGAGATGTCGCCGATTTCATCCAGGAAAATCGTTCCGTTCTGGGCCATGGCAAACCGGCCCGGCTTGTCTTTCCGGGCATCGGTGAAAGCGCCGGCCTTGTAGCCGAACAGTTCCGACTCGCACAGAGTTTCCGGCAGGGCGCCGCAGTTCACGGCCACAAAAGGACCGGATCGCCTGGTGCTGCTGTTATGAATGGCCCTGGCAAACAGCTCTTTTCCCGTCCCGCTGGCGCCCTGGATCATCACCGTGCTGTCGCTTTCCGCGATCTGGGGCAGAATCGAAAAGATGTTCGCCATGGCAACATTCTTGCTGATGATGTCGCCGAAGGAGTGCTTCTTCAGGAGTTCCTTGCGCAGTTCCTGAACAAGGCTCAAATCGCGGAAGGTTTCCACGCCGCCGATGATTTTTCCTTCGGAGTCCTTGATAATATTGCAGGTCACGCTGATGGGAATGCGCTTGTTGTCGGCCCGGATCACATAAAAGGACTTGTTGCGCACAGGTATCCCGGTGCGCAGGGTCTGGCGCAGGGCGCAGCCGTTTCTGCACAGATCGGCGCCCAGCACATCGCTGCACAGGCGGCCGACGGCCTTTTCCCGGGATATGCCGGTGATTCGTTCCGCGGCCTTGTTGTAGGAGCTGATGCGCCATTCCAGGTCCACGGTAAAAACACCGTCGGTGATGCTGTCCAGGATGATTTGCTGGTGTTCTGCGGCGGACGGCATGGACTTTTTTCTGCCGGGAAAACGTTGGATCGGGAAATGGAGGAAATAATTATATTGCTTTAATACTATATCACAAATTCACAATACGAGACCATTATAAATTTTCTTTTCATGGATAATGGTAATTCCCGTGCGGCAATTTTCCCCTGTCCCGGCTGCAGATTGAAAACCTTTGCACCACCGGTTCTGCGAAATGAATTCCTGCGCTCGGCGAGAAGTGGCCAAGGGAGGAGGGAAGGAGAGAGCGCTGCCCGTTCCGTTTGCCGGGAGACACGCAGCGTCGTTCCTCGGATCGCCGTCCGTGCCGGGCCGACGTTGTGGCCCTTGATTATTTGCCATGAGAAGCTAGTCTTATTTATAACACTTCTTCAAAAGATGAAGCATCCCATGCAAGAGGTATGCATGTGCCCCTGTGCAGGCCTCCATGGAATCAATGGTTTCCTTTGGAGGCCTTTGTGTTTTCGCTTGTTCAGAGAAAAGTCGTGATCGGAAATCCGGAACAATGCGGAGGCCTCCCGGGCAGGAAGGCGAAGGACTCCAGGGGAACGCAGCCGGACGGTGCATGATGGAAACATCGGAAAAAACAGCCTGGATGTCCATACTGGTCAACCTCCTCCTGGTGGGCATCAAGTCGTCTATTTCCATTGTTTCCGGCAGCCTGGCGGTCAAGGCCGATGCCCTGCATTCCTTCACCGATGTCCTTTCCTCAATCATCATCCTGATCGGCATCAAGATCTCGAAACGCTCTTCCCGCGCCTTCCCCTATGGTCTGTACAAGGTGGAAAACCTGGTCGCCCTCGGCACCTCTGTCCTGATCATCTTTGTCGGCTATGAAATCGTGCAGGAGGTATTCAGCGGCAGGGACCGGCCCCTGCCGTCCCATATTCCCCTGGCCCTTGCCGGCATTGCCGCGACCATCGTCATTGCCTGGCTTTTTTCCCGGTATGAACTGCGCCAGGGCCTGCGGACCGGCTCCCCCAGCCTGGTGGCCGACGCCCGGCACATTTTCACCGATGTGCTCTCCTCGGTGGTGATCCTTGCCGCCCTGGCGGGCAGCGCCACCGGCCTCGACCTTGATCGGTACGCGGCGGTTGTCGTGGTGCTGTTCATCGTCCGCTCGGCCCTGACCATTTTTCTCGACTCTGTCCGGGTCCTGCTCGATGCCTCCCTGGACTTCGCCAGCCTCAACAAAATCCGCGAACTGGTCCACGCCGATCCCCGGGTGCTGGCGATCAATGAACTCTGGGCCAGAAACGCCGGCCGCTACAAGTTCGTCGAACTGGACCTGACCCTCGGTGTCGGGGACCTGGAGCGGGGATACCATGTTGCCAATGAACTGGAAAACAGGATAAAGCTGGAAATTTCCCAGGTTGACCGGGTCCTGATTCATTACCAGCCCCAGCGGAAAAAACAGCTCACCTACGCCGTTCCCGTTGCCGGGGACCGACAGACCATTTCCGCCCATTTCGGAGAGACGCCTTTTTTCCGGCTGTTTCGGGTGGACCGGTCCGGAGACAGTGTGGTCGAAGAGCTTGTCCTGGCCAATCCTTATCTCAAGGAAGAAAAGGCAAAAGGAATCAAGGTGGCCAACTGGCTGGTGGAAAACGACATCGACGCATTGATAACGGGCCAGGATCAATCGGGCAAAGGCCCGGGTTTTGTTCTGGGCAATGCCGGGGTTGAGATCCTGCTCACCAGGGAAACAACTTGCGATAAAGCACTGGCGGCGGTACTCAGCGAACAGGGAAAACAGCAGGGTATCACATATCAGGAGGAGAGGCATGCTGAATGATGATCAGGTCAGGAAAGCTCTGCAGACGGTTGCGCATCCGAGGCTGAAAAAGAGCCTCGTCGATATCGGCATGATCAGGAACATTATCATCAAGGGTGACACCGTCACCATCACCCTGGGCATGAAAAGCGAACGGTCGCCGCTGAAAAGCGTCCTGGTCGCCGATATAGAACGGGCCGTGGGGTCGCTGCCCGGTGTCGCGGCGGTCCGGGTGGAGACAGTGACGTTGAGCCGGGAGGAAGCCGAGCGTATGTTCCCCAGGGCTCCGCTGCGCGGGATTGCAAAGGTAAAGCACTTTCTGGCGGTGGCCAGCGGCAAAGGCGGTGTGGGCAAGACCACCATCGCGGTCAACGTGGCCCTGGCCCTGGCGCGGCAGGGGCACCGGGTCGGACTCCTCGATGTCGATGTCTATGGCCCGAGCGTCCCCCTGATGCTGGGCATTACCGATGCCCTTGACCAGCGGGACGGTATGATTGTTCCCGTTGAAAAATACGGTCTGCGGGTTGTTTCCATGGGCATGATTGGCGGTCAGGATGAAGCATTCATCTGGCGGGGGCCGCTGGTTGCCAAGATGGTGAACCAGTTGCTCGACCAGGTGAACTGGGGTGAACTCGACTATCTCGTGTTTGATCTTCCTCCCGGAACCGGGGATCCGTCCATCGCCATTGCCCAGGCTATCCCGGATTGCGCGATTCTGATGGTCACCACCCCGCAGGAAGTCGCGCTGGCGGATGTGCGGCGCTCCATCAATCTCTTTCACAAGACCGGCCGGACCATCATCGGTCTGGTGGAAAACATGTCCTATTTTCTCTGCGGTCATTCGGCGCAGCCCATTGAAATTTTCGGGCGCGGCGGCGGCGAGCAGCTGAGCCGCGAAACAGGGCTCCCCCTGTTGGGCGCCGTTCCCCTTGACCTTGACCTCCGGCAGGGAGGGGACAGCGGCGTCCCGCTGCTCGTTTCGGCTCCGGATTCCCCAACCGGTACGCTTTTCCAGGAAATCGCCCGGAAAATATCGCAGGCCATGCGGGACCATGAATGACACGGGCCATTATCTTGTCCGTGCAAGCACCGGCAATGGAGCCGGAATCAGGCAATGGTGCATATGAAAAAGCTGAATATCACGGTTGTTTTTGACAACAATTCCTTCAGACCGGGACTGACCACCGGCTGGGGATTTTCCTGCCTGGTCAAAGGGCCGGAAAAAACGATTCTCTTTGACACCGGCGGGGACGGGACCGTACTGCTGACCAACATGAAGGAACTGGGCATCGATCCAGCCGGTATCGATGCAGTCGTGCTTTCCCATGCCCATCGCGATCATGTCGGCGGTCTGGAGGAACTGCTGGCGGTGAATCCCGCCGTCACTGTTTTTCTGCCCCGGTCCTTTCCGGCCCCTTTCAAAAGCCGATTGCGGCAGGCCGAAATCGGAACCACTGAGATAGACAGGTTCGCCCCCATCGGTGACAATGTGTATACAACCGGCGAAATGGGCGGGGACCCGATTGAACAGTCCCTGCTCGTGCACAGCGGAACAGGGATTATCGTGATTACCGGATGCGCCCATCCCGGCATTGTGAAGATCCTGACAACGGCAAAAAAACAGCTTCAGACCGAGCAAATTTTTCTGGCCATGGGCGGTTTTCATCTGCCGGAAAAGAGCCCGGAGGAACTCAGGGCAATGGCGGCCGCTTTCCGCCGGCTGGGCGTGCGGCGCGTCGGACCGTGTCACTGTTCCGGAGATACGGCGAGGTCGATTTTCGCGGAAGAATACGGCGACCGGTATATTGAAGTCGGCGTCGGCCAGGACATAGGCCAAAACGAGCTGGAATGACATCATATTTTTTGAGCACAAGGAATCATCGTCCATGAGTAATTCCGACATCACATTCGGCCCAGTTCCGTCCCGGCGGCTTGGCCGCAGCCTGGGCGTGAACAATATCCCGCCGAAGATATGTTCCTATTCGTGCATCTATTGCCAGGTCGGCAGGACGGATGACCTGCGGATAGCCAGGCGGCCGTTTTATGCGCCGGAGACCGTATTGCGGGAAGTTGAAGACAGGATGCGCCGTCTGGTGGAGTCGGGGGAAGCCGTTGATTACCTGGCCTTTGTTCCCGACGGTGAGCCGACCCTGGACAGCAACCTTGGCAGGACCATCGACCTGTTGCGGCCTCTCGGCGTGAAGACGGCCGTTATCAGCAACAGTTCGCTCCTGTGGATGGAGAGCGTCAGGAGCGACCTGTCCCGGGCCGATTGGGTTTCGCTCAAGGTTGACGCCGCCTCGGCGGACGTCTGGCGGCGCGTGAACCGGCCCCATCGCGGCCTGAAGCTGCCGGTGATCCTCGAGGCGTTGTTCCGGTTCGCCGGGGAGTACAAAGGAGTGCTGGTGACGGAGACGATGCTGGTCAGGGGCGTGAATGACAGCCCGGAACAGGTGGAGGAAACGGCCCGCCTGCTGGCGCGGCTGCGGCCGGCCAGGGCATATCTTTCGATTCCGATGCGGCCGCCCGCCGAGGGATGGGCCGTCCCTCCGGCCGCGGATGTCCTGACCATGGCCCGCCAGGCGTTCAGCAGGCATCTTGATGAAGTTGCAAGCCTGTTCGACTATGAGGGCGATGCCTTTTCCTTTACCGGTGATGCCGGGGAGGACCTGCTGAACATCATTGCCGTTCATCCGATGCGGGAGGAGGCGGTGCGGAGATTCCTGGAGAAGGCCGGAGCCGACTGGAGCCTCATCGACGATCTTGTTTCCCGGGGCCGCATCCGGACAGCCGTGCATGAAGGGCAAAGATTTTATCTGCGCGGGGTGGAAAAAAGGAGTTAAGGTGGTTCTGAAAGAGGCCGGCTCCCTGCTCCCCGCCTGGGCGGCGATCAGTCGGAACGGCCTCCAGGCGGAGCCGGCGCAGTGGGAGCAGGCGGACCTTGCCCGGCCGGCATGAATGCAGTCAGGTATCTTATGGAAAACACGTTCTGGACAGCTCTCGCGACCAGCTCACTGGCAGCTTTCGTCACCTCGGTCGGGATATAGACGATACGCAGATTTGCAGGGTGGGGCAACCGGAATACGACCTAAGCCTTCTGACCGGATTTCTTGCCACCGTGGGCATGGTGTGCTGCATGAATTTCCGGAAGGCATCATTACCTACCTGTTATTGCTCAAAAGCGGCCTCAGCGAGCGGAAGGCCATGGTGCTGGCCTTTTTCGCGGCGGCGCTGACAACCCCCCCCTGGGCATGCTGTTTTCCTATCCGTTGAGGCGCAGACCAGCTCACAGCAGCGGGTACTGTTTTTTCATTTCCTTGTACACGAGTGAGGAGACTTTTCTGATCACGTTGCCGCGGGTGAGCATCCATTCGCTGTAATTGTGCGGCCTTGAGCTGCGCTGGATGATGCCGACCAGGGCATAGGGATAGCGGTTTCCCGATTTGTCGCGGGGAACCAGGATCCCCATGTCGCCGCACAGGTAGGCGGTTGAGCCGGTTTTGTTGTAGACCAGGGTGCCTTGCGGGATCGGGGTCCCGTCGTAGAGCCGGTCGCGGCCGGGCAGGGACATCAGGCGGCGGATTTCCCTGCTGTAGGGCAAACGGTCATCCCACAGAGCCTGCAGGAAGCGGATATAGTCGGCCGGCGGAGCGATGTTCTTATACGTTTTTCCCCCGGGCGGAATATATTCGGTTATGAGGGTATTTTTAAAGATATCGCCGTAATGCGTCCGGAGAATCCTGTCGCACGTGGACGGGCCGCCGGTCTGGCGGATTACCCAGTTGGTGGCCTCGTTGTTGCTGCGTTGAATCATCAGCTCCATGTTTCTGCGGCTTTTCGGACCGTACGGCAATTCGCCCTGCTGTACCCGGTGAAAAAAGGCCAGGGCCACAAAGGGTTTGATCATGCTCGCCGCCTGGAACACCATTTCGCCGTTGATGTCCACCAGGCTCTCACCCGTGTTCAGGTCGTACACCATCCAGCCGGTTTTCTCGTTGCTGGAGATCCGGCCTTTCCTGCGCAGATCCTTGATGTACGCCTCTATGGTCTGTTCGAGTTCTTTTTGCGCGGAGCCGGACGACGCCCGTGCGATCGTCGGGGAGGCACTATTCTTCTTGTATTGGGGCGCGGATGGCGGGGACTTTGCCGCGGGCTTTTTTTTCGCCGGCACGTCTATGATGGCCAACGATGGTTCTTTGATCGGCGAAGGTTCTTTGTCCAACGCAGGTTGAGCAACCGACGAAGGTTCCTTGTCCAAAGAAGGTTCTTCCTGCAACGGGGAGGCTTCATCCAGGAGTGAGGACTCGCCGAAAATAACGGGATTGTTTTTCTCGGCAATGATAGCGGTGGATATCCCCTTCCGCTTCAGAAGCCGGGCGTGTTTTCCGGCAACCGCATGGGTGGAGGCCCGGTCGCCGCGGCGCCGGTAGATGAGCGTATAATTGTCGCCGGAAGTCTGCTCGATAAAAAGATTCTTGCCGACCTCGCTGCCCAGTACACGGTACACGGTGTCGTACTGTTTTTTCAGGGCCTCGAGATCCGGACCCAGGCCGTAGCTGACATTGAACAGATTATCATACTCCTTGTTGTCAACGGCAAAACAATCGTTCAGTCCGGCTTCCTTGAGCATCCCGTTGAGCTGTATCATGAGCTGGGCGGAACTCAAAACGGTCCCGTTGTGATCGTAGATAAGCCCGTAATCCCCCTGTTGGCGGGTGACAATATGCAGGTTCCGGGCGATGTCGGGATCCAGCACTTCCTCGAGCTGATTCTGGTACTCAAGAAGAGTGTCCATGCTGTTATCCCAGAGAAAAACAAGGTCGTACCGGGAGGCTTGGGAAAACACCTGGCAGGGAAAGGAGACAAACCACAGTAGAAGGACAATTCTGAAAATCATCGTACTCCATACGATATGTTTATATTCATGTCATGTTTATATTCTGTCATGCGGGCCCACGGCCCTCAACCGATTATACCGCAAGACGGAAGCCATCTCCGCAAAAAAAAGGCGGCGGAACAAATTCACCGGTGCGGGAAAGAGCGGGGCAACTGATAGGGGTTGCCGCTATTCTCAAGTTTTGTTAGGAATAACAGGTAAAAGTGGAGTCGGAACCATGATGTTCAGTCTTTCTCATATCGGCCGGGGGGCAATTTTTTTGCTGATCCTGTTCCTGTCGGGCTGCGCGGCCCAGCCGGAGCCCGATTCCCGTCCGCCCCAATATCCGCCGTCCTCCACGCCCGAAACCATCACGGAAAGTGATGAGCGGGGGGAACCGCCGGCAATCGAACGAAGTACACCGGAACGTGATGGCCGGCGGGAGTCGTCGGTAACCGGCCCTGAGGCTCCGGAACGTGATGAACGGCGGGAACCGTCGGTTGTCGGCCGTGAGGCTCCGCAACGTGATGAACGGCGGGAGAAGGTTGCCATCGGCGGCGAAACGTACAGCGTCCCGCCGCCCTGGCTGGGAAACAGGGTTGTCGCGCCCCGGTTTGGTTCTTCTGATTTTCGCCGGGTTCCCGTTGAATATACCCATAATGAGGGCAAAATCTACGTTCTGGCCCTGGCGCACGGACCCCTGGTTGATCTTCTCCGGGCCGCGGAAGAGGATGGCATACAGCTCGAGGTCGATTCGGGCTATCGGAGCGAGCGCTACCAGAAGCGGATTTTCAGGCGGATGCTCGCCGAGGGCCGGTCCTTCGATGATATCGTCCGGTTCGTGGCCCCGCCCGGCTATTCGCAGCACATGCTCGGCACCGCGGTCGATTTTTTCCCAAGCGACTGGCGTTTTGCCGATACGGCCGCCTACGCCTGGCTCCGGGAAAACGCCCGCCGTTTCGGCTTTGAGGAAACCTATTCACCGGACCGTCCGGCGAAATTTCCCCGGGAGGCCTGGCATTGGAATTTTACCGGGCAGAAGGGGGAAGAGCAGACTTTCTCGGTTCTTTTCCCAACTTCGACAAAGAAGAGGACGGGAGCCGGCCCGCAGGAATAGGATGCTCCATTGAACAACCCGGCAGCGCGCAAAAGTTGGACGAATCGAGCCGCTTCTGGTACAATTCATAAACTTTGGGCAGGACAAAGCCAAAGCCGTTTTTGAGAACCGGAGATCATGCATGGTGGGTGTCACGACGCGCCTGCGACATGAGCCCCGGTTCCGTTTTTCAGGGCATGACATGAAACCGGGAGCCTGATTATGCGGAAAAAAGAAGGATTGGTGCAATCTCTGCCTGGTACGCTTTGTACCAATGGCGAAGCGAGTTATGAGCGAAGCAGCGCAGGTTAGCGTCACGGGCGGCGGCGTGGTTGTCCGGCTGGCTTCGAACACCCTCTCCCTTCCTGTCCTGGAGCTTCCCACCACCCTGGTCTCCTGGCTGCAGGAGGGCAGGCTCGATGTCTACCGGCGGTTGCTCGAAGACCCGGCCGGGGTCGATTTTTTTCAGCAGCATCTGCCGGTGCTGGTGACCCGGTCTTCCGGCTCCTCCTTTCCCTTCAACTGCGGCAACAAGGGGATCGGCTTCCTGCCCGACGAAAAGAATCTGCCCAGGTATATTGACCTGTACCGCCGGACCATCGAGGCAACCAGGGCCATGCCCTGGCGCGAGTCGCTGACGGCCAGAATCGCTGCGGCCAGATCTTTCCACGAGGACAGGGAGGCCATCGACTATCGCTGCCTGACCTCCATAGAAATATTCCGCAAACGGACTTTTCACAATCTGCGGGAATATCCCCTGGCCTCGCTCCTGTTCACCGGGACCTCGCCCCGCTATATGAGTTTTCAGCTCAACTGCGCCGTCGAGATCATCGGCGAGCCGGACCCCCGTTTCACCTTTATCAAGCTTTCCAGGCGCATGTTCGAGTTCGATGCCTTCCATATTGCCCAGCCGGATTTTCACATCGGCTACCTGTTCTGGATTGCCGAGGTGATCGATAAAACGCCCCACCGGGTAGCTTTCCCGGCCTGGGACAGCGGGGCGGCCGGGCCGCATCCGTCCCTGGAGTGGGACGATGAGGCCTTGTCCGTCCTCCGGTCCCTGCCGGCCTGGTCCAGACCCCATGTGAAAAGCGAGATCGAACGGTACGGGGCCGAGCGGGGCTTTTGCAGAATCACCGTCGAAGTCGTCTCCGAGGCGAGGAAAATCCTCCGCCATTAACATGATCCCCCTGCGGAAGCCGCTGTGACTGAAAAGAGACAGGAAAACCCCTATACAAAAATTCTTGTGGCCCTGGACGGGTCGGACGATTCCCTGGCCGGCGGCAGCCTTGCCCTTGCCCTCGCCGCAAGCTGGGGGGCAGAGCTGCGGGCCGCGCATGTCTATGACGCCCGGATCCACAGCACCCGTTTCCGGGAGATGGAGCCGGGCCTGCCGCCCCGGTACCGTGCCGGCGAATCGCTGGGCAGGCTGCGCCGGGAGCATGACTCCCTGATGACCGATGGCTTCCGCGCCCTGTCACTGGGCTACATGGAGGACTTCCTGGCCGAAGCCGCCCGCTGCGGGGTGGCGGTGACCGAGGAGGCGGTGGAAGGCAGGAACTACGTCGGCCTTCTGCAGCTTCTCGGCCGGGAAAGGATCGACCTCGTCGTTCTCGGTGCCGCCGGACTGGGTGCACAGCGGGATGGCATGCTCGGCAGCACTGCTCTCAGGGTGCTGCGCCGCGCTCCCTGCGATGTGCTCATTGCCAGGGCGAAAGCCCCGGGATGCAGCGGCAGGCCGGCCCTCGCCTGCACGGACGGCAGCAGCCAAGCGGGTTCGGCCCTGCGCAAGGCTGCGGCGGTGGCCGCATCCCTTGCCATGGAACTGCGCCTCTTTGCCGCGTATGACGTGGAGTTCCACAAGACCATCTTCAAAACCATGGCCCGCAGCCTTTCCACCGCCCGTCAGCGGGAAATCGGCCTGGACCGGCAGGAGGCGGTGCACGAGGAGCTGATTGACAAGAGTCTGGAGGCGTTGTATTCCACCTTTCTTCAGGACGGCATCCGCGAACTTGCCCTGCCTGAGGGGGAAGTGCGGACCTCCCTGCGGCCGGGCAAGGCATACAGGGCCATTGTCGATTACGCCGGCGAGACGGGGGCGGGCCTGGTGGCCGTCGGCCGCTTCGGGCATAATTTTGAACCGTTTTCGGACATCGGTTCCAACGCCGAGGCGGTGGCCCGCCTGGCGCCCTGCCACGTGCTGGTCTGCAACGGGGGCGCCAATCTGCCCCGAGCCGGGATCGAACGGGAGCCGATGCAATGGGAGGATGAGGCCATGCGGCGGCTGGAGCGGATTCCATCATCCGTTCGCCCCATGGCCAAAAGGGCCATCGAGCAGCAGGCCCGGGCGCAGGGAATGCGGGTGGTTACTCTGCAAATCCTGGAATCGGCGGCAGGCCGGTTCGGCATGGGATAGACGGAGCATGCCGTCCCTGCCTGGAAAACAGTGAAGGAAAACCAGAATCATGGAAACCCATCCCGAAGCGGAAAAAATTGTTCTTGCCAGCCTGAAGCCGAAGGCGCCGCCGTTTCATCAATTCATCGTCAGGAAGAAGCTGCTGGGCGGCTGCTGGCAGGTGGGGGACCAGGCCGTCATCTATGAAATAGTCGCCACGGTCCCGGAGGGCAGGGTCACGGTCACCGACCGCACGGTCATCCAGTTTGCTGAGCCGCAACCCTGAAGTCGCGTCTACCCATGCAGGAGAAGTGATGGATACCTCGGTCTGGCAGTTTCTGCCCATAACGCCGACCACCAAGACCTATCTCGCCTTCGTTCTGGTGGTGCTGGCCCTGTTCGAGTTCCTCACCGCCATGAAACTGTTCGGCAGCAAGGGCCCTCATGCCGGGGCCATGACCATCATGCGGCTGCACCGGGTGATGGGCTATGTCTTTGGTGTCTATTTTGCCTTCATCTCCTGGATCTGTCTTGATCTCATGGCCCGGCTGGCCACGGCCGGCAATTACCAGCTGGATGCCCGGGGTGCCCTCCATGGACTCCTGGCCTTCACCCTGTTCGGCACCCTGCTGCTGAAAATCTCCTTTATCCGCGTCTACCGGAATTATCGCCCCTATGTGCCCCTGCTGGGCATCATCGTCGCGGTCGGCACCGTGGTCCTCTGGTGCTTTGCCGGCTGGATGTTCCTGTTCCTGGTCGGCAAAACGGAGACGGTGGCGCTCCTTCTTTTCCGCTAACGGGGCGATTGTCCCTTTGCGAGCCTTTTTTTCCCCGGTCCACCCGCGAACAGAGTGCCGCGGTAGAGAAAAAAGAAATAGAACAGCACGAACCACAGCAGGACGGAAAACACAATCGCCCCGATCTGCCAGCCGCTGACCTCCGGCACGTCGTCAAGGGCAAGGAAATAGGCATCGGCCGGGATGACGAGGTCGTGTTTGTCGCGGAAGATTTCCTCGATGCGGTAGGAAAAGGGCTGCTCCTTGAACGGCCGCAGCTTGCCGAGAAACCGGTCCAGTTGGGTCCATTCGTCGGTCACCCGGTCATGGGTGCGGGCAACGATGCGCAGCCCGTACGGCCTGATGGTGAAATAGGTAAAGGTGAGGCCGTAGCGCTGGTAGGTGAAGGCGTTGCCGAAATCGGCGCGGCCGTGCACCGCGGCAAAGACCGGGTGGCGGACGGAGAGACCTTCCAGTTCCGCGGTGGAGGTGACCGCCGCCGGCGTCGTGCCGCTCAGGTCGTAGCGCAGCTCGGGGAGCTGCAGCAGAGCCAGCTGGGCGGTGAAATACAGCACCACCACCTTGATCGCCAGCAGAAGGATTCGTTGCACCGTCTTCATCGGCGGCCCGTCCGGCTAGTCATAAAAATAACCGAGCACGAGCAGGGCCACGATAAAGATCCCCAAAGCAATTGCCGTCCACAGCCATATCTTCACGGTCTTGACCGCCCAGCCCGGATCCTCTTCCGGCGGCTGCAGTGGATAGCTGGCCAGTTCCGCCTCCCAGGGATGGGCGGCAACCTTCCTTTCCCCGGCCGTTTTCTTTTCCGCGTCAGCCGCGGCCGTTTCCTGTTTCTGTTCCGATTGTTCAGCGCTCACCGGTCCGATGTCCTCAGTAGGGTTCACCTGATTCGAGGTAGTTGACGATCATGGCTGCCTCGGCGGTCGACAGCCGGAGTCCGTAGGCCTGCATCTGAGCGACGATCAGCTGCCAGTCGGCGGCCCGGTAATTCTTGACCCGTTCCAGGGTGTGGCAGCCGATGCATTTCTGGCGGATCAGCCTGACCGGCTCGGGTGTTTCCGCCGGCGCCGCAGGCGGGGCCGGGATTTCATCCGGCCCGATCGGCAGCATCAGGTAGGGCTGCCGTTCGTGGGGGACATAGATCGAATCGTAATGCGAGATCCGGTCGATGAACCGCGGTCGCGACGCTTCCCGGGCATAGCCTCCCAGGACCACGGTCAGCAGGGAAAAGATGGCGACGGTGGTGAAGAGGGCCCGCGGCGACCCGCCGTGATAGTGCAGCAGATGGCGGGCCAGCAGGGCCCCGCCGACGGCGGTGAAGACCATCCACCAAAAGAAGGCGTAGGTCATGATCATGCCCATGGCCAGGTAGAACATGAGGTAAAACAGGGAGATCGACGCCACCATGACGCCCGGTACCGACAACAGGTCCTGCTGCTCCCTGCGCCGGCGCCAGAAATAGTTCATGGTCATGCCGAAAATGGCCGCGACGGCGAGATGCTTGATCCACCACCAGTCGATGCCGCCGGCGATGATGTCGCCCCTGCCCCACATGAGATTGACAAAGGCCTCGTTGGCCTCGTACTTGAGGACATGGGCATAGAAGTAGCCGATGACCGGCAGGGTCAGAAAGGCCATGAAGCCAAGAGTGAAGGAGAGCCGGCCGGTTTTTTCATAGGCGCCGGCCACGCTTTCCGGGTGCTTTTTGAAGAGTTGCCAGCCGCACAGGCCCGCGACCATGAAGCCGCCGTAGGAAAAATTGACAAAAGCCCGGTGCAGGGTGAGCATCAGGAAGGAAGGGTTGTAAAAGGCCTGCTTGTCCCAGCCGAGTATGCCCTGCGAAAGGCTCGCCTGGCCCTCGGCGAAGCCCGGGGTCAGCATGAAGGAGCCGATGCCGTTGATCAGGTAGAACTGGAGCAGGAAAAAGGGGGTGAGCAGGGCGCCCAGGAAAATATGCATTTTCTTGTGCCCCCACAGCCTGTCCCAGAAAAAATAGTGCAGGCTCAGGGTGGTGGCGAGCATGAAGAAGAGGAGTTCCTCGAGCATCAGGGTCCAGAACTGGTGGACGAAGAGCTGGCTCCAGAATTGCGGAAACAGTCCCGAGAGACCGAAAATAAAGCCGACGGCGACGATGGTCCCGATGTTGTAGACGCAGACATGCAGCAGCTGGACCTGCTTGGCGACCAGATCGTAGGAGCGGTCCCTGGTCAGGTAGCCGACAATCTGGGCGGCGGTGACGATGAAGGCGAAGCCGATGGCCAGCGAGGCCACGACTATGTGCGACAGGGCGGTCAGGCCGATGAACCATTTGGCGCCGATGACCGGAAATTCGATATGGCCGGGGGTCATCGGGAGTCATCCTCCAGGTAGCGGACGATACGTGCTGCCTGTTCGTCGGTGAGGTCCAGTTCCGGCCGTCTGCGCTCGATGGCGATCCGTTCGCGCCAGTCCGCTGCCTGGGGCTTTTTCAATTTGCCCGGGGCGTGGCAGCCCAGGCACTTGTCATAGAAGAGGAAGCGGTCCGCCTCCCGCTCCACCACTTCCGGTTTGACGATTTCGCCGTAGACCGTGTAGGGACTGCGGCTCCGCTCCCGGACGAAACCGCCGATCAGAAAGGCGCTGAAGGCAAGCAGGCCGATGGCCAGCTTGGTCCACTGCCAGAACTCGTGCCGATCTTTGAGCCTGGGGGCAGCCAGCCACAAAAAGAGGAGGAGGGCGGTGAAGATTGCCGCGAGCCCCGCGGTCCACACGGTCCGGCTTTCAGTCAGAACCCGCAGGGGCGGGTGGGCCAGAAACACCAGCAGGGTCAGGAGCAGGCCCGCGGTGACCATGAGCCGCAGCAAGAGGTGTTTTTTTCCGGCAAAGAGCCAGACGGTCCCCAGGAGCACCATGGTCCCGGCCAGGACCATTTTGACCGTGAAGTGCGGGGAAACATGCCCGCCCATGATGGCATGAAAAGCGACCGGGGCATGCTGCTGAATAACCGAGGCATAGCCCCAGCCGATCAGGGGCATGGCGAAAAAGGCCAGGAAGCCGACGGGAAAGGTGACCCGCGCGGCAAAGGCCCAGTACTCCCTCTGCTCCGCCTCCTTTGTCCTAAGGGCCCCGACCGCGAAAATCCCGCCGGCAAGCAGCATGACATAGCTCAGGTTGCCGAAGAAGCGGTGCAGGAAGAGGAAGGGAAAGCCGGGATTGAAAAAGGCGGCGGCCGCCCACGCTACCGGTTGGTTGATCATCGGCAGGGCGGCGGAAGGGGTCAGCATGTAGGAGCCGAGAGCGTCCCAGACGAACTGGACCGAAAGGGTGAAGGTCGCGGCCACACAGCCGAGAAAGATATGAAGCGGCTTGCGTTCCCTGAGTTTGTCCCAGGTGAGGTAATAGAAGAAAAAGAGGAAGATCACCTCGCCGAGGAAAAAGCCGAACTGGGCCACCAGGGGCCAGAAGAAAAGATTGGCCCAGCGGGACCAGAATTCCGGATAGGTGCCCATGATCCACATCGGGATGCCGGTGCCCAGCGCCGCCCCGGGGGAAAACAGGATCAGCGAAAAGGTGACGAACCCCCTGGCCAGCCGGTCATAGCGGGGGTCCTGCCGCCGCAGGCCGATATACTCGTAGATCGGGGCCAGCAGGACGAGGGTGTTGATCACCGTGGCGATGATGATATGGGAGTAGGTGATTTCCTCGATCCAGACCCAGCGGGGGAAGATCGGCGGATCAATGACCGGAAGATCCATATCAGCCCATTTGTCTCGTTTTGGGGACGGCGTCCCCTTCGTATCCGGCCCCGATGCCAGCGGATGCCACCCAGTGGGAGGCCGGCCAAAGTCTCCGTATTTTTAGCAGGAGAACAACATATTTGCCAGTTGTTTTACGCTATTCCGCCTCTTCCTGCCGGCTCATCACTCCTCCAGGTGAAAGAATTTGAGAAGATCGACGGCGGTGATATCGGCGACAATGCGTCCGTCGTTGTCGACGACAGCCATTTCCTTGACTCCGCTGCCGGCCATCCGCTTCAGCACCGCGTCGACTTCTTCATCGGGCCGGGCCAGGATATTTTTTGTGTCCATGAGGTCGGAGGCCTTGCGGGCCGTGATCCGCCGCAGGATGCCCCTGCCGTGGACCTTTCCTTCATAGTGATAGGGGAAGAGATGCCGGAGCAGGGACCCGACGGTAATCGTGCCCCGCAACCGCTGTTGAGTGTCCGTGACATAGATCAGGCGGGTGTGGGGGAAGCGGACCATCATTTCAATCACCTCACGGATGGTGCAGTCTTCAAAAATCGCCGGGACCTCACGATTTTCGATGCGCTGGATGAGATCGCTTATCTTCATCGCTTCATTCCTCCGGATGCACTTCCCCCGCACGGAGCAGGGCCCATTTGACCAGGGGCGGCGAGATGATTTCGTTAAGAATGATGGACGCGAGCATGGCGCTGAGCATCGCATCAAAAACCGGGGACGGAACTATGGGCCGGGCAAGGAATATAAGGCCCAGGGAGAGGCCGGCCTGGGGCAGCAGGGTGATTCCAAGGAATCTGGTTACCGGGACCGGCGCCCCGGCAAGAACGCCGCCGAGGTAGGTGCCGGCCACCTTGCCGAGGAACCGGCTCAGCAGCAGGATGGCGCCGAGCAGGGCCGACGACCGCAGGACGGCGAGATTGAAATGGGCCGCCGCCAGTGTAAAGAACAGGCAAAAGATCAATTCCTCGATGAGGTCGAGCTGATGAAACAGTTCATCGGCATGGGCAATTGTGTTGATGATGAAAAAACCCATCATCATGTTGGCCAGGAGGGGGGACAGTCCCAGATGCTCCGACAGGCCGCTCAACAGAAAGACGGCGCCGACGAGAAAAAGCATGTTGGTTTCGGCCCGTTTGCCGGGGGAAAGAATGAAACGCAGCAGAAAGCCGCCCAATATGCCCAGGGCCAGCGAACCGAAGATTTCGATGGCGCCCTGCAGCACAACGATGCCGGGGGCTCCGGCGGTGCCGCTGAGATGACCGGCGATGGCCAGCACCACCGAAAAGATAATGATGCACAGGAAGTCGTCCAGGGCGACGACACCGAGCAGGGTTGTGGTCAGCGGGCCTCGAGCCCGCAGTTCGTGCACCATGGCCAGGGTCGCCGCCGGGGCTGTGGCCACTGCTATCCCTCCCAGGATAAGCGTTATGGAAGTCCGGGTGACGGCGTTGTCATGACCGGCAAACGAGAGAAAGAGACTGGCGGCAAGGACCGCCAGCGAGGTAAAGACAAGGGCCCCAAGCCCCTGCGCCAAGGTGATCCACAAGATAGGCCGCCCCAGGTCATGGAGGTTGCTCATCTTGATCGAGCCGCCGATGGAATAGGCGATCAGAGCCAGCGCTGTCGGGGAGATGAAATCAAAAAGGGAGTCAACCTGGGCGGGTTGGAGGATGGAACTGACGGACGGGGACAGGAGCAGCCCCGCCAGGATATACCCGCTGATTCTCGGCATGCCGAGAGCATGCGCTGACATGCCGGCCAGTGAGCCGCCTGTGATTATCAGGCCCAGGGTGAAAATCGGGTTCAGCGGCAAGGCGTCCATGGGAAGAATGCAGGTTCCTGACGATTATCTGAGATCATGTATCACGCGTTCCCGTTATCCGTTGAGTGCAGCGGGAGATCCTTTTTGAGGTGTACTCAATGGACAAGCTGCCCGTCAAGGCGGAGAAAACAAAAAGGGAATTTTTCCGGCAACCGTCTGCCGGTGACCTTCACCCGGTGCAAGGCTGTCCGTTCTGCAAAGGATTTGAACCTCTCCGATAAGCTTTGCCAACGGAAAAAAAACTTGGGGATCAGAGAGAGAATTGTATCTTTCTGCACTGAACGACTGCGCCTTCAGTCCTGTCCGGCCGGATTCCAGGCAATAATTTTTCTTCCCGGTAAAAAATCCTCAGAGGCATATTTTCCTTTCTTCCCCTCCCAGCAGCTTGATCAACGGCGATTTCAGCAGCCATCCGTCATCTGGCATGCAATTTGAAAAAAGATTTTTCGCAGCGGTTTCTCCGCAGGCCTTTTTTTGTCCCTCCCCGGAGAGCTCCTGCTGATAACGGGCAGTCAGGGGCGCTTAAGGGCGGACCCGGAGGCAACCGGGCAGCGATCATCAATGTACGGTGCAATCGGACAAGGCACCGTTGCATGGAGGAAAGTCGATGGCAAACAGCTATGATCCGAGGACCTCTACCGGAATTCCCACCGAGCAGGTCGGCTCCCTCCCCAGGCCGATGAAGCTGCAGGAGGCCTATGCCGCCTATGATGCCGGAAAGATAAGCTTTGCCCAACTGGAGGCGGAGCAGGAGGCCGCGGTCCGCGATTCAATCAGCCGCCTGGAAGCCACGGGTTCGCCCGTCATCTCCGACGGCGAGCAGCGCATTTCCAGCTTTGCCACCTATCCCCTGGTGGATACGCTGGGCGGCTCGGGGCTTGGCGGCAATCTCGCGCCGGACGGTCAATATTTCGCCATTTTTGCCGACGGCCATCACCGGCAACTGCCGCGGCTGACGGGAGGTCCCTTCCGCTACCGCACCTATGCGGGCGACATGCTGAAAAAATCCATCAAAATGACCATCCGGCCCATGAAACAGGCGGTCATCGCGCCTTCCATGATCAGCCTCATCTATCCGCTGGATGAAGAGGTGCCCGGTTATCCACGCCGCCGATTCGAGGAAGACCTGTGCAACGAATGCGAGAAGGATATTCGCCTGGCCTTCGCGGCTGGAGCGGTAAGGGTCTCGATCGATTTCACGGAGGGACGACTCGCCCTCAGGGAGGATCCCCGCAATCCCTGGACCGGCCGCAATATGCTCCCCTATTTCGTCGAGCTCGTCAACCGGGTGGTTGACCGTTTCACGCCCGGGGAAAGAAGGAATATCGGGGTGCACACCTGTCCGGGCGGCGACCGCGATTCGGTCCACAGTGCCGATGTTCCCTACCATAGTCTCCTGCCGAGCCTGTTCAGGATCAATGCCGGCTATTTCCTCATTCAGTTGGCCAGCGAGCGGGACAAAGAGAGTGTGTACCGGGAAATCGGCAACAATCTGCGGGAGGATGCCAACGGCATCCCGCAGATGGCCTACATCGGGGTGATCAATCCGCTCAACCCGCGGGTTGAATCGGCGGGGGAGGTAAGGGATGCGCTGATCAAGGCCGCCAGGTATATTGCGAAAGAACAACTCGGTTCCACGGATGATTGCGGTTTCTCGCCCTTCAGCATCGATGAGAAGCCGAACTACGGGTCTCCGGATTTTGCCCGGGAGATTGCCTTTCAGAAGATCAGCAACCGGGTGAAGGGAACCAGGTTGGCCGCCGAGCAGCTCGGCCTTGTTTGAGCGGTCCGTTACCGTTTTCCCGGATTGTACCGGATGCATTTGTCTGTGTGGCGGCGGCCGTCAGGGAGCATGTGATCCCGGGGACGGCCGAAGCTGAAGTTCACTGTTAACGGAAAGGAGGAGTCTCATGAAAAACGTCTGCCTGCTGTTGGGAACGATTACCCTTTGCTTCATCCATGGCTGGGCACCGGCCTGGGCGGATTCGTCGGAGCCGCAGCTCCCGAAGGATCTGACAGGCTACCGGCATATTCATTCCCTGGTAATCAATGACAAGGAAAGTCCCCTGTTCGGATTTCATCATTTCTATATCAATGAAACCGGCTGGGAAACCTTCAAAAATCAAGGTCCCTTTCCCTATCCCGAGGGGACGATTTTTTTAGGCGCCGTGTACAAGGTGGAGCAGGACGGCGAGCTGTATAACGAAGGGAGCGGCGCCGTCTACACCATGATGAAAAAAGATCCGGCCGCGGCGGAGACCGGCGGCTGGCTGTTCGCCTCCTTCACCCCGGACGGCAAGCCGGTGGAGCAGGACGTGAAAACCGGGTGTTTTTCCTGCCACCAGCCCTTGAAGGATCGGGACCATGTGTTTTCCAGTCCGTTGAACCTTTCATTGCCCCTGCCGTAGACCTGCCCGGCAAAGCGGGCCGTTCCCGGTTGCCCAGGGAAAATCCGGCCGCCGGTTGAGACCTTTTTCTTCAGGAGAACCGTCATGCGCAGGGTGATTGTCTCGAATTTCATGTCCCTGGACGGCTTTTTTGCCGGACCCGGCGGGGAGCTGAACTGGTTTGTCTGGGATGATGAAATGGCCGAGTATGTGAAGGCCCAGTTTACCGAAATTGACACCCTGCTCTTCGGCAGGAAGACCTATCAATTGATGGCAGACTACTGGCCGGCCGCGAAACCTCCGGAGGAAGACCCGGTCATCATCGAGGCGATGAACAGCCTGCCTAAAATTGTGTTTTCCTCAACCCTGAATCGGGCCGAGTGGCGCAATTCCCGCGTGGTCGGCGGCCATATCGACGAAGAGGTCGCCGGTCTCAAGAAACAGGCCGGCCGGGATATGGTGATTTTCGGCAGCGGCACCATTGTTTCCGCGTTCACGCGCTCAGGGCTGATTGACGAATACCGGATTTTTGTCAATCCGGTCGTGCTGGGACGGGGCCGGCCGATGTTTACCGGCCTGGAACGGGCGCACAAGTTGAAACTGCTGGGCACCAGGACGTTCCAATGCGGCAATGTCCTGCTGCGCTACAGGCCCGATAACGGATAATGAACACAAGGAGAAACGGATATGGCGGCTTTGACAGGGGAGCAGTTGGCCCAAAACATCAGACAGGGAATCAACGCCCTGAAAGAAGCCTGCGCCGGGGTTGACGAGGAGACCGCCTCCCGGGCCCCGGAAGGACGCTGGTCGCCCAAGGAGATTCTTTCCCACCTGCTGGGCCCGGAGGGTGAGGGGCATCTCGGCGTATTGCAGGCCTTCCTTGATCACGAGACGCCCAGGCTCGACATGGAAGCGGAAAACCCCTTTTTTAGCGGGCGCCGCGCCTCCATGACCTTTGCCCAGCTCCTTGACCGGGTCGAAAATGAATACGACCGGATCGCCGGGTTCGCGGCGGGCCTGTCGGCGGCGCAGCTTGATCGGCGGGCCCATGTTCCCATGCTCAAGGGCTCCGGGTTCGGAGAATATCCTACCCTGGAAGCCTTTATCGGCCTGCTGGGAGGAGCGGAAGGGTCCCATCTGCAGTTCCACACCGGCCACCTGCTGGAGGTCCTGCGGGAGCTGGGTGGGGTAAAAAAATAAAAGGAAGACCGACAAATGCAGAAAATTGAGAACCCGGCTGCGCCGGTCTTCAGAATCCAGAAGTCAGAAGACTGAGGACAGAAGAAGTTTTGCAGCTTCGCTGGAGATGTGGACAGCCCCTCACCCGGCCGGGGGCTACCTTCCCGGAAACACCCTTCTCCCGGGGGAGAAGGTGCCCCGGAGGGGCGGATGAGGGGAGGATGCGCCGGGAGGCATTGTGAAGAAAACTGGAGGATATCATTATGCTGGTGGAACCCTATCTGTTTTTCGAAGGCCGCTGTGAGGAGGCGCTGGAATTCTACCGCCGGGCGCTTGGGGCAGAGGTGACATTTCTGATGCGCTACAGGGAGAGCCCGGACCCGGCTTCCATCAGGCCGGGCATGGAGGAAAAGGTCATGCATGCCAATGTCCGCATCGGTAATTCAACCCTCATGGTTTCTGATGGCCTCTGTTCCGGCCGGGCATCCTTCAGCGGCTTCTCCCTGACCATTGCCCTGGCCGAGGAAGCGGAAACCCGGCGCCTTTTTGGGGCTCTGTCCGAAGGCGGCAAGGTGGAGATGCCCCTGGCCGAAACCTTCTGGTCGCCGTGTTTCGGCATGGTCACGGATCGTTTCGGGGTATCGTGGATGGTCATGACGGAGGCGCCAGAGTGAAGCTTCATGTCGGCACCAGCGGTTACGGGTACAAGGAATGGAAAGGGGTGTTCTATCCCGACCGGATCCCGGACCGGGACATGCTGCGCTTCTACGCCGGGCGGCTCAACGCGGTGGAGATCAATTACACCTTCTATCACATGCCCACCGAAAAAGTCCTTTTGTCCTGGGCGGAACAGGTGCCTGACAATTTCGTCTTTGCCCTCAAGGCGCCGCAGGTCATAACCCATCGCAAACGGCTGCGCGGCGTCGACGGGGAAAGCGACTATTTTTTCCGCACCATTGCCGTCCTGGGGCGGAAAACGGGGCCGGTCCTTTTTCAGTTTCCCCGGAGTTTCCGCGCCGATCGCCCGGCGCTGGAAGATTTTCTTGCCCTCCTTCCCGCAGACATTCTGTGCGCATTCGAGTTCCGCAACCGATCCTGGCTCGAGCCCGATGTACTCGGGCTGCTGCGGGACAGGAACCACAGCCTGTGCGTCGCTGATTCCGACGAGCAGCCGGCCGGGGAGATTGCCAGCACGGCGTCGTGGGGGTATCTGCGCCTTCGCCGCTCCGATTATTCGGAGGCGGACCTGGAGCGATGGAAGAAGCTGATCCTGGCTCGGAAATGGCGGCAGGCATTTGTTTTTTTCAAGCATGAGGAACAGGGCCGGGGACCGGCGTTGGCCATGCGCTTTCACGAGCTTGCCGGTTCCGGACGGAGGATCGTCGGAGGTCCGGACGCGCACGATCCGGCAGGGCGAAGGGTTCCGGAGTCTGCCGAGGGCCCTGCCGGGGACAGATGAGCTTAAAGGAATATCGGCGGAAACGCGATTTTTCCAAAACGGCCGAGCCGCGGGGACAACGGAAGGCCGCCGTATCCGGCAATCTATATATCGTTCACAAGCACGCTGCCACCAGGCTGCATTATGACCTGCGCCTGGAACTGGACGGCGTGCTGAAAAGTTGGGCTGTGCCCAGGGGACCGAGTCTTGACCCGGCGGAAAAGCGGCTGGCGGTTCAGGTGGAGGATCACCCCCTGGAATACGGCTCCTTTGAGGGTACTATCCCGAAACACGAATACGGCGGCGGGGCGGTGATGCTCTGGGACAGGGGAACCTGGGAGCCGGAGGGTGATCCGGCGGAGGGACTTGCAGCGGGCAAGCTTTCCTTCCGGCTGCACGGGGAAAAATTGCACGGCTCCTGGGCCCTGGTGCGGATGAAGGGCAGGGAGAGCGAGCCCTCGAAAAACTGGCTGCTGATCAAACACCAGGACGAGGAGGCGGCTGCGGAAAACAGGTACGCCATCGTCGAGGAACTCCCCCTCAGCGTGCTGACCCACCGGACCCTGGAGGAAATCGCCGCCGGCAAGGCCGAGGCCGATTTGCAGCCTCCTCCGGGACCGGAACCCGACCCCGGCAGATTGCCCGGGGCCCGGAAAGGGCCGCTGCCCGGATCCGTCAAACCCCAGCTTGCCACCCTGGTCGACGAACCGCCTGCCGGTGACGGCTGGCTCCACGAAATCAAGCTCGACGGCTACCGGATCATCGCCACCATCCATGACGGCGGGGTTGCCTTGCTGTCCCGCCGGGGCAGGGACTGGACAGGGAAATTTTCCGAGGTCGCCGAAGCGCTGCTGAACCTGCCGGTGCGCCAGGCCGTACTGGACGGGGAAATCGTTGCCCTGCGGCCGGACGGGACCACCGATTTCCAGGCCCTGCAGGAGATCATACGGAGCGGACGGGGAAAAGCGGCGGTGTATTACCTGTTCGACCTCCTGTACTGCAACGGCTACGATCTCGGAGGAACGCCGCTTACGGAGCGGAAAAACCTGCTGCGCGCCCTGTTGACCCGGATGAGGCCGGTGCGGGAGAATATCCGCTTCAGCGATCATCTCGAAAGCGGCGGCCGGGAGGTCTACCGGCACGCCTGCCTCCTGGCCGCGGAGGGAATCGTCTCCAAACTGGCCGTAGCTCCCTATGAACAGAAACGGTCAAGGAACTGGCTGAAGACCAAGTGCCTGCACCGGCAGGAAATGGTTGTCGGGGGATGGACCGAGCCAGGCGGATCGCGCCCCGGTTTCGGGGCTCTGCTGCTGGGGTATTATGAGGGCGACGACCTGGTCTATGCCGGCCGGGTGGGGACCGGGTTCGACCGGGCTGATCTCCGGCGGCTGAACGGCAGGCTTCTGCAGCTCGGGCAGGACGAGCCCCCTTTCCGCAATCCGCCTTCGGGGACTGAGGCCCGCGAGGTGCGCTGGGTCAGGCCTGAACTGGTCGTGGAAGTAGCATTCCGGGAATGGACCAGGGAAAATATTCTCCGTCAGGCTGCTTTCAAGGGAGTGCGGGAGGACAAAGCGGCCGGCGAAGTCGTTAAAGAAGTGGTCTGGGGAGGAGGCGGGGTGAAAGAGGAAACGGAGGCCTTTGTCCGGGCGCGAAGACAACCCGGCAGGGCTTTCGTTGCGGGGGTGCAACTGTCGAATCCGGACAAGATCCTCTATCCCGAGCAGAACATAAGCAAACTGGCCCTGGCGGAATTCTACGCAGCCATTGCCGACTTCATCCTGCCCCACGTCATCCACCGGCCCCTGACCCTGCTGCGCTGCCCGGACGGCAGACAGGAGGGCTGTTTTTACCAGAAGCACCTGGGGGAGTCCCTGCCGGCCGCCCTGCGTACCATTCCCATCGTTGAAAAGGAGGGGACAAGGGACTACGTGGTCATCGATGATGTCCGGGGACTTGTGTCGCTGGTGCAGATGGGGGTCCTGGAGATCCACCCGTGGGGGAGCAGGGAGAACGATCTGGAAAAGTCGGATCTGCTCACCTTCGATCTGGACCCCGGCCTGGAGATCGGCTGGCCGGAGGTGATTGCCGGGGCGAGGATTCTGCGCGACCGGTTGGAGGAGCTCGGCCTGAAGTCCTTTGTCAAGACTTCGGGGGGCAAAGGGCTGCACCTGGCGGTGCCGATCCGGCCCCGGACCGCCTGGCAGGAGGCCAAGGACTTTGCCCGGGCCGTGGCCGGAGACCTGGTTCGCCGCCGGCCCGACCTGTTCACCGCCGAGATGAAGAAGGCGAAGAGGCAGGAAAGGATATTCATCGACTATCTGCGCAACGACCGGGGCGCAACCACGGTCGCGGCCTATTCCACCAGGGCCCGGGCCGGAGCCCCGGTCTCAACGCCGATCCGATGGGACGAGCTGAACCGGACCATGACGCCGGACAGGTACCGGGTCGACAATCTTCCCCGCCGTCTGGCCGCGCTGAAAAACGACCCCTGGCCTGATTTCTTCACCATCCGCCAGGGAGTCACCCGGACCATGCGCAGGGCGCTGGGATGAGGATTGATGCGGGAAGCGGGAAACGGGGAGCAGGGAGCGGGGAGCGGGGAGCTGCTTCAGTATCCCGGACAGCGGGGCTGTCAATTGTTCGCGCTTGCCAAAGCCGTCCCTACCACCCTGAAAGGACTGTGATCGCGTTGCGGACAATCCGGTTCTCATTTTATCCATCGGCATTTTGATTCCACAACTCATCGATTGGGAAAATCCCCAGCCGTCATCTGACCAAATCCACGAACTTTCACGGTTAAACAACCGGGCAGCATGGCATCAGGCGGCACAACGAACCGGAATAATTATTGATCGCTTTTTGGACCAACAGCGGCGTGAATATTGCTTGAATCAGGGGGAAGAATTCCGACAATTCGCAAAGTATTCCTGACCATAGGGGGCAAGGGATGAATATGTTGCATTTTTTCAGGAAGAAAAAATGCGCCGATGCAAAGAAAAAGCTCATCGCCGCGGCGTACGGCGATTCCCCGCCGCTGAGGAGGGTGGACCGTGAGGAGGCGATCACCATTGCCGCCGATGAAATACTCTTGGGTATGGTGGACAGACAGGAGGTGCAAAGACAGGCGAAGATCCTGTTCCCTGGTCCGGTTCCCTGTTCAACCCATGACCTGGCCTTGTCTGTGGCGGCCTCGTTTTTCCATCATCCTGACTATGCAACGCTTCTTAAAGATTTCCATCTGCTGGCCCTGGTCCAGGCTATTCAGTGGTTCCGGCACGGACTGGTCGCCGCTGCCCAGGTGGAAAATTTTGCCAGGGTGCTCAGGCAATTGAACAACCTTGACCCGTGATGGAACACGACCCGGTTGGTGCGGGAATTTTGCGGTGGCGGCGTCAGGCATGCCATTTCGGCAAATGCAGAGGGGTGCGGTTTGTCCTGTCCCAACCGGCGCCCCTCAGGATGATCATCGATATGCTGTACAAAAAAGCCGGGAAGGCCCCGGGCAGGCGGAGTCATAACCACCTGCCATGGTCTTTTTTTTGGCGGAACTTTTTGTTCACTCCCGTCAGGCTTCCTCCGGTCCGGCTCCCTCCCGAAGGGGGGATTGCCTGTTTACACCCGAATTTTGATGGTTCTGATCCGGAGCATACGTAAAGGTCATCAGATCCGGCTGATCTCCCGGGGTCACGAGAAAGGGGCCCAGCCTGGTGGATTGATCTGTCTCTTCTTCCGTGATCAGGGATCCGATCGACCTCTTGCCCTGATTGTTCACAGGTTCAGGCATGCCGAAAAAAAGATGGACTTGCGCCACGGTGCTGTCTGCGGGGAAGTCAAGCTTCAGACCTGGTGATAATTTTTGAGAAGCCGGACACGGATCGAAAAGGCAGGTGATCAGAGGTTTGAGCTTGGACCGCATGGCTATGAAGACATGATCACGGGGCAAAATGGGGGTCCCGCCCCTGGGCATGACAACTTCTCCTTCACGGACTATGAGGGTTAATACCACGTCATACGGCAGAGCCAGGTCTTTCAGTGTGTACCCTGCTACTCTTGATGATGGGGTTACAATGTATTCCACTATCTCCCCGTCAACGTGGCGCAGAGCGTTGATCTCAACAGTAAGCGGCGTCGCGGGATCGATGGTTCGTCCCAGTTTCAGCCATTTGGCCACCAGGGGCAGCGACCACCCCTGTGTCACGGCTGAAACGAGAACGACGAAAAAGACGACGTCAAAAAGCAGACCGCTGCCCTCCACGCCTGCCAGAAGCGGAAAGGTCGCCAGGGTGATGGGCACCGCGCCCTTCAAGCCGACCCAGGAAAGAAAGATCATCTCCCGCAGGCTGAAACCGAACGGAAACGCTGAAATCATCACGGCAAGCGGCCGGGCGGCAAGGGTCAGCACCAGTGCGATCAGCAGACCTTCGGGGGCGACGGCGATTAAGCGGCTGGGAAAGCTCAGCATGCCCAGCATGACAAAGAGGACTATCTGTCCCAGCCATGCGGCGGCGTCGTGAAAAAGGAAAATTCCGTTGCGGAAGACAATGGACCTGTTGCCGAGAACTATACCGGTGAGATAGACGGCGAGAAACCCGCTCCCGCCAAGCACCGCGGCCAAACCGAAAGAGAGCAGCCCGAGAGCCAGGGCGAGAATCGGGTACAGGCCCGGATAGTCAAGGTTAATCCGGTTGATCAACCATGAGGCCGCGCGGCCGATGCCGATCCCGGCCAGTGCGCCGACGCCGAACTGGAGGACGAAAAGCATGGCGATTTCCGCCGCGGAGCCTGCGGTGCCCATGATCAGGCCAATAAGGCCGACAGTAAGAAAAATGGCCATGGGATCGTTTGATCCGCTTTCCACTTCGAGGGTGGCGGTCAGCCGGGAGGGCAGCCTCAAGCCGCTTGTTCGGAGAATCGAAAAAACCGCCGCCGCATCCGTGGAGCCGACGATGCCGCCAAGGAGCATCCCGTGAAGCAAGGGGACGTCCAGCACCCATGCCGCCGCACATCCGGTCAGCACCGATGTCAATAATACTCCCACTGTGGAGAGAGAAAGAGCAGGGCGCCATGCCTGGCGCACAGATTCGAGGGATGTACGCAGGCCGCCGTCAAAAAGAATCAGCGCCAGGGCGACACTGCCGATGCTGTTGGCGAAACTGTAGTCCTCGAATACAATGCCGCCGAGCCCTTCCGATCCTGCCAGCATGCCGACGGCAAGGAAAAGTACGAGCACCGGCATCCCGATACGCGCCGAAAACTTACTTGAAGCGATACCGAACAGGAGCAGAATGCCGGTCAGGAAAACAATTGCGCTGATGGAAAACATATTTTTCTCCTAACCGCCTCCTCGACGAACAGGATTGTACTTTCCTGCATGAAAATGTGATTTATTCCGGCCGCCTGAAATGCATGGGGATTCAAGGCATGGTTCAATTCGTTGAACACAGGGCTGCCTCAACCCGGACTGTCGCCGCCGGCGACTCTGACCGGGGTGACAAAGCCGGATGGCTTTACGGCCAGTATGGAACACTTCAACTGTTCAAGAATGTCTTCCGCGGTATTTCCGATCAGCAACCCGCTGATGCCCGATCGTGCGATCGTCCCCATAACCACCAGGTCGGCATGCAGCTGTTTCGCGATTTTCGGTATCATCCTGGACGCTGCCCCCCGCCGCAGATGCAAGTGGGGTGCAAGGTGATCATAGACCTCCGGCCCCAGTTGATCAATCAACGACTGCCGCAACCGCTTCAGGCCGCGTTGGTGGCGTAAATGCTCCCCTTTAACGTAACGCGCGGCTGCCTCATCCGGGTTATCGCTCCAGACCCGCACAGTCATCTCGCCGGGGGCATCCCATGTATGAACCAGATGCAGCGTAGCTGAGTCGGACAAGGCGATTGTACTGGACAGTTCAATAATCTGCCGGTTGATGTCCAGCTCTGCACTGTCGGTTCCCTCCGGGTCGAAATCGACCGCGGCCATAACGCACCTGTAAACAGGTTTTTCCTTTGGTTGCGTTAACCAAACCGGGCATGGACATTTGCGCAGCAGATGTTTGTCGTTGCTGCCAAACAATCGTTTGACAAATTTCGGATTTTCGGCGGGCTTGATCAGCAGATCATGACCATCGAGCAATACGGTGCGGATGATCTCAAGAAAAGGGCTGCCCATCAACACCTTGTGCAGGATGGGAAGACGCTGCTGAAAAGGCCTGGTCATTGCCTGCAGGTCCTGCAGCCGTTCTTCTTGAATCTTAGTCTGCAAATCAGTGGGAAGTGTTGCATCGATGGAGATGCTGACCCCCTTGGGAGGGCGCGGCAGCACATCGGCAACCGTGAGTTGAGCCCGGTTTTTCTCTGCCAGCGATATCGCCCGCTCCAGGGTGATCCTGCTCGATTCATCTGTCGAAACTGCGCAAAGAATGTTCTTGAACTGCTTCATTATTTGTCTCCGTAACAAGAGTGCCGCCACCATGGACGGTTACTGTTTTCAGGCTGTCTTTGATTTATTGTCCTCTTCTTCGCCGAGTACGGGCTTGTAGCCCCAATCCCTAACGTCCTGGACTACCAGCTCGATATCCTCATCCGGAACACTGAGGATCTTCAGGGCGCTCTCCCCGAGACGCAGGCTTGCTTCAATGGCCTCCGGATAGGCGTGGGTTGCGCCGGCGTCAAGAAATCGGGAACTCATGTCGAGATCCCTTGCCCGGGCGATAATCGGTACCTGCGGACATGTTCTGCGCAGAATTGAGATTGTCCTTAAGGCGGTAGAGGATTTATCAACGGTAATTATCACCAGGGAGGCCCGTTCCACATGGATGGCAGCGAGCAGCTCCGGGTCGGAAATGTCGCCATACGATACCGGGTACCCGTCAGCCCGGGCCTGCGCCACCCGCTTCGGATCATTGTCGTAGGCGTTGAACGGGATACCGCATAATCGCAACAGCACGGCTATGGTATGGCCTACGCGTCCGTATCCGCCGATCATTACCTGCTTTTCCTGAAAGTCCGATAATTCCTGGATGGTGACGGCTTCACCTTGCGGGGACAAGACCAGCCGTGTTGCAATGGCTCCGTTGAATCTGATCAGCAGGGCACCGGCAATCATGGAAAGAAGAACGGATGTCATCGCTATCTGCCCCAGTTGCATGTCGACCACGTTGGCATCAAGGGCTATGACAAGAAGGGCAAACCCGAATTCTCCCCCCACCCCCAACAGGAGACCTGTACGCCAGGCTGTAAGGGAGTCGATGCCGATTCGGCGAACCAGGCCGGCGACTATCAATGTCTTGCTCACCAGGATGAGCAATGATCCGAGTATGGCCCAGTGCCATATCGGGGGGATGGCGGCCGGATCGAACCGCATGCCGATACCGATAAAAAAGAGACCGAGAAGGACATCGCGGAAGGGGCGTATGCTCGATTCAACCTGATGGCGGAACTCTGTTTCTCCAAGCATCATCCCTGCAAGGAACCCGCCGAAAGCCAGGGACAGTCCGAAGTTGTTCGTCGTCCATGCGGCCAGCAGAGCGACCAGCAGGACAGCCAGCGTAAACACCTCGGCGGATCGGCGTTCGGCGACGAGGTGAAACAACGGCCGGAGCAGCCAGCGGCTGGCAATAAATACAAGTGCGAACGCAAAAACCGCTTTGGCGATCGCCAGTCCCAAGTCTCCCGCGAACATATCGGCACCGCCGGACGTGGCCAGCACAGGAATGACAACCAGGAAAGGAACGGCGGTAACATCCTGAAAAACGGACATGGCAAGTCCGATGCGGCCGTGGTGGCTGTTGTCCTCGCCCTGCTCAATCAATTGTCTGCCGATGATGGTTGTCGAAGATTGAGCAAAGACGGCTCCGATCACGAACGCCGCAGCGGCAGGCAGTCCCGACAGCCACAGAGCGAAGGCAACAACGGCTGTGGTGAAGACAACCTGACCGGTGCCAAGCCCAAGAACCTGGTGCCGCATCGCATGCAATTGAGGCAGGGAGAAATTGAGACCGATGGTAAACAACAGGAAGACCACGCCAAACTCGGCGAGTGTTTGAAACTCCGGGACATAGACCGCCGGTCCTATCGTGTGCGGGCCGAGAATCACCCCGACCAGTAAATACCCCAGGCTGGTCGGTACATGCAGGCGCTGAAACGTAACCACCACTGCTACCGAAGCGCCCAGCAGAAGGAGTATCTGTCCAAGATGCTCCATCATGCCGCATGCCCTTGCAATGGAGACAACCCCCCTGTGAGGGGGTAGAGATAAACTGGCATTTTCGAACCTTGTTACGGGGTATGAAAGGATTCCTTACTCAAGCCTGACAAGCCCGGTGAATCACATATCCGGACCGGTACCAGGCGGAACATAATTGTAAAAGTATATTCTGTTTCGTCCCTTTGGGCAAACCCGGGATTGAATTCCGCTCTTTGTTCAGGTCCGGGATGAAACACACAGGTGCCTCCCGTTCAGCACATTGCCCGCCGCACCGCCAACTGACCGAAGCTGAGCAACGCGGCGATATAACAGGGGCTGCCGTTTCCCAATCGAACATGTTTCCGGTGCGCGGGTCTGTGAGCAAGCCGGCCTGTATTTGATTTTTTTTCATAGCAAGATATAGTTATGAATAATACCAGGCAACGATGGCAGCGGCATTCTTTTCAGCCGAAGCGTTGATTTCCGTGAACAGGCCGGACTTTTTTCATTCCCATCGAACCGGGAAGGAGCGCATTCCCGTCTTCCTGAGAAAGGGAAAAGGCAGGGGCTGTGCCGAGGGCCATATTCGAGGACGGGCATCGATTAATCGGAAAGGACATCCTTCCTGCCTGTCAGAGGAGCGGACAAAAGAGTCCAGATATCTGGAACGGAGCCTTGCCTCTCCGGGCGGGCTGAAGAGGCGGCGGGGGAAATTGATCTGCCCTGCAAACAGGTCAAAGTGTTTTAATAAAGAACAGGATAAAAGATGACAGCACCGCTGACCATTCTGGTTGCCAGCGACCTTTCGAAAAAATCAGCTCTGGCCATGAAAAGGGCTGCCGCCTTGGCGGATGAGCTTGGTGCGCGTCTGGAACTGCTGCATGTGGTGGAGGAAACACTGCTGGATTACCTTTTGCCGCAAAAGCAGACTGATCATTCAATCTCCGAGCTGATCGAGCGGGCCTCTACAGAGCTGCAAAATCAGGCGGAAAGGGAAATACCCGAAAATGTTGCCTACCAGTGCCGCATCGAGACAGGCAAAGCATTTCTCACCATCATCCGCACCGCCCGCCAGATGGAGGCCGACCTTATAGTGGTTGCCGCGCGCGGCAGGCATTCCCTGCGGAACCTTCTTATCGGCACGACGACGGAAAGAATCGTCCGGAATGGCGGACTTCCCGTGCTGGTGGTGAAAAAAGCTCCACGAACTTCGTATCGGCGGGTCCTGGTGCCCACCGACTTTTCAGCCGGGGCCGGGCACGCCCTGTCGACAGTCCTGCAGCTTGCCCCCGACGCGCAAATCGACCTGCTGCATGTCTATACGCTTTGGGGCGAAGGGTACCTGGCCTCCTCCCCGATCGCGGATGCCGACCAGTTGCGCTATCAAAGGGAGATGCGGAGCAGGGCCTCTTCTTCCATGGCGGCCTGGCTGGACGGCATGCAGCTCGGCGATCGAAGGATCAGGCAGCACATTCGGCGTGGGCGGCCGGGAGCCCTTATTCCGAAAATCGCAAAGGAAATGGCCGTTGATCTTGTGGCTATGGGCACTACCGGTCGTTCAGGGCTTTCCTACATTCTGCTGGGCAGTGTGGCTGAACACGCCTTATGGCAGGTTCCATGCGATCTGCTGGTGGCGCGGCCGGGCGGATTCCGCTTTGAACTTCCCTGAGCGCCGGGCTGGGAACAACGCCGGGCGGGGTGCCCTTTCGCGGATGCCGCAGGCATGCTATTGCCTGTTTCCACCTCCATGTTGTGCAAAACGCTGCTTGATGATTGCCATCAGGTCGATTATCTCCGCTCCTTCGGCTTCGGAGGCCGGAGGCTTTTCCACCACATCCTCGCCCGCCTTGAGCTTGCGGTCGACCAGTTGGAGAAGCAGGAGGCTGCGGCGGTCGTGGAGCAGCTCCCGGTCAAACTCCCTGCCTTGAAGTTTCTTCATGGCCTGCCGCATCTGCTTCACCCTGGGAGCGGGAGCCTTTTCCGGAGACGGCAGCCCGATATCCTCCGGGGAACGGATTTCATCGGCAAAGCGCAAGGTCTCGGCCCGCAGAATGCCTTTTTCCGCGAGAATCGCCACCAGGTGTTCCCTCTCCCGCATGACAAAGGTGGCGACCCCTGCCTTGCCGCTGTTCTCCATGATCCGGGCCAGCAGGCGGTACGGCTTGCTCACCGAGCCCGCCGGCAGAAGGTAATAGGCATGCTCAAAATAGACGGGGTCCAGTTCGGCGGCGTCGACAAAGCAGCGCAGATCGATTTCCCGTGATTTTTTTGGCTCCAGGGCTTCCAGCTCCTCATCGCTGATCAGGATGTGCCTTCCATCTTCGATCTCGTAGCCGCGCACTATTTCCTCCCTTTCCAGGGGTTTGTGATCCCGGGGACAGAAATAACGGCGGCGCAGGGGGACGCCGTGCCGGTCCACCATCCGCAGGACGGTGCTTTTCGGGCGATGGGCGGAATACAGGTCGACCTGGATGCTGACCAGACCGAAGGTAATGGCGCCGGACCAGAAGGCCCCGGGCGTATCCCCATGTCTTTTTTCCTCAGCCATGCTTCCTTAACCCTGCGGTCCGCAGGCTTCCTTCCAGGGCTTTTCGCAGGTTGCGGGTGGTTTTTTTCGGCGCCGCCCGGCGCAGCTCAATGATTTTCCCCTTTGCCTTGGCAGTTATCAGGCCCATGACCCGCTCCCGGTATTGGTCCCGGTATCGGGCCGGGTCGAAGGTGTCGGCCATGGCCGCAACAAGCTGCTCGGCCATGGCAAGTTCTTTTTTGTCCATTTCCCGGCCGGCGGGGATATCCAGTTCCTCAAGGGAAACGACTTCCTCGGCATGTCTGAGGGTGATCAGTACCGGCCGGTGCCCCAGCAGCCGCAGGACCCCGTAATACTCCCTTTTCCGCATGATCCACCGGGCAAGGCCCTCGGTCTCGGTGGTAGCCATGGCTTCCGCCAGAGCCTGATAGGCCTCCGGATCGCCGTCGGGACCAAGCAGATAGGGCCGTTCATACCACCGGTGGTCAATGGCGGACCGGGGGAGGAAACGGAGGATTTCGATCTGCCGGGAACTTTCGGGATCAAGGCTTTTCAACTCCTCGTTGGTCAGGATCACCATTTTGCCGTCCTCGGTCTCATAACCGTGGTGGATCGCCTCGGCCGGCACGACCTCGCCCGTTTCGGGATGGATCATTTCCTGCCGGACGGGTATCCGGTCCTTTCCGTGCAGCAGCCGGAAATGGATGGCTTTTTCCTCAACCGCGCCATACAGTTTGACCGGAACAGAAACATCGGCGAGAAGGATTGTGCCTTTCCAGATTGCCCGTGCGACCATGGATACTCCTGCATCAGAAAAATGATCGGACATCGACCCCGCCTGCCCGAGCCCGGGAGAGGTTACCTGACCGAATGATATACACCTGGAAAATGGAAATGCAAGAAACGCTCCAGGACGTCCAGGGGAGGATTCGGGGGCGCGGCCGGTCCTGCATGGTCGGCAAGACCTTTTCGGCGGTGATAAAAATGCGCGGATTCAATCTGTTGCCGGCGGCAGACCATTGGTTGCCGGGAATTGTCGGCAATCCCATGTTTTTTTATAACTTCCTTTGCAAAATCCAGCCGTATCAGGCATTCTTCTCTCCATGATTCATGTTGCGGAGAATGGTGCGGCTGCGTGAAGGAATATTCGACGAACAGGCATGTCCGGCAGAGGATGGTTGAATTCCTCGGAGGCGCCTCCCTGGAGCAGGCGACCGCCGTCTATCTGACCCGTTGTGACCTGGTGCGCTACGACCGTCTCGACCTGAAGAAGCCGGTCGAACTCGATTATTTCCTCGATAACGCCCTGGACGTGGGCCGGTCCCTGTGGGACCGCGACGGCCTGCTGGCGGACCTGGACATCGAATACGTGAATTTCGATTTTCCCGCCGAACCTTACCTGGATCCGGCCCGCAGTTTTTTCCTCCAGGAACCGGTTGTCGCCGCGGTCAAGGAAATGCTTTCCGGCCTGGGCATGGAATTTCTGCACCTCGTCAGCGGCAGGGGGCACCATTTTGTCTGGCGTGTTCCCTGGGGATCGGCGGCTTTTGCCCGGCTCGGCCGCCTCACCGAGGGGTTTCTGACCCGCCTGGAGGGGCATAAAGCGACGATTGCGGGCCTGGAGGAAAGCGTCGCCGCCGACTGGTACCGGGCCTTCACCGGGCTGGGGCTCGTTATGGAGTATCTGGCCCTGGAGCTGAAAGGGGCGGCGTCGGGACAATGCGCTCTGCCGGTCGAGCTGTCGGCGGTGGCGACCGGGCCAGGCGCCAGGGGGAGGGAGATAGTCTCCATCGACATAACCGAATACGGCGATCCTCTGCAGACGAGAATGCTGCGCATGCCGTTCAGCATCTATCTCAAGCCCTGGATCAAGGACATCGGCCTGGACCGACAGACGGCCGGTCGAATTCCCACCCTGATCATGATTCCCGAGGATCACCTTGAACCACCCGAAATGATCAGGACCATGCAGAGTCCCCATGAGGCGGCCCGTCTCGCCGAACGGACCACGACCAGCATACCGGCCGCCGCCTCGGCCATGGAGCAGCTCCTCGATCGCTATCTCCGCTCCGACCTGCGCCGGTTTCACGCCTGGTTTTATAACCAGCATCACCAGCCCCACGGGAATTGGCCGGAAACCTATGACCGCATCCCCCTGGACATGCTGCCCGGCTGCGTCCGCCGGATCATCCTCCGGCCCAACGACCTGCTGCTCGTCCCTGCCAACATACAGCTGCTGGTCCGGACGCTGCTCGCCCTCGGCTGGCACCCCCGGCATATTGCCGGGCTCATCCGCTCCCGGTATGAACGCGATCACGGCTGGGGAACATACTGGCTCACCTATGATGCGGCCGACAGGGCGGATTTTTATACCAGGCTTTTCACCGCCCAGTTTGTGACCGGCAAGGACGATCTGGTCGATTACAACTGCGTCTCGACCCAGGAAAAAGGGTTGTGTCCGGCAACTGAAAACTGCAGCGGGCTGGAGGACCTGAACAGGTCCCTGCTGGCGCGGCGGGCATCCGGCCGCCTGGGCAGCGAGCCGTTCAACACGGTTCTTGTCCCGCCGGACCAAGGGTGATGCGGCCATGACCGAAACCCTGATCACCATTGCCGCGGATCTGGCCCGGGAAACGGGCGCCCTCTCTTTCGGGCCGCCCGTCACCCATGTCTATAATCCGCTGCGCTACGCCTGGGAACCCCATGTCCGGTACCTGGACCGCTACGGCGGAGGCCGGAAGGAAATCATCCTGCTCGGCATGAATCCCGGCCCCTGGGGCATGGCGCAGACCGGGGTCCCCTTCGGCGAGATTGAACTGGTGCGTGACTGGCTGGGTATCGAGGCGGAGGTGGGCATCCCGGACCATGTGCACCCCAAACGCCCCATCGAGGGATTCCGCTGCCGGCGCAGCGAGGTCAGCGGCCGCAGGCTCTGGGGCTGGGCGCGGGCCCGCTTCGGCACTCCGGAGAATTTTTTTCGCCGGTTCTTCGTCGCCAACTACTGCCCCCTGGTCTTCGTGGAGCAATCAGGCCGCAACCGGACCCCGGACAAGCTGCGCAAGCAGGAGCGGGCGCCCCTGTTGACCGCCTGCGACCGGGCACTCCGGCGAACGGTGCTGCTGCAGCAGCCCCGCTGGGTCATCGGGGTCGGCAGGTTTGCGGCCGGCCGGGCCGCCGCGGTCCTGTCCGGGACCGATGTCGCAACCGGCGGCGTGTCTCATCCAAGCCCGGCCAATCCCCTGGCCAACAGGGATTGGCCCGCCCTGATGGATCGGGAGCTGGCTGAATTGGGCATCAGGCTTTGAGGGGCGGGTACGCCTGATTTTCCTGCGGGGCCGGAAGCTGTCCGGCCAGGCAGGATTTCCGCCGCCGGTCAGTCCCCTTCTCCCCAATGGATGCACTGCATCGGGCAGGTCATCATCGCCTCCTCGATCAGTTCTTCGTCGCAGTCAAAATGCATAACCTTGGCGACGGTCATTCCTTCTTCAAAGATGAAGCAATCCGGACAGATATCAGCGCAACTGCCGTCGCCGATGCATTCGTCGTCATCTATGTAAAAGGGTCGGGCCATTGTCAATCTCCTGTTTTGCCTGTTGTTTTTCGCAGGTGTTCCGGTGTTGTGCTCTCCGGTTCCGTCGCAGGCCTTTACCAGCAATCATCATGCCATATCGATGCTCAGAGAACGTCGAGAAAGGCAGCAGCAATGCCCCCGAATTTTTAGCTTCCCTAAATGGGGATCGTCTGGCATAATTTCTGCAGGGGGAGAGCGTATGGAATCAGCAGAAATTGTCGTCATAGGGGCAGGGCCGGCCGGCATCGCCGTCGGCGTGGAGGGGGCGCGGGCGGGAATCGAGCGCATCGTTATTCTTGAAAAGGCGGTTCATCCCTGCGACACCATTGTCAGTCTCTACCGGGAAGGCAAACGGGTCGATGCCGTTTACCGCAACGTATCCGTTGCCCCCCAGGGCAGCCTGGTCTTTGAGACCAAAACCAAGGAATCGTTTCTCGCCTGGATGGACGAGGTGATCGACACCTGCAAGCTTGATATCCGCAACAGGCACGAGGTCCTCGATGTCCGAAGGAATGGGGACCGATTCCTGGTTCAGTGCGGCAACCAGGCGGTTTTCGAGGCTCCCTTCGTGGTCATTGCCATCGGCATCTTCGGCAAGCCGGTCAAGCCGTCCTACCCCATACCCCGGGAAGTCAGGGACAAGGTCTTTTTCAGCATACCGGAAAAGCCGCCCGCCGGCAAGAAAGTGCTGGTGGTCGGCGGCGGCGACTCCGCCGCCGAGGCGGCCTGCTTCCTCAGCCGGTCGAACAAGGTGACCCTTTCCTACCGCCGCAGTGAATTTTTCCGCATCAATGAGCCCAATCTCTGCACCCTGAACCAGTGTTGTACTTTTGAAAACCTTGAGACCAGGCTGGGAATCGACATCAGCGGCATCGGTCCGGACGGGGACCGGGTCAGAGTCGCATACAGCGGGGGCGATGAAGTATCATATGACGCCGTTTTCTATTTTTTAGGCGGGTCGACGCCGCGGGCTTTTCTGCAGAAAGCGGGAGTCACCTATTCAGGAGGCAGGCCGGTTGTCGATGCCTCCGGAGAAAGCGGGGTTCCCGGGCTGTTCCTGGCCGGCGACCTGGTGGCGGAGAAGGGCTCCATCATGGCGGCCTTCAATTCCGCTGCGGTTGTGGTCGGGAAAATTCAACGATCGCTGTCCGCCGCATCCATCAAGGCGTGAAGTCGGGGTCTTCCCCCAGCCCCGGGAGTCGCGCTGCTGACAGGGATGGATGCGGGGGGCGGATTTCTCGTGATTCAACTACCTTGCGCGCCCATTCCAGTATGGGAGTGAGCCTGGCCGGCAGAAGCTGTTTCGCGCCGGCGAAATCCGCCCAGCGGTATTCATGGTGCTCGGGCCGGCCGAGGAGAGGGTTGACCGAAAAGGTCACCGTCTCCCTGTCCGTCCGGGCCAGGTAGTACCTGGCTTTCTTCCTGCCGTTGTTGTACGGTTCGGTCTCCTTGAAAATTTCGCCCCATGGGAACACGAGGTCGTACAGACCGGTCTCTTCGCGCACTTCCCTGACCGCGGCGGTGAACGGAGTTTCGCCGGCCTCCACTTCTCCCTTGGGAAAGTCCCAGTAGGTATAGGCGCGCAGGATCAGGCAGCGCCATTCCCCCCGCACCCGCCGAACGATGATTATTCCCGCCGACAGAATCATTCAGCTCCCCTTGGCCGCTTTACCCGCGGCGGAATATCTTTTTCAGCTCCGGCCATGACCGGGTGTTGAGCACGTCCCCGGGTTCGAGCCAGCCCCGCCGTGCCTGCCAGATCCCGAAGCGCATGGAATTGAGGCCTTCCGTGCTGTGGGCGTCGGTGGAGATCGCCACTTTGACGCCGAGCTCCCTGGCCAGCTTGAGATGGATATCGTTGAGGTCGAGCCGGTCCGGATGGGCGTTGAGTTCCATGAAACACCCTTTTGCCGCCGCCGCCCTGATAACCTGTTCCATGTCGATGTCATAGGGCGGGCGTTCGTTGATCAGCCGGCCGCTGGGATGGCCGAGGATGTGGAAACAGGGATTGTCCATGGCCCTGATGATGCGGGCGGTCTGCCTGTCCCGGGGCAGGTTGAACCGGGAATGCACCGAGCAGACGGTGTAGTCCAGTTCCCGGAGCACGTCGTCGGGCAGGTCGAGGCTGCCGTCCTCGAGAATGTCCACCTCGATCCCCTTGAGCAGGACAATGCCCTCCAGTTGTTCGTTGAGCCTGTCAATGTCCCGTATATGGGCGCGGAGCTCGTCGGCGTCCAGCCCCCCGGCCACGGTCACATGCCTGGAATGTTCGGTGATGCCGAGATATTCGTATCCCCGCTCCCGGGCCGCCAGCGCCATCTCTTCGAGCCCGGCGTGGCCGTCGGTGCGGGTCGTGTGGGCGTGGAGGTCGCCGCGGATGTCCCCGAGGGTCAGCAGATTGGGGAGCCTGTCCTGCGCCGCAGCTTCAATTTCTCCCCGGTCCTCACGGAGCTCCGGGGGGATGAACGGCAGGCCGACCTGTTTGTACACCCCTTCCTCGGTGCGGCCGGCGACCCGTTTTTTTCCTTTGAACACCCCGTATTCGTTGATCTTGAGGTCGTTTTTGACCGCGATCCTGCGCACCGCTATGTTGTGGGCCTTGGAGCCGGTGAAATAGAGCAGGGCGGCGCCGTAGCTTTCCGCTCCCACGGCGCGCAGATCCACCTGGACCCCGGATTTGAGCAGGGCGGAAGAGCGGGTGGGGCCGTGGGAAACGACGCTCTGCACGTCGTCGTAGTCGAGGAAGCGCTCCATCACCGGCGACCCGGAAACATGGACCACCAGGATGTCCAGGTCGCCCACCGTTTCCATGCGGCGCCGGTAGCTGCCGGCGATTTCAGCCAGCCTGACCCCTTTGATCTCCCTGAGGTAGGCCAGGAGGGGGCGGGCTATTTCATCGGCCGTCGAAAGCTTGATGCGCCGCGCGCTGGCGGCCAGCCGGTCAAGCTCCTTCCTGATGTTCTGCTCGGTCTTTTCGCCGAACCCCTCGAGGTCCCGGATTTTCTGCCTGCTGACCGCCTCCCGGAGCTGAGCCAGGGAGGTGATGCCCAGCTTGGTGTACAGGGCGTTGATTTTGCGGGGGCCGAGGCCGGATATCCTGAGCAGCTCCACCAGCCCGGCGGGGATTTCTTCCTCGAGCTTTTCGAGAAAGGACAGTGATCCGGTCCTGACGATTTCCTCTATCTTGGCGGCCAGGTCCTTGCCGATTCCCGGCAGGGCTTTCAGGTCCTCCTCACCCTCGACCATTTCCGCGACGCTGCGGGACAGCTCGCTCACCGTCCTGGCCCCGTCGCGGTAGGCCCTGATGCGGAAAGGGTTGTCTCCCTTGATGTCGAGGAGATCGCCGATACGGTTGAAAATTTCTGCAACGTCCGCATTGTGGATCGGCATGGTGTCCAGCTCCTTGATTCCCGGCTCACGCCGACAGTTTCCAGTCGGCAGTTTGCAGTCTGGAGTGAGCCGGCTTTGCCGGGGATGTTATGTGAAAAGGTATTGCTGACTTCAGAGGGCAGGCTTCAAAGCTCAAAGCTGCCGACTGCCGACTGCCGACTGCCAACTGCCAACTGCCAACTCCCGACTGCCGACTCATGAATAACATAACGACAGATCAGGCAGACAAGTCGCAGTCGCGTAAAGGTTGGGGTGAGCCTGCGAACCACAACGTAACTCCTCGGAATTGTTGGGGTTGGCAGGCTCACCCCAATCTGCGATGCTTCCCCTCATCCGCCCTCCGGGCACCCTTCTCCCCCAGGAGAAGAGTGTTTTAAAATTCTCCCTCTACCAACGGGAGAGGGTGGCCAACGGCCGGGTGAGGGGTTTTTCAACCAACAGCGAAGCGGCAAACTCTTTCTGGCATCTGTCCTTCCATGAGAAGGCTTGTCAAGCAGTGTCCGACGTGGCGGACCACTTTTCCCCGCAAAACCCGTTCACGTCACGCTTCCATCCGCACTCGACTGTAGGCCTTGCCGTTGGCCTGGTGCATGTTAGGGTCCGCCGGGGAAGCTGCAACCTCTGTCTTCTGACTTCTGGTATGCTGCCGACTGCTAATTTCCGCCTCCCGGAGTCGGCGGGGCTTTGTCCTCCGTCACCTGAAAACACAGCTCCGGCGAGTTGGCCCGCAGTTGTTTAAGGAGGCCCGAGGACGTTATGGTCCGGGGGGAAACGGGATAGCCCGCTCTGGCGAGGGCGTTCGCCATCCAGGTGTTGCAGGTGTTGCAGGCGTGGAAGGCGCCCTCGGCCCGGTAGAACCAGCTCCTGCCGTACAGACCGGGACCGGTCAGGATCGGTTCACCCTCCCCGCTGCGGCTGAAACTGTCGACGACATGGCGCAGCAGGCCGGCGTATCCGGCCTGTTCCACCCGCAGGGCGATGACTTCAAGATCGGGAAAGTACTGTTCGGGCGGACCGCGAAAGGCGGAAACATGCAGGACCGCGGCAGTGGGAAGAAAAAGGGCGCTGAGGGGCATGACAATGTTTTTTTCCTCGGCCTGATAATACCGCAGGTCCCCCCAGCCGATTTCGACATACTCCTTTTCCCGCAGGGGGTCGGACAGTGCAGGGAGAGCCGCGGCCAGGCCGGCGGCATCGATCACCAGGCCGACATGCTTGCCATGGTTGACGGCGTACACGGTCCGCGGATCACGGCAAGGGGCCTGCGGGGCGGACGGCAACGGTGCTGTGGCGCAGCCGGCGGCAAGGCCGAGCAGCACCAGAAGAATGACGCACCGGCGATAAAGGACGCGGATATCGAAGCGCCTTGCGCTTCCGGCAGGGATGGTCATCGCGTGGTGTATTCCCGGTCTGTTGAGCCAATCCATCCGCACCGGGCGTGGCCGGGTCCGGCGCCGGCAGGGTCTGCGTATCATGCTGCTGCCATTCAACCTGACCTCCGGAAAAAAAGCAAGGGGATCATTTCGCCTCCAGGCCGCCATCGATCCCGGCGGTTTGTTTTGCTTTCGTCCGTCGCAGCAATTTATCGGCCTCGATCACCAGGATAACCGTGGACGAGACGCCGAGGATCCGCAGCCATTCCGCCGCCGAGATCGGTTCGGTGCGGAAAATCCACTGGAAGACCGGAACGTAAATAACAGCAAGCTGGGCAAGGAAGGCAGCCAGCATGCTGAAGAAGAGAAACGGGTTGGAGAAGGGGTTCATGGTGAAGACGGACTGCGTTTCCGATCGTGCGTTCCAGGCCTGGAAGAACTGGAAGAAAACCATGGTCGTCACCGCCACTGTCCGCGCTTTTTCCAGGGAGTTGCCGCCTTCCAGGGAGGTCATGAAATTGACCACGACACCGGCAGAAATGAGCAGGCCGATGAGGACAGTTCTTTCCACGAGGACCCTCGTCATTATACCCTCACCGGGGTCTCTCGGGGGCCGTTGGATGATTTCCTTTTCCCCCGGCTCGAAGGCAAGGGCGACGTCCTGGAGGCCGTTGGTCACCAGGTTGATCCAGAGAAGTTGGGCCGGGACATAGGGGATCGGCACACCCATGACAATGGTGCCGATGATCGACAGGATAGCGGCGATGCCGGTGGGTATGAGGAAAAACGTCACCTTGCGGATGTTGTCGAAGACGATCCTGCCTTCCTTGACCGCATTGAAGATGCTGGCAAAATTATCGTCGGTCAGCACCATGTCCGACGCTTCCCGGGCCACGTCCGTGCCGGTCCTGCCCATGGCTATGCCTATATGGGCGGCCTTGAGGGCGGGCGCGTCGTTGACGCCGTCACCGGTGACGGCGACGATATGGCCGTGCCGCTTGAGCTGTTCGGTAATGCGCAGTTTATGCTCGGGGGAAACCCGGGCGAAGACATTCACCCGCCGGACGGCCTCATACAGCATGTCGTCGTCCATGGCTTCCAGGTCTCTGCCGGTAACCACCTCGGCGTCCCCTCCCGCCAGGCCGAGCCTGGCGGCTATAGCCCTGGCGGTGACAGCGTGGTCTCCGGTGATCATGATGACCCTGATCCCGGCCTGGCGGCAGCCCTCGACGGCCGCAATCACCTCCTCCCTCGGAGGGTCCATCATCCCCTGCAGGCCGGCAAAGGTCAGGCCTGCCGTCACATCATGATAGGTCAGGGTGTCCATTTCGTCCCCGGCTTCCCTGTAGGCCAGGGCAAGCACCCGCAGCCCCTCCCGGGCGAACGCCTCGGCGGTCCCTTCAATCTCCTCCCTGTCGAGGGGGCCAGCCCCGGCTGCCTGATCGCACATGTCGAGAATTTTTTCCGGCGCTCCCTTGGCAAAGATGATTTGTCCGGCGCCATGACGGTGCAGGGTCGCCATGAAACCCCTCTCCGATTCAAAGGGGACGATGGCCGACAGAGGGTATGCCTTTTTTTCCTCCTCGGTCCGCAGGCCGCCTTTCATGGCCGCGACGATGAGAGCGCCTTCCGTGGGATCGCCGTCGATTTTGTACTGATCCCCGTCCAGATAAAGGTTCGATTCATTGCACAGCAATCCTATGCGCAGCACCCGGAAGAGATCCGTGCAGTCCTTTGATCCCAGCGGCAGGCATTCATGGAGAATTTCCCCCTTCGGCTCGTAGCCGCTGCCCGTCACTTCGTAGGTATGTGCTCCGTCATGGACCAACCGGACAGTCATCTCGTTCCTGGTCAGGGTGCCTGTCTTGTCGGAGCCGATCACCGAGGTGCTGCCCAGGGTTTCAACGGCAGGGAGCTTCCTGATGATGGCGTTCTGCCTGGCCATGCGGGCGACTCCGATGGCCATGGCGATGGTCACGACAATGGGCAGCCCCTCCGGGATCGTGGCAACGGCTCCGGCCACGGCAATCATGAACATTCCCCTGACGCTTTCGCCGGCGAGCAGTCCGGCGAAAAACAGGAGGATCGACGCGCCGAGAACCAGAAAGCCCACCATCCGGGCAAACCGGTTAATCTTGTCCTGCAGGGGTGCCCGAACACTGCCGATTTCCCGGACATTCCGGGCGATCATACCCAGGACGGTCCCGGTTCCCGTTTCCGTCACCACTCCCCTGGCCCGGCCGTTGACCACGGTTGTGCCCATGAAGGCCATATTCCGCTGGTCACCGGGAGTCAGGTTGTCCTCCCGGAGGGGCGAGGTGACTTTTTCAGCCGGCACGGATTCCCCGGTCAGCATGGACTCATCAATTTTCAGCTCGATGGCATGCAGGAGCCTGAGGTCGGCCGGCACCCTGGCGCCCGAGGCAAGAAGCACGATGTCGCCGGGAACAAGGACCTCGCTGTTCACGATCAACTCCCGGCTGTCCCTGATCACCTTTGCCTTGGGCACCACCATCTTTCCCAGCGACCTGACGCTCTCTTCCGCCTTGTGTTCATGGATGAACCCGATGAGAGCGTTCATGACCACCACGGAGAAAATAACGCCCGAGTCGATGTATTCCTCGAGCAGAACAGTTATGACACCGGCAATGAGGAGAATGTAAATCAAGGGGCTGGTGAACTGGTGGAGCAGGATTGTCAGGCTGCTTAATTTTTCCTCCTCCACCAGTCTGTTCGGCCCGTATTGCGCGAGGCGCCGGCCGGCTTCCTCCCCGGACAGGCCGTTTTCCGTGGCGCCGAGCGCGTGCAGGATCTCTTTTTCAGTCAGTCCGTACCAGATCATGATTCGATTTTGTCAAATGCCGCCGATTTACCATGGTTTTCGAAATTCCGGGGACCGCGGCGGCTTTTCCCTTGAGGGGGAATGTACCCCGGAATAATCATCAAAGCAAAATGTGTGCCGATTGAGGACTTTCGGGGGGGGGCCAGGGGTTCACCCTGGGAGTTGGCAGGCGTTAGTGTCGGCAGTCTGGAGTCTGGAGTTTGAAGCCTGGCGGCTTGCCGATACAGACAAAAAGGGTGGAGTTTTTTCGATTTCGATGCCGATCTTGATCTTGATGAGCTATTTCCGGTGCGGTTCTCGATTCCCCACACCACCCGGTCCGTGGCAGTTCCTGGCATCGTCCATGTTCCCGGGAAAACAGGGTGCGATGGGCGTGAACGGCACCTCAGGCTTTCACTGCGGTGGTGAACCGGGAAAGGGGAGGGCGGTTTTTCTCATTTGACAATATTGTATTTTCATTCAACAATTACTATATGGCCCTTTTCAGGCTGATCACAGCAGGAACAGGATGATGCGGGTACCTTTCGATTTCCCCTTTCGCCGCGGCCGGCGCTTCGGCCGGCGCGCCATGCGGCTGCTCCTAACGTACACGCTGGTCTGGTTTATTCTTGCCGGGGCAGTGCCTTCGAGCTGGATCATCGGTATCCCGGCGGTCCTCCTGGCCGCGGCCGTCTCCCTTTTTCTCTCGCCCGGCCCCGGCCTCGCTTTGAGTCCCACGGGCCTGCTGTTGTTCATTCCCTTCTTCATAATCCAATCGATCATGAGCGGTGTTGACGTGATGCGACGGACTTTTTCGCCCGTGCCGCGCATCCGGCCGGGCATGATTGCCTACCGCACAAACCTCGAAGGCAGCGGCCGCATACTGCTGGCCAACGTGATCAGCCTGCAGCCCGGCACCCTGAGTGCCGATCTGCGCGATGAGACGATACTCATTCATGTTCTGGACACGGAGATGCCGGTAGAGGAAAACATCAGGGCGCTGGAGCGCCGGATTGCCCGGATTTTTCCGCCCCGGTCCGCCCCGGAGGAATCGGCATGATTCATGTGACGGTGGCATTGTTTCTGCTGCTGACCGTGGTTCTGGGTATGGTCCGCATTGTCTACGGTCCGACGGTGGCGGACCGGATGATGGCCGCCCAGCTCTTCGGCACCAGCGGCCTGGCCATTCTGCTTGTCCTGGCTTGGGGGATGGACATGCCGGAACTGATCGATATCGCCCTGACGTTTTCATTGCTGGCCACTCTGGCCACCATGACGTTTGTCAGGCGAGTCTGGTACGAGGAGGGCAAAAGTGACGATTCCTGAAATCATCGGTCTGGCCTGCATCGCCGCCGGAATGCCTTTTTTTCTGTCCGGAACCATCGGCATGCTCCGCTTCCCGGACATTTTCACCCGCCTCCACGCCCTGACCAAGGCGGACAACGTGGGCCTGGGGTTTCTGATCCTCGGCCTGTGCCTGCAGACTGATGACTGGTTCATCGTCATCAAACTGGTGCTGATCTGGGTCCTGGTGCTGACGGCCAGCTCCACCTCCTGCCACCTGGTCGCCCGGCGGGCCCTGCAGAAGGGAATCAGACCATGGATCAGGCAATGACGATGCTTCCGGCCGGATTTGATCTTCTGCTCTCGTTCACCCTGCTCTGGCTGGCATGGCAGCTCCTCCGGTCAACGGATATTTTTAAGGCGATAATTTTTTTTATCTGTTTCGGCCTGCTGATGTCCCTGGCCTGGGTGCGGATGCACGCTCCGGATGTTGCGCTTGCCGAAGCGGCCATCGGCACGGGATTGACCGGGCCCCTGTTCCTGGCCGCCCTGCGAAAAATTGAGCGAAAAGCAGGGAAGAAAAGGATGTCGGAGCCGCCTGGGAGGGATGAGCAAACCGGCAGCCGCTGGAAGGCGCGCAACAGGGAGATGAGCCCCCTGCTGTGGACGGTGACGGCGCTGACCTGCTGCCTGGCCGGCCTGCTGATCTGGACAGTGCTGGTCATCCCCAGGCCGCTCCCCGGGCTGGCCGACCAGGTGGCCGCCAGTCTTGCCGAAAGCGGCGTCAACAATCCGGTCACCGCGGTTCTGTTGAATTTCAGGGGATATGATACCCTGCTGGAGATCACGGTTCTCCTCCTGGGGGCGGTCACGATATGGTCGATCACCCATGCCCCGTTTCCTCCCAGGGTTCCCGATACCAGTCCGGTGCAGAGAGCGGCGGTCCGCCTGCTGCTGCCCCTCATGTGCCTGATCGGGGGCTACCTGGTCTGGCAGGGTGCCTATCAGACCGGGGGAGCTTTCCAGGGAGGGGCAGTTCTTTCAGCCGCCCTTGTCCTGCTCCTGATTTCCGACTTTCTGTGGCTGCCGGAGATGCCGTCCCTGCCCCTGCGCCTTGGCTTGACCATGGGACCGTTGGTGTTTGTCCTGCTGGCCGGGCTCGGGATTCTGGCCGAAAAAATTCTGCTCAGGTTCCCGGTCGAGTACGCCGGCTCCCTGCTGTTGCTTCTGGAGGCCGCCTGCGGCCTCAGCATCGGTCTGACGCTGGCCGCTTTCTTTGCTGGCGGCCGGCCCGCTTCGGACCTGCGGGAAATGCCGTACAGCACCGAAACAAAAGGAAAGGGAGCCGCGGGATCATGACCACCATACTCTACAGCGTTACCGGGCTGATTCTGTTTGTCTTTGGTTTTTTCGCCCTGATTGTTTGTCCCCATCCCCTGCGGAAAATACTGGGCGGCAATGTCATGTCCACCGGTATTTTTCTTTTCCTGGTCGCCGCTTCCTATCGTGCCGACACTGGGGAAATCGATGCGGTACCGCAGGCAATGGTGCTGACCGGCATTGTCGTCTCGGTCTGCATCACCGCCGTGGCCCTGGTGCTGTCCACCCGCCTGCAGCAGGCAGCGGATCAGGGGGCGGGGAGCCGGAGGAAAAACCGGCGTCAGGCGGACGAGGCGGAATAATGGCGTTTGCCGATTCCTGGATAGTTGTCCCCGTATTCGCGCCGTTGACGGCCGCCCTGTTTGCCTTCCTGGTTCGGCGAGGTTCTTTTTTCATTTCCCTGGCGGCGGTCTGCCTCAACCTTCTGGCCGCCGCCGTTCTCGTTGACCAATTTCTCGTCAACGGGCCGGCGGCCTACGCGGTGGGAGGGTGGGATCCGCCCCTCGGCATCTGCCTGCGCACGGACGGTCCAGCCCTGATCATGCTGGTGCTGACCGCCGTGGCCGGAGTAGGAATTACCCTGTACGCAAAGGGATATTTTACCCTCCGGATCGAACGGCCTTCCCGTATCGGCCGGCCGGAGAGACAGGAGCGGTTTTTCTGGCCGCTGTGGATGCTGCAGTTGACAGGTCTGAACGGTCTCTACCTGTCCGGGGATATCTTCAACCTCTATGTGACCCTGGAAGTGATAGGCGTCTCGGCCGCGGCCCTCGCCGCCCTTTCGGGCAAATCCGCTTCGCTGGTCGCCGCCCTGCGGTATCTCCTTGTTTCCCTTCTCGGGTCCCTGAGCTATCTGCTGGGAGTGGTATTTGTCTATAAAACCTACGGGGTGCTTGACCTCGCCCTGCTCATGGCTGTCGCGGCTCCGGCGCCGGGCGTCATTGCCGCCATGGCCCTGATGAGCGTGGGGCTCCTGCTGAAGACCGCCATTTTCCCGATGCATTTCTGGCTGCCGCCGGCCCATGCCAACGCCCTGGCGCCGGTCAGCGCTATTCTGTCCGGACTGGTGGTGAAGGGGTCGTTTTTTCTGCTGTTCAGGCTGTGGTTCGATATTTTCTCCCCGGCCCTGCCCGCCCCGGCTTTCAGTCTGATGGGGACGCTGGGGGCGGGGGCCGTCATCTGGGGCGGGGTGCAGGCTCTGCGGCAGCAGCGTCTGAAACTGTTGATCGCCTATTCCACCGTTTCTCAGCTGGGATATCTTGTCATCGCTTTTCCGCTGGCATTTGCCGGCGGCGGCAGCCAGGCCTGGGGTGCCGTTCTGTTCATGGCTGCCGGGCATGCCTGTGCCAAAATCGCCATGTTCATGAGCGCAGGGACCATCATGCTCCATGCGGGCCATGACCGCATCAGAGACCTGGCCGGCATCAGGGCGTATCTGCCGGTCACCGCCTTTGCCTATGCCGCTGCCGGGGTCAACCTTATCGGCCTGCCGCCGTCCGGGGGCTTTATCGCCAAATGGATGCTGCTCATAACCGCGCTGGCCAGCCATCAGTGGCTGTGGGCAGTCGTCCTGCTGGCCGGCAGCTTTCTGGCCGCCGCCTACGTGTTCAGGGTGGTGGCGCAGCTTTTTGTCATTCCACCCGACAAGCCGGTCATAGTCAGGCGTCGGGCCGGTCTCCTGGAATGGCCAGCCTTGATCATGGCCCTTATCTCCCTGCTGCTGGGCCTCATAGCGCCATATCCCCTGCGGCTCCTTGAAGCGGGCGAAATGGTGCGGACCGCGATGTCCCTGGGAGGAGGGCCGTGAGCTGGGAGAACGGACTGATAGTCGGCATCCTGATGAGTTCCTTCCTCCCCGGGGTCATCATTTTCATGCTGCCGGAACGGAGCGCGGCCCTACGGACCGGTCTCAACCTGTTCGGCGCCGGGCTGAAAATGGTGCTCGTCGTCATCATGGATCTTGCCATTTATTACGGCAGGATATTTCAAATGCGGCTGGAACTCATGGAAGGGGTGGAGCTGTTTATCAACGCCGATCCCCTGTCCGCCATGTTCGCAACCCTGTCCAGCGTCCTCTGGCTGCTGACGACCATTTACGCGGTGGGATATCTGGAGGGCTCCCCGAATCGCAGTCACTTCTTCGGTTACTTCAGTCTGTGCGTGACCGTGACCATCGGCATCGCCATGGCCGGCAACCTGGTCACCTTCCTGCTGTTCTACGAAATGCTCACCCTGACCACCTACCCACTGATCATCCACCGCGGGACCGTTGAATCCCTGCGGGCCGGCCGCAAATACCTCGTCTATGCCTTCGGCGGCGGCGGGGTTTTCCTGTTCGCGGTCATCTGGCTGCACACGCTGGCCGGACCGGCCGATTTCAGCGCCGCGGGCCTGACCCCGCAACTGGTCGAAAGGGAATCGCCCGTCCTGCGCTGCATTCTTCTGCTGATGATTGTCGGGGTAGGGGTGAAGGCGGTGCTGGTGCCGCTGCACGGCTGGCTTCCCCAGGCCATGATAGCCCCGGCCCCGGTAAGCGCCCTGCTGCACGCGGTGGCGGTGGTCAAGGCCGGTGCCTTCGGCATCACCCGCATCGTGCTGGACGTGTTCGGGGTGAACAATATGATCCAACTCGGCCTCATGCCATGGCTCATGGCCATTGCCGCGGCCACCGTAATATGGGGCTCCCTCAGGGCGTTCCAGCAGGACGGCCTCAAGCAGAGACTGGCCTTTTCCACCGTCAGCCAGGTTTCCTATATCACCCTGGGGGTCAGTCTGGCCGATCATAGATTGGCGCTCATAGGCGGCCTGGTCCATCTCATTCACCAGGGGTTGATGAAGATAACCCTCTTTTTCTGTGCCGGCAACCTTGCCGAGACCCTCGGCATTCACAAGATCAGTGAAATGGCCGGGGTCGGACGCCGCCTGCCGCTCACCATGGCGGCCTTCACCGTGGGCGCCCTGGGGATGATCGGCATTCCGCCGACCATTGGATTCATCAGCAAATGGTATCTCTGCCTCGGCGCTCTGGGGGCGGGCAACTGGTGGGTGGTCATGGTGCTGATCGTCAGCAGCCTGCTCAACGGCGCCTATTTTCTGCCGGTCATCATCACCGCCTGGTTTGGGAAACAGCAGGGGCCCTGGCCGCAGGAAAGAAATTTCGGCAGGCTGGAAACCCACTGGATGCTGTTGATTCCCCCGCTGGTCACCGCCCTGGCGGTTATTGCGGCGGGGGTCATTGCCAACGCCCAGTTCAGCCCCCTGACCTGGGTGAAATTTGTGGTCGAGGATTACAGCCACTGATGCTTCTGCCAGCGCTCCAGAATTTCATGAACGAGGCCGGGCTGTCACTGGTGGCCGGCGTTCCCCTGCTGCTGGCTGCCGGCTGCTGCGTCCGCTCACTCCGGAAATGGAGCTTCCGGCTGATGCCCCTGGCCGTTCTGCCTGCCCTGCTGGCGGTGCTGCTGGTTGCGCCCGGGCTGGAGATACAGGTGAAGTGGTTTTTCATGGGCGGCACCATGGGCATCGACGCGAGCGGCCGGATTTTTTTAGGGATATCGGTCTGTGTCTGGCTCTTCGCCGCCCTGGCGGCCTGGGAAAAACTCCAGGACGACCCGCACCGGCACCGCTTTGCCGGGTATTTCCTGGCTTCCATGGGCGGCAATTTCGGCCTGATCCTGGCCCGGGACATATTGGATTTTTACCTGTTCTTCGCCCTGATGAGCTTCAGCGCCTACGGCCTGGTCATTCATAATCGGACGGACATGGCCGCCAAGGCGGGCCGCGTCTACCTGGTCCTTGTTTTCCTTTCCGAACTGGCCATGTTCACCGCACTGGTCCTCCTGTCGGTGGGGGGAGAGATCCCCATGGCCGGGGCCATCCCTGCCGCCGATCTGTCCCCCCTGTTGATAATCCTCCTGTTCATTGCCTTCGGCGTCAAGGTCGGGGCGCTGCCTTTTCAGTCCTGGATGGCGCTTTCCTACCAGCAGGCGCCTGTTCCCGGCGCCACCGCCCTGGCCGGGGCCATGGTCAATGCCGGCATTCTCGGCTGGCTGCGGTTTTTTCCCTTCGGCCATGTTGCGCTGCCCGGGGGTGGCATATTTTTTATCGTGATGGGAGCGGCTGCAGCGCTTTACGGTGTCCTTTTCGGACTGTACCAGGACAGGGCCGGGCGGGTGCTGGCCTCTTCCAGCATAAGCCAGATGGGCCTGGTCACCCTCATTGCCGGTTACGGCCTGCTGTCCAAGGATGCGGGCATGTCGGCTCCGATCCTCATGACCCTGTTCGCCGTACACCATTCCCTGGCCAAGACCAGTCTGTTCCTCGGTTATGATCTGGTTGACCGGGGCGGACGGCCGGCCGAAGCGATTCTTGTCGCCGTCCTGCTGGCGCCGTGCCTCTCGCTGGCGGGCCTCCCTCTGACCAGCGGGGCGATGATCAAGGGAGCCCTGAAGGAACTTGCCCTCCTGGGAGGGGATGCCTGGTATGTTTTCGGTACGGTTTTTCTGCCGCTCAGTTCGGTGGGCACAACGATCCTGATGCTGCACTGCATCAGACAGCTCAGGATGCGGAACAGACCCGCCCGCAGCGGAAAAATAACCGTCATCGCCTGGCTATGGGTGCTGAGTGCAGCCGGGGTCGTCCTGGTGCCGTGGATGTGGCAGCCCCTGCGGGACCTGGCCGGTCATTCCCTGCAGGCCGAAGCTGCTCTGCAGTCGTTGTGGCCGGTGGCGCTCGGCGTCGTCCTTGCTTATTTCTGGTTTTGTGCCGGCGGCAGACTGCCGGGAAGGGGCAGTGCGTCAGCCGATTTTGACGACCTGGTCCGTTGGGTGCATGTCAGGTTTCTGTACCAGTTGACATCGTTGACGGACTCCCTGGAGCGCCTGCAGGGCAGAATCGTGCGAGAACCGCTCCGGCAGCACGGACTGCGGAGATTCATTCGTTCCAGCAGCCCCGTCCGGCTGGAAAGGATGCTGGGCCGCTGGCCGGTGGTCTTTCTGTTTTATCTGCTGCTCTGCATCCTCCTGTTCATGATGATGCTGACGGCCGCATGCCAGAAATCAGAAGACAGAGCACAGAAGACAGAATACGGCTTCGCCGTGAGTTACAAGTATCAGTCGGCAGTCTGCAGTCTGCAGCCGGCAGTCGGCAGTTGAAATCCAGAAGTTCAGAAGACAGAGGACAGGTGACAGGGATGCAGACTCATCGGCATCGAAATCTGGTTATTTTCCCCATGAGAGGGTAGAGTTGTAAGAAGAGGAGGCGACCAACCGTTCAGGATGCCTGATCATTGGGAAAAGCTCATGGGCAACCGCATTGTCATTGACGGCAACATCGGGGAGGGCGGGGGGCAGGTCCTGCGCACGTCTCTTTCCCTTGCCGCCCTGCTCCAGCGCCCCTTGGAGATCCATAACATCAGGCAGAGCCGCAGCAGACCGGGGCTTCGCCCCCAGCACCTGGCCGCGGCCAGGGCGCTGGCAACGGTCACCGGAGCGGAATTGACCGGCGACCGCGAGAACTCGTCTTCCCTGTCGTTTGCCCCCCGGGGAATCACGGGCGGCAATTACCGGTTCAGGATCGGAACGGCGGGTTCCGTTACCCTGCTGGCCGCCGCGCTGCTGCCGCCCCTGCTGTTCGCCCCCAGGCCATCCACCCTGGTCCTGGAGGGGGGAACCCATGTGCCCTTCAGCCCGGTTTTTCATTACCTGAGAGACGTATTTCTGCCCTTTCTGCGCCGCATGGGCGGGAAGGTCGAGGCCGTTCTCGATCGGTGGGGCTGGTATCCCCGGGGAGGCGGCGCATGCACCATTCGCATCACACCGTGCCGAAGCCTGCGGGCCCTGCAGGTTCCCCGGCGGGGCCGGTTGCACGGCCTGACCCTGACCATGGGACTGGCCGGACTGCCGCTGCATATCGTTGACCGCGAGGAGATGCGGGTGCGGACCTGCCTCGGGGAAAAGGGGTATGCTTTTGCCGGGCGCTTCGAAGCCGCCCCCTCCCCGGGACAGGGCAATGTTCTCTTCCTCAGGGCGGAGTACGAGGAAAGCCTGGCCGGCTTCAGCGTGCTCGGCAAAAGAGGCCGGCCGGCCGAACAGGTGGCCGATGAACTCTGCCGGCAGTGGCTCAGTTTTGAGGAAGGACCGGGATCGGTGGACAGACACCTGGCGGACCAGATCCTGCTCTATATGGCGCTGGCCCGGGGGGATTCACAGTTGACGGCCGAGGAGCTCACCAGTCATCTGACCACCAACGTCCAGGTAATCCGGCAGTTCCTGCCCGTGCGGTTCTCGGTTGACCACGAGACCCGGTCCGTGGCCGTATCGGGGGTGGGCCAACACTCCTGTGAAAACGGTGTGCCGCAGGCTTGAAGGGCGCCGCCGGCTTTCGCGCCGGGGATTGAAACGCGATCAGGGAAGGAGGATATATCTCCATTTGGCAAAGGAATTTTCCGGCCGGCATGACCTTGTGTGGCCCAGCTCCCCGGAGAAACCGGGGTAAAGTGTCAAGGGCCGCGGAACGCCCGGGCCTGACCAGGGCTGCCCTGCAGAAAATCATCCGCCGCTATTCAATTACTTCCGGCATGTATCGGGAATCCTGAATCAGGAGCGCCGGAGGCTGGAGGCAAGGATGAAGCAAGGTCTTTTTTATTTGAAAAGGAAACAACTTGCTTTTCCGGGTGGGGCGATTTAGACTAGTTGCAGACTGGTTTGTTTGGAGGTGCTTTTATGGAAACCGTGGGAACCTATGAGGCGAAAACACACCTCACTCAACTCCTGGAGCGTGTCGCCAAGGGTGAAAAAATAACGATCACAAAGCACGGGGTGCCTGTGGCAACTCTGCAACCCGCTGATTCCTCGAAAAAGATGCCGGTCCGCGACGTTATCGATCAGTTGAAACGGTTCCGAAGCGGCCGGAGCCTCGAAGGGATTTCCATCCGTGAAATGATCGAGGAAGGAAGGCGCTGATGTCCACACGGTTTGTGGTCGACAATTCGGTCGTTATGGCGTGGTGTTTCGAGGACGAAGGAAACAGCTACGCGGAGGCTGTTCTCGAAAGCCTTGAATCCTGCGAAGCCTTTGTCCCTGCAATTTGGCCGCTTGAGGTAGGCAATGTCCTGCTTGCAGCGGAAAGAAAAAAACGACTCAGCCGGGCAGCGATCGCCCGCTTTCTTGTCCTTTTGGGGGGGTTGCCCATCACCGTCGAACAGGAAACCCCGGAACGGATGCTCAAGGAGATCGTTGCGCTCGCGCGGGAACAAGGACTTTCAACGTATGACGCATCATACCTGGACCTTGCCATGAGGCTCGATCTTCCCCTCGCCACACTTGACGTATCCCTCGCAAAGGCGGCGAGAAAATCCCAAGTCCCTGCTTTTGAACCATTCCGCGACAGCTGAGTTCATAAATTCAAACGGACGACCTGCCGGTTCCTTGACCTGCCTGCTTATGCAAAGACGCGTTTCCCTTTCGCCTGGCATCGTTGGGATTATTTTTCTGGCAATTGCGGGAGGCATGTGGCTTTTATCCAGTCAGGAGACAATAAATGTCACCGCAGCCGATCAGGAGGTGGAAATGGAACAACCGGCGATCACCCTTTTTCTCTGCGGCGATGTGATGACGGGCAGGGGAGTCGATCAGATTCTTCCCCATCCCGTTGATTCGGCGCTTCATGAGTCCTATGTCCGGGATGCCCGTGTGTATGTGGAGTTGGCCGAAGAGGTCAACGGGCCGATCACCAGGCCGGCGGCGGCGGCCTACATCTGGGGAGACGCCTTGTCCGTGTTGGAAACGGTCAAGCCGGACCTGAGGATCATCAACCTGGAAACGGCCATCACCACCAGCGACGATTATCAGCCCAAGGGAATCAATTACCGGATGCATCCCCGCAACAGCGCCGTCCTTTCCGCCGCCTCCATCGACTGCAGCGTTCTCGCCAATAATCACGTGCTTGACTGGGGCACCGAAGGCCTGCGAGAAACCCTGGAAACCCTGGAAGCGGCAGGCATACAACAGACCGGCGCCGGGCGCGACCTGGCCGAGGCCGAGCGTCCGGCCGTCTTCGGGATTCCGGGCCGGGGCAGGGTGCTGGTCTTTGCCTACGGGTCAACGACCAGCGGTGTCCCCAGGGAGTGGGCGGCTGCACCGGCGCGGCCCGGCATCAATGTGCTGACCGACCTGTCCGATGCCACGGCGGATCGGATTACAGCGTCGGTGGCCGCGGTCAGGCAGCCGGGCGATATCGTCGTGGTCTCGCTGCACTGGGGCGGCAACTGGGGATACGACATCCCCCGGGCCCAGCAGCGCTTCGCTCGCCGGCTGATCGATGGGGGCGGGGCGGACCTGATCCACGGCCATTCATCCCATCACGTCAAGGGCATCGAGGTCTACCGCGACAAACTCATTCTCTACGGCTGCGGCGACTTCCTCAACGACTACGAGGGGATCAGCGGTTATGAACAATTCCGCGGCGACCTCGCCCTGATGTACTTTCCCACCTTAGCTCCGTCCGGCGAGCTGCGGGAGCTGCGGATGGTGCCCATGCAGGTCAGGCAGTTACGGACGGTCCGCCCCGGCAAGGACGATGTCCGCTGGCTCCATGACGTGCTGAACCGGGAAGGAGGCAGGCTCAACACCCAGGTGTGGCTGGGCGAGGACGACTCGTTGAGCCTGCTCTGGGATGAGAAATAAACAATGCGGCCGTCACGGCGCCAATAGGCGGGACAATTCTTTCATGAACAGACACAGGAGAGGTTGAGATGAATTCACCTGATGCAATTGAGATAAGAAGGGTATTGACCGGCATGCGGAATTTCGAACATGCTTTGTACGAAATATACAGCTCCTACTCGAGGATGTACCCGGAGCATAAAGCATTCTGGCAGGACATTGCGGTGGAGGAAAACACGCACAGCATGATGGTCGATGTCTTCATATCCCTCTACGATGATGGAGATATTTCATTTTCCGGGCGCAACTTCCAGTTTGCGGAAATCAAAGCGGAGCTGGCAAAACTGCGTTCTTTTCAGGAGGAAATGAAGGCAAGGGAAATACCCCTGAACGAGTCGGTTGAGTTTTCCCTTGCCGCGGAAAAATCACTGGTGGAAAGAGAAGTGTTCAAAATTAAGGAGGATGATCCGCCGGAATTCAAGAAGCTGTTAAAGGAATTGCTGCAGGGATATAATAAGCATTACGCGAAAATATATACATTTTACCGGGAAATAAACGGGTGAGAAGAAAAAGCTTTGGTATTTTTTTCTGACTGGGACGCCTCACAGCCGTTAGCGGCGAGGCGTCCCAGTCATTGATTGAAGCTGAAATCCTTGGTCGGGACAGCCTGACCCGGGTTGTTTTCGCCGGTTTTTTACCTCCTCAGCCGCCACAGCTGCCAGGCGGTTGTCGGCGGCGTGACGCTGGCAAAAAAGAGGGCGCCGTTCACTTCGGTAAAACCATAGGGGTAGCTCCAGTCAGGACCCGGGTTGATGTCCAGCAGCAGAACTGTCCCTTCCTCCGTGCCGTTGCTCTGCCACAGTTCGTCCCCGAGCTCGCCGTCATTGGCTGAAAAGTAGAGCATGCCCTGAAACGCGGTCATGGAATTGATGGAACTGCCTTCAGGACCCGGATTGATGTCCACCACCCTGATTGTGCCGGCTGCGGTGCCGTCGGTCTTCCACAATTCGTCGCCGGCCGCGGCATCCTCGGCGGTGAAGTAGAGGACATTGTTCAGGACGGTCAGGTATTCCACATAGCTGGAGGACGGGCCGGGATTGATGTCCTTCACCCTGGTCGCGGCGTCCGTGGCGCAATCGAGCTTCCAGAGTTCATTGCCGGATGTTCCGTCATCGGCGCGAAAATAGAGGGAGCCGTTGTACTCGGTATAGCGCCCCGGCGAGTTGGTGAAACTGCCTGTGCCGTCAATTCTGGCCGTCCCGTCGGCGCTGCCGTCACTTTTCCAGAGTTCATAGTTCTCTGAGCCGACAAAGTGTGCGAAATAGAGGAAGCCACCGCAGACGGCAAATTCTCCCGAAGGATCGATTTCCGTGCCCGGCTTGACGGCCACCGTGCCGGCCTCGGTACCGCCGCTTTTCCACAGACCGCAGGATTCCGGCGGTGTGTTGCCGTCCGTATTGGCCACATCGCAGCGGAGCAGGGGAGCGACCTGGGCAGAAAAAGAAGGGGATGACCGGATACCGGTCATCCCCCTGGGAAAGGAAAGAGATTGTTCTATTTCTTATGATTCGCTGTCTAATTTGGGCTTGATGATCTCGCAGTCACATTCCGGATCGGTGATGTCGAGGAGCAGGAATTTGACATCATAGCCGTTCTTGGTCAGCTCATGGTATGCAAGGTCAGCCCGCGCCCCGGTTGAGCAATGGACGAAGATCCGCTTGTCCTTGGGGATATCGTTCATCCGCTTGGGAATTTCGTCCAGGGGAATGTTGACGGTATTGGTGAATATGCCGAATTCGGCAATTTCTTCCTCGGTGCGGGCGTCGATGACAAAAACATCGGGCAGTTCGCCCTTAGTGGCCTTCCTGAATTCGTCCACCGACACTTCGCCCTTGCCCAGCTGACGGACCCAGCGAATTTCATTGGAGAAAATCGGGCCGTCGACAACGACGCCGTATTCCCAGTCCGCCCAGCCCTGGTAGTTGCCGGGGACCAGGGAGACATTTTTGAAGCCGTCAAAGAGCAGGTCTTCGTAAGCATTCATGACTTCCTCTTCATTGTCACTGTAGAGGACGACCGGGGCATTACGGGGGATGTCGTTGACCCTTTTCTCCAAGGTTGCGTAGGGAACGACAACGGCACGGGGAATTCTGCCTTTGACGGCGGCGCCGTCCGCTCTCAGGTCGAGCAGGACGATATTGCCCTTGGCAACGAATTCGTTGGTTGCGTAGACAGGGTACCCTTCCTTGATCCAGGCGGGAATGCCTTCAAGAAATGCGCGGACGTTGGTGTAACCAAGTTCTTTCGCCAGACCGGCGTTTTCGGTGGTCATGCCTCACGTGACGCCCTGGCAGTAAAAGACGATAAGGCTGTTTTTATCCTCGGGCAGGACCGCGGCTCCCTTTTCTTTCAGCACGGGCACCGGGATATTGATGGCCCCGGGAATATGCGACGGGTTGTACCGGAACGGCGGGCGGGCATCAACCAGAGTCATGGGCGCTTTGTTTTCGATGAGCTGGTACAGTTCGTCCACCTTGATTTCGGTAACACCCTCGGGGAGCTTGGCCAGTTTCGGCTTGATGACCGTGGCAAACTTGTCGTCGCCCCGCTGCTCCCAGGTTATGATCGCGGCTTCGCCGGCTTCGGCGAACTCAAGGCCGGTGGTTTTGTCATCGAACTTGAGCATGTACGGTTGCGCGGCATCGCCCTTGCCGACGGTGATGGAAATGGTTTTCGCCTTGTTCGACTTGCCGGTGACAGAGCCGATATAGACGTTGTCAGGCTGTTTCTGCGCCTCAACCGCCGCCGGTTTGGCAGCCGCCGTCGGTTTGCTCATGTCCTTGGCGCAGCCGAAGGACATGAGTGCCAGCATGATGGCAATCGGAATGAATGGCAACAACTTGATTTTTTTCATGGATACCTCCTGTGTGTCAATTTTCAGCAATATGCCGTTAAAGTAAGCAAAATCGTCAATAGACTTCCGGAAGCGCCGCGGACGAACAAGCAGGAGCAGGACCGGAAGCTGTCCATCTATTCCCGAAAGACCCCTACCGGACCGCTCGTGTGGAGGGGTGCTGCTATCAGGTGTGGGTATTCAAAATAGTAATTAATCCTAATGTCTGCCATCAATAAAGTCAATTGCTACAAAGTGGTGCTCTTCGTGGTGCGGCCAGCTGCAGTTTTTCATTATGCCTATTTATTCCAGCATGTTAGCCAAATATCGGGGGAGACGGTGCATGCAATTTGCCAGCAAAAAAAATACATGTACTTCCAGAATAATTTACATACAAACTCTTCGCTATTCATGAGGTTCGATTGATGGACAGGATGCATAAATTTATTGCTGCGACAATTTGCCACATTTCAAGGTGAAGAAGAGTTGCTACAATGTGGTATGAACCTGAGGAGGATTTCCTGCTGAATATGTCCTGATGCAGGGAAATTCACTGCAACAACAACCGGGAGGATTTGTATGCAATTATTCAACAGCATCGCAGGGAGTGTTTTTTTTCTGTCAATCCTGTTCCAGGCATCCGGTGTTTTCGGGCACACGACGGGCCTGCCCAAAAATACCCCGGACAGCTACTATCAGCGCACTGAGCCGGACGGGGCGAGCGGAGTGGTCAATCACTTCGCCATCGCCCACGGCTGCAACGGCAAGCCGGTGATTGCCTCGTCAATGCTCTTTCCCAACGGCAGGGACATGGTGATCGAGGACCAGGACGGCAGAATGGTCGATCCGGCAGAGCTGTTCAATGAACTGGAGCCGCTCAATAACCTGATCATGGGCGCCAAGCCGGCCCAGGCCGCAGAGTGGAAGAAGATAGAAGTAATTAGGACGGCGACCAGGGAGTATTCCAATCACGGGCTGCACACCGAGGACGTGCGGGCCTTTCACTATTCCGGCGGCAATCTGCCCGACTACATGGTCGGCCTCCTGCCGTGGCGGGCGAGTTTCGCCGCCATCAGGGATGATTCCTGCGTCCGGGAAATCCAGGTCCGCATTCCGATAGTCAACTATTGCGAGCGCAATCCCAGGTCGCCCGATCGTCTGGATGCGTGGATCGGCAGAACCACGGGGTTGTTCAACGACCCGGAACTCGTGTCCGTCGGCTTCTGGCCCATGATCACCATTGTCAATACTGATTTTGACGCCTCGAGTTGCGGGGAAGGGATTGTGTACAAGGTGAGCCCGACCGACGAGGATATTGATTCGCTTCTGCCGATACCTTCCTTCAACCCCTGAGTTCAGTTGTCCAGGATGAGTTCGTTCCGTTCCCGCCGGGCCTGTTTTTCGTTGACGAGGGCCAGGAGCAGAATGCCCAGGATGAAAAAAACGATTACCGACAGGATGGCGTTCCGGGAAGAGCCGCTCAGGTGGCGGATCAGGGCAAAGATGAACGGTCCCCAGACTGCGGAGAACTTGTTGACCACCGAATAGAAGGCGAAAAACTCGGCGGGGGATTCTTCCGGGATCATGGTGGAATACAGGGAGCGGCTGATGGCCTGGGAGCCGCCCATCACCAGGCCGACGGCTCCCCCGAGAATAAAGTACTGGGGCGCGGTATCGATGAAATAGGCGTAAATGACCACCCCGCTCCAGACAGCCAGCGACAGCATCACCGCCCGCTTGGTCCCTGTTCTGCCGGCTATCCACGAAAAGAGCAGGGCGCCGAAAATCGCCACCGCCTGCACCAGCAGCAGGGTGATCATCAGGGCGGCGGCGGAGAGCTTCAGCTCCTGCTTGCCGTACATGGTGGCCATCTGGATGACGGTCTGGATGCCTTCGTTGTACACGAGGAAGGCCGCCAGGAACAGGGCCAGCTGCTTCAGCTTGCCGATCTGGCGCAGCGTTTTCCATACCCGGGAGAACCCCAGGGTCAGGTAGCCGAGGGAGCTTTTCGGCAGGAGGGCAGACCGGCCGCGCCCGATTTTCGGCTCCCGCAGCAAAAGGGCGGTTACCAGGGCGAATCCCCCCCACCACAGGGCGGCGCTCAACATGCCTATCCGGGCGGCGGCGGCTTCGCTGAGGCCGAAGAAATCATGAAAGGCGATGAGGACCAGGGCGGCGGCAAACTGCAGACCGCCGCCGGCATAGCCGTAGGCGAATCCTTTGCTTGAAACCCGGTCTTCCTCGCCCGGTAGCGCGATCTGGGGAAGAAAGGCGTCATAAAAGACATTGGCCCCGACAAAACCGACCTGGGAAAGGATGAACAACACGATGGTCGGCCACACATCCCCCTGCCCGCAGAAGGAAAGGAGCACTGCGCTGGTCACGCCCAGATAGCAGAAGACAAACAGAAACAGTTTTTTGGCGGAGCGGTAGTCGGCGATGGCCCCCAGCACCGGGGCCAGCATGAAGACGATGAATGCCGCGGCCGACACCATGAAACCCCACAGGGTCTCGGCGGCAAACAGGCTGCCGCCGATGACGAACCCTTCGGCCGGCACCACCACTCCGGCAAAATACATGGGCAGCACGGCCACCGCAACGGTTGTAATATAGGCCGAATTGGCCCAGTCGTACATGGCCCAGCCGAAGAGAACACGCTTGTCCCCGCGGACGGGCGCATTGGCGTCTGCCGCTCCTGTGTGTGCCGATGGCTTCTTCATGGAGGTCATATTATGTGAGAAGCGGGAAGCAAGGCCGGTTGCAGGGGGAGTTGGCAGTCGGCAGTCGGCAGTATACCGGAAGACAGAAGACAGAGGACAGAAGTCAGAAGGAGTTTGCAGCTTTGCTGTCGGTGCGTTACGGTTGATCCAAATCGCAATCGGGATCGGTATCGAAATCGAAAAGCTTTCCACTCTATCCAGGTTGAGTGCGCTAACATTGTTCCTCTCCTCCTTCGTCCCCGCAGCCCAAGGTAGAGCACTGCCAACTGCTGACTAGCGACTGCCAACTGCCGTAATTGTGTTCAGGGTATGTAGGGGTGAGTTAGCGAACCCCAACAATTCCAACAGGTTACGTTGGGGTTCGCAAAGCTCACCCCAACCTACGAGACTTTCGGCTTCCCGCTCCCTTGTCCCGCACGGTACAATGGAGTGTACGATCCGGCGAGATCGGGCTCGCCCAGGTGGCTCAATATCTCCCGCCGCACCGCGTCCCGCAGTTTGAGGGCCGCCGTCCAGTCCGTGCCGGACGGCTCGACGGGGCGGCCGATGACCACGCTGACCGGTCCCCGCCTGGGGAACCAGGACTCCGAGCGCAGTTTGTTCCGCGTGCCGCGGATGGTGACGGGGGTAACCGGGGTGCCTGCCTGCACTGCGGTCAGAAAAGCACCCATCCTGAAGGGCAGCAGGCCGGGTATTCTCTGCAGAGTGCCTTCCGGGAAAAAGAGCAGGGATCGCCCCGCGGCAGCCAGTTCCGACAACCGGCTGATGGTCTCTTTTCCCCGTTCCATATCGAACCGTTCCACTGGAACAGCTCCCAGCCGGGTCAAAGGCAGCCACACCAGCGGTTTTGCCGCCAATTCCGCCTTGGCGATGAAGCTGCACGGAACCGGAAGGGCAGCCTGCAGGACGTAGGCGTCAAGATAGCTCATGTGGTTGGCGGCAAAGACGAGCGGGCGGTCAAGGGGAACATTTTCGGCTCCGGTTATCGTCAGCCTGGTGCCGGTCAGCAGGGCCAGCAGTTTTGCCGCGGCCCGGGTGACGAGCCACCCCGCCCGCCGGCCGGGCAGGAGGATGACCAGCAGCCAGACCGGCCCGGCCAGCAGTCCGTAGAGGAACCAGCAATAGCCCGCGTACAGGGTGTCGGTCAGCCGCCCGGCCGTCCTGCGAAGCTGCGGGGCCAGCCCGGACAGGGCGAGCCGGGCGACCTGCAGCCAGACCGCCCGTTTCGGTTCGCCGATGCGGTCCTGTTCGTACAGCTCCCGGCAGGCAGCCCTTCGGATTTTGCCGCTGGAGGTCTTGAGCACGGTGCCGGGTGGGGCAATGACTATCTCGTCCGGGGGCATGCCCAGGATGTCCACGGTGACGTTGGCAATCTGTTTGCGCAGCTCTTCCAGGGAATGGGGGTCCTTTTTCCTTGATTCGGTGAGCACGACCAGGTTTTCTGTTCCCGAAACCCTGTCCCGGCTGCCGAACACCGCCGTGCTGCCCTTGCGGATGCCGGCAACGGAGCCGATGGCCTCTTCCAGCTCATGGGGGTACACATTCCTGCCGCCGCGGATAATGACGTCCTTGATCCTGCCGGTGACATAGACATCACCGCCGGCAATATAAGCAAGGTCCCCGGATTCCAGCCAACCGTCCCGAAACAGTTCGCGGGTCTTGTCCGGGTTCCTGAAATAGCCGCTGGTCGATGAAGGCCCCTTGAACTGGAGGCGGCCCTCCCGCCTTTCCGGGAGTTCCCTGCCGGTATCGTCCACGATCCGGATCTGGTGGCCCTGAAGCGGTTGACCGCAGGCCACGAATTCCAGGGCCGGTGCGTTTTTTTCCTTGATCGGCACGGCCTGACCCGATCGGGCAAAGGTGTCCCGGTCGATCCGGTCGATGACCGGTCCGCGGCCCAGCGGCGGGAAGGCGAGGCCGACCGACGATTCCGCCAGTCCATATACCGGGGCCATGGCTGTCCGTTGAAAACCGCAGGCGGCAAAGCGGTCGCAGAAGCTGGTAATCGTCTGGGGAGAAACGGGCTCGGCGCCGTTGAATGCCAGCCGCCATGTACTGAGGTCTATGTTTTCCAGGTCTTTGTCGTCGATGCGCCGGACGCAGAGTTCGTAGCCGAAGTTGGGCGATGCCGACATGGTGCCGCGGTGAATATGGATCGCCCGAAGCCACCGTTCAGGGCGGGCGAGGAAGGCAAGGGGGGGCATGATGACCAGCCGGCATCCGTAGTAGAGGCTGCCCAGCCACGCCCCGATCAGTCCCATGTCATGATAGAGCGGCAGCCAGCTGACGAACACGTCTGCCCGGGTCGTTGCCGTTGCCTGTCCCATGGCCCGTATATTGGCGAGCAGGTTGGCGTGGGTGAGCACCACCCCCTTGGGGTCGCCGGTGCTGCCCGAGGTATACTGCAGGAAGGCCACATCGCCGGCCTGGACGGGGATGGGAGTGAACTCCGTCTCGGGCCGGGAGAGCTCGTGCACCGTCTGAATGGTGCGCAGGGTTTCCACCCGGATTTTGAGCAGTCTGGCCACGGGCTTGACCTCGGGTACGGTGATCAGTATCCGCACCCTGGCGTTGGTCAGGATGCCGGTATGTCTCCGCAGGTGCTCCTCGATCTGGGTGGGGCGAACGGGCGGGTAGAGGGGGACGGGGACGGCGCCGGCCAGGAGGATGCCGAAGAAGCTGAAGAAGTAGTCCAAGCCGGTGGGCAGGATAATGGCCACCGTCTCACCGGGCTCCAGGCCGGCATGCTGAAGGCCGGCCGCCACGCGTCCGGCTCCCCGCAGCAGCTCTCCGAAAGTGATTTTGGCTGGGTCCGTCTCGTAGCCGTCAAGGAGAATGTGCGTGCGTTCCGGGTGGGTGGCGGCATGAAGATTCAATACCTCCACCAGGGTCCGGGCCGTCACCGGCGGCTGTCCTTCCTCCATTGTCTGGAAGGGCTCCGCCTCCGGCTGCCGGTACGTAGCCGCGGGGACCTGTTCCCGGCTGTCAAGAAGGCGGAGGAGGTCCCTTGGCGTTTCCGCCGCGGCCAGCACCTGTTCCGGCAGCCGCACACCGAAATGCTTCTCCAGGCGGGCCAGAAGCTCCATCCGGGTCAGGCTGTCCAGGCCGAGGTCTCTTTCCAGTGAACTGTCGAGGGTGATCGGGGATGAACGAAGTTCCGGATGAAGCTCCACGGCAACTTCACGAATGACCCCAAGCAGTTCCCGTTCATTATCCAAACGATTCCTCCCTGCCAGGGCTGTGCGCAATCAAGGTCATGATGTTTCCCGAATCAATCATTCCGGCATCACCGGGACGGCTTTTCCCGACTGCGGGCTTTGCAGAGCGCTCATCCCAGTTCAATCCTGTCCCGTCCTCCGAAGTGCAGGCTCGACATGAGGGTCAGGTATTCCCGCAGATGGCGGGTGATGAGGAAATTGTCGCGGACGAATTCCCGGGCCTTGAGGCCTATCTCTCCGATTTTTTCCCTGTTGTGGAAAAGATAGCGGATACGGAGGGCGGCGCCTTCGGGGGTGTTCACCCGGAAGCCGGTGTTGAAGTTGATGACCTGCAACCGGATGCCTCCCGTGTCGCCGCCGATGACGGGCTTGCCTTTCCACATGGCCTCGGTGACGGTGAGGCCGAATCCCTCCTTGATGGATTTCTGCAGGACGATGTGGGCGGCCCGCTGCAGGGCGTTGATGGTCCGATGGGCGTCGGGGGGAAGCAGCAGGACATGGATGTCCGGATCGCCGGCAGAGTTGTCCTGGACCTCCCGGAGCACCTGTTCGCCCTCGGGGTCGTCAGTGGCGCCGCCTCCGGCCAGGACAAGCTGGACAGAGGGGACGAATTTCTTGACAAGTTTATAGGCCTGGATGACCCCCAGCGGATCCTTGAACCGGTCGAACCGGGAAACCTGGACCAGCAGCGGACGTTCCGGATCAATGTTGAACTCGGCACGAACAGCGGCGATTTCACTCTCCTCCAGGTCGATGTTTTTTTCGCTGAGGGGATCGATGCTGGGCGGGATGATGTACTGGGGATGGGGAAGCGTCTGGGCGAATCCCGCCAGGGAAAAAATACTGGCATCATAGTCGCGGACGAACCGGCGCAGGTATTTCCAGACCGGCCGGTAGGGGTGGCTGGCATCGATGTGACAGCGCCAGACCCACTTTCCCCGGCGCTTGGGGCAGAGGGACAGGAGGGGGGCCGGCTGGGGATCGTGAATGAAAACATAATCGGCTGCTTCGAGCCTTTCCCGCATCGCCTCGGCGTTGGTGCGGTTGACCTCTTCATAGGCGGCGATCTGCGCCTCCGGGATGCGCACATGGTTCCCCTGCAGGCCGTTGTGCATGTCCTTGGTGCACTGGTAAAAGGTCTCGTTGCCCTCAATGACCTCCCAGCTCGTCTCTATCCCGACCTCCTGCATCAGCGGCACCAGTTTTTCGAGGATTTCGGCAACCCCGCCGCCGACCCGGGTCGAATTGACATGGATGACCTTCAGGCCGGTCAACGGCCGGGAAAGCTGAAACAGATGATCGATCACGTCCTGGCCCGCCACCCGGCCGTATGCTTCCAACTGACTCGTCATACCCTTCTCCTACGCAAAAAAATCCGTAATGATTTTCACCAACTGGTCCTTGATCTGGTGCAGGCTCCCGAAATAGGGATCGACGCCGGCGAGCTGCCGGCACAGTTCGCTGCACCGTTCCCCGTGTCCGCTCAGCCAGAAGCTGAAGTCGTCGCCGTGGCTGTCCAGCCGCCGCCGTGCGTCGATAAAGTGATAAAAAATACTGCTGGTGGAAAGGCCGGGCAGCAGCTCGGCCAGTTTTTCCGGGGAATCCACCCGGTTTCCAGTATCGAAAATAACGATCTGGGAACGGATGAATTCAAAGCGGGAAGAAGCCTGCAGCCAGGAAAGATACCCCTGTTCGTCAAGCCGTTCCTCTATGATTTCCAGCAGTTCCTGGCGCAGGTCCTCGAGGTCGGCGAAATCCGTCGGATCGATGACGGCCAGCCGCTCGGCCAGGGTGGCATCATGCATGCCGTACCAGGCCCAGGCGGCGAAATCGTTGTTGTATTCCCGTTCCTCGAACCGGGGCTGCAGCAGTCCACCCCAGAAATGATAGTAAATGCTGTCCAGGCTGATGACGTTGAGGATATCCCGAAGCTCCTTGAGGTTGACGGCCCGGTGGCCGGTGGCGATGGCTATCAGCGCGCAGTCCTTGAGTTCGAAAACATCCGGTTCGGGATTGCCGGTTTGCTCTGCAGAGGGGCACATGGATCAACTCCTTGACGTATGATGGTTATTCGATTTCGGCGTGCAGCAGGCCGACCGGCCAGGACCGGAGTACATCGGCGACATTGAGCAGCGCTTTTCCCGCGGGGTCGGCCGTTGGGACGGTTTCGCCGGAAAATATGCTCCGCCACCGGGCTCCCGCCAGGTAATCCGGCAGCCCGATCACCGTGTTCCCCCAGGCATCGGGCCCCAGGGGGACCCTCCGCCGACCTTCCGAGAGGGTGCAGTACAATCTCGGCGCGACGGCGACAACCACCCGCCCGTCATGCTTCCTGGCAAGGGCACAGAGGTGGCGGCGCCTGTCGCCGTTCACTTCCAGGGGCAGGTAGGCGCCCTGGTCAAAAACTTCCTTCCACTCGTTTCGTAAATGCAAGGTTGATGCCAGGACGAACATTTTGGCCCGCCCGTCCGCCAGGGAGCCGAGCATTTCCTCCAACAGCCGTTCCTTTTCCTCCGGGCCGGACCCGCTTTGTTCCCGCAGCGCCTGAAGCATGGCCCGGCGACGGGCAAAATCAATCGGCCGGCGGTTGTCGGGATCCACCAGACAGAAGCGCCAGGTTTCGTTGCCCTGGTATATGTCCGGGATTCCCGGAGAGACGAGCTTCAGCAGGAGCTGGGAAAGGCTGTTGAGCATGCCGAACCAGGAAACGTCCCGCTGAAAGGGGAGAAAATCCTGGACGAACGGGGTATCCGGCTCCCCAAGGGTCGCCTCGACAAAACGGCGGACCGCCTTTTCATAGGGTTCGGCCGGGGTTATCCAACTGGTATGTTGTTTTGCCTCCCGGCAGGCTTTTACCATGTAGTCCTTCATCCGGTTGATCAACTCGACCCTGGACCAGACTTCTCCCTCGGCCGGCCAGACCCCCGCCAGATTCTGGTAAAAGCCGTACTCGTCATTGCGGGACGGGGCAGGCCCGCCGTCCAGCTGCGTCTTCATCGACCTGTTCAATTTGCTCCAGCGGGCAACCCGGTCCTGCCATTGCCGGGGCATTTCGGACAGTACGTTGATCCTGGCCCGGACATCCTCGCTGCGCTTGGAGTCATGGGTGGACGTATTCAACATCGAATGGGGCCAGAATCGCAGCCGGTGCTGGTTGGCCCGATGGAAGGCGGCCATCGACGTGCCGAAACGTCTGGGCTCCCCGCCCACCTCGTTGAGAGAAAGAAGACGGTTGTAGATATAAAAGGACGTGTCCTCCACCCCCTTGGCCATGACCGGCCCCGTATACTGCTGGAATTTCATGCAGAAATCAAGCACCGCCTCCCTGTTCCCTCCTTTGTCCAGGCCCCGCGGCAGCAGAATGCTCCTGATGAAATCATAGACGCTTGCGTCATCAAGCTGTTCCCGCTGCTTGGCTTTTTCCACCGCCCATTCGATGAACCGGGCGTCGCTTTTGCGAACGTTCTCCCGGGACACATAGGTCCGATAGACCGGGAAGCAGGCGATAACCTCCATGAGGGCGTCCCGCAGCCGGTTGAGCCTGAAGTCCCTGGTGTGGCGGTCCGCCTGGGCGAGGCGGTACAGGGTGCCGGCCAGCACATTCAGTTCTCCCGACATCGAAGAGCGGATGATCAATTTTTTGCAGGCATGGACCAGTTCATCGTAATTTTTCCGTTCCCCGATGAAGCGGTGATACATGGCGGTCATTGTTTTTGCCGCCGAGGCGTCGACAAAGATGCCGTTGAGCATATTGGCGAAATCATAGCCGGTGGTGCCGTGCACGGGCCAGTTTTCGGGCAGGTGCTCAAAGTCCGCCAGGATTTTTTCCGCGACGATATACAAAGGCGTCTGCTTCCCGGCTCCTGAACCTTCCGGCGGTCCCGGCGGATCTGCCGGGGAGTCCCCCGAGGCCGCGGCCTGCAGCCGGCAGAAATAACCGTGCGGATCGTAGAGGCCGTCAGGGTGATCGATCCGCAGGCCGTCGAGCCTGCCGGTGGCGATCAGGTCGAGGATCAGCCCGTGGGTTTCCTGGAAGACCTTGAGTTTCTCCATCCGCAGTCCGGCCAGGTCGTTGATGTCGAAGAACCTGCGGTAGTTTATCTCGTCGGCCGCCACCTTCCAGAAGGCAAGGCGGTAGGCCTGCTGCTCCAGCAGGTTGTGCAGCGGATCGAAGCTGTCCGGCCTGGATGGTTCGCCGTTGAACAGGATGACGTTCTCCTCGATGAACTGGCTGATCGGGGGGTATTCGCGGCAGATTCTGGCGAGAATCCGCTTGTTGACTTCCTTGTGGCGCCGCCGGCTCTGCAGTTTCTCCTCCGATTTTTCCTGGCGGCCAGGCAGGTTGTCCAGCGAAGTTATCAGGTTCTGCAGCTCCAGATAGCCGTTGTCCTGCTTGCCCAGCCGGTCCTCCAGCCGGGCGAAATTATGGCCCAGCACAGTCGGATAGGTCCCGGGATCGATGGGAAAGCGATGTTCGTGGTACTGAATGGCGAAGCTGCCGGCATCCGCGTCAAAGCGGAGCTGGATCTCCCCGGATTCCAGGATCATGCCGTAATGGCCGCCCAGCACGGGGAGCAGCAGGCGGCCGACAAGGTCCTGCTGATGGGGCTGCCAGTTGATGTCAAAGAAATCACCATATTTGGATGCCTCGCCGTTTTCCAGGACATCCATCCACCATTGATTGTCCGAGCCGACGCCCATGTGGTTGGGCACCACGTCCAGTATCATTGCCATGCTGTTCTGTTCGAGGACCGCGACGAACTGTTCATACTCCTCCCGGCTCCCGATTTCAGGATTGATCCGGCCGTGGTCGATGATGTCGTACCCGTGCGGACTGCCGGGACGCGCCATAAGGAAGGGCGAGGCATAGAAATGGCTGATGCCCAGTTCCTTCAGGTAGGGAATGATGTCCATGGCCTGCCGGAAGGTAAACTCTTTGTTCAGCTGCAGGCGGTAGAATGCCGTGGGGAGGCGGATTCCATGTCCTTTTTTCCGATCCGTGGCCGGCGCGGAAGGGCGGGTGACGCCGAGGCCCCTCTCCCGGCAGAGCTGCCTGAAGAGGGCGATGAGTTCCGGGGCGGCGAATATGTTTTCCACCTCGGCCGGATAGCGCAGGGTCGGGAAACGCTGGACGGGAAAAGCAGGCGGTTCCGCCTGATCGTCAAGTCCGAGGAGGTCGTTCAGCGGGACCAGGACGATTTTCGCGGTGGTGCGTGCCAGGTAGATCTGAACTGCGACCATCAGGTCATGATCAGGTTCGTGCACGGCGGCGGGGTCCGGCTGCAGTCCGCCGGGCAGGAGATGTTCATGATCAAGGGCGATGAGCAGGTGGGCGCGGGCCGCCGCCCGCTCGATGATGGCCCTTTCCTTCTCCCCATCGTCCCGGAAAGCATCCGCCCCCGTCTTGAGCGCTATGTCCCGGCCTGCCCAGAACCCCTTCAGGGTCGCGAGAAAAGGGGCGGATGAACTGATCAGTCCGTTGGCCGGGTAGCCGTCCACGGGAGGCCAGGCTCCCGGTTCATCGCCGGCCGGGCAGCAGGGCAGGGTGGTGAAGACGTTCATTTCCCTGATTCGCTCCTGTTGGGCAGGCGGCAGCAGATGCACATTGTCGGCGATGACGAGGCAGTTGTTTCTCCTGCTTTCCAGGGCGATAATGGAGAGGATGTCTTCAAAAGGCAGGAGGGCCGCCGCCCTGATGCCCGCTGCTTCTCCGCCCAGGGAAAAATATGCCTTGAAATAGTCGGCAAGGCTCCTGATCATCAGCGCGCCGTTGTAGCGCATGGCCTGGCGCAGGCTGTCTATGAACGGGCGGAAACGGAAAGCGCGCAGGCTTTCCGCCAGGAAAAGGGGCAGGCCGACGGCCGGGTCACAGGTTACGTCGTCGCGGGGATCGGCTGCGATTGCCGCCCCGTCCAGGAAGAACCCGCGATAGTACCACGCTTCAAATCCGGTTGGCGCGGGGCTGAACGACAGCTCGCCCAGCATGCCCGCCTTGAGACCCCTTTCCATGGACCGGCGGCCGACTGCGGCCAACTGCATGTCGGCCTGCCACTGCAGGTACTGATGGTACTCGATTTCCCCACGGCGGCTGTCGGCAAAATCCGCAACCGCCCGGGATCGCGGGTCCCTGAACTCTTCGGGCCATTCGGACCAGTGGGCGTACTCTTTTTCCGCCCGCAGTGCGTCCCGAAGGGCGCAGAAAGTCCCGTGGGCCCACAACAGGTCGCCGCCCTGTTCCTGGAAGCGCCTGAACTCCCTGCCCCGGTCGGTTTCCGGGTCGAGGTGACTGGTGGAAAAATGATGCCACAGGAGGCGGAGGATTTCGCTTTTTGCCTGCTCCGCAGCGGGGTAGTCGATTTGGGGGTTGTCCCGCAGCGCTGCCAGGTGCGCCTGAAACTGGATGTCTCGGAAACGGCTCTGGGCGTCTTCGGATTCCCACAGGTCGGCCACTGCTTCCGGGTCGATGAACAGCGTGTTGAGCAGGGAACGGCACGACGGCGAATAGGGATTGAGCGGCATGGTGCCGGCCCCGGCGATATCGTTGAGGGGGCCGGGATGAACGATGCCGGCGCCCTGCTCAGCGGCCCGGTTCAGCAGGCTTTTCAGGTCGCTGAAATCGCCGATTCCCCAGTTGCGCTTGGAGCGCACGGCGTGCAGGTGGAAGCCGAGGCCCCATATCCGGCCTTTT
>Ga0209269_1000196_pt1 | contig 81668 bp, 81 predicted proteins | sample MTBAKMMethaMetaG_FD_187455 | JGI IMG/M metagenome (GOLD analysis project Ga0209269, IMG submission 187455) | Enrichment culture microbial communities from Arthur Kill intertidal strait, New Jersey, USA, that are MTBE-degrading - MTBE-AKM (Arthur... | ecosystem: Environmental > Aquatic > Marine >...
CTCGTCGTGTTATTGATGCTGGCGGGGATTGGCTGCGACGACTGCATCTCGCTGATGCCCTGCCTGCTTTGCGCGAACAGGCTCAGGCTGCTTGTCGTGGGGCTTGAATATGAGGGGAAACCTCAGGGTCTGTCCTCAATTTGCAAAGAAAGGCTGCTCGGAATGTCGCTCGATGCATACCTTTTGCAAACAGAGTTTGCTGTCAAAGCAATAATCGACATCATCTGTTCAGACGCAAAGAAACTTGCCGAGCTAGAGCATAGCCTGAGGCACATTACTGCAGAATTTGACGTCCGCTATCAGATTTTCTTAGCTAACGAATTTCACCCCGCCGCAAACTACTACCACGCGCTGATGGCAAAAGCGCATGAATCCCAGCACACTCGCCAGAAGCAGGTTTTAGATGACATCGAGGCGTTAACTTCCACTATTGATGCAAAGTCCGCTTCCGTGGGGGCCTTGGCCGGCGCCCTGCTGCAAATAGCCAAGCAAGGTATATCCATCACTTACGGAAAAAAACAGAATGCCCCCAAAGGTGCAGAGCTCGGAGGGCTCCCGATCAGGGACATAATTTGGGAAGCCAGAAACCAGACGGTCCATTACGAAAACCCGCGAGAGATATCTGCCGACGTCGTGAAAATATTTGAGCAAATTGATGCAACTAGGGCAGATGGGGTTACTTGGAAGCCGAAGGAACGAATTAACTACAGCTTTGACGTAGTTCGTTGGTTAGGTTGGTTTGATTACAATCAATATCTGTCGCACATGCGATCTATTCGAAGTAAATAGTCCTCACCGCCAACGGCCTTAATGGCCGCTGGCTGATAAAAATTAACCTTCCCGCACCTCAAAATCATGGGTCACCTCGGCGCTCTTGCCGAGCATGATGGACGCCGAGCAGTACTTCTCCGCCGACAGCTTCACCGCCCGCTCCACCGATTCCGGCTTCAGGCTCTTGCCCACCACCACGAAGTGCATGTGGATCTTGGTGAACACCTTGGGCTCGGTGGCGGCGCGGTCGGCATCCAGCTCCACCCAGCAGTCGGTGACGTCCTGGCGGCCTTTCTTGAGGATGGACACCACGTCCACCGAGGAGCAGGCGCCGGCGCCCAGGAGCAGCATTTCCATCGGGCGGGGGCCCAGGTTGCGGCCGCCGATGTCAGCGGGGCCGTCCATCACCACCGCGTGGCCGCTTTCGGTTTCACCCACGAAGGCCATGCCTTCGACCCATTTCACCCGTGCTTTCATGTTGTTCCTTTCGTTCAGTTTTTCAGGCCGTACCACAGCAGGCCGATTTTTTCGTGAAAATAGAGGGCGCTGGCGCCCAGGGCTCCCGCGTTGGGCAGGAAGTCCAGGGCGGTCAGCGGCTTGGTTTGATGGAAGGCGATGCCCGCCGGCACCACCTTGAACCCTGCCCGCTGGAAAATCCATTGCGCCCGGGGCATGTGCCAGGCGTGGGTCACCAGGTAAATCGTCGCCACCCCGCCTCCCTTGAGCAGTTCCCGGCTGAAGTAGGCGTTCTCCCGGGTGTTGTCGGAACGGTCCTCCACCCAGCGCACCGGAACGCCGAACTCATCCTCCAGGGTGCGCCGCATCGCCTCCCCCTCGGACACCTCGCCGCCGTCAGGCTTGCCGCCGGTGACCAGGATGGGCAGGCCGGTTTCCCGCTGGAGCCGGGCCCCGTAGCGCAGCCGCTCCAGGGCGACTCCGCTCACCGTGTCGCCGCCGTATTCGGGGGCGTCGAGGTAGCGCCCGCCCCCAAGCACCACGATGGCCTGGGCGGTGGGGCGGTTTTTCGGCGGCAGCAGGGCGTCCCGTTCCAGGGTGGCCAGCAGCCAGCCGGACACCGCCGGCATGGACAGCACCGCCAACAAGCCCAGGGACAGGGCGACCAGCGCCTTGCCCAGGCGGGGCCGACGCTTCAGCAGCCACAGCCCCGTTCCGCCGAGCAACAGCAGGCTGAGGGGAGGCAGCAGAAAAGCGGCAATAAAGTTGGTGAGCAGCCAGCCCATGAAATCCTAAGCAGAATAGTGGGGTATAGGCGAAGATGGCATTATAATGCCAGTTTTCAGCCGGCACCCAACCATGGCCCATCCTTCCGCCGTTCCCCACGATAACCCGGTCCCCATCCCACCCTTCTGGGGGGCGAAGTGCATCGAGCAGTTGCCCCTCAAGTCGGTGGTGCCGTACATCAACAAGACCGCCCTGTACAAGTTCCAGTGGGGCTTCAAGCCCCAGGGCAAGTCGCCGGAGGAGTACCGGGAGTGGGCGAAGAAGGAGGTGGACCCGATCTTCAACCGCCTGGTGGCCCAGAGCGAGGCGGAGGGCATTCTCCAGCCCAAGGCGGCCTACGGCTTCTTCCCCTGCCAGTCGGCGGGGGACGAGCTGATCGTCTACGCCGACCCGGAGGGCTCCAGGGAGCGCTGCCGCTTTCCCTTTCCGCGCCAGACCACGGAACGGCAACTGTGCATCGCCGACTTTTTCCGCCCGGTGGAAAGCAACGAAATCGACGTGGTGGCCTTCCAGCTGGTCACCGTCGGCCAGCACGCCTCGGACCACGCCCGGGACCTGTTCCAGCGCGACGTGTACCAGGAGTACCTTTATTGGCACGGCCTGGATGCCGAAGGCGCGGAGGGGCTGGCGGAGTTCATCCACCGCCGCATCCGGGTGGAGCTGGGCTTCGGCGCCGAGGACGCCCGGGACATCCAGGACATGATCAAGCAGCACTACCGGGGCAGCCGCTATTCCTTCGGCTACCCGGCCTGCCCCAACCTCCACGACCAGGACAAGATTCTCGACCTGCTGGAAGCCCACAAGATCGGCGTCACCCTGGGCGACGAGGACCAGTTGTGGCCGGAGGAATCCACCAGCGCCATCGTGGTGCACCATCCGGGGGCGAAGTATTTCGGCGTGTGACAGTGGGTTACAATCCGGTTTTCCGAATCTGAATCCCGGTCTTCCCCATGCACATCCACATCCTCGGCATCTGCGGCACCTTCATGGGCGGCATCGCCGCCATCGCCAAAGAAGCGGGCCATACCGTCACCGGCTGCGACGCCAACGTCTACCCCCCCATGAGCACCCAGCTGGAGGCCATGGGCATCGGCCTGATCGAGGGCTTCGATGCCGACCAGATCAAGCTCAATCCTGATTTGTATGTGATCGGCAACGTGGTCACCCGGGGCAAGCAGCCCTTGATGGAGGAAATCCTCAACCGCAACCTGCCCTACGTCTCCGGCCCCCAGTGGCTGGCGGAACACATCCTCCACCCCTCGCCCGCAGGCGGGAGAGGGGCCAGGGGTGAGGGCCAGAAGTGGGTACTCGCCGTGGCCGGCACCCACGGCAAAACCACCACCAGCGCCATGCTGGCGTGGATACTGGAATACGCCAAGATGGAGCCCGGCTTCCTGATCGGCGGCGTGCCCCAGAACTTCGGCATCTCCGCCCGCCTGGGCACCACCCCGTTCTTCGTCATCGAAGCCGACGAGTACGACACCGCCTTCTTCGACAAGCGCTCCAAGTTCGTCCACTACCGCCCCCGCACGGCGGTGCTGAACAACCTGGAGTTCGACCACGCCGACATTTTCCCCGACCTCAACGCCATCGAAACCCAGTTCCACCATCTGGTGCGCACCGTGCCGGAAAACGGCCTGATCGTCGCCAACGGGCGGGAGCCCGGCCTGGACCGGGTGCTGACCCGGGGCTGCTGGACCACGGTGGAACTGTTCGGCGTGGAAGAAGGCTGGAGCGCCCGGGAAACCGACGACGGCCTGGAAATCGCCTTCCGCGGCGAAAGCCAGGGGGGTTTGAACTGGGATATCCTGGGCGAGCACAACACCCTCAACGCCCTGGCCGCCATCGCCGCCGCCCGCCACGCCGGCGTTCCGGCCGGCGTGGGCGTCGAGGCCCTGGGCCAATTCCAGAGCGTGAAGCGGCGGATGGAAGTGCGCGGCACGGTCAACGGCATCACGGTCTACGACGACTTCGCCCACCACCCCACCGCCATCGACACCACCGTGGCCGGCCTGCGCAAGAAGGTCGGGGGTGAGCGCATACTTGCCGTGCTGGAGCCCCGCTCCAACACCATGAAGCTGGGGGTGATGAAGGCCCAGCTCCCCGCCAGCCTGAAAGGCGCCGACCGGGTGTTCTGCTACGGAGCCAACCTGGGCTGGGACGCTGCGGAAGCCCTGGCTCCCTTGGGCAGCCAGGCCACCACCCTGGACGACCTGGACGCCCTGGTGGCCGCCATCGTCGCCGAAGCCCAACCCGGCGAGCACGTGCTGGTGATGAGCAACGGCGGCTTCGGCGGCATCCATGACAAGCTGCTGGCCGCCCTGGCCAAAAAGTGACCAGCGCCATGGCCTACTACGCCCTGAAAGTCCTGCTGTCCGCCGTGGTGGTGGTTCTGATCTCCGAGCTGGCCAAGCGCCAGTCGGGCGTTGCGGCGCTGATCGCGGCGCTGCCCCTGACCTCCATTCTCGCCTTCGTCTGGCTGCACCTGGAAGCCACCCCCAGCGAGCGCATCGCCGATTTGGCCGGGCAGGTATTCTGGCTGGTGATTCCGTCCCTGATACTGTTCATCACCCTGCCCTTCCTGCTGCGGCAGGGGCTGAACTTCTGGCTCAGCCTGGGGCTCTCCATCGCCGCCACCGCCGGCGGCTATTTCGCCCTGCTGCCCCTGCTGCGGCGTTTCGGGGTCAACCTGTAATTCGATTGTGATTCTTTGCAGTGGAAGCGAACTTGAATATCTTACGTTAACGTAATATAAAGATAGTACACGTCCAACCACCGGAGAATTTCAGTGAAAAACCTCAGCGATATCATGATCCACATAGACGAACCCCTGTCCCAAACGCACCGAAACACGCTGGAAGAGCGTATGCGCGCCCTTCCGGGCGTTATTGCCGTCCGTTTCAACCCGGGCAAGAATCATTTGCTCCTTATCGCCTTCGACCCCGACCAAGTACGCCCCATCGCCTTGTTGGCCCAAGCGAAAAGTATCGGCTACACTGCCCAACTCGTTGGAGCCTAACTCCCTTTTCACAGTGCTGGAAAATCGAAAAAAAATCGGCGAAATCGCGGAACTGCTGGGAACCACTCCCCGTACGCTCCGTTTCTATGAAGAAGAAGGCCTGGTTACCGCTCGCCGCTCAACGGGCGGAACGCGCTATTACGGCGAAGAGGATGTCGCCCGTTTCCGGGCCATTCTGCGTTTAGCCGATAGCGGTTTTTCCCTGGAAAACATTCGCCTCCTGGCGAAGGAAAGGGAACAACATCCCACCGGCGCCGCCAGCAGCAAGGCCGTGCTTCAACGAATCGCCGCCCTGCTTGACGACGTGAGAGTCCGCCAGGCACGCCTCGCCCGCATGGAAGCGGAACTTGTCGCCGCCGCGGAAGCCGTGAAGAACTGCAAAAGCTGCCACAATCCCCCAACCCGCCGGGGCTGCCCCGAGTGTGCCATAAACCGGCTGCTGGCCGAGTCCGACACCCTCAACCTGATCTGGGAACAGGCGTTCGAAGCGCCATGATTCTTTACCTCCACGGCCTCAACAGCGCTCCCGCCTCCCACAAGGCCCGACTGCTGGCCGACCGCATGGAAGAGCTGGGGCTGGCCGACCGCCTGCTGATCCCCCACCTGCCCTTTGAGCCCCGCCGCGCCATCGCCCTGGCGGAGCGGCTGGCCACCTCGCTGGACGATGACCTCACCCTGGTGGGCAGTTCACTGGGGGGCTTTTACGCCTTGTTTCTCGCCGAGCAATTGGGACTGAAAGCGGTGCTGGTCAACCCGGCGGTGGACGCCCCCAAGCTCGCCCGCCAGTGGCTGGGCCCCCAGAAGAACGTCTACACCGGAGAGGAGTGGGTGCTCACCGAAGAGCACGCCCGGCAACTGGCCATGCTGGACGTGCCGCGGATCACCCGCCCCGAACGTTACCTGCTACTGGTGGAGACCGGCGATGAAATCCTGCCCTGGCGCCGGGCGGTGGAGAAATTCGCCGGCGCCCGGCAGATCGTGGTGGAGGGCGGCGATCACGGCTTCCAGAGCTTCCCCCAATACCTGAACGAAATACTGCGCTTCGCCGGGCTGGTGGATTAGGGTAAAATCCGCACCTCCCCGCTTCCCCAGTTCCCCCCGATGAATATTTTCTACGAAGAGGACGGCACGCTGAAGGCCGCCACCGTCCTTGCCGACAACGACACTTCCCTCCAGGTGGAGACGCCCCACGGCAAGCGCGCCAAGGTCAAAGGCTCCAACGTGCTGCTGAAGTTCGCCGCCCCGGCGGCGGCCAGCTTCATCGAGGAAGCGGACAAGCTCGCCGCCGACATCGACACCGATTTCCTGTGGGAATGCTGCGGCGAAGCGGAATTCGGCTTCCAGGACCTGGCCCGGGACTACTTCGGCCACGAGCCGTCCCCGCTGGAAGCGGCGGCGGCGGCCCTGAAGTGCCACGGCAACCCGATGTACTTCTACAAGAAGGCCAAGGGCCGCTACAAGGCGGCGCCGGAGGAGAACCTGAAAGCCGCCCTGGCGGGCCAGGAAAAGAAACGGCTGCAGGAGCAGAAAAAGGCCGAATACGTGGAGCAGCTCAGCGGCTTCGCGCTACCCGCAGAACTCGCCCCCCAGGTCTACAATCTCCTGCTGCGCCCGGACAAGAACACCATCGAATACAAGGCCCTGGAACAGGCCAGCCAGGCCACCGGCCTGCCTCCCCACCGCCTGCTGGCCCGCTGCGGCGCCCTGCCCACGCCCCACGAATTCCACCTCACCCGCTTCCTGCTGGAACAGTTCCCCAAGGGGCGCCATTTCCCCGAGGACCTGGCCCACGCGGAGCCGGGGGAGCTGCCCCAGGCCGACGCGGTGGCCTTCAGCATCGACGATGCCGCCACCACCGAGATCGACGACGCCTTCTCGGTCACCCACCTGCCCAACGGCAACGTCCGCATCGGCATCCACATCGCCGCACCGGGCCTGGGCATCCAGCCCCAGTCGTCCCTGGAGGCGGTGGCCCGGGCGCGCCTGTCCACGGTCTACATGCCCGGCGACAAGATCACCATGCTGCCGGACGCCTTCGTCCAGCGCTTCACCCTCCAGGAAGGCCGGTCCTGCCCCGCCCTGTCCCTGTACCTGGAAGTGACCCCCGACAGCTTCGACCTGGTGTCCAGCGACAGCCGGGCGGAGATGGTGCCCATCGGCGCCAACCTGCGCCACGACACCCTGGAACCCGTGTTCAACGAAGAGACCCTGAAGAACGGCGTCCCCGCCTTCCCCTTCCGGGACGAACTGCTGCTGCTGTGGGACTTCGCCGACAAGCTGGAGGAGCGCCGGGGCCGTCCCGACGCGGGCAAGGTGTTCCACAACGAATACAGCTTCGCCGTGGCCGGCGACCGGGTCACCATCACCCCCCGCCAGCGGGGCACCCCCATCGACAAGCTGGTGTCCGAGCTGATGATCTGCGTGAACTCCACCTGGGCCAAGCTGCTGGCGGATAACGGCGTGGTCGCCGTGTACCGCGCCCAGGAAATGGGCAAGGTGCGCATGACCACCGCCCCCGCCCCCCACCGGGGCCTGGGGGTGGAGCTCTACATGTGGTCCAGCTCCCCCCTGCGGCGCTACATCGACCTGGTGAACCAGCGCCAGCTGATCGCCTTCCTGCGGGGCGCGGAACCGCCCCACGCCCCCCGCAGCGCCGAACTCTTCGCCGCCATGCGGGATTTCGAGCTCACCTACGGTGCCTACAACGACTTCCAGCGCACCATGGAGCGCTACTGGAGCCTGCGCTGGCTGCAGCAGGAAGGGGTGCAGGAGGCCGAGGGCAAGGTGCTGAAAGAGAATCTCGTGCGCCTGTCCAGCCTGCCCCTGGTGACCCGCCTCCATGATCTGCCCGAGACGCCCCCCGGCACCCTGGTACGGCTGGGGATCGAGGCCGTGGATCTGCTGGACCTGGAATTCGCCGGCAAATTCAAGGAAGTGACCCAGGCCGTGGCGGAGCCCGAAGCGGATGGCACGGAAGAGGAATAATCCGTAAAATTCGGGGCATGAGCACAACTTTGCCCCAAGGCAACTTCTTTTCCCGGCTGGACCCTTCCGACCGCCTGTGGGTGCTGCTGATCGCCTCCTTCGTACTGCACCTGGGGGCGGTGTTCGGCGTCAGCTTCAAATTCCCCCAGCCGAAAATCGCCCCCTCCAACCCCCACGCCATCGAAGTGGTGCTGGTGAACAAGAAATCCGCCAACCGCCCGTCCCACGCCGAGGTCTACGCCCAGGCCAATCTGGAGGGCGGCGGCACGGTGGAGACCGACCGCCGCGCCAAGAGCCCCCTGCCGGTGCTGGAGGAAAACCCGGAAATGGCCGTCTCCCAAAAGCAGCGCCGGGTGCGGGAACTGGAGGAGCGGATGCGCCAGCTGGCGAGCCAGATCAAGACCGCGGATAAGATGGAAAGCCGCTCCACCCGCCGCAACTCCCCGTCGTCCCATCTCTCCGCCGCCGACCTGATCCAGAGCAGCCACGCAGCCATCCAGCTCCAGGCCCAGATCGACCGGGACCTGGACACCTACAACAAGCGCCCGCGCAAAGCCAACCTCGGCGCCACTACGCGGGAATACGTTCTCGCCCGCTACCTGGAAGACTGGCGCATGAAGGTGGAGAAGGTGGGCAACCTAAACTACCCGGAAGAGGCCAAGCGCCAGAGGCTCTACGGCAGCCTGATGCTGACGGTGGAAATCAACGCCGACGGCAGCGTGCGCACCGTGGAGCTCAACCGCTCCTCGGGCCACAAGGTGCTGGACCAGGCCGCCCTGCGCATCGTCAAGCTGGCCGCCCCCTACGCCCCGTTCTCCGCGGACATCCGGCGCAACTACGACGTGGTCAGCATTACCCGCACCTGGGCCTTCACCCGGGCCGACGAACTGCGTTCCCAGTGAAGCGCCGCAGCGGTTTGTCCACCCTTCGCCCTATGCCATAATGCCCCTATGGAAAACGTCGACCTTACCCACCAGTTCCTGATCGCCATGCCCGCCATGGCGGACCCCTATTTCGCCAAGTCGCTCACCTACATTTGCGAGCACAACGAAAACGGGGCCCTGGGGCTGGTCCTCAACCGCTCCATCGACATGACGCTGCAAAGCCTGTTCGACCAGATCGAAATTCCTCTCAACGTGCAGACCCACGCCACGCAGGCGGTGCATTTCGGCGGGCCGGTGCAGATGGACCGGGGTTTCGTGCTGCACCAGCCGGTGGGGCAGTGGCAGTCCACCCTGTCGATCCGGGACGACATCGGGCTCACCACCTCCAAGGACATTCTCCTGGCCGTGGGCCGGGGCGAGGGCCCGGAAAAATTCCTCGTCACCCTGGGCTATGCCGGCTGGTCGGCGGGGCAGCTGGAGCAGGAGCTGGCCCAGAACGCCTGGCTGACGGTGCCGGCGTCGGCGGAAATGATTTTCGACCTGCCCGACGAAGAGCGCCTGGCCGCGGCCATGGCCAAACTGGGGGTGGACTTCGCCTCCCTGTCCGACGTGGCGGGCCATGCCTGAGCCCGACGGTCATGGCCGTCTGCGAGTTGGGCGGCGAGCCGCCCATCCCTGCGAGAACCATGTCCCTCACTCCTAACTCTCTCCCGGAGGGAGAGAGGGACGTGGGCTCGCTGCGCGAGTTGCCCGTTATATCGGGCACCCTTCTCGCCTTCGACTACGGCCTGAAACGCATCGGCGTAGCGGTGGGCAACACGGAAATACGTATCGCCCATCCCCTGGAAACCATCCAGGGGGAAAGCAACGAGGTAAAATTCGGTGCCGTCGCCCGCCTCATCGGCGAATGGCAGCCGGCGCTGCTGGTGGTGGGGCTGCCTGCCCACATGGACGGCACCGAGCACGAAATGAGCGAGCAATGCCGCCGCTTCGCCCGCCGCCTGGAAGGGCGTTTCGGGCTGAAAACGGTGCTGGTGGACGAGCGGCTTTCCTCCGCCGACGCCAGCGAGCACCTGAACCAGGCCGGCCTGCGGGGCCGGAAACAAAAGCCGGTGCTGGACCAGGTGGCCGCGCAACGCATACTGCAAACCTATTTGGACGGACTGAGCCATGGAACTGCCTGACGCCGAACAACTGCTGACCGCCCTGACCGCGCAGCTCAAGCCCCACGTGGGCCCGGAAACCGCCCTGGTGGGCATCCGCACCGGCGGCGCCTGGCTGGCGGAACGCCTGCACCAGTCCCTGGGGGTGGCCATGCCCCTGGGCACCCTGGACATCTCCTTCTACCGGGACGATTTCAGCCAGATCGGCCTGCACCCGGAAGTGGAGCCGTCCCACATCCCCTTCGACGTGGACAGCCGCCACATCATCCTGGTGGACGACGTGCTGTATACCGGCCGCACGGTGCGGGCCGCCATGAACGAGCTGTTCGACTACGGCCGTCCCGCCAGCATTTCCCTGGCGGTGCTGGTGGACCGGGGGGGCCGGGAACTGCCGGTGGCCGCCCAGTTCGTCGGCGCCCACATCACCTTGTCCGATTCCCAGAACGTCCAGCTCAACCAGACCGGTTCCGGCAGGCTGTACCTGTCCCTCCACGGCATCGCCACGGAATGACTCCATGAAGAAGCGAAATCCCCAACTCAACGCCAACGGCGAACTGCACCACCTGCTGACCATCGAGGGGCTGCCCCGGGACATCCTGACCCACATCCTCAACACCGCCGAGTCCTTCGTCACCGTGGCCGAGCGGGAAGTGAAGAAAGTGCCCCTGCTGCGGGGCAAGGCCATCTTCAACCTGTTTTTCGAGAACAGCACCCGCACCCGCACCACCTTCGAAATCGCGGCGAAACGCCTGTCCGCCGACGTCATCAACCTCAACATCGGGTCGTCGTCCACCAGCAAGGGCGAGACCCTGCTGGACACGGTGGACAACCTCTCCGCCATGCAGGCCGACATGTTCGTGGTGCGCCACGCCCAGAGCGGCGCCGCCCACCTCATCGCCCGCCACGTGGCGCCCCACATCCACGTGGTCAACGCCGGCGACGGGCGCCACGCCCACCCCACCCAGGGCCTGTTGGACGTGTTCACCATCCGCCGCTACAAGGAGGACTTCACCCGGCTGCGGGTGGCCATCGTCGGCGATATCCTCCACTCCCGGGTGGCCCGCTCCGAAATCCACGCCCTCAACGTGCTGGGCGTGCCGGAAATCCGCGTCATCGCCCCCAAGACCCTGCTCCCCACCGAAGTCGAACAGCTGGGCGTCCACGTCTACCACGACATGGCCCAAGGCCTGAAGGACGTGGACGTGGTGATGATGCTGCGGCTCCAGAACGAGCGCATGCGGGGCGCGCTGCTGCCCAGCGCGGGGGAATTCTTCAAGCACTACGGCCTCACCGCCGACAAGCTGGCCCACGCCAAATACGACGCCATCGTGATGCACCCCGGCCCCATGAACCGGGGCATCGAAATCGACTCCGGCGTGGCCGACGGCAAGCAGTCGGTGATCCTGCCCCAGGTCACCTTCGGCATCGCGGTGCGGATGGCGGTAATGAGCATACTGGCGGGGAACTAACACCCAATGAAAACAGCGGCACAAGTCCGAGCACCCTTCCCCAAGGAAACGAAGCCCTTGCTTAAATGGGCGGGAGGAAAAACTCAGCTTCTTGACGAACTGCTCGCCAAAACCCCTAAAAAATTTGGCCGCTATATCGAGCCTTTTTTTGGGGGAGGAGCACTTTTCTTTGCTCTGAAACCCGTTGGAGCCGTCATCGCCGACAGCAACCCCGAGTTGGTCAACCTTTATCGCGCTGTAGCCAACGACGCTGAAGACATCATCGAACGTCTTGCGGGCTATCAGAACACGGAAGAGGCTTTTTACGCCGCTCGCGGCTTGGACTGGACCGGTCTTTCACCAACAGAAGCCGCCGCCAGGACAATTTTTCTCAATCGAACGTGTTTCAACGGATTGTATCGCGTCAATCGGAAGGGACAATTCAATGTGCCTTTTGGCAGATACAAAAATCCCAAAATATTGGATGAAGAAGCCCTGCGAGCAGCCTCCACGCTTCTACAGGAGACCACCATTATTCATGGGGATTATAAAGACGTACTAAAAAAGCACGCCCTCCCTGGCGATTTTGTGTTTTTGGACCCGCCCTATTTGCCAATATCTGCATATGCCGATTTCAAACGGTACACCAAAGAGCAGTTTTACGAGGAAGACCACGTAGAGTTGGCAAATGAGGTAAAGCGGCTTCATGACTTGGGATGCCATGTCCTACTTACAAATTCCAATCATCCCTTGGTCCACGAGCTGTATAGCCGGTTTGAGCGGGAAGTGGTAAAAACGAGACGTTATATTTCCTGCAATGGAAAAGGCAGGGCAGGGGAGGACGTTATTGTGACGGTTCCACCAAAACCAAACATCAGTTTGAAACTGGTCCCTTCTTTGCCACCGCAACTTCTCCGATACCCACCCACGCGTTACATGGGCTCGAAGAACAAGCTGCTCGCGGAAATATGGACCGTTGCCTCGCAGTTTGAATTCGATACGGCCGTTGATCTCTTTTCTGGATCGGGTGTGGTCAGCTATATGCTGAAATCTCACGGAAAAACGGTGATAAGCAACGACTACATGGCGATGTCAGCGACATTTGCCAAGGCGATGATCGAGAACAACGACGTGACCCTCCCCCGCGAAGAAGCGGAAGCCTTGCTGGAACCTTGCAAACCGGTGGACCGCTTCGTCGAAACGACATTCCAGGGACTCTACTTTAGCGATGACGACAACCGTCTAATTGACGTATTACGCGCCAACATCAAAGCGATCAAGAACCCCTATAAGCAGGGGATCGCCATGGCCGCTCTTATTAGGGCATGTCTGAAAAAACGCCCACGAGGCATTTTCACCTATGTGGGACATCGTTACGATGATGGCCGAAAAGACCTGTTGATGTCCTTTCGCGACCAATTCCTTGAAGCGGTCGAAGCGGTAAACGGCGCCGTCTTCAATAATGGCCGACAAAACAAGGCGCGAAATGGCGACGCGATGACGGTACATGAACAGGACTGTGGCCTGGTTTATATCGACCCTCCATACTATTCACCGTTTTCCGACAACGAATATGTACGCCGATACCACTTTGTTGAAGGGCTTGCCCGAGACTGGCAGGGCGTAGAGATTCAGCAGCATACGGCAACCAAAAAATTCAAGAATTACCCTACGCCCTTCTCTTCTCGGAAAGGTGCCGCGGAAGCCTTTGATCTTCTCTTCAAGCGATTCCGTGAAAGCGTCTTGGTCGTTTCGTATTCGTCCAATAGCAAGCCGACGCTTGAAGAAATGGTGGCCATAATGGCAAAGCACAAACGCCATGTGGAAGTTGTGCCGGTGGATTACAAATATTCGTTTGGAACTCAGGGACACAAGGTCGGCGATAACAACAACGCTGTTCAAGAGTACCTATTCGTGGGGTTCTAAATGAGACCGTGGTACCTGGAAAACCCAACCGTCCGCAGTCCATTCCGCCTTCGAGATGGACTGGTCGCCCTTTCTGAATCATCCCTTCCTGGGCGATTGCGGGGACAAGAACAGGAAGTTGCCTTTCGGAATCTCCTGGGTGAATTAGGCATCGTTACACTAGGTAGCGATAAGACGTTTAGCGTTAGCCGGAAGTGGCGAGTCGCCCTGAATAGGCGCGGATTTCTATATCCGCCAGTCTCGAAGTCATCCACCCTTTCGCAAGGGACCTTGGGCGCCCTCGATACGATTACTCCCAATGGTTGGCGGCTTATCAAGGCCGATTCCGTCCCGGCAATGCAGGAGTGTTTTTTGCGCTCCCTGGCCGCCTACTACATTCCCTCTGATTTTGAGAAGGACTATGACTTTCCCGTCTTCTCTCCCTTGCGCCATACCTTATCCGTCATGCTGGAATTGGAAAAACGGACGGGCGAAAATCAACTGAACTTCATTGAAATGGCGCTTTTAGTCCAGCTTTCCAGTAGCGCAGACAAGCTTTCCGACATCATCACCAAAATACTGGGCCTGCGTAGCCGCCGCGATAAATCGGGCAACAAGAGAAAATTCGATGGACAGGAATTGGACGCGGCATCCAAGCTTCACGGCTACACGCCTCAAACCTTCAACGATTATGCCGACACGAATTTCCGTTACCTGAAGGCAACGGGCCTGGTGCAAGGCAAAGGCCGAGGAATAGCCCTGGTGCCGGAGAAGCGTGTCGTCATCGAAAAGCTGGTCGAGGATAGGAGCATCCCGGAATCGGACGAAGACTACTACACCACGTTATGCGAGGGAGCCGCCCTCCCGACAGATGAGCAAGATTCGGCGCTGGCCGTCTTGGACGATCTTCTCGGTAGGCTCAAGCAATACGGCATTGCCTTCGACATCACCGGCCGATCATTGGCCACCCCCGCTGACATAAGCAGCATTCGCCACGAAGTGGAAGCGATTTTGTCTGCTCGAAAAGAAGAGGAATATGCTTCGCGACAAAGCGGCGAATGGGAAGAGATTGCAGCTTACATGAACCTCTTGGTTCACCATGGCAAGTCGAAAAAAGCTCCTCACCGTGAAGAAAAAATCGCGATCCCCCGTGCGGAAGCGCCAGCCTATTTCGAATGGGTGCTTTGGCGTGCTTTTCTTGCTATCGACAGCCTCAAGAACAAGCCCTACGAGGCCAGGCGCTTCAAGATCGACCAAGACTTCCTGCCGGTAGGCACTGCCCCAGGAAACGGACCTGACCTGATTTTCGAGTTTGAGCATTTTGTTCTGGTTGTTGAAGTAACGCTGACGGATAGCTCCCGGCAAGAAGCTGCCGAAGGGGAGCCCGTGCGCCGGCATGTGGCAAGAATCGTCGAGAGCTATTCGGGAAAGCGCGTATTCGGGCTTTTCATTGCCAACAAGGTTGACACCAATACCGCCGAAACGCTGCGAATTGGCTTCTGGTATAGGCCCGATGACTCGAAGATGGCTCTCCAGATTGTTCCTATCACTCTGGAACAGTTTGCAAGGCTGTTCACCGCTGGATTCGCAGCTGGACGAATCGCGCCGAAGCTGATTCAAGAATTTCTGCGAGATTGCTTAGCGGTAAGCAACCACGATGCTCCAGAGTGGAAGCGGGAAATAGAACGAACCGTGGTAGACAGAATTCATTCATTGGCATAGCCGCCATATAGAGATCGCAAATGCATATTCGACAAGTCTTCTCCCATCTAAACGGCGAAGAATTCCTTCTGATCCGGCAGCAAACACCGTACCTGGAAATCCGGGACGCCATTGAGGCAATCCGCTTCAACTCCGGAAAAGAAGGAAGCGCAGGCGCACAAGCCACCAGAAGAGCCATTGCCCGCCGCCTCAAGGCCAAGGGGTGGATTCAATCATCAACCCCTTCTTATCTCGTCAAAGAACGGGTTGCCGTGGAAATCCCGTGGGGAAACACCCCCCCGAAAACCTGCAATTTATTTGCCCAGCATTTGGCTTCATACATCGGCGACCAGATCGACGCCGGCATCGAGATACTGCCGATGAAGTCCCTTCAGGCCCACATGAGTTCGGGCGTGTCCTACTACGAAGGGGAACTTTACAACGTTGTGCGCCAGGGGCGTGGCGTTCCCGCCGTGCCTCTGGTTCTCGTGGGAATCGACGCATGAAAATCCACATCAAGAACGGTCGCCTGATCGACCCCAAGAACAAGCTCGACGCCAAGCAGGACGTCTACATCGCCGCCGGCAAGGTCGTGGCCGTGGGCCAAGCGCCGGACGGCTTTTCCGCCAACCGGGAAATCGACGCCGAAGGGCTGGTGGTGTGCCCCGGCCTGGTGGACTTGGCCGCCCGCCTGCGGGAGCCGGGCTTCGAATACAAGGCGACCCTGGAATCGGAAATGAAGGCCGCCATCGCCGGCGGCGTCACCAGCCTGTCCTGCCCGCCGGACACCGACCCGCCCCTGGACGAGCCGGGGCTGGTGGAAATGCTCAAGCACCGGGCCAAGTCCCTCAACCAGGCCCGAGTCTATCCCCTGGGGGCCCTGACCCAGCAGTTGGCCGGCGAACGCCTGACCGAGATGGGCGAACTGGTGGACGCCGGCTGCATCGCCTTCTCCCAGGCCGACGCTCCCCTCATCGACCACAACGTGCTGCTGCGGGCGATGCAGTACGCCGCCACCTTCGGCTACACCGTCTGGCTGCGCCCCCAGGACGCCTACCTGGCCAAGGACGGGGTGGCCCACGACGGCGAAGTGGCGAGCCGCCTGGGCCTGCCCGGCATTCCGGTGAGTGCGGAAACCCTCGCCCTGTCCACCTACTTCATCCTCGCCAAGCAGGCCGGCGTCAAGCTCCACATCTGCCGCGTCTCCAGCCGCGACGGGGTGGAACTGGTGCGGGCCGCCAAGGCCCAGGGACTGCCCGTGACCTGCGACGTGGCGGCCCACCATCTGCACATGTCGGAAATGGACATCGGCTATTTCGACGCCAACTGCCGCGTCATCCCGCCCTTCCGCAGCCTGCGGGACCGGGAGGCCCTGCGGGACGGGGTGAAGGACGGCACCATCGACGCCATCTGCTCCGACCACGCCCCGGTGGATGACGACGCCAAGATCATGCCCTTCGGCGAAGCGGAAGCCGGCGTCACCGGCCTGGAACTGCTGCTGCCCCTGGCCCTCAAGTGGGGCGACGAGACCCAGGCCTCTTTGACGGAAACCCTGGCCCGGGTCACCACCGAACCCGCCCGGGTCCTGGGGCTGGCCAACGGCCACCTCACCCCCGGCCACACCGCCGACCTGTGCCTGTTCGACCCGGAGCAGTGGTGGAAAGTGGAAGCCAGGAGCCTGCGCAGCCTGGGCCGCAACACGCCGTTCTACGGCCTGGAAGTGCGGGGCAAGGTGCGCTGGACCCTGGTGGACGGCCACGTGGTCTACGAAGGCTGAGGGATTTGGACGCCAAGCCCAATCCCCTCAAAGCCCTCCCGCCGGCCTTCTGGGTGCTGGACCTGGGCGGCATGGCGCTGATTACTTTGGGGGTCTTGAGCCTCGCCGGCCTGCTGCCCCCCGGCCTGTTCCCCTGGCTGACCCGGCAACCCATCGCCTTCGGCGCCATCGGGCTGGGCTTCGGCCTCACCACGGCGGCGGCGCTGGTACTGGTGAAAGCCCAGCGCGACCGCCAGCCGGGAAGCGGTCCCCGCAAGCCCCCCTACGAAGTCTGACTTCTATGGATTCCCTTTCCGACTGGCCCAGCCGCCGTTTTCTCGCCGATCGCCCCGAAGGCACCCTGTACCTGGCCGAAGGGGGAGGGAAGTTCTATCTGCTGGTGGACAACTCCGCTTTCTTCGAACTGCTCGACCAGGAGGACCGCCTGGAGATGGGCGCCCCGTTCCAGGTCCACGAATTCCGCACCGAGGGCGAGCGCCAGTTCTTCCTCAAGCAACGAGGATGGGGCTGAACCGTCATTGCGAGGAGTGAAGCGACGAAGCAATCTCGTCGTTCACCGACGGAAAACCAGATTGCTTCGCTCCGCTCGCAATGACGCCCCTGGTGCAATCAAGCTTTCTTGAGGTACTCCCCCGCCAGCCGCACGTAGTGGGCCGCCGAATAGGCGAAATGGGCCAGTTCCTTCTCGGTCAGCGCCCGCACCTTCTTCGCCGGCCGTCCCAGGTACAGGAAGCCGCTCTCCAGCCGCGCCCCCTCGGTCACCAGGCTCCCCGCCCCCAGCAATACCCGGGGCTCCAGCACCGCCTTGTCCATGACGATGGAGCCCATGCCGATCAGACACTCGTCCTCGATGGCGCAGCCGTGGAGGATCACGTTGTGCCCCACCGTCACCCGGTCGCCGATCGCCAGCGGCGCCCCCTCCGGGTCCGACTCCCGGCGGTGGGAGACGTGGAGGGTGCAGTTGTCCTGGATGTTGGTGTCGGCGCCGATGCGGATGAAGTTCACGTCCCCCCGCACCACGCTGTTGCACCACACGGAGGAGCGCGCCCCCAGCATCACCTCGCCGATCACCTGGGCGCTGGGGTGGAGATAGACGCCGGCGGCGATTTCCGGCCATGCGTCGCGGTAGGCTTGAACGCCCGGTGGTTGAAAATTCATGGATCGGCCCTCACTATGGAATCTGTCCAAGTATAATTTCAACCCAGATTATCCATTAGGACGCGAGATGATGGCGAGGTGGGTTGCGAGACAGTTTCGTTGCTTGCGAGGAGTTCATGGTTATTCCATGGACGACGAACAAGCGGCAAAAATGGCCGCAAACCGACCGCCAGCGCTACCGTAGGCGCGAAGCGCCGCCTAATGGACAATCTGGGTTCAATCTACCCTTTCAGCCTGCGGAATCCATGAATCCCCTTCTCGACTTTACCGGCCTGCCCCGTTATTCCGACATCCAACCCGAGCACGTCACCCCCGCGGTGGACGCGCTGCTGGCCGAAAACCGCGCCCTCATCGACCGCCTGGCCGCCGATGCAGGCACCCCCACCTGGGACAGCTTCGCCGCTCCGCTGGAAGACGCCAACGAGCGCCTGTCCCGGGCCTGGGGCCAGGTTTCCCACCTGCATTCGGTGATGGACAGCCCGGAACTGCGGGAAGCGTACAACGCCAACCTGCCCAAGATCACCCAGTACTACGCCGACCTGGGGCAGAACGAGGCCCTCTACACCAGGTTCAAGGCCCTGGCGGCGGCGCCGGATTTCGGTGCCCAGCCGGCGGCCCGGCGGAAAGTGATCGAGAACGAGGTGCGGGATTTCCGCCTCGGCGGCGCCGAGCTGCCGGCAACGCAGAAGGCCCGCTTCAAGGCCATCCAGGAGGAACTGGCGGCCTTGACCACCAAGTTCGAGGAGAACCTGCTGGACGCCACCAACGATTTCGCCCTCTACGTGGACGATGGGGGCGACCTGGCCGGCCTTCCGGAAGATGCGCTTCAGGCGGCGAAAGAAGCGGCGGAGAAGGACGGCAAGGCCGGCTGGAAATTCACCCTGCGCATGCCGTCCTACCTGCCGGTGATGCAGTACGGCGACAACCGCGGCCTGCGTGAAAGCCTGTACCGGGCCTACGTCACCCGGGCGTCGGAATTCGGCAATCCGGATTGGGACAACACCCCCCTGATGGGACAGATTCTGCGCCTGCGACGGGAAGCGGCCCGGATGCTGGGCTTCGCCAACTACGGCGAGGAATCCCTGGCCACCAAGATGGCCGAATCCCCGGCCCAGGTGCTGGACTTCCTCCACCAGCTGGCGGCCAAGGCCAAGCCCTACGCCCAACGGGACCTGGAGGAGTTGCAGGCCTTCGCCGGGAGCGAGTTGGGCATGGACGCCCTGGAAGCCTGGGACATCGCCTACGCCTCCGAGAAGCTGCGCCTCGCCCGCTACGCCTTCTCCGACCAGGAGGTGAAACAGTACTTCCCGGAGGACGTGGTGCTGCCGGGCATGTTCAAGCTGGTGGAAACCCTCTACGGCCTGGTGATCGAGCCGGCCGACGCCCCGGTGTGGCACCAGGACGTGCGCTTCTTTTCCCTCCGCGACCGGCAGGGCCAAGCCGTGGGCCAGTTCTACGTCGACCTTTACGCCCGGGAAAGCAAGCGCGGCGGCGCCTGGATGGACGACGCCATCACCCGCCGCAAGAAAGGCGAGACTATCCAGCTGCCGGTGGCCTACCTCAACTGCAACTTCTCCGCACCGGTCGGCAATAAACCGGCCCTGTTCACCCACGACGAGGTAATCACCCTGTTCCACGAATTCGGCCACGGCCTGCACCATCTGCTGACCCGGGTGGAGGAGCTGGGGGTTTCGGGCATCAACGGCGTGGAATGGGATGCGGTGGAGTTGCCCAGCCAGTTCATGGAGAATTTCTGCTGGGAGTGGGACGTGGTGAAGCACATGAGCCGCCACGTGGACACCGGCGCGGAACTGCCCAAAGCGCTGTTCGACAAGATGCTCGCCGCCAAGAACTTCCAGAGCGGGATGCAGACCGTGCGCCAGCTGGAGTTCGCCCTGTTCGACATGCTGCTCCATACGGAATTCGACCCGGACGGCGACCGGACCCCGCTGCAATTGCTGGACGAGGTGCGGCAGGAAGTGGCGGTGGTGATTCCCCCCGCCTACAACCGTTTCCCCAACAACTTCTCCCACATCTTCGCCGGCGGCTACGGTGCCGGCTACTACAGCTACAAGTGGGCGGAAGTGCTGTCGGCGGACGCCTACAGCCTGTTCGAGGAAAACGGCGTGCTCAACCCCGAAACCGGCCACCGCTTCTGGAGCGAAATCCTGGGCCAGGGCGGTTCCCGCAATGCCCTGGAATCCTTCGTCGCCTTCCGCGGCCGGGAACCCGCCATCGACGCTTTGCTGCGCCACAGCGGAATGGATTGAGCGCGGAAGGCCGTGATTTGGCTATACTTCCCAAAACCTTTACAATGAACAAAATCGCCCGGGGAGGCGGTAACCGTCCTCAAGCAATAACAAATTAGGACCTTGAACCGAATGAGGTTTTTTCTACTTTTCGCCCTGTTGGTTTTCAGCCTGGCCGCCGCAGCGGATACCGCCGTGGTGGTGGACAACGTTCGCGCCAATCTGCGCAGCGGCAAATCGGAAAACTACCGCGTCATCGGCGTGTTGACCCCCTCTTCCCGGGTGGAAGTGCTGAAACTGGAAGGGGAATACGCCCAGGTCAAATCCCCAGAGGGCCTGACTGGCTGGGTGGCCGCCCGCCTGCTCAAGATGGACCCGCCGGGCACCACGGAGGCAGCCACGCCCGCCCCCGCCGAACTGACCGCGGAACTGGCCGCCGCCAAGCTCCGCATCCAGGAAGCAGAAGCCCAAGCCGCCCAGGCTCAGGCCGACCTGGAAAAGCAGAAAGGGCAACAGCCGGCCAACCTGGCCAAAGCGGCATGGGCGGGCCTGATCGGCCTGGTGGTGGGCATCGTCATCGGCATGCTGTTGCGGGAGCATCACTACCGCAAGCGGCTGCAAGGACTGAGGATTTGAATCCGTGGGCCGCCGCGGCCTCTGGCTGCTGATCGGCCTTCTCGCCGCCGGCGCGGCGTACGCGGCTGAACTCTATCGCTGGGTGGATAGCGAAGGAAAAGTCCACTACACCGACACGCCGCCTCCGCCCGCGGCAAAGAAGGGGGAGGAAATGCATCTCACCCCCAGCGTCATCCAAAGCACCCAGACGCCCTACGCCACGCGGGAAGCGGCGAAGAACTTTCCGGTCACCCTCTACAACTCCGACTGCGGCGAAACCTGCGACGAGGCCAGGAAGCATCTGGCCCGCCGGGGCATTCCCTTCGCCGCCAAGAACGCCGACGACCCGGCGGTGCAGGAGGAGATGCGCAAGGCGTTCGGCGGCTTGCAGGTGCCCATCCTGGTCATCGGCAAAACCCCCGTCAAAGGCTACGAAACCTCCGCCTGGGACGCCGCCCTGGATGCGGCGGGCTATCCCGCTTCCGCCCTTCTGCCGCCGCCTCCCGCCCCGCCACAACCCTGAACGGCGTGTCCCTATCCCCCGCCCCTTCCCCTGAGCAGCCGGTGGTGGACAAAGCGGCGAGGCGCCTGCTGCCCTTCCTGTTCCTGCTTTACATCGTCGCCTACCTGGACCGCATCAACGTCAGCTTCGCGGCCCTGCACATGAACCAGGACATCGGCCTGTCCGCCGCGGCCTACGGCCTGGGGGCCGGCCTGTTCTTCATCGGCTACTTCCTGTTCGAGGTTCCCAGCAACCTGATCCTGGCCCGGGTGGGGCCCCGCTTCTGGATCGCCCGCATCATGGTGAGCTGGGGGCTGGTTTCCATGGCCATGGCCTGGGTGGAGGGGGAACGCAGCTTCTACGCCCTGCGCTTCCTGCTCGGCCTGGCCGAGGCCGGCTTTTTCCCCGGCATCATTCTCTACCTCACCTACTGGTTCCCCCCCGCCTACCGGGCGCGCATCATCGCGCTGTTCATGACCGCCACCGCGGTGGCCGGCCTGGTGGGCAGCCCCGTCTCCGGCGCTCTGCTCACGCTCCACGGCTGGCTGGGCCTCAGGGGCTGGCAGTGGCTGTTCCTGCTGGAGGGGCTGCCGGCGGTGGCGCTGGGCATCCTGGTCTGGTTCACCCTGCCGGACCGGCCCCAGCATGCCCGGTGGCTCACACCCGCCGAAAAGGAAATCCTGGGCCGCAGCCTGGACCCCGGCGACGAACCCTCCCGCCGGCCCCGGCCCACCCTCGGCGCCTTGCTCAGCCCTGCCGCGTGGCGGCTCAGCCTGGCCTATCTGGCCCTGGTAATCGGCATGTACGGGGTGGGCATGTGGCTGCCCCAGATGCTGAAAGGGCTTTCCCGCTGGGGCGACCTGGGAATCGGGCTGCTCGCCGCCGTGCCTTATCTCGCCGCGGCGGTGGGCATGGTGTGGATGGGCCGGCATTCCGACCGCTGCCGGGAACGGCGGATCCATGTAACGCTGTCGCTGCTGGCCGCCTCCGCCGGGCTGGCCGCCTCCGCCGCGACCGACTCCCAGGTTCTTTCCCTCCTCGCCCTATCCCTGGCCGCCGTGGGCATCTGGGGCGCCCTGGGGCCGTTCTGGGCGATGGCCACATCCTTCCTGTCCGGCTCCGCCGCCGCGGCGGGCATCGCCCTGATCAACGCCATCGGCAACCTGGGAGGGTTTCTCGGCCCTTACCTGATGGGGTGGCTGAAGGAACTGACCCTCCATTACACTGCCGGTCTCGCCGCCCTGGCCGCCATTCTTGCCGTCGGCGCCTGGCTGGCGTCCCTTCATCCTGACAACGACGAACGCACCCCATGAAAATCGCCACCTGGAACGTCAACTCCCTCAACGTCCGCCTGCCCCACGTCCTGGACTGGCTGGCCGAACACCGGCCGGATGCCCTGTGCATCCAGGAAACCAAGATGGAAGACGCCAAATTCCCCCGCGCCGAGATCGAGGCCGCCGGCTATCGCGCCCTGTTCTCCGGCCAGAAGACCTACAACGGCGTCGCCATCCTTAGCCGCAGCGAAGGGGCCGACGTACAGGCCGGCATCCCCGGCTTCGCCGACGAGCAGAAGCGGGTGCTGGCCGCCACCGTGGACGGGGTGCGGGTGATCTGCGTCTACGTGCCCAACGGCCAGAGCGTGGATTCCGACAAGTACCGCTACAAGCTCGACTGGCTGGCCGCCCTGGACAAGTGGCTGAAGGAGGAACTGGCCCGCCATCCGAAGCTCGCCCTCCTGGGGGACTTCAACATCGCCCCCGACGACCGGGACGTCTACGATCCGGCCGCGTGGGAAGGCCAGGTGCTGTGCAGCGCGCCGGAACGCCAAGCCTTCCGGGATTTGCTGGCCCTGGGGCTGAAGGATGCCTTCCGCCTCGCGGAACAACCGGAGAAGGCTTACACCTGGTGGGATTACCGCATGAACGCCTTCCGCCGCAACCTGGGGCTGCGCATCGATCACATCCTGCTCAGCGATGCCCTGGCGGGCGCCGGCGCCTCCTGCACCGTGGACACGGCGCCCCGCAAGCTGGAGCGCCCGTCGGACCACGCGCCGGTGGTGGCGAAAATAGGCGCCTAGCGCATTACTGCTCGCCGCCGTTGTCCAGCCCCAGTTCCTGAATCTTGCGGGTCAGGGTGTTGCGCCCCAGTCCCAGCAGCTGGGCCGCTTCGATGCGGCGGCCGCCGGTATGGCGCAGGGATTTTTTGATCAGGGCTTTTTCCACCTCGGTGACGAAGTAGCCCATCAATTCGCGGTCGCCGCGGTTGAGGGCCTTGTCGGCCTCTCCTTCCAGGGCCTTGAGCCAGTCGGTTTCAACGGCGGCGACTTCTTCCCGCACCTCCGGGGGAAGATCGCCGATGTCCACATTCTGGCCAGGAGCCATCACCGTCAGCCAGTGGCACAGGTTCTCCAACTGCCGGACGTTGCCGCTCCAGTTGAGGGTGGAAAGGTATTTGAGGGCGGCGTCGGAAGGCTTTTTCGGCTCCACCCCCAGTTCCTTGGCGCTTTTCTGCAGAAAATATTTCGCCAGGAAGGGAATGTCCTCCCGCCGCTCACGCAGGGGCGGGAGCCGCAGGCGGATGACGTTGAGGCGGTGAAACAGGTCTTCCCGGAACAGGCCCTGCTTGACCCGCTCCTCCAGGTTCTGGTGGGTGGCGGCGATGACCCGCACGTTGACCTTGATCGGCTGATGGCCGCCGACGCGGTAGAACTGGCCGTCGGACAGCACCCGCAGCAGGCGGGTCTGGAGGTCCGGTGGCATGTCGCCGATCTCGTCCAGAAACAGGGTGCCGCCGTTGGCCTGCTCGAAGCGCCCCTGGCGCATGGCCTGGGCGCCGGTGAAGGCGCCGCGCTCGTGGCCGAAAAGCTCGGATTCCAGCAGGTCCTTCGGAATCGCCGCGGTGTTGAGGGCGATGAAGGGTTTGTCAGCCCGCGGACTGTGGCGGTGCAGGGCTTTCGCCACCAACTCCTTGCCGGTGCCCGATTCGCCGGTAATCATCACCGTGACGTGGGACTGGGACAGGCGGCCGATGGCGCGGAACACCTCCTGCATGGCCGGCGCCTGGCCGATGATTTCCGGCATCGCCTCCACCGGCTCGGCCTTGTCGCTTTGGCGCAGGCTCTCGTCCAGGGCGCGGCGGATCAACTCGATGGCGTGGTCGATGTCGAAGGGCTTGGGCAGATACTCGAAGGCCCCTCCCTGGAAGGCGGACACGGCGCTGTCCAGGTCGGAATAAGCGGTCATGATGATGACCGGCACGGCGGGCAGGCGTTTTTTCAGTTCCTGCAGCAGATCGAGGCCGGAGCCGCCGGGCATGCGGATGTCGCTCACCACCACCTGGGGAACGGACACCGCCAGTTCGTCCAGCGCCTCCTTGGCCGAGGCGAAGGAGTTGAATTCCAGCCCCTCCCGGGCCATCGCCTTTTCCAGCACCCAGCGGATGGAGCGGTCGTCGTCCACGATCCAGATTGGTTTCATCGCATTCTTTCCGTGTTCTCAGGGTTTGATGATGGGCAGCAGCAGGGTGAAGCAGGTATACCCCGGCCGGCTGTCGCATTCGATGGTGCCCTGGTGCTGATTGACGAAGGTCTGGGCCAGGGACAACCCCAGTCCGCTGCCGCCCTCGCGGCCGGAAACCAGGGGGTAGAAAATCTTTTCCCGGATGGCCTCGGGGATGCCCGGCCCGTTGTCGAGGATCTGCAAGCGAATCGCCAGGCGATGGAGCTTCTTTGCCAGCGTCACCTGCCGGGCAACCCGGCTGCGCAGGACGATCTCCCCCTTGCCGTGCATGGCCTGGACCGCGTTGCGCACGATGTTGAGCAGGGCCTGGATCAGTTGCTCCTGGTCGGCCATCAGTTCCGGCAGGCTGAGGTCGTAATCCCGGCGCAGAGTCACGCCTTCCGGCGTCTCCGCCAGCACCAGGCTGCGCACCCGCTCCAGCACCTCGTGGATGTTCACCGGGGCGAAGCGGGGCAGGCGATTGGGAGTCAGCAGCCGATCCATCAGGGATTGCAGCCGGTCCGACTCCTTGATGATGACCTGGGTATACTCCCGCAGGCCGGGGCGGGGCAATTCGTGCTCCAGCAGCTGTGCCGCGCCGCGGATGCCGCCGAGGGGATTCTTGATTTCATGGGCCAGGTTGCGGATCAGCTCCCGGTTGGCCTGTTGCTGGAGCAGCATACGCTCCTCCCGGGCGATCTTGATCTGCTGCTCGATCTGGTGGAACTCCAGTAGCAGGTGCCCCTGGTCCAGGGACAGGGGCGAGATGTAGCAACTCACCAGTATCTTCTCCCGCCCCGGTGCGGCCAGGGACAGTTCGTGCTCGGTGAAGCTGGCGTTGCTGGCGATGGCGTGTTCCACCGCGGAAACCAGAGAATCGGTCTCGGCGAAAATCTGTTGCAGGGTCAGGCCGTGGATGTGCCGGTTGCTGAACTCGAACAGGTTCTCCGCGGCGGGATTGGCGTACACCGCACGATGGTCCCGGTCCAGCAACAATACGGAAGTGCTCAGGACTTCCAGCCCCTGGAATGCGATCGGTACGGTCACCCGCGGGTTCTCCTCTGGTTCTGCGACATCCCCTTACAAAAGCAAGAAGCGAACCAGTACCCCCTTACTTCAGGTTGGCAATTTCCTTTTGCAGGGCATCGATGTTCTTCTCGTGGAGGATAACGTCGTCCTTGTAGGGCTGGACCCGGTCCAGGTACTTCTGGTAGTTCCTTTCGCCCCCCTGCCGCACCGCTTCCTGCTCGGCCAAGACCTTCCTGGCCTCCTCCAGTTGCTTGCGCTCCGTCGCCAGTTCGTCGTCCAGGATTTTGCGCCGGGTGTCGTCCCGCTTGCGCTGGGTTTCAGCATCCACCGACGGAAAATTGGCGGGTGTCGCCCGAGGCTTGGCCGCCGGCACGGTGTTGAGGGGATCGAGGTTGATTTTCTTCGCCCCCTTAATGGGCACATTGGAATAGGTGACGTGGCCATCCTTGTCCACGTACTTGAAGATTTCCGCCCCCACCGGAGCGGAACCCAAAACCGCCGAGACGGACAAGAACAGCGTGATGAAATGAAATGCCTTCATGGAAATCGAATCGTCTGACGATGACCAAGCCAGTGTATGCCACGGCCATGCTTTTATCAACGCGGCGGACAGCAAAGAAAAACGGGGGCCGCAGCCCCCGTTTTTTCGTTCCCAACCTATGGGTTACAGGCTGTAGTACATCGCAAATTCCACCGGGTGGGTGGTCATGCGGAACTTGGTGACTTCCTCCATCTTGAGTTCGATGAAGGCGTCGATCCAGTCGTTGGAGAACACACCGCCGCGGGTCAGGAACTCGCGATCCTGGTCCAGGTATTCCAGGGCCTGCTCCAGGCTGGAACACACGGTCGGGATCTTGGCGGATTCTTCCGGCGGCAGATCGTACAGGTTCTTGTCCATGGCATCGCCGGGGTGAATCTTGTTCTGGATACCGTCCAGACCCGCCATCAGCAGGGCAGAGAAGCACAGGTACGGGTTGGAGGAGGGATCCGGGAAACGGGTCTCGATCCGGCGCGCCTTATCGCTGGCCACGTGGGGAATGCGGATCGAAGCGGAGCGGTTCTTGGCCGAGTAGGCCAGCATCACCGGGGCTTCGAAGCCGGGCACCAGACGCTTGTAGGAGTTGGTGCCGGGGTTGGTGATGGCGTTCAGGGCGCGGGCGTGCTTGATGATGCCGCCGATGTAGTACAGGGCCGTTTCGGACAGGCCGCCGTAGCCGTTGCCGGCGAACATGTTCTTGCCGTCCTTCCAGATGGACTGGTGAACGTGCATGCCGGAACCGTTGTCGCCAACGATGGGCTTGGGCATGAAAGTGGCGGTCTTGCCGTAGCTGTGGGCCACGTTCTGCACCACGTACTTGGTGATCTGGGTCCAGTCGGCGCGCTTCACCAGGGTGCTGAACTTGGTGCCGATTTCGCACTGGCCGGCAGTGGCCACTTCGTGGTGGTGCACTTCCACCGGCACGCCCATGTCTTCCAGGGCCAGGCACATGGCGGAACGGATGTCCTGGAAGGAATCGACGGGGGGAACGGGGAAATAGCCACCCTTGACGCCGGGACGGTGGCCGATGTTGCCGCCTTCGAACTTCTCGCTGGAGGACCAGGCGGCTTCTTCGGATTCGATCTTCACGGAGGCGCCGGACATGTCGGCATGCCAGGTCACGGAGTCGAAAATGAAGAATTCGGGCTCGGGGCCGAAGTAAGCGGTGTCACCGATGCCGGTGGACTTCATGTAGGCTTCGGCGCGCTTGGCGATGGAACGGGGGCAGCGGTCGTAGCCCTTGCCGTCCGTGGGTTCCACCACGTCGCAGGACAGGATCAGGGTGGGCTCGTCGAAGAAGGGGTCCAGGTTGGCGGTCTCGGCGTCCGGCATCAGCAGCATGTCGGAGGCCTGGATGCCTTTCCAGCCGGCGATGGAAGAACCGTCGAAAGCGTGGCCGTTCTCGAACCAGCCCTCGTTCACCACGTGGGAGGGAATAGAAACATGCTGTTCCTTGCCGCGGGTATCGGTAAAGCGCAGGTCAACGAACTTGACTTCGTTGTCCTTGATCATTTTCATTACGTCGGCAACCGCCATTTTCATCTCCTAATCAGACTTAAACTATACGAGTTCAAAAAAACCAGTCCCCTCCGGGCACTTTAGTTTTCCCGTGGGCCCGGGGCACGTTCGCCAAATCCACAACGCACCCGATAAAGCAGAAACCATGCCATAAACCGAATAACAACAAACTATTGTGCCACAGGGACATAAATTCGAACAAAAAAAATGTTTGCGCCAAGTTGGTGCGCATGGCGCGCCAACGCACCACTGCGGTGCATGGATATGTCCTCCAATCCCCGGCAGTCCTTTCCGGCGCCCGCTTCACCTCGCCACGCCCCCCGGAATTGCGTCGCCCCACCCCGGATTCCTCAACTTGCCGCCGATAACGCGCCCCACATTGGTGCGAACTCTCCCGGATAGCCCTCACCCAGGGAAAGCCTTATACTGGCGCCAACACAGAGCAGTCCAAACCATGGGCGACATTACCGAAATTCTGAAACTTGCGCAGCAGCGCGCCCGCGACATCGAAGCCCCCTACGAAGGCGTGCTGCTACCCTCGGAAGCGCACCGTTTGCAGCAGCTGGTTCCCAGCACCCGCCTGATCGACGTCCGCACCCGCGCCGAAAGGGATTTCGTCGGCTTCGTGCCCGGCAGCACCCTGATCGAGTGGCAGCATTACCCCTCCTGGACCCTGAACCAACACTTCTATTCCGAACTCCAGCAGCAGGTGGACCGGGAAGCCCTGGTGCTGTTCCTGTGCCGCAGCGGCCACCGCTCCCACCTCGCGGCCATCGCTGCCTCCCGCGCCGGCTATCCCGACTGCTACAACATCGCCGAGGGCCTGGAAGGCGACCGGGACCCGGTCACCGGCCAGCGGGGCAAGAACGGCTGGAAAGCCGCCGGCCTGCCGTGGATACAGAACTGACCCGATCCGCTAAAATCGTCCCTTTCGTATGACCGGCCCCCCCATGACTGACCGTTACGCCGTCGTCGGCAACCCCATCGGCCACAGCAAGTCCCCCCGCATCCACGCCGAATTCGCCCGGCAGACCGGGCAAGACCTGGGCTACGAGGCCCTCCTCGCCCCCCTGGACGGCTTCGCCGCCGCCGTGGACGCCTTCCGCACCGAAGGCGGCAAGGGAATGAACGTCACCGTGCCGTTCAAGCAGGAAGCATGGCGATACGCCACCACCCTCACCGAACGGGCCCGGCTGGCGGAAGCGGTGAACACCCTGAAATTCGACGGCGACGCCGTTCTCGGCGACAACACCGACGGCACCGGGCTGGTGCGGGACATCACCGTTAACATGAATTTTGCGGTCTACGGCAAACGCATCCTCCTGATGGGCGCCGGCGGCGCCGCCCGGGGCGTGTTGCTGCCCCTGCTGGAACAGAAACCCGCCAGCCTCGTCATCGCCAACCGCACGGCGGAGAAGGCGGCGCAGCTGGCAACCCACTTCGCCCCTTACGGCAAGCTTGCCGGCAGCGGCTACGCCCCCTTGGCGGGGCAGGCTTTCGACTTGGTGATCAACGCCACTTCCGCCAGCCTGTCCGACGCCCTTCCCCCCCTGCCCCCCGGCGTCTTCGCCCCGGGCAGCCTGGCCTACGACATGATGTACGGCAAGGGCCTCACCCCTTTCCTGGAATTCGCCAAGGCCCAGGGCGCAGCGCTGCTGGCCGACGGCCTGGGCATGCTGGTGGAGCAAGCGGCGGAATCCTTCTTCCTGTGGCGCGGGGTGAGGCCCGACACCGGGCCGGTGATCGCCCGGCTGAAAACCCCGTGAGAACCCTGTGGCGTTTCCTGTGGCGCAGCGTGGCGCTGTTCACCGTCCTGGTGCTGCTCTACCAGGGGTGGATCTTTGTCCACATCTGGTGGTGGGTAGACCACAACCCCTCCTCCACCTCCTTCATGGAAGAGCGCATGGACGTGGTGCGGGAAAAGAAACCCGACGCCGAGCCCAGGCACCAATGGGTGCCCTATAATCGAATCTCCAACAACCTGAAACGGGCGCTGGTGGCCGCCGAGGACGGCAAGTTCCTGGACCACGACGGCTTCGACTGGGAAGCGATCCAGGAGGCCTACGAAAAGAACCTCAAGAAAGGCCGCATCGTCGCCGGCGGCTCCACCATCAGCCAGCAACTGGCCAAGAACCTGTTCCTCTCCGCCGGCAAGACCCCCTGGCGCAAGGCGGAGGAAGCGGTGATCACGGTGATGCTGGAGAAGATGATGAGCAAGCGCCGCATCCTGGAGATCTACATGAACGTGATCGAGTGGGGCAACGGCGTATTCGGCGCCGAAGCGGCGGCCCGCCACTACTTCGGCACCTCCGCCGCCAACCTGGGACCGGCGCAGGCGGCGCGCCTCGCCGCCATGGTGCCCAACCCCCGCTGGTACGACACCCACCGCGGCAGCCGGGGGCTTGCCCGGCGCACCGGCATCATCCTGGCACGGATGAATTCGGCGGAAATTCCCCGGTGAGTTCGCGATGCCCGCCTCCCTCAGCACCCAGCGCCTGATCCGGGACATCGAGCAGGAGGTCGAGGCCACCCGCTATTACACCGGCCGCGGCCAGCTGGACAGCCGGGTGATGGCGGCGATGGCCGCGGTGAAGCGCCAGGAGTTCGTTCCCGCCGATCTGGAATACCGCGCCTACGACAACGGCCCCCTGCCCATCGGCCACGGGCAGACCATCTCGCAGCCCTACATCGTCGCCCTGATGACCGACCTGCTCAATCCCAAAGCGACCGACACCGTGCTGGAAGTGGGTGCCGGATCGGGCTACCAGGCGGCCATCCTGGCCAAGGTAGTGACGCAGGTGTACACGGTGGAAATTGTCGCCCCCCTGGCGGCAGAGGCGGCCAAGCGCCTACAGCGCCTGGGCTACGCCAACGTGGAGGTGCGCTGCGGCGACGGCTACGCCGGCTGGCCCGAGCACGCCCCCTTCGACGGCATCCTGGTGGCCGCCGCCGCTCCCCACATTCCCCAGCCCTTGCTGGACCAGCTGAAACCGGGCGGCCGGCTGGTGATCCCCGTGGGCCAAGCCTACGCCAGCCAGGAACTGCTGGTGCTCGAAAAGGAGGCCGACGGCCGCATCAGCCGCCAATCCGTTCTTCCCGTCGCCTTCGTCCCCCTCACCGGCGGCCTGGGGCATTAAGCGCCTATTTCCGTAGCCCGCGTGATTTCATTAGACGCGCGTCATGACTCTTTCTAAAATGACGGCTTTCCTCCAACCAGTCTACGAGCCAGGCGGATGTCCGAGACCGAAGAACTCAAACCTAAAGAGAGCCTTCAGGAAAGCCTGCAGCAGGTAATCGACCTGTTGCACCGCCAACACTTGGTGGAGGGCTTGGTGCACAAGCAGGACATGCCCCGCCACGAACTGGTGGAAAGCCTGGTGCACAAGCAGAATCTGGTCGAGCTGCAAAGCAAGCTGGACAAGCTCCACCCCGCCGACGTCGCTCACATCCTGGAAGCCCTGCCCCTGCAGGACCGCTTGCTGGTCTGGGATCTGGTCAAAGCCGAACGGGACGGCGAAATCCTGCTGGAAGTGTCGGACGCGGTACGGGAAACCCTGATCGCCGAGATGGACAGCGAGGAACTCCTCGCCGCGGCGGAAAGCCTGGACACCGACGAGATCGCCGACCTGGCGCCGGACCTGCCCCACGACGTGATCCAGGAACTGCTGGAGTCCATGGATGCCCAGAACCGGGTCCGGCTCCAGTCCGCCCTGTCCTATTCGGAAGATTCCGTCGGCGCCCTGATGGACTACGACATGATCACCATCCGGGACGACATCAGCCTGGAGGTGGTGCTGCGCTACCTGCGCCGCCTGGGCCAGCTCCCCAGCCATACCGACAAGCTGTTCGTGGTGGACCGCAACGACGTACTGCGGGGCGTGCTGCCCCTCAAGCGCCTCCTGGTCCACGACCCGGAGGCCAGCGTGGCGGCGGTGATGGCCGGAGACCCGGTGATCTTCCACCCCGACGACGACGCCGGCGACGCCGCCCAGGCCTTCGAGCGCTACGACCTGATCACCGCGCCGGTGGTGGACGAGCATCACAAGCTGGTGGGCCGCCTGACGGTGGATGCGGTGCTGGACTTCATCCGCGAGGAATCCGACAGCGACCTGCTGTCCATGGCCGGCTTGAAGGAAGAGGAAGACCTGTTCGCCACCGTGTGGAAATCGGTGCAGAACCGCTGGACCTGGCTGGCCATCAACCTGGTGACGGCCTTCATCGCCTCCCGGGTGATCGGCCTGTTCGAAGGCTCCATCGAGAAGATCGTCGCCCTGGCGGCCCTGATGCCCATCGTGGCCGGCATCGGCGGCAACTCCGGCAACCAGACCACCACCATGATCGTGCGCGCCCTGGCCCTGGGCCAGGTACACCTGGGCAACATGCGCAAGCTGTTCCTGAAGGAAATCGGCGTCAGCCTGCTCAACGGCCTGGTGTGGGGCAGCATGCTCGGCCTCATCGCCTGGATGCTATACCACAACGTCAAGCTGGGGCTGGTGATGACCGGCGCCATGACCCTCAACCTGCTGTTGGCGGCGATCATGGGGGTGATGATTCCCCTGGTGATGCACAAATTCGGCCGCGACCCGGCGGTGGGCTCCAGCGTGATGATCACCGCGGTCACCGACAGCGGGGGGTTCTTTATCTTCCTCGGACTGGCCACCTTGTTCCTGGTGTAGGGGAGGTGCCCTTGGGCGGCCGGGGAATGGCCCTATTTTCCTTGGGTTCGTCACTACGTTAGACTTACGCCCTATCCGCCGACAAGCACAATCAGACCGGCGAAGATTCGGGGAGAGCGCACGTTGAAGGAGAGCACCTCCGCCAAGCCAATGGCGGCACGGGATAGATTTACCCGCCGCCTCGGGAGAAGCGCCCGTACCCTTCCTATCGCCTGCCTCCTGCCCCTCGCCTTGCCTGCCGCCGGGAGCGACGATCCCGCCGGGCTTAAGATGGACGAAGCGCTCACCGTCTTCGCCGCCTCCCGCTACACCCAGACCATCACCGACACCCCGGCCAGCGTCACCCTGGTCACCCAGGACGATATCCGCGACTACGGCTACCGCACGGTTTTCGATGCCTTGATGGCCCAACCGGGCTTGTACGACGCCTCCAGCCAATGGCCCGGCATCGGCATGCAGGGCCTGGCCCTGCCGGGGGACTTCAACTCCCGCGGCCTGTTCCTGGTGAACGGCATGCCGATGTACGAGCCCACTTACGGCGGCTTCTTCCTGGAACACCTGGACATCGCCTCGATCAACCGGATCGAAATCGTGCGCGGCCCCGGGTCCGCTCTCTACGGCAGCGGCGCGGTGCTGGGCATCGTCAACCTGGTCACCCACAACGGCCGTCAGCGCCCCGGCGTCTCCGCCGCGGTGGAAGCCGCCAGCCATGACGGGCGCAAGGCCTACGCCTCCTACGGCGCGGTCACCGCCGGCGGCCAGGACGTCTTCCTCTCCGCCAGCACTGCGGCCGTCGAGGGCAGCGACGTCAGCCTGCGGGAGTTCGACACCCCCCTCTACGACAATGGCCGCTATGGCGGCATTTCCGCCGGCAACGACGCTGCCGAAACCCACCGCCTGTTCGGCCGCGTCCTCAGCGGCAACGCCTGGCTGCAATGGATGTACGTGGATGGCCGCAAGCACGACCCCCTGGCCAGCTATTCCACGGTGTTCAACACCGACCGCCTGCTGCTGCGGGAGCGCCTCGCCGCCCTGGAGGCCGGCACCACCTTCACCCTGGGTGACGGCGCCCTGGCCACCGCCCGGGCCTACCTGATCGACACCGTGGAGCGGGGGGACTACCCCTACAACGACAATACCCCCCAGACCCCGGCGGCCCCCGCCTACATCAACGTTTCCGACCTGATGAGCACCCAGTACGGCGCCGAATTCCGCTACGACCGCAGCGTCGGCGACCACCGCCTGCTGGCGGGGGCGGAGGCCAAGCGGGTGGACGCCCACCACCAGATCGGCGACCAGCCGGGGCTGGAGCGCAGCGGCGTACTCACCCTGGACCGCAAGCCGTCCTATAGCCAATACAGCCTGTTCGCCCAGGACCAGTTCCAGTTCGGCCCCCGGAACCAGTTTTTCCTCGGCGCCCGCTACGATGCCTACCACAGCTTTTCCGCCGGGGTGCAAAGCCGCCTCAGCCCGCGGCTGGCCTACGTGCACCACTTCCCCGGCCGCGGCAACGGCAAGCTGGCCTACGGCGAAGCCTACCGGGCGCCCACCATCTACGAATCCCTCTACCAGGACGGCATCCCCCGGGCCGAATCCCTGTGGGAGAGCCCGGACCTGCGGCCGGAAATCACCCGCACTTTCGAGGCCATCTGGGAGAGCCCCCCGTCCCGAAACTTCAGTTGGAACACCCGGGCTTACCTGACCCGCCTTACCAACTATCCGGTCCTCAACGACGTGCCGGTTTACAACGGCAACCCCTGCCTCTTCGCCCAGTGCAACCAGTACCAGAACTCGGACCGGACGGCCCAGGTGACGGGGGTGGAAGGCAGCCTGAAGTGGCGGCGGGAAAGCGGCCTGAACGGCTACGCCTCGGCCACCTGGCAACGGGAGATACGCACCTCCGACGGCGCCGAACTGCCCAGCGCCCCGCGGTGGCTGCTGAAGGGCGGGGTGCACGCCCCCTTGGGAAGCGTCTGGAAGGGCGCCCTGGAAGCCAGCTTCGTCGGCCCCGTGGAAGGCCGGCTGGAAAACAACGGCACCCGCTCCGACCCGGCGCCGGGCTACCTGCTGGTCCACGCCCATCTCTACACGGAAAAGCTGGGGGACGGCTGGCGGGCGTCCCTGCGCATCAACAACCTGTTCGACCGCCGCTATTACACCGTCGCCTCACCGGAATTGCCGCCCCTGGAGCGGGTGCCCGGAGCGGGGCGAATCGTGTCGCTCCAGCTGTCGAAGAACTTCTGAAAATCGCTTACCGCAAAGGACGCGAAGGTACGCAAAGGAAGGGTTACCCTAGATAGCTTTTTTGCTTTCCTTCGCGTCCTTTGCGGTTCAATGTTTTGTTTCGGATTATCCCAGCCGGTCCTCCTGGAACCGGGCCTGGATCTCCTCCACCTCCGAACGGCTGTCCACCAGGGCCTGGACGCATTCCCGGTCGAATTTCTCCCCCGCCATTTTCAGCAGGAAAGCGAACGCGTCGTCGTTGCTCCACGGCGCCTTGTAGGGCCGGCGGCTGGTGAGGGCGTCGAACACGTCGGCCACCGCGACGATACGCGCCTCCAGGGGGATTTCCTCCTCCCGCAGGCCGGCGGGGTAGCCGGAGCCGTTGATGGCCTCGTGATGGTAGTGGGCGATGTTGCGCAGCAGGTCGATGTGCTCCATGCCGTCGAAGCCGAAGTTTTCCAGCATGGTGTCGATGATCTCCTGCCCCTTGGCGGCGTGGGTCTTCATCACCTCGTATTCCTCCGGGGCCAGCTTGCCGCTCTTGAGCAGGATCTGGTCGGGGATGGCGATCTTGCCGATGTCGTGGAGGGGGGAGAAGAGGAAGATGTGCTCCACCAGGGCGTCGCTCAGGCCGTACTTTCCCGCCAGCTCCCGGGCGATGAGACGGGCGTAGTTGGACATGCGGTCCAGGTGGGCGCCGGTTTCGAAATCCCGGTGCTGGGCCATGCTGGTGGCGGTCTTGACCGAGGCCACCAGGGTGCGCACCTCCTCCTGCTCGTTGATCACCACCAGGGCCAGCAGGTGGCCGAACAGGTCCAAGTCCCGCAGCACGCTCTCCCGGAACACCTCCTTGCCGTAGGAGTTGAAGAACAGGAAGCCGAAAAAGCCGCCGTTGCGGTACATGGGCAGGGTGTAGCTGGCGCCGTAGCCCTGGGCGCCGATGCGCCGGGTGTGGGCCTGTTCGCCCCCGGCCAGCAGGGCCAGGTCGTTCACCACCCGGGGACGACCCACCTCCACGATTTCCCGGAGGGAGGAGGAGTCCTCCAGCCGCGCTTGGTAGAGGGCCAGGGGATCGTCCCCGCCGCTGCTGTGGACGTAGGTTTTCAGCAGGTCGGTCTTGGGGTCGTAGAGGGCGATGGCGACGCGGTCGATGAACTCGTAGCGCCGCCGCAGGAGGTCGTGAAGAAAAACCAGCTTGTCCGCCAGGGGCAAGTTCCGGTTCAGGGGTTCCAGAACGTCGTGGTGTTCGAACAGGGACATGGCGGGCGTAGGAATAATTAGGATATTTTCCGCCTACCTTAGCCCGCCGCCCCCTCGGATGGCAAGCTTTCCGAAATGCCTTCCTCCGCCCTGCGCCGGCCGTGGTCCTCGGCCACCAGCATGTACATCGCCGGCACCACGAACAAGGTGAACACGGTGCCGATGGCGATGCCGGTGGCGATCACCAGCCCCATGTTGAAGCGGGACACCGCCCCGGCGCCGCTGGCGATGATGAGGGGGAACACCCCCAGCACCATGGCGGCGGTGGTCATCAGGATCGGGCGCAGGCGGATGGCGGCGGCCCGCTCCACCGCTTCCCGCTTGGCAAGGCCGGTTTTCTGCAGGTTGTTGGCGAACTCCACGATCAGGATGCCGTGCTTGCTGATGAGGCCGATCAGGGTCACCAGGCCCACCTCGGTGTAGATGTTGAGGCTGGCGCCCCCCACCCCCAGGCTGATGAAAATCAGCGCGCCGCAGATGGACATGGGCACGCTGATGAGGATGATCAGCGGGTCGCGGAAGCTCTCGAACTGGGCGGAGAGGGCAAGGAAAATGATGATCAGGGCGAAGAAGAAGGTCACCACCAGGGCGCTGGATTCCTGCATGAACTGGCGCGACTGGCCGGCGTAATCCTTGGCGTAGCCCTGGGGCAGGGCCTCGGCCAGGGTGTGGAGATGGCCGAGGGCTTCCCCTACCGTCACGCCGGGGAAGGGCACCCCGGAAATGGTGGCCGAATTCAACTGCTGAAAGTGGTTGAGGGTTTCCGGCACGGTGTGGGTGCTGATGTGGGCCACCGTCGACAGGGGCACGGAGGCGCCCTTGGCGGTGCGGATGTAATAGTCCCCCAGCTGTTCCGAGTTGAGGCGGAAAACCTGCTGCACCTGGGGAATGACCTTGTAGGAGCGCCCGTCCATGCTGAAGTAATTGACGTAGCCGCCCCCCAGCATGGCCGACAGGGCGCTGCCCACGTCCTTCATGGTGAGCCCCATCTGGGCCACCCTGTCCCGGTCGATCACCACCTCCGACTGGGGACGGTCGAATTTCAGATCGGTGTCGAGGAACATGAACATGCCGCTCTTCTGGGCTTCCTGCATGAACTGCTTGGACACCGCCTCCAGCCGCTCGAAGGACTCGGTAGTCTGGATCACGAACTGCACCGGCAGGCCCTGCGCCCCGGGCAGCGGGGAGGGCTGGAACACGGCGACGCGGGCGCCGGCGACGTTGTTCAAGTCCTGTTGCAAGGGATGCTGCAATTGGTCGGCGGTGCGCTTGCGCTCGTCCCAGGGCTTGAGCACCAGGCCGGCGATGGACTGCCCCGGCGCATCGACCTGGAACACGTGGTCGGTTTCCGGATATTGCGCCATGTAGCCGTAAATCTGGCGGGCGTAGAGCAGGCGCTGCTCCAGGGTGGCATTGGGCGCGGCGGTGGCGAAGGAAAGCACCACCCCCTGATCCTCCTGGGGCGCCAGCTCGGACTTGGACGTGGCGTAAAGGAAATAGATGCTGGCCAGCACGATCAGGGCGAACACCGCCGTCACCGGCAAAAATTCCAGGCTGTGGTGCAGATAGTGCTCGTAGCGGCTACGCAGGGCATCGAAGCGGCGGTCGATGGCGGCCACCACCCGCTCCTCCCAGCCCTGCCGGGAGGCTGCGTCGTGGGGTTTGAGCATCTTCGAGCACATCATCGGCGACAGGGTCAGGGCAACGATGGCCGACACCGTCACCGCTCCCACCAGGGTGAAGGCGAACTCGGTGAACAAGGCGCCGGTGAGCCCCCCCATGAAACCGATGGGCACGTACACCGCCACCAGTACCACGGTCATGCTGACGATGGGCCCGGCCAGTTCCCGGGCCGCCAGGACCGATGCCTGGAAGGGCTTCATGCCCTCGTCCAGGTGGCGATTGACGTTCTCCACCACGATGATGGCGTCGTCCACCACCAAGCCGATGGCCAGCACCAGGGCGAGGAGGGTCAAGAGGTTGATGGAGAAGCCGAACACCAGCATGGCGGTGAAGGTGCCCACCAGGGACAGGGGGATCGCCACGCTGGGAATCAGCACCGAGCGGGGGGAGCCGAGGAAGGCGAAGACCACCAGGGTGACGATCAGCAGGGCCTCAATCAGGGTCTGGATCACCTCGTCGATGGAGCTGTGGACGAACTTGGTGGCGTCGTAGACGATGTTGCCGCTGAGCCCCGTGGGCAACTGGGCCTGGATGTCCGGGAACACCTTGTGCACCCGTTCGACCACGTCCAGCAGGTTGGCGGTGGGCGCCACCTTGATGCCGATGTACACCGAGGGCTTGCCGTCGAAGGCCACCGCCGACTCGTAGTCCTCCGCCCCCAGGGTGACATTGGCCACATCCTGCAGGCGCACGATGGCGCCGCCTTTCTGCTTCACCGCCAGATTGCGGAAAGCCTCCAGGGAAGTAAGGTCGGTGGAAGCGGTGAGGTTCACCTGCACCATCTGGCCCTTGGTGCTCCCCACGGCGGAAAGGAAGTTGTTGCTGGCCAGGGCCGCGCTCACGTCGGCGGCGGTGAGGCCGTAGGCGGCCAGCTTCTCCGGGTTCAGCCAGGCCCGCAGGGCAAAGCGCTGCTCGCCCAGAATCTCTGCGTGCTGCACCCCTTCCACCGCCTGCAGCTTGGGCTGCACCACCCGGATCAGGTAGTCGGTGATCTGGTTGGCCGGCAGTTCCTGGCTGTAGAAACCCAGGTACATGGAGTCGATGGTCTCGCCGATGGCCAGATCGATCACCGGCTGCTGGGCCTCCGCCGGCAACTGGTTGCGCACCGCGTTGACCTTGGTGTTGATCTCGGTGACCGCCTTGCTGGGGTCGTAGTTGAGGCGCAGGGTGGCCTGGATGGTGGAGGTGCCCTGGCTGCTGTTGGAGGTGAGGTAGTCGATGCCGTTGGCCTGGGCGATGGAATTTTCCAGGGGAGTGGTGATGAAGCCCGCCACCACGTCGGCATCGGCGCCGTAGTAGCTGGTGGTCACCGTCACCACCGCGTTCTGGGTGCGGGGATATTGCAGCACCGGCAGTTCCATCACCGAGCGCAGGCCGAACACCAGCAGCAGCAGGCTGACCACACTGGCCAGCACCGGGCGTTCAATGAAAAGATCGGTGAATTTCATGGCCTACCGGTCCTCGGGCTTCGGCGCGGGATTGTCCGCCGGCGTGACGGCGTTGTTGACGATCAGGGGGGTGCCGTTCTTGATCTTCAGCTGGCCGCTGCCCACCACCGTATCCCCTGCCTTCACCCCCTTGAGGATCGCCACCTGGTCGCCCCGGGTGCGCCCGGTGGTGACGAAGGCCTGCTTCGCCAGCAGAACCGGCTTGCCGTCGGTCCCTTTGCCCTTCTGTTCCACCAGGAACACGGTGTTGCCGTAGGGACTGTAGGTGATGGCCGTCTGGGGCAGGGTGACGAAGGTCTGGGCCTGGCCGGAGAGGATGCTGATGGTGGCGAACATCCCCGGCAGCAGCTTATTGCCGGGATTCTTCAGGGTGGCCCGGACCTGGACGTTACGGGTATCGGTATCCACCTTGGGATCGATGGCCGAGATTTCGCCCTTGAAGGTTTCGTTGGGAAAGGTGTCGGTGGCAGCGGTCACAACCTCCCCCACCTTGAGGCGGCCGAGCTCCTGCTGGGGAATATAGAAATCCACGTAAATGGGATCGAGCACCTGCAGGGTGGCGATTTTGTCCCCGGCGCCGAGGTATTGCCCCAGGTCCACCTGGCGGATGCCGATGCGGCCGGCGAAGGGGGCGCGGATGGATTTCTTCGCCACCAGGGCCTGCTGCTCCTCCGCCAAGGCCACCGCGCCCTTCAGGCTGGCGGAGTCGGTGTCGTAGGTAGCCTGACTGATGGCGTGAACCTTGATCAGCTCCTGGTCGCGCTTGAAGGTGGCGGCCGCCAGTTCCGCCGCGGCCCGCAGGGACTTGAGCTTTGCCAGATCGGAATCCGCCCGCAACTGCAGCAGCAGATCCCCGGCCTTGACTTCGTCACCGGACTTGAACTGGATAGCCGCCACCAGGCCGGGAATCTCCGGCGCCAAATCAGCGCCCCGCATGGCCCGCAGGCTGCCCACCGCCTTGACCTGGGGCAGCCACTCCTGGGCCGTGGCCGTCACGGTGGAAACGGTCTGGGGCGGCTGAGCCTGGGCGCTCATGAATTTCTTGATCATGGCCCCCTTGAAGGCCTGGAAGCCGAAAATACCCCCGAACACCACCCCCACCGCCACCAGCATGATGACCATGCGCTTTTTCATGGTTGTTTTTCCTCTTCAAGCTGTTCGGATGCACCGGCCGCCGTCTTTTCGCCCCGGTTCCACCACCCGCCTCCCAGGGCCTGGAACAGGGCGGCGGTATCGGCATGGCGGGTGGCCTGGGCCTGGACCAGGGCGATGCGTGCCTGTTGGTATGCCCGTTCGGCATTGAGCAGGGCGAGGACACTGGCGGCCCCGACCTGGAACTGTTTCCTGGCCAGCTCCAGGCTGGCCGCGGCGGCCTCTTCCGCCTCCTTCTGCGACTTCAGGGCCTGGGCATCCCATTCCAGGGCCTGCAACACGTCCGCCACCTCCTGGAAGGCTTTCAGCACCGTGCCCCGGTACTGGGCTTCGGCCTGCTCGTAGACCGCCACCGCCGCCCGCCGCTGGTGGGTCAGGGTGCCGCCGCGGAAAAGCGGCTGCAGCAGGGCGGCCCCGGCGCTCCACACGGCGGCGGGGCCGGTGAACAGCTGGCCCCCGGACAGGGCGGCCGAGCCGTAGGTGGCGCTCAAGGTGATCTGGGGCAGCATGTTGGCGGTGGCGACGCCGATTTCGGCGCTGGCCTTGTGCAGCAAAGCCTCCTGGGCGCGGACGTCGGGGCGCTGCTCCACCAGTCTGGACGGCAGGCTCAGGGGCAGTTCCTGGGGCAGCTTGAGGTCGGCCAACTCGAACTGGACGCCGGCGCCCTCGCTGGGAAAGCGCCCCGCCAGCACCGCCAGCTGGTTGCGCTTTTGGGCCAGCTGCTTTTCCAGAGGCGGCAGGGTGGCCCGGGTCTGGGCCAATTGGGTCTGTTGGGCCAGGAGATCGGTCTTGGCAATGCTGCCCAGCTCGAACTGGCGGCGGGCAACCTCCAGTTGCCGGGCCTGAAACTCGACGATCTGCCGGGTGGCCTCCACCTGGCCCCGCAGGGAGGCCTCCTGCACCGCCGCCGTGACCAGGTTGGACGTCAGGGTCAGATAGGCCCCTTCCCGCTGAAAGCGCTGGTATTCCTCCTGGGCGGAGAGGGCCTCCACCTGACGCCGCACGCCGCCGAACACGTCCAGGGTATAGGACACGCCCACCGAGGCGTTGTACAGGGTGTAGGTCATGGGCGGCACGTTCTCGCCGCCGGAGCGCTGGCGGGTGGTGCCCAACTTGGCGTCCACGGAAGGGAAGTAGGCCCCCTCTCCGGCCAGGGTGTTCTCCCGGGCCGCCCGCAAAGCCGCCTCGGCGGCCTGCAGGTCCGGGTTGGATTCCAGGGCCCGGGCAATGAGCTGGTTCAGCGCCTCGGAATGGAACAGCTCCCACCACTGGCCCGGAATGTCCCGTTCCGGGATCACCGCCTGGGCCCCCCCGGCGTGACCGGGAGCGGAGACAGTCTTCTCGGCCAGGGGGTCCGGGGTGTAACGCTCCACCGCCGGGGGGGCGGGCCGCTGGAAATCCGGGCCCACGGCGCAACCGCCGGCCAGGGCCGCCAAGGCAAGCACCGCCCATGGAGGGTACAGCCGGCGGTAAAAGCGCATCCAGATCCTCCCCGACAACGTGAAACCGCGTTACGAGACTTCACCCCACGCTCCCGCAAGCGGGAAAGAGCGGTAAAGGAAGGGGTGTTCGCGGGGCGGAGCGGCGTGCCGCCCACCTCGCGGATGGCCATGGCGAGCTGGATTCGCCGTGGCCATGGGTCGCTCAGCCGTTATTCTGTTTGGGCGGGGCGATGCTGGCGGGGGCAGGCGCCGCCACCGGCACCTCACCCAGCCACTGGTTGATGAGAGCGATGTCTTCCTCGGTCAGGCTGCCCACCGCCGCCTTCAGCTTGAGGCGGCTCATGACGAAATTGTAGCGGGCCTGGGACAGGTCGCGCTTGGCGGTGTAGAGCTGCTGGCGGGCGTTGAGCACGTCGACGCTGGTGCGCACCCCCACTTCCTGGCCCAGCTGAGTGGACTCCAGGGCGCTCTGGTTGGACACCACGGACTGCTCCAGGGCCTTCACCTGGGCGATGCCGCTGGTCACCCCGAGATAGGACTGCCGAGCCTGCAAGTCCACCGAGCGCTTGGTGAATTCCAGGTCCTGCTTGGCCTTCTCGTAGCTGGCGGCGGCTTCCCGCAGCTTGGAGCTGACGTAGCCCCCCTGAAACAGAGGGATGTTGAGTTGCAGGCCGACGGAATCGGTGGTGGTCTGGCCGATTGCGGTGGTGCCGAAGGTGGCGTTGCTGTTCTTGGAACGGCTCGCCACCAAGTCCAGGGTAGGCAGGTGGCCGGCCCGGTTCACCTCCACCTGCTGCTTGGCCACCTCGTAGTTGGCCCGCTGGGCCAAGAGTTGGGGGTTGGTGGCATCGGCGCTGTCCACCCACTTGTCCATGTCGTTGGGCTCGGGGGGGTCAAGGGGCAGCTTGCCGGCCAGGGGCTTGAGGGCATCGGGGTAGCGGCCGATCAATACCTCCAGGGCGCGGCGCTTCACTTCCAGGTCGTTGAGGGCGGCGATCTCCTGGGAGGTCACCAGGTCGTAGCGGGCCTGGGCATCGTGGGTGTCGGTGATGGTGGCGGTGCCCACCTCGAAGTTGATCTTGGCCTGCTCCAGCTGTTCGGCGATGGCCGTCTTCTGGGCCCGGGTCAGCTCCACGTTGTCCTGGGCCAGGAGCACGTCGAAATAGGCCTGGGCGGCGCGCACGATCAGGTCCTGCTGGGCGGAGACGAACAAAGCCTCGGACTGCTGGGCCCGGGCCTCCCCCTGTTTGTACTGGGCCCAGTTCTGCCAGCGGAACAGGGGCTGGGACAGGGACAGGGTCCAGACGCGGCTGGTGTTGTTGAATTCGGCCCCCCCGCGCTCGGTGTCGGTGCGGGTCTTGGCCCCGGACAGCCCGATGGTGGGCAGCAGCAGGGAACGCCCCTGGGGCAGTGCCTCGATGCCCGCATCCCGGGCGTAGCGTGCGGAAGCGAAGGTGGCGTCCTGCTCCTGGGCCTGGCGGTAGATGTCCATCAGGTCCGCCGCAGCCAGGGGCGTGCTGAGGCCTGCCAGGCAAAGCATCAGGGAGAGGGGTTTCAGGGTTCGCATCGTTGTTTTCCTTTCGAATCGCTGTTCATTATAGCCATAGCCGTGTCAGTCCAGGGTCTTGCGGTAGCGTTTCAGGCCGATGGCCACCACCACCAGCAAAAACAGTCCGATGGGCAGGAGGTGGGGCAGGGTTTCCACCACGCCGTTGCCCTTCAACAGAATCCCCCGCACCATGCGCAGAAAGTGGGTCAGGGGCAGCGCCTCGCCGATGGCCTGCGCCCACTGCGGCATGCCCCGGAAGGGGAACATGAAGCCCGACAGCAGCATGGAGGGAAGGAAGAAGAAAAAAGTCATCTGCATCGCCTGCATCTGGTTGCGGGCCACGGTGGAGAAGGTGATCCCCACCGACAGGTTGGCGGCGATGAAGGCCAGCACCACCCCGTACAGCAGCATCACGCTGCCCACCATGGGGACGCCGAAAATGACCCGGGCGGCGAGCAGGATCAGGGTCACCTGGATGTAGCCCACCAGGATGTAGGGCACGATCTTCCCTGCCATCACCTCGAAGGGCCGCACCGGCGTGGCGAGCAGGTTTTCCATGGTGCCCCGCTCCCGTTCCCGGGTCATGGCCAGGCCGGTCATCATGATCATGGTCATGGTGAGGATCACCCCCATCAGGCCGGGGACGATGTTGTACTGGGTGATGCCTTCCGGGTTGTAGCGGCGGTGGATGTTCACCTCGAAGGGCGCGGCCTTGCCCTGGAGCGGCTGCAGCGCCCCTTGCAGATCCCGGTTCAGCGCCGTCTGGCCGAGCTGGTTGAGGGCGGCGATGGCGTTGCCGGTGGCGGAGGGATCGGTGGCGTCCGCCTCCAGCAGGATCGCCGGCCGCTCGCCCCGCATCAGCTTGCGGGAAAAGTTTTCCGGGATGTCCACCACGAACTGCACGTCCCCTTCGGCGATCAGCCGCTCCGCCTCCTCCTCGGTGGACAGGGTCCGCACCACGTGGAAATAGTCGCTGTTCTCCAGGGCGCGGATGAAGGAGCGGGCAAACTGGCTGTTGTCCGCCACCAATACCGCCGTGGGCAGGTGCTTGGGGTCGGAGTTGATGGCGAAGCCGAACAGCACCAGCTGGATCAGGGGGATGCCCACCATCATGGCGAAGGTCAGACGGTCCCGGCGCATCTGGATGAACTCCTTCACCACCATCGCCCAGAAGCGGTGCCATGCGAAGCGCGGGAAGCTCATGAATAGGTGTCCTTCGCCTGGCCCATCATCTGGATGAACACGTCTTCCAGCCCCGGCCTGGCCGGCGCCCACTGGTACGCCGGATCGTCCCGCAGGGGCGCCAGGCTGTTCTCCAGCCGGGCGGCGTCGGTGCCGGAAACGTGGAGCACGTTGCCGAAGGGCACCACCTGCTCCACTCCGGGCAGCCCCCGCAGCCGGTCGGCCAGGACGAACAGGTCGCCCCCCTCCACCGCCCAGGTGACGATGCCCGAAGCCTCCACCACCTCCTTCACCGTGCCCCGGGTGAGCAGCTTGCCGTAGGCGATGTAGGCCAGGCGGTGGCAGCGCTCGGCCTCGTCCATGTAGTGGGTGCTTACCAGGACGGTGATGCCCTCCGCCGCCAGGCGGTGGATTTCGTCCCAGAAGTCCCGCCGCGCCTTGGGGTCCACCCCGGCGGTGGGCTCGTCCAGGAGCAGCAGGCGGGGCTGGTGCAGCATGCAGGCGGCCAGGGCCAGGCGCTGCTTCCAGCCGCCGGACAGCTCCCCCGCCAACTGCTTCTGCCGCTCGACCAGGCCCAGGCGCGCCAGGGCCTGGTCCACCCGCTGCCGCCGGCTGTCCATGCCGTACATGCGGGCGGCGAAATCCAGGTTCTCCCGGATCGACAGGTCGCCGTAGAGGCTGAATCCCTGGGTCATGTAACCCACCTGGCGCTTGATGTCGGCGGTCCGGCGCACCACGTCGAAGCCCAGGCAGGTGCCGCTGCCCGAGTCCGGCGTGAGCAGGCCGCACAGCATGCGGATGGAGGTGGTCTTGCCGCTGCCGTTGGGCCCCAGGAAGCCGTAGATTTCCCCCCGCCGCACCTGCATGTCCAGGCCGTCCACGGCGACCTTGCCGCCGAAGCTCTTGGTCAGGCCCTTTACGTCGATGACCAGTTCGGCGTCGTTCAAGGCTTCAGTTCCACGTCCAGGGGCTGGCCGGGGCGCAGCTTGGCCGCATCGGCAGGCGACGGCCGGGCCTCCACCAGATACACCAGCTTGGTCCGGTTCTCCTTGGAATAGATCACCGGCGGCGTGTATTCGGCCTGGGCGGCGATGAAGCTCACCTTGGCGGGGACGGGCGCCGGGCAGCCGTCGCAGCGCAATTCCACCCCCTGGCCCAGCTTGACGCTGCCGAGGCGGGTTTCGGGGACGAAAAAGCGGGCCTTGAGGTTCTCCGGCGGCAGGAGGGACACCACCGGGCTGCCGGCGGGAACCCATTCGCCGGTCACGTAGAGGGTGTCCTCCACCGACCCCGCCACCGGGGCGGACAGGGTCTTCTGCTTCAGCTTCCAGTCGGCCTGCTGGAGGACCGCCCGGGCGGCCTCCGCCTCGGACTCGGCGGCGGTGGCCTGGGCCTCCAGGCTGGCCAAGCCGGCCCGGGCCTGGTCCAATCCGGCCCTTGCGTCGTCCAGGGCCTGGGGGGAGACGAATTTCTTCCGGGCCAGGTCCCGGATGCGGCGGTAGGATTGCTCGGCGAGCTTGAGCTGGGCGGCGGCCTGATCCCGCTGGGCGCGGGCCGCGTCCAGGCTGTCGCCGGCTTTCTTCAGGCGCTGCTCGGCTTCCTGGCGGGCGGCACGCTCGTTTTCCTGCTCCAGGGCGTAGAGCGGGGCGCCGGCCTGCACCGCGTCGCCCCGCTTCACTTCCAGCTTGGCCAGTTGGCCGGCGAAGGGGGCGGCTACCCGCACGTACTCCCCTTCGGCATAGCCCTGGTACACGCTGGGATCACCGGAGGAACACCCCCCCAGGGACAGCAGCGCAACCAGCAGAACCCGGCGACCGGCCATAAGATTCTCTCCTTTTATTCTTCCGCGGGCTTGGGATGGCGCTCCCGCCGGCGTTCGACGAAGCGCTCCACCAAAGAATAGACCGCCGGCACCACCACCAGGGTCAGCAGGGTGGAGGAGATCATGCCGCCGATCACCGCCACCGCCAGGGGACCGTTGGTTTCGGCTCCCGCCCCGAGGCCGAGGGCCGCCGGGAACAGGGCCAGGATCACCGTGGCGGAGGTCATCAGCACCGGCCGCATACGGATCGGGCAGGCGTCCCGCAGGGCTTGGTCCACCCCCATTCCCTCCTGCCGCCGCTGGTTGGTGAGGTCCACCAGCAGGATGGAGTTCTTCGCCACCAGGCCGATCAGCAGCACCAGGCCGATCATGGAGTAGATGTTGAGGGTGTGGCCGGTGAGCCACAGGGCCATCACCCCGCCGATGATCGCCAGGGGCTGGGCCACCATCACGATCAGGGGCTGGAGGAAGGAGTTGAACTGGCTCGCCAGCACCATGTACAGCAGCACCAGGGCGAGGATGAAGGCGAAGGCCATGTTTTTCGCGGTCTTGCCGAACTCCTCCGCCTGGCCGACCATTTTCACCGTGTAGCCCAGGGGCAGGACCTCCTTGGCCGCCTCGTTGACCTTGGCCACCGCCTCCCCCAGGGGAATGGTCGGGGTGGCGTAGAACTGGCCGGCGTATTGCAGGTCCATGCGGCCGATGGTGGCGGCGCCGAGTTTTTCCTGGAACTTGGTCACGGTATCCACCCGCACCAGTTCCCCCGCCGGGGTGCGGAGGAAAATCCGCGACAGGTCGGCGGGCTGGGTGAACTCGCCGCTCCCGGCCTTGAGGCGGATGTAGTAGCGCTCCCCGTCCCCCGGCTCGTCGTTGTAGCGGGCCACATCCACGCCGCCGGTGAGCATGTTGACCGCCATCGCCACGTCGTTGGCGGACAGGCCCAGGCTGGCGGCCCGGGTGCGGTCCAGGCTCATCACCAGCTGGGGCAGGTCGAGTTGGAGGTTGAGGTCGAGGCGGCCGATGCCGGCGTCGCTGGACAGCTTTTGCTGCAGCTGCTTGGAATACTTGGCCACTTCCTGCAGGTTGGGGCCGGACACCACGAACTGCAAAGGCTCGCCCCGCTGGCCGCCGACCACCGGCACCGGCGCGGCGAAGGCGCGCACGCCGGGAATCTGGGCCAGTTCCTGGCGCAACTGGGGAATCAGTTCGTACTGCTTCAGCTTGCGCTCGCTCCGGGGCACCATGCGGACGAAGGCGAAGGCCTCGTTCACCTGGCCGGCCCGGCCGAGGCCGATGGCGGCGAAATAAGTCGCCACTTCCGGGTGCCCGGCGAGGATCTTCTCCACCTCCCGCAGGCGACCGCTGGTGTAATCGATGCTCGACCCCAGGGGCGCCTTGACGAACACCAGGAAGCGGCCCTCGTCCTCGTCCGGGATGAAGGTCTTGCCGACGTTGGCGAAGAACCAGCCCGACGACAACACCACCACCACCGTCATCGCCACCACCTTCCAGCGGTGGGCCAGCGAATATTCCAGCAGGCGCTTGTAGGTTTCGTCCATGCGGTGGAAAGCGCGATCGAGGACGTAATACAGCTTGCCATGGCGCTTCTGCACCACCAGGAAACGGGAGCACAGCATGGGGGTGAGGGTGAGGGACACGAACAGGGACACCAGCACGCCGAAGGTCACCACCACCGCGAAGGACTTGAAGAACTGGCCGATGATGCCGCCCATGAAAATCACCGGGGCGAAAATCGACACCAGGGACAGGGTGGCCGCCAATACCGCGAAGGCCACTTCCTTGCTGCCCTCCACCGCCGCCGAAATGGGGTCGGGGTCGAGGGTTTCCCGGTGGCGGAAGATGTTCTCCAGCACCACGATGGCATCGTCCACCACCACCCCGATCAGCAGCAGCAGGGCCAGCAGGGTCATGGAGTTGAAGGTGAAGCCGGCGAAATACATCACCGCGATGGCCCCCAGCAGGGACACCGGGATCGCCACCGCGATGATCAGGGTGGAGCGCAGGCTCTTGAGGAACACCAGCACGATCAGGGCCGCCAGCAGGGTGCCCTCCACCAGATGCTCCTGCAGGCTGTTCACCATCTCCTGGATGAACAGGGCGTCGTTGGAGGCCACCGTGATGGTCATCCCCGGCGGCAGTTGGGGCAGGATTTCCTTGTCCAGCTTGGCCTTCACCGCATCCACCACCGCCACCGTGTTGCCGTTGGACACCTTGACGATGCCCAGGCCGATGGTCGGCTTGCCGTTGAAGCGGGCCATCTGGCGGTAGTCGGAAAGGCCGTCCTCGATCTCAGCGATGTCCTTGATGCGCACCGGGGCGCCGCTGCGATAAGCGACGATCAGGTCCCCCAGCTGTTCCGGCTGATGGAACTCCATGTCCAGCTTGAGCAGGTATTCGGTGGCGGCGCCGGTGACGAAGCCGCCGGGCAGTTGCACGTGCTCGCGGCCGAAGGCGTTGGTCAGGTCCTGGGCCGAAATTTCCAGGGACGCCATGCGATCCGGCTTCAGGTTGACCCGGATGGTGCGGTCCCGCTTGCCGCCGAGGCGCACCTCACCCACGCCGTCGATGGTTTCCAGCCGCTTCTTGATCACGTTGGCGGCGTAGAGGTTGAGCTGCTGCTGGGTGCGGTCCCCCTGCAGGGCCAGCCACATGATCGGGCTGGCGTTGGTTTCCACTTTCGCCACCACCGGCGGGTCCGCGTCCTTGGGCAGGTTCTTCGCCACCTGGTTGACCTTGGCCTGGACCTCGTTGAAGGCCACATCCACGTTCTTGCTGAGATCGAAGGTGATGGCCACGGTGGACACCCCCGGGGAGGAGGTGGAGTTGATGTGCTCGATCCCCGGGATGCTGTTGACCGCCGACTCGATCAGGTTGGTGATGGAGGCATCGACGATTTCCGGGTTGGCCCCCTTCTGGGTGGTGGAGATGGAAACGACGGGGAAGGTGATGTAGGGGAAACGATCCACCCCCAGGCGCTGGTAGCTGATGATGCCGAACAGCACCAGCACCGCCGACATCATGTAGGCGAAGACGTGCCGCCGGATGGAAAGCTCGGGCAGGGTCATCAGGCTTTCTCCGCCGCAGGTGCCGCCGCTTTCTGCTCACTCTGGCGCACCGTTACCGGGGCCTGGTCGGTGAGGAAGGCGGCGCCGTCCACCGCCACCGTTTCGCCGGCCTTGACCCCGTCCTGGATTTCCACGTAGCCCTCGCGCTTGACCCCGGCCTTCACCACCCGCTGGACGGCCTTGCCGCCTTCCACCACGTACACCACCTTGCCGGCGGGGCGCAGCACCACCGAGGTTTCCGGCACGGTGACCGCGTTCCGGTGCAGTTCCACCAGCACCTCCCCGTCCACCGAGGCCCCCGGCCGCCAAGCGCCGGGGTTCTTCACCTCCACCACGGCGTCGAAGGAGCGGCTGGCGCCGCCCACCATGGGCTTGACCTGGGTGATCTGGCCGCTGAATTTCTGCTCCGGCGCCGCCGGCGTGGTGAGGGACACCTCCTGCCCCACCCGGATGCGCCCCGCCGCCGTTTCCGGATAGGGCAGACGGATGCGCAGGTTCTCGTGGGTGGACAGCTGGAAGGTGGGCTTGCCCAAGTCGATCCAGTCCCCCACCGAAACGAAGCGGTTCTCCACCTTGCCCGTCACCGGCGACACGATGCGGGTCCGGGCCAGGTTCTTGGCGGCGCGGGTATGCTGCTCCCGGGCGACGACGTGGAGAGACTCCATCTCCTCCAGCTTGGCGGGAGAAATGAAGCCCTTCTTCGCCAGCTCCCGGTAGCGCTCGGTCAGGCGCGTCTGGGTCAGGGACAGCGCCTCCAGGCGCTTGGCGTCGGCGGAAAAGTCGGTGGCGTCCAGCTCGGCCAGCGCCTGGCCCTGCTTCACCGGGTCCCCCGCTTCCACGTAGATCTTGACGACGCGCCCCGCCACCTCGGCCCCCACCTTGGGCGCGGCGGAACTGTCGGCCTCGCCCACGGAGCGCTCCACCACCGGCACGTCCCGGGCTACCGCCTGGGCCACAGTAATCAGCGCCCCCGGCGGCGGGCCCTTTTTCTCCTCCTTCTTGCCGCAGCCCCCGAGGGACAGACCGGCCACCAGGACCGCCACCAGCATGGAATAACGCATCGTCGCCATAAGTCTTTCCTTGTTTCTTATTTCGTCTCGCCGCCCCGCGGCAGGATGCCGTTGAGCAGAATATCCACCGCCATCTTGCTGTAGCGGGCCGGATCGTCCATGAAATCCACCTCCGGGTAGTGGCGGAACACGTCCGCCGCCTGGAAAAAGGTGATGTTGAGACCGATCACCATCACCGCCACCATGGCCGGGTCGATGTCCTGGCGCAGCTCGGCCTTGCCCTGGCCGCTGCGGATGATCGCCACCAGGCGGGCGAAATTCTGACCGAACACCCGCTCCGCCAACTCCTGACCCCGCCGGGGCCCGTTCTCCAGCAGGTCCCGCTGGATCAGGCGGGTGATCTCCGAGCGCTCCAGCACGTGCTTCAGATGGTCCAGGGCGAAGGACCCCAGCCGCTCGGGGAAGGGACCCCGGTCGCTGCCGAAATCGTCGATGTAGTCGCAGAAATGGGCGCAAGCCCCCTTGAGCACCGCCAGATAAAGATCGTTCTTGGTCTTGAAATGGTGGAACACGTTGGCCTTGCTCACCTCCGCCTTTTCCGCGATGGCGTTGATGGACACGGCATCGAAGCCGTCCCGGGAGAACAATTCCTCCGCCGCCGCCAGAATGCGCTCCGCCCCTTCGCAACTGGGCTGGATATCCTTGCCTGATTCTTCTGCTGCCACTGCCTTCCCTTCACTGACCGATCGGTTGGTCAGCGATTATAGAAACAGTCTCCCTCCCCCCGCAAGGGCCACGGAAATTAGTTGACTGTTGCAGTCGGCATACATTAAGGTAGCGACTGATTACTTACTTGTAAACAGGCAACGCAATAAAATGTCTGAAGAAATCAAGAAACAACACCGCCTGAGCGGCGAAGAACGACGCGAGCACATCGTCCAGGCGGCGCTGGAACTGGCCGCCAAACGCGGCATCGACCGGGTCACCACCCAGGACATGGCCGGGGCGCTGGGGCTGACCCAGGGCGCCATTTTCCGCCACTTCGCCACCAAGGACGCCATCTGGCTGGCGGTGGTGGACTGGATTCGCAGCCAGGTGGCGCAAAATCTCGGCCGTATCGCCGACGAGGACCCCTTGGTCGCCCTGGAGAAGCTGTTTTTCCTCCAGACCGGCTTCATCGCCAAGTACCCCGCCATCCCGCGACTGATGTTCACCGACCTGATCCACAGCGACAATGCCGCCATCAAGCAGCTGATCCAGGGCATCGTCACCGGCTTCGAGGAGCGGGTCGCCGGCCTGCTGCGGCAGGCGAAGGAGCGGGGGAGCGCCCCGCCGGAGCTGGACGAATACAGCGCCGCCACCCTGTTTCTCGGCATGATCCAGGGCCTCGCGGTGCAGGCGGCGATGTTCGGCGCCAAGCGCGGCATCGCCGCCCAGGCGAAGAAAGTCTTTCCCATTTATCTAAGCGGCGTTCTCCGCCGCCCCCCCCAACCCTGAACCGGAGCACACCATGACCACCCGCAGCTTTTCCAAACCCTGCCTTGCCATCATCGCCGTCCTCCTCACCGTCCTGGGCGTCGGCGCCTACAAGCTCATCGCCGGCGGGCACACCGTCCAAGCCGAAGACGGCCGCAAGGCCATCGTCCTCGCCCCCCCGGAGCGGGGGCTGATCCTGGCCGAGATGCGCGCCTTCCTCACCGGCCTCCAGGGCATGACTGCCGCCCTCACCCAGGAGGACATGAAGACCGTCGCCGCCACCGCCCGCTCCCTGGGCCGCGCCGCCACCCACGAAGTGCCTCCGGCGCTGATGGCCAAACTGCCCCTGGAGTTCAAGCAACTGGGCTTCTCGGTCCACGGCGACTTCGACCAGATCGCCCTGGACGCCGAATCCCTCGCCGACCCCAAGCACACCCTGGCGCAAATGGGCGCAGTGATGCAAAAATGCGTCGGCTGCCACGCCTCCTACCAATTGCAGAGCGCCCCGGCGGCAAAATAGGCGGAGGGGGCTTAAGGAAAATCAATGAATCCCCGCCGCCCCTCGCCTAAACTTCAGCCATCGTCATTACCGGCCAACGCCCCATGCAAGCGCCCTCCCCCTGGCAAACCCTCACCGCCGCCCCCCACCGGCCGATGTTCCTCGCCGGCGCGGTCCAGGCGGTCCTCGCCCTGGCCTGGTGGCTGGCGGATTTGCTGGGGCGCTACGGCGGGCTCTACCCCCCGCTGCCGACGGCGGTTCCGTCCCTGTGGGCCCACGGCTTCCTGATGCTGTACGGCTTCTTCCCCTTCTTCATCTTCGGCTTCCTGATGACCGCCGCCCCCCGCTGGGTCAACGGCGAAGAAGTGGCGCGGCGCCACTACCTGCCCGCTTTCCTGCTGATGGCGGCGGGAACGGCGCTGTTCTACCCCGCCCTGTTCCTGGGCCGGCCCGCTATGGCGGGGGCGGTGGCGCTTCTGCTGGCCGGCTGGCTCACGGGCTGGAACGGCCTGCGTGTGGTGGTGCGCCGCAGCACCCACCCGGACAAGCGCCACGCCTATACCGTCATCGGCGTGGTCCTGGCCGGGGCCGTCGGCGCGGCGGCCTATCTCCTGTGGCTGCTCAGCGACGCCTACTGGCTGCTGCGCCTGGCGATTACCGGCGGCGTGTGGCTGTTCCTGCTGCCCACCTTCGTCTCGGTGAGCCACCGCATGATCCCCTTCTTCTCCGCGGCAATACTGCCGAACCACGAGCGGCACCGCCCCTACTGGGCCCTGTTCACCCTGCTGGGGGGCATGGCGCTCCACGCCGGCCTGGAACTGGCCGACGCCCAGGCCTGGCTGTGGCTGGCGGACCTACCCATGGCGGCGGTGGCCTTCCACCTCAGTGCCCTGTGGGGTTTCCGCCGCAGCTTCGGGGCGGACCGGCTGCTCACCGTGGTGCACGTCGGCTTCGCCTGGCTCGGCATCGCCCTGTCCCTCTACGCCCTCCAGAGCGGACTGCGCCTCGCCGGCTACTACGCCCTCGGCACGGCGCCCCTCCACGCCCTCACCATCGGCTACTTCACGTCCATGCTGCTGGCCATGGCCAGCCGCGTCACCCTGGGCCATTCCGGCCGGCCCCTGGCGGCGGACCGGGCCACCTGGCGGCTGTTCCTCGCCTTCCAGGCCGTGCCCCTGCTGCGCATCGCCGGCGACCTGCCCCTGCCCGGCGCGAGCCATTTTTACCTGGCGGCGGCGCTGGTATGGCTGGTTTGTTTTATCATGTGGGGCATCAAATACGTCCCCGCCTACCTGCGCCCGCGGGTGGACGGACAACCCGGCTGACCGAGGCTTGCCATGCGCGACAACCCCTTTCTCCCCGACAACGACGACGCCTACCGCCGCTGGCGCGACGCCAAGCTGGCAGACTACCCGACCCGGCTGGAACAACTGGTGGTGGAAGTGAAAGACCCGCGCCATCCCACGGACTTGGAAATCGAAGCGGTGCGGGAACGCTGCCGCAAGACCAACATGGCGCTCTACGCCACCCCCTGCGGCACCGACCCGGACAAGGCCATCCCCCGGGAATTCGGCCGCGCCCTCGGGCTGGAGCGCCTGGACAGCCACCTGATGACCGACGGCGACGGCCTCTCCGCCCTGACCGTGGCGGAAAACGACGACAACCGGGGCAAGGGGGACTACATCCCCTACACCAACAAGCCCATCCGCTGGCACACCGACGGCTACTACAACACCCCCGACCGCTGGATTCTGGGCCTTCAGCTCTACTGCGTGCAAAGCGCGCCGGACGGCGGCGAGAACCAACTGCTGGACCAGGAGATCGCCTACATCGCATTAAGGGAGCAGAACCCGGACTTCATCCGCAGCTTCCTGCTGCCCGACGCCATGACCATCCCCCCACGCCTGGACGAGGACGGCGTCGCCCGCCCCGAACAGTCCGGCCCGGTGTTCGCCGTGCTGCCCGGCAGCGGCAGCCTGCACATGCGCTACACCGCCCGCACCCGCTCCATCCAGTGGAAGGACGACCCCGGCGTGAAGGCCGCCCTGGCCGCCCTGGAAGACATCCTCGCCATGCCCTCCCCCTACGTGTTCCGCGGCAAGCTGGAACCGGGCATGGGCCTGATGTGCAACAACGTGCTCCACGACCGCGCCGGCTTCACCGATTGCGACGGGCGCAAGCGCCTGATCTACCGGGCGCGCTACTACGACCGGATCGCGGGAACGGGGCTGAACGGGAAATAAGGCTGCTCCGCGTTAGGCCTCCCATAGAGCCGGCACATCCACGTCCGGCGCGATATTCAGTAATGCCGCCTTCCCCCGTAGCGCCCGTTCGCGCCATCCTTTACCCCGACCCAAGGCATCCCGCCACGCCGTATTGAAAACGTCGGCCTGGCCGGTTTGGGCGAAATAACCGGCAAGACAGGCTGCCTGCAACAAGTCCTTCGTGGCCTTGGCCCGTTCGGCCAGGGGACGTTCGCCGTAGACAATGAGTTTGTGCACGGCGTAGCGGTGCGGCGCCGGCAGGTTCACCACACAGGCGCCCTGACGTCCGATGACGCAGCCCTGGGTGGTCTGTTCCAAGGAAAACTCCATGAATTTCAGCGGCTCGAGCACTAAGTTGAGGCTGGGCATGACCACCGGCTTGCCGCTGCGGGTGGCGCTGGTCACGAAATCCAGCCGCAGTTCCTGATCGTCGGGGTTCCGATATTGGGCCCCGGCCCTGCCGTCGAATTGGGAGAGCGGCAGAAGACCCATTTCAAGGGATTCGAGGGCGCCGTGAACGTCAATGCTGAGGTTTGCCGGCAATGCGACCGAAACATTCCTTCCCGCATGGGCAAAATCCACATCCAGAGTGGCCGCCCCATCGCTCCAACACACCCCCAACAGATTGCCCATGGCGAGAAATGCGTGGGTGCCGATGAGGACCCCCCCGGCGCGGAAGAAGCCGTACTCGGCAAGACGCTTGATGATACGAAAATGCTTGGGCGCCGTGGACGCACAGCCAAGGGCCAGCGCCGCCTGCGCCGCGGGGGCAAGCGGCTTGTCGCGGCGAACCCGCTCGAACCGTTCGACCAGTGCCCGCACCCGTTCGTCATCGGGGCCCACGTAGGCCATACGGGTCTTCTGATCGAGGTCCCGATAGGCGAAATACCAGTAGTCTTGCCCTTTCCGGGCCAGCCTATGAAAGCTGCCCACCAGTCCGGCAAGCGCACTCGTCAGCTCGAAACTGCGCGTCTGCTCGAAAAGCTCGGCATAGGCCGTTTGGGCGGAAAGGGGAAGTTCGGAAAAGCGCATGGCACCTCCATCAGTTGCTAAGCACTTTATGAAAATGTTTAGCAACCGTCAAGCACCCGGAGCCCAGGGGCGGTGCGTGAAACGCACCCTACGGAAAAATCAGGCGAGGACCGGCTTGTTGCCGTTCAGCATATAGTCCAGCAGCTCGTGGACCGAGCGGATGGCGGAGCCGAAGGGCAGGCTTTCCGAGCCGCGGAAGAACAGGCCTTTGCTCACGTCGCCCTTCATGGCGGAAGCCAGCTGGGAGTCGATGCAGAACTGGCCGGCCTTGTTGATGCCGTCCCGCAGGCCGCACATGGACAGGCAGTTCACCGCGGTGGCGCACTTGGAGCGCAGGGCGTCGGCCTTGGCCATCAGGGCGCCCTCCCGGTTGAGGTAGTTCTTCAGCCAGGGGGTGAGCACGCCCCGGGCCGGCAGGCCGGCGGCGCTCATGAAGGTGACGATGTCTTCGGGCTTGGCTTCTGCCAGCACCTTCTTGAAATTGGGATGGGCGTCCCCTTCCTCGGTCACGGCGAAGGGCGTACCCACTTGCACCGCGCTGGCGCCCAGATCGAGCAGGGCTTTCACTTTCTCGTGGCTGTTGATGCCGCCGGCGGGAATCAGGGGAATGCGCTCCCGCTCGATGCCCAGCTCCTTGAACAGATTGAGGATGCCCTCGATCACGCCGGGGAAGTCGAAGCGCGGATCGGTGAGGTCTTCCGGCTTGGGCGCGCCCAGGTGGCCGCCGGCGTAGCGAGGATGCTCCAGGACGATGGCGTCGGGAAGGAAATTCTTGCGCATCCACTTCTTCATCACCACCGTCACGCCGCGCACGTCGGACAGGATGGGAATCAGGGCCACGTTGGGAAAGCCGCTGGCCAGCTCGGGCAGGTCCAGGGGCAGGCCGGCGCCCATCACGATGGCGTCGGCGCCGCTCTCGCAGGACTGGCGCACGTAGAGGGGATGCTCGGTCACCGCCTTCATCACGTTCACCGCGATCATGCCCTCGCCCCGGGAGATTTCCTTGGCGGCCTTGATCTCCCGATCCAGGGCTTCCAGGTTGGCCCCGTTGATGGACTCCTGGGATTTGTCCTTGCGGGTGCGCTCCAGCAGGTCCGGATGGTGATGCCGCAGGTCCACGCTGGCGATGGTGCCCACCGCGCCTTCCTTCGCCACCGAGCCCGCCAGACGGTGGGCGGAGATGCCGATCCCCATGCCCCCCTGGACGATGGGCAGCAGGGACTTGCCCTTGATTTTGAACAGCGGGAGGTCGGTGTGCAGCATGGTGGTCAATCCAAACATCGAGAAAGGGCTAGGGGACAAGGAGAACAAATCAGCCGGCGAAGGAAACCCCTTCGGGCGGAAGGAGAAAACGGCAGGCGGAGGCAGATTTTTTCATCGGGCGATTATACCCAAGTTTAACAAAAGCATCATAGGAATAAGCCCCTATTTGGTGCATGCCCGATTCGCCGCCGCCCCAGCCACTGCCACCGCGAAGTGCAGCAACCCGGCCACGGCGAAGAGAAACCCCCAGCGCCCGCCGCTCAGCACCGCCAACCCCGCCGCCAGAAACAGCAATCCCCGCGCCCCCGCCCAGCGGGTCAGCCGCGCCCGCACTCCCTCGTGCCATTCCGTCTGGCGGCCGGGCCGCAGCCACAGGGGAAGCAACTGGCCCGCCGCCCCGGTGACCAGGGGGAACAGGAAACCCAGCACGAACAGATGGGCTGCCCCGGCAGAGGACACCGCCCCCAACCCCTGGGCCCCGCCCGCCGCCAGCGCCAGCCCGAAGCCCAGCACCGCCAGCCCCAGGGAAGGCACGGCGCCATGCCAGGCAAACAGTTCTTCGCGGTAAGCGGCCAGCCAATCCCGCCCCAGGGGAAACAGCGCCCCCGCCCAGGCCGCCAACCCGAGCCAGGCCAGGGGCGGCCACCACGCCGCCCCGGCCGCCGTCAGCACCACCCCGGCCACGGCCCAGGGCAGGCCCCGCCTCAAGCGCAGAGCCGCCTTGGGGTCGAAGCGCCCCGCCGCCGTGGGCAGCAGCACCTGCACCGTGCCCAGGGCCGTGAGGCCGATGAAGCCCAGCAGGTTGAGGTGCAGGTGAAAGCGCTTCAGGGCCAGGCGCTCCGCCGGCCACAGAGGCATGGCCGCCACCGCCAGCAGGGCCAGGGCAAGGCAGGCCAGAGCCGCCACATACCAGTGCAGGCAAGGGTGGGGGTCGCCGAGCATGGCCCTGCCCCGCTTCATTTCCCAGGCGGCCAGGAAAGACGCCGCCACCAGGCCCACCCCTGCCGCGGCGTGGAGCCAGGGGGAAAGCAGGTCGCCCCGGACGAAGGCGAATACCGCCATTCCCCCCGCCCCCAGGGCGGCCAGGGGCAGGAAGGCCAGGCCTTTCGACGGCGCGCCGCTGCGGGTCAGCACCGGAATGAAATGCAGCATGGCGCCGAAAATCAGCGGCATCGCCCCCATGGCCAAGGCCAAGTGGACGTGGGCGGCGGGCAGGAGGGGAACCCGCCAGGGCAGCGCCAGGGCGCTGCCGAAGGACAGGAGGGCGACGATCACCAGCACGGGCAGCATGGCATGCAAACTTGTTCAATTCGGACGGCAACTATAATGGGCCTAAGCCCGCCGCCGCACCATCCCCCCAAATCAAGAACCCAGGAGAAAGTCATGAACGTCTCCCAAGCCATCGAAACCCGCCGCGCCATCAAGGCCTTCGACCCCGGCCACGCCATGCCGGAGGACGACATCCGGCTCCTGACGCAACTCGCCATCCTGTCCCCCACCGCCTTCAACATCCAGAACTGGCGCTTCGTGCTGGTGCGGGACCCGGCGCTGCGGCAGGAAATCCGCCAAGTGGCCTGGGACCAGGCCCAGGTGACCGACGCCTCCCTGCTGGTGGTCCTGTGCGCCGACCTCAAAGCCTGGGACAGGGACCCGGCCCGCTACTGGCGCAACGTCCCCAACGAGGTGCGGGAATTCCTGGTGCCCGCCATCGGCCAGTACTACAAGGGGCGGGAAGCGGTGCAGCGGGACGAAGCCATGCGCTCCTGCGGCATGGCCGCCATGACCCTGATGCTGGCCGCCCAGGAAATGGGCTACGCCTCCTGCCCCATGGACGGCTTCGACTTCGACGCCGTGGGCCGCCTCCTCAACCTGCCCCCGGACCATACCGTCTGCCTGTTCGTCGCCATCGGCAAAGCGGCCCGGGAACCCTGGCCCCGGGGCGGGCAGTTGGCCCTGAACGAGGTGGTGGTCACCGACCGCTTCGCCTGACCCGGCTTGACCCTTGGCGGCGGCAGGGTATCCTAGGGCCATGAAAATCCTGCGCTTCGTCCAAAAGCTCAAGGTATGGCGGCTGTGGCTGCTGTCCGTGATTCTGGCGATCCTCATCACCGAAGTGGTGGTTTCCGCCATGGGCCTGCTGCTCCTGGGCGAAATCACTAACGATTACCTGCTCACCGGCCTGGTGGCCTCCTTCCTCGCCGCCTCCCTGGTGGCCGCCCTGATTCTCTATTTCGTCCGGGAACTGAAGCGCCTGAGCGAAAGCCTGCAACGGCAGGTGACGCTGGAAGTGGCCCGCAGCCGGGAGAAGGACCATCTCCTGATCCAGCAGTCCCGCCTCGCCGCCATGGGGGAAATGATCGGCAGCATCGCCCACCAATGGCGCCAGCCCCTCAACGCCCTGGGCCTGGTCCTGGCCAACATCCGCGACGCCTACGACCACAACCAGCTCAACCGCGACTACCTGTACCAGACGGTGGACAATGGCCGGCGCCTGATCCGGGAAATGTCGGGCACCATCGACGAATTCCGCAACTTCCACCGCTCGGAGGAGGAGCAAACCGCCTTCCCCCTGCGCCACGGGGTGGAAAGCGCCCTCGCCATCCTCCAGGGGGAACTGGAACACCACGGCATCGAAATCCGCCTCCGGGGCGGCGAAGGCATCATCGCCCGGGGCTACCCCCGGGAATACTCCCGGGCCCTGCTCAACCTGCTCACCAACGCCAAGGACGCGCTCCTGACCACCCGCCCCGCCGCCCCCCGCATCGACATCGAACTGGCCGCCGGGGAAGGCGAGGCCACCGTCCGCATCCGGGACAACGGCGGCGGCATCCCGGCGGAAATCCTGCCCCGAATCTTCGACCCCTACTTCACCACCCGGGACAAGGGCGCCGGCGTCGGCCTCTACCTGGCCAAAGCCTTCATCGAAACCCACATGGAAGGGCGCATCGAAGTCCGCAACACGGAAGACGGCGCCGAATTCCTGGTGGCCTGCCCCCTGGCCCCCACCCCCTAGGACACCTCATGACCCACGCCTGCGACGACGACTCCTGCACCTCCGCCCCCCACTCCACCGGCATCGGCATCCCCCGGGTCGGCCGCTTCGACGGCGACGCCTTCGAACAAGCCATCACCGACCTGCTCAAGGCCGCCGGGGTGGAACCGGATTCCCTCCACACCGGCCGCACCGCCAAGCGCGTGCGGGACCTGTGGGAAAAGCGCCTCCTCGGCGGCTACGACCTGGACCCCGCCGATGCCCTGGGGGAAGGCTTCCACGACGAGCGGGAAGACCTGGTGGTGGTGCGCGGCATCGCCGTCCACGGCGTCTGCCCCCACCACCTCGTCCCCTTCCGCGGCATCGCCCACGTGGCCTACGTCCCCGGCGGGCGGCTCCACGGCTTCGGCCGCATCGCGAGAATGGTGGACGCCATCGGCCACCGCTTCACCTACCAGGAATGGATGACCCGGGACGTGGCCGAAGCCCTGGTCACCCACGGCATGGCCAAGGGCGCCGCCTGCGTCATCGAGGCCGAGCAGCTGTGCCTGCTGCTGGGGGAAGACCGGCGGGGAGACGAGCGGGTGGTGACCCAGGCGTTTGCCGGGTGCTTCAAGGAGGACAGCCAGTTGCGGCTGGAGTTTTTGCGGGCGATCGGGGGGCGGGGGGTGTAACCCTCCAGGTTACATTCAAAACTGAAATCGAATATAACGTTATGCCGCATGAGGAGTTACGGAGTGGCTCAAGTGCACGAATTCATGAATACGGAATCCCCAAGTGGAAAAACGCTCTCGCTGGGTATCGACGACGAGGCACACCTCTACGTAAACGGTAAGAAAGTGATCACTGAGCAGAAAGTAACACTTCGGTGGTGGATCGACATTGCCGTGGTACTTGGTGCTCTTGGTGCTTTTACCCAAGGCATAGTGGCAATCTGCACTCTCTACAAATGAGCCCACGTAGGGCAATGGAATGGGCTCCTCCCGCGCAGCCCGCGTAGGGCGCAAACCAACGGGCATTGCGCCGGATGCCTAGTTCGGCGCAACACCATAAGCTTCATGCCTAACCAAGATTGAGAAACCCCCATGCCCGCCACGCTTGAATCCGTCCTCCGCACCCGCGTCATCGGCCCGTTCCTCGTCCTCGTTCCCGGTGTCCTGGTCGTCCGGGCGCCCGCCATCGGGGGAATTCTCTCCGCCTTTTTCCAGAACGCGGCCCTGGTATGGGTCCTGGGTTCTTTGCTGCTCTTCTGCGGCCTGCTGATCATCGCCTATCACCAGTACTGGTCGAGCCCGGCGGCGGTCCTGATTTCCCTCTTCGGCTGGTTCCTGGGGCTACGCGGGCTGGCGCTGTTGGTCGCCCCGCAACTGATCGCGGAGGGGGCGGCGGCGGCCATGAACGACTTGCCGCTGGTGCGGGTCGGCTTTTCCGTCCTCGTCCTGGTCGGTCTCTGGCTGACCTATGTGGGCTGGATCGCCAAGCCGCCCGTGTCCGGTCCGTGAAGGCCGTTCGGCGCGGCTTGCCCGGCGGCTGACCACCATTCTTTCCCGATGGCGCATCTTACCCGCCACCGGTTAGTGGTAATCCTCCTCCCGCTGGTGCCTGAAGGCGAGCAGCGTCACCGTATTCCCTTCCTCAATCTCGAACAGGGCCACGTAGCCCCCGCTGCCGAAGGGAATGAGCAGTTCCCGCAGCAGAGGATTGGACGACCCGCCCAGGGCCTTGCGGCAGGAGAAGGGGAACAGCGCCAGAAACTCCACGGCCTTGGCGATGGCTTCCCGGGCACGTTCAGCGGCGGCGATGTCCTGCTCCAGGAGGAAATCGAACAACCGCAGCAGGTCCACTTCGGCGTCAGGCGTGAAGCGGACGGTGAAGCGGGTCATTTGGACTTGGAAGTGGCGCGGACCTGTTCCAGGCGCTGGGCCAGCTTGTCCAGCACGGTGTCGGCGGCCACGTAGCGGCCCGACTCCCTGGCTGCCTGGGCCGAGGCCAACCCGCGCCGGATGAACGCCTGCTGGGCCTGCCGGAATTCGATGTTGCGGCGCACCGATTCCTCCACGAAGCTCGACAGGGTTTCATCGGCCAGCAGGACTTCTTCCGCAGCCTGGCGCAATTCGGGCTCCACCCGGAGGGAGGGGAGGGAAGCAGTTTTCATCGGCGGGCTCCTTGCGTTGCATTTGCAATGCAATTATGGCCCCCGCTTTCCTCCCGGGCAAGCCTGCACAAGGCACAATAACCAACGGGCATTGGAGCGCCCCCTGAAACCACGCACAAACCCAAGAAGCGGCGTAAAATCAAACCATTCCCTACCCCAAGGATGCCCACCATGAACTTCAACATCGAGCACGAACAGGAAGAAGACGGCCGCTGGCTGGCCGAGGTGCCGGAGCTTCCGGGGGTTCTCGCTTACGGCAGCACGGCGGAGGAGGCGATGGGAAAAGCCGAGGCCCTGGCCCTGCGGGTGCTCGCCGACCGGATCGAAGCCGGCGAAAGCCGTCCGCTTCCCATCTCCATAGGGTTCCCCGCAGCGGCATGAGCCAATAGCCGCCACCAAGGCCAAGCGGGTGCTTGCGGCTTTGCTTGGCATCGGCTGGACGCTCAAGCGCCAAACCGGCTCCCACCGCACCCTTTCCCGCCCAGGCTGGCCGGATTTTCGCCTTCCATGATGGGGAAGAAATCGGCCCCCGGATGCTCGCCCGCATCACCAAGCATACCGGCCTGAACCCTTCCGACCTGTAACCGGTCTCATCTCAACGAATGTGGCGGATAAGGGACCATGAAGATCAAACTCAAGCGCGCCTACGAACCACCCGCCCCGGAAGACGGCTCCCGCGTCCTGGTGGACCGGCTTTGGCCCCGGGGCATTTCCAAGGACGCGGCCCGCATCGGCCTATGGCTCAAGGAAGCCGCACCGAGCGACGAATTGCGCCAGTGGTTCGGCCACGATCCCGCGCGATGGGGCGAATTCAGGCAACGCTACTGGCGTGAACTGGAGGAAAATGCGGCGGCCCTGGCGCCGCTGCTGGCGGAAATCCGCAAGGGCCCGGTCACCCTGGTCTACGGCGCCAAGGACGAAGACCACAACAACGCCGTGGCGCTGAAGGAATTCATCGCGTCACGCCAGGCGGAATAACCCATTTGAAGAGAGTCCCCTCATGAAAATCAGCAACCGTATCGTCTACTCCGCCATCGCCGCCGGCTGCTTCGGCCTGCTGGGTTTCGGCCTGGTCTACCTCCAGGGAGTGCTGTATCTGCTGCCTTGCCCCCTGTGCGTGATGCAGCGCATCGCCTTCCTGCTGGCGGGGTTCCTGGCGCTGGCGGCGGCGGTCCAAAATCCGGGCCGTCTCGGCCTGCGGATATACGGCGGGCTGATCGGGCTGGCGGCCCTGGGGGGATTGGTGGTCGCCCTGCGGCAGCTTTATCTGATCCATTTTTCCCAGGCCTTCGAATGCGGCATCAGCCCGGAGGAAAAATTCCTCAACGCCCTGCCCCTGGCCCAGTGGTGGCCCCGCATGTTCCTCGCGGTGGGCGATTGCACCGAGGTGGCCTGGACTTTCCTCACCCTCAGCATTCCCGCCTGGGCGGCGTTGTGCTTCGCCGCCATCATCGGCGCGGCGCTGTGGACGGCTTGGCGGAAGAATTAACCGCAGACGTGAAAAAGGGGGCCCGACAGGCCCCCTTCTCTTTTCCACGGCGACGTGGGTTTAGCGCATGCCCGCCCCCATTTCACCCATGGGCAGGGTGGGCATGGTGATGAACAGATTGCTCAGCCCGCCCACCACCATCATCACCACGATGGCCACCACCACGACCACCGCCGTATAGCCGATCGCCTTCTCCTGGGGGGCCTTCATCAGCCGGGGCAGGCCCAGGTAGAGCAGGTACAGGCCGTAGAGGGCCGCCACCAGACCGACGATTCCCAGCATGGGCAATATCATGACGATGCCGGCCACCCAGCTGGGGGTGGAGGCGTAGGCGGCGACCTTGAGGGCCTGGGTCTGGTTCTTTTCGCCACCGAAGGTGGGAGCCAGGGCGTCGATGATGAGGGCGATGATGAACACGCCCACCAGGGTCAGCGCGTAGCTGGTGACGGCGGAGGCGATGGCGCCGCCGAGGGGTACCCGGAAGGTGCCCATGAAGGGCATGCTGATGCCCACCACGGACATGCCGATGACGGAGGCGACCGGACCGATGGCCGCCAGGGGCGCGATGTAGCCCTTGTACAGGTCGGCCACGGAGGTGGTTTCCCCGGCGATGGCCTCCCACTCGGATTTGGGTTGAAGCAGGATGTTTTTGACGCGATCGACCAGACTCATTGCAGTACCCCCTTTTTGGTGTTGTAACGGTTACTACGGCGACGCCTACGATAATCCCGTTACAAAACAATCGCAAGCACGGTTTATAGGCGCCTACTTTGGCAGCGGGCGGAACAACTGGGACGCCTGCCACAGGTAGAACGTCACCGTGGCCGAAGCGGCGAGGGGACGGCCGTTCGGATCGACGGCGGTCACCTGCACCGTATGCTCGCCCCGCTCCACCCCCTGGAGGGTGAAGGACTGGCCGGTTTGCAGGTCGGGCAGGGCCTGCCCGTCCACGGTCAGCCGGAAACCCGCCCCCTGGGCTGCGGCGGCGGGCTCCACGGCCCATTCCACCGGCACGGTGCCGCTGTTGTCGTGGATGGTTTCGCCGTCGGCGGGGGATACGATGCGCAGGGAGGCAATGCCGGGGGCCGGCGCTTCGGCCGGGGTGTTTTCCCGGGGAAGGTTTTCCAGGGGCGGCGGGGGCGGCACCGGCTGGAAATCGGGAAGGGGCACGCGCCGGGCGCCGGGGCGGGGGGTGTCGGAATAAACGGTGCGGCCCTTGTCGTCCACCCATTCGTAGACATCAGCCAAGGCCGCCAGGGGAAGGAAGCACAGCAGGGCAAGCCAGAACGCTTTCATTGGGAATCCGCCGGGTTCGTGTTGCCCCATTATAGGCGACCTCTGGGCTTCAACCCTCTTCTGTACTATCCTTAACTTACCGGTTCGCCAGAAACCGGCCCATGACAAAGAGGAGAGCACACATGCATGAGTTCGAATCCGATACGGTCAAAACCCGCAAGATCCGCTTCAGCAACACCACCTCCGAAGAACTCCGCCAGATCGTCGACGCCCTGCAAAGCCTGAGCCACGTCAGCGCCCGCCGCTGCGGCCAGAGCGCCTACGTGGAAGTGAGTTACGACCTGAGCGAACACAGCTGCGAGGAACTGGAACAGTTTCTCGCCCAGAAGGGCTTCTTCCCCGACCACACCCTGGGGGAAAGCGTGAAGCGCGGCCTGATCCATTACACGGAAGAAGTGGAGCGGGAGAACCGGCACATGACCAACCGGGACGAACGCTACCGGCAAATCTTCGTCAGCGCCAACGGCCGCCACTTCCGCCAGGTGGAACGGGAAAACCCCCTGCCGCCGGAAGACCTGCGGGGCTACTTCTAGCCCTTGCCCGGCCGGGGGGCCGGGCCGTAGCCCCCGCCCCCCGGCGTTTCGATCACCAGCACGTCCCCCGCCGCCACCGCCACTTCGGCGCAGGCCGGCAGTTCCTCCACTCGCCCGTCTTTCCGCTCCAGGCTGTTGCGCCCCGTCGCCCCCGCTTCGCCGCCTTCCAGGCCGAAAGGCCCCTGGGCGCGGTGGCTGGACAGCAGCGTCGCCGTCATGGGGGCGAGGAAGCGCAGCCGCCTGACCGCACCGTCGCCCCCCTTGTACCGCCCCACCCCGCCGCTGCCGCGGCGGATGGAGAATTCCTCCACCCGCACCGGGAGGCGCCATTCCAGCACCTCCGGGTCGGTGACGCGGGAGTTGGTCATGTGGGTATGGACCGCCGAGGCGCCGTCGAAACCCGGCCCGGCGCCGGCACCGCCGCAAATGGTTTCGTAGTACTGGCGCTCGCCGTCGCCGAAGGTGAGGTTGTTCATGGTGCCCTGGCTGCCGGCCAGCACGCCGAGGGCGCCGTAGAGGGCGTCCACCACGTGCTGGGAGGTTTCCACGTTGCCCGCCACCACCGCCGCCGGATAGGCCGGGTTGAGCATGGATTCTTCTGGAATCAAGATTTCCAGGGGCCGCAGGCAGCCGGCGTTGAGGGGAATGGCTTCCTGCACCAGGGTGCGGAACACGTACAGCACGGCGGCCTTGGCCACCGCCGCCGGGGCGTTGAAGTTGTTGTCCCGCTGGCTTGAGGTGCCGGCGAAGTCGATGCGGGCCCGGCGGCGCTTCCGGTCCACGGTCACCGCCACGCGGATTTCGCCGCCGCTATCCAAAGGCTGGACGAAGGCGCCGTCCTGGAGGTCCGCCAGCACCCGTTGCACGGCGGCCTCGGCATTGTCCAGCACGTGACCCATGTAGGCCCGCACCACCGGCAGGCCGAATTCCTCCACCAGCCGCACCAGTTCCTGGGCGCCCTTCTCGCAGGCCGCCACCTGGGCCCGCAGGTCGGCCAGGTTTTGCGGAATGTTGCGAGCCGGATGAGGGCCGGCGGCAAGCCACTCCTTCACCGCCTCCTCCAGGAAGCCGCCGCTCTCGACGATTTTCAGACCGTCGGACAGGCAGCCCTCGTCCAGGATGCTGCGGCTGGCGGGGGGCATGGAGCCGGGGGTAATGCCCCCCACGTCGGCGTGGTGGCCCCGGGCGGCGACGTAGAACAGGATTTCCGAGCCCTTCCACACCGGCGCGATGACGGTGATGTCCGGCAAGTGGGTGCCGCCGGCGTAGGGGCTGTTGGTCAGAAACACGTCCCCCGGCCCCATCTCCGCGCCGAGCTTGGCGATCAGGGCTTTCACCGCCTCCCCCATGGAGCCCAGGTGCACCGGGATGTGGGGGGCGTTGGCGATGAGTTCGCCGCCGCCGTCGAACACGGCGCAGGAGAAATCCAGCCGCTCCTTGATGTTCACCGAGTGGGCGGTGTGCTGCAGGGCCACCCCCATCTGCTCGGCCACGGACATGAAACGGCGGTTGAAGATTTCCAGCAGCACCGGATCGGCATCCGTGCCGGGAGCAATGCGCTTGGGCAAAGGCGAAGAACGTTCCAGCACCACCGCCCCTTGGGCCGTGACCCGGCCGCGCCAGCCGGACTCGATGACGATGGTGGAAGTGGGTTCGATCACCAGGGCCGGGCCGTCCATGGCAGCGCCCGGCGACAGGCCCTCCCGGCGGAAGACCGGGCAAGCCCGCCACTCACCATCGATGAACAGCGGCGCCTCGCTTTCCGCCTTGGCGGGAAAGGCTGCCGCTTCAGCCTCTTTATCATCGGGCAGGCTTTCCGCGCCGCCCACCAGTTCCACCAAAACCGCCTCCGCCACCAGCCGGCGGCCTTCGAACACGAAGCCGTAGCGGGCACGGTGGGCGGCCTGAAAACCGGCTTCCAGTTCGGAAAGGCTGGCGAATTCCACCGGGAACGCGGTGTCCGTGCCCTCCACCTTGAGGTGGACGCGGCGGACGATCGAAATTTCCCCCTCCGCCAGCCCTTGGCTGACCATTTCCCGCCGCCCTTCCGCTTCCAACTCGGCGAACAGCGTTTCCAGCCCGGACATCAGCCCCTGGTCCAGCACCGCCTCCACCGCCCGCTCCTTCATCAGGCGCTGCTCGGCCAGGCCCATGCCGTAGGCGGACAGCACGCCGGCCAGGGGGTGGAGGAACACCCGCCCCATGCCCAGGGCGTCCGCCACCCGGCAGGCGTGCTGGCCGCCGGCGCCGCCGAAGCAGCACAGGGTGTAGGCGGTGACGTTGTAGCCCCGCTCCAGGGAAATCTTCTTGATGGCATCGGCCATGTTTTCCACCGCCACCCGGATGAAGCCTTCGGCGGCTTCTTCCGGGGTGCGGCCGGCTGCGGCGGCCAATTCGGCGAAACGGGCGCGCACCGCGTCGGCGTCCAGGGCTTGGTCGCCCACCGGGCCGAACACCCGGGGGAAAAACTCGGGGCGGATGCGGCCCAGCATCACGTTGGCGTCGGTCACCGTCAGCGGCCCGCCGCGGCGGTAGCAGGCGGGGCCGGGGTTGGCGCCGGCGGAATCGGGGCCGACGGTGAAGCGGCCGTGGCGAAAATACAGCACGGATCCGCCCCCCGCCGCCACGGTGTGGATGTGCAGCATGGGCACCCGCAGACGCACCCCGGCCACCACGGTTTCGAAACTGCGCTCGTACTCGCCGTCGAAGTGGGACACGTCGGTGGAGGTGCCCCCCATGTCGAAGCCGATGAGCTTGTGAAAGCCGGCCGCCCGGGCGGTCTTCACCATGCCGACGATGCCCCCGGCGGGCCCGGAAAGGATGCTGTCCTTGCCCTGGAAGGACTCCGCCGCCGCCAGCCCGCCGTGGGACTGCATGAACCACAGCCGCCCCTGGCCGCCCAGGCCCTCGTCCACCTGGGCCACGTAACGGCGCAGCAAGGGGGAAAGGTAGGCGTCCGCCACCGTGGTGTCTCCCCGTGCCACCAGCTTGATCAGCGGGCTGGCCCGGTGGGAAACGGAGATTTGCGTATAGCCGATCTGCCGCGCCAGCGCGGCGACCTGTTCCTCGTGCCGGGGGTAGCGGTAGCCGTGCATGAGCACGACGGCGACGGCGCGGAAGCCTTGGTCGAAAGCCGCTTGCAGGCCGGCGCGGGCGCTTTCCAGATCGAGGGGGACGATTTCCTCGCCCTGGGCGTCGAAGCGCCCATCGATCTCCACCACCCGGCCATAGAGCCGCTCGGGCTTCACGATGTGGAGGGCGAAGATGTCGGGGCGGTTCTGGTAGCCGATTTCCAGGGCATCGCCGAAGCCCCGGGTGATGGCGAGAACCACCGGTTCCCCCTTGCGCTCCAGCAGGGCGTTGGTGCCCACGGTGGTGCCCATTTTCACCGCCTCCACGGCGCCGGGAGGAATGCCTTCGTCCGGGGCCCGCTGCAGCAGTTCGCGGATGCCCTGGATGGCGGCGTCCCGATAGCGTTCGGGGTTTTCGGACAGAAGCTTGTGGACGTGAAGGGCGCCGTCAGGGGCGCGGGCGACGATGTCGGTGAAGGTGCCGCCGCGGTCGATCCAGAATTGCCAGGCGCCCTGGCGACTCATTTTTTACGGAAAACGATATCCCACACCCCGTGTCCCAGGCGCAGTCCCCGCTGCTCGAACTTGGTCAAAGGGCGATAGTCGGGGCGTGGGGCGTAGTCCTGTGCCGTATTGACCAGGCGGGGTTCGGCGCTCAGCACCGCCAGGATGTGCTCGGCGTATTCCTGCCAGTCGGTGGCGGCGTGGAGGTAGCCGCCGGGCTTGAGCTTGTCGCACAGCAGGGCCACCAGGGCGGGCTGGATCAGGCGCCGCTTGTGGTGGCGCTTCTTGTGCCAGGGGTCGGGGAAGAAAATGTGCACGCCGGACAGGGTTTCCGGACCGATCATGTGCTTCAGCACCTCCACCGCGTCGTGCTGCATGATACGCAGGTTGGTGAGGCCGCCTTCGTCGATCTGCTTCAGCAGGCTGCCGACGCCGGGGCCGTGGACTTCGATGCCCAGGTAGTCGTTCTCGGGATGGGCCGCCGCAATGTGGGCAGAAGTCTCCCCCATGCCGAAACCGATTTCGAGGATTTTCGGCGCGGGGCGGCCGAAAGCCTGGTCCAGGTCGAGCACGGCGTCCTGGTAGGGGATGCCGTAGCGGGGCTTCAGCTCCTCCAGGGCCCGCTGCTGGGCGTGGGACACCCGCCCCTGGCGCAGGACGAAGCTGCGGATGGGGCGGTTGCGGAGTTCTTCGCTCACTTGCCGATCAGGCCGGAGGTGGGAGAGCTGGGACTGGCGGAATAGAGCTTCTTCGGCATGCGCCCGGCGAGGAAGGCTTCCCGGCCCGCTTCCACCGCTTTTCTCATGGCCGAGGCCATGAGGATGGGATCCTTGGCGCCGGCGATGGCGGTGTTCATCAGCACCGCGTCGCAGCCCAGCTCCATGGCGATGGCGGCATCCGAGGCGGTGCCCACGCCGGCATCCACCACCACCGGCACCTTGAGGGTGTCGATGATGATCTGCAGGTTCCACGGGTTGAGGATGCCCATGCCGGAGCCGATGAGGGAAGCCAGGGGCATCACCGCGACGCAGCCGATCTCCTCCAGCTGCTTGGCGATGATGGGGTCGTCCGAGGTGTAGACCATGACCTGGAAGCCGTCCTTCACCAACACTTCGGCGGCCTTCAGGGTTTCCACCACGTTGGGATAAAGGGTGTGGGGATCCCCCAGCACTTCCAGCTTCACCAGGGAATGGCCGTCGAGCAGTTCCCGCGCCAGGCGCAGGGTGCGGATGGCGTCGTCCGCGGTGTAGCAGCCGGCGGTGTTGGGCAGGTAGGTGTATTGCGACGGCGGCAGGGCGTCCAGCAGGCTGGGTTCGCCGGCGGTCTGGCCGATGTTGGTGCGGCGGATGGCCACGGTGACGATCTCGGCGCCGGAGGCTTCCACGGCGCGGCGGGTTTCGTCGAAATCCCTGTACTTGCCGGTGCCCACCAGCAAACGGGACGAATAGGCTTTGCCTGCGATAACGAGTTGGTCCATGATTTTCGTGAGAGGTAAGGGGGGAGGAGTTAGGGATGGGAAGTGGGACACCTTTGCGCCTCACTCCTCACGCCTAACGCCTCTCGCACACGTCAGCCGCCGCCCACGGCGACCACGATTTCCAGCTTGTCGCCGTCGGCCAGGGCGGTTTCGGCGAACTGACTGCGGGGCACGATCTCGCCGTTGCGCTCCACGGCGATACGCTTGCCCACCAGGTCGAGCTTCTCCACCAACTGGGAAACGCTGAGAGATTCCTCGAATGCGTGGGAAACGCCGTTGACCGTAAGCTGCAACACCTTCAACAACCCGCCGAAATCCAGTAGAATGGCGATTCTAGCATGCGGGTGTAGTTCAATGGTAGAACGGCAGCTTCCCAAGCTGCATACGAGGGTTCGATTCCCTTCACCCGCTCCATCCGGCTCCCTTTTTGCTAAAGTTCCAACAAGACCCACCGCGCTGGAGCTTTGATGAATCCCTATATCAAGTACGGGCTTTACGCCCTGGCCGGCCTGTTCGCCGCCGTCGCCGTGCTCGTCGGGGTAGTGATCGCCACCTTCGACCCCAACGACTACAAACCCCAGATCATCAAGCTGGTGCAGGAAAAGAAGCAGCGCACCCTGAACATCCAGGGCGACATCAAGCTCGCCTTCTATCCCAAGATCGGCGCCGACCTGGGGAAGGTGTCCTTGAGCGAGCGCAACAGTTCGCAGGAATTCGCCGCAGTGGACAACGTCCGGGTGTTCCTGTCCCTGCTGCCCCTGCTGAAAAAGCAACTGATCGTGGACCAAGTGCGCATCGACGGCTTGCGCGCCACCCTGATCCGCAACCCGGACGGCAGCACCAACATCGACGACCTGCTGAAGAAGGAAGAGGAAAGCGAGCAGTTCAAGTTCGACATCGACAGCGTCAAGCTCACCAACTCGGCCCTGACGGTGGATGACCGCCTCGGGGGCAGGAAACTGGCCATCAGCGCCCTCGACCTGTCCACCGGCCGCATCGCCAACGGCGTCCCCGGCAGCCTGGACCTCGGCCTCCAATTGAAAAGCGACGCCCCCAAGCTGGATGCGCGGGTAAAACTCGCCTCCGGCTTCCTGTTCGACCTGGACGCCAAGCATTACAAGCTGGACGACCTGAAGGCCCAGGTCAGCGGGGAAGGACTGGAGGTGAAATTGAGCGCCCCCAAAATCGACATCGCCGCCGACAAGGCCGAAGGGGAAAGCGTCACCCTGGAAGCCGACATCGCCCGCCCTGACGGCAAGCTCCACGCCCTGCTGACCCTCCCCGGCATCAGCGGCAATGCCCAGGCGCTGCGCATCGGCGAAATGAAGCTCGCCCTGGACGGCAAGCAAGGACAGAACGCCATCCAGGGCCGGCTCAGCACGCCGGTGAACGGCAACCTGGAGACCCTGCGCTTCGACTTTCCCACCCTGGCCGCCAACCTGACGGTGAACAACCCGAAGTTTCCCGGGGGCAAGCTGAACGCCGACCTGAAGGGGAAGGGCAGCCTCGACATCCGGGGCCACAACGCCGCCTTCGCCCTCAACGGACGTGTGGACGAAAGCACGGTTCGGGCGCAACTGGGTCTCATCGCCTTTGCCCCGCCGGCCTACACCTTCAACGTGAGCCTGGACAGACTGAACCTGGACCGCTATCTGCCGCCGTCCAAGCAGGACAGCGCCCCGGAGCAGCCCCTGGACCTGTCGGCGCTGAGAACCCTCAATGCCAGCGGCAGTCTGCATATCGGCGAATTCCAAGCCTCCAACGTCAAGGCCAGCAACCTGCGCCTGGAGATGAAGGCCGACGATGGCCGAGTGCAGCTTGCCCCCCTGTCCGCCAATCTTTACCAGGGCACCCTCAACGGTTCCCTGGCGGTGAACGCCCGGGGCACGCCCCACGTCGCGGTGCAGCAAAAGCTGTCCGGGGTGAACATCGGCCCCCTGCTCAAGGCCGCCGCCGACAAGGACCTGCTCGAGGGACGGGGCAACCTGAACCTGAACGTCGCCGCCAGCGGCGCCACCGTCGGCGCCATGAAACGAACCCTCAACGGCACTGCCGCGGTCAACCTGCGGGACGGCGCCATCAAGGGCATCAACATCGCCCAGACCCTGCGTAACGCAAAGGCCAAGCTGGGAACCCTCAAGGGCGAGCACACCGTGGCCTCCAACGCCCAGGAAAAAACCGATTTCTCCGAACTTTCCGCCAGCTTCCGCATCACCAACGGTGTGGCCCATAACGACGACCTCAACGGCAAGTCCCCCCTCCTGCGCCTGGCAGGCAACGGCGACATCAACCTGGCTGGCGGCTCCGTGGACTATCTCGCCAAGGCGACGGTGGTGGGCACCCTGGAAGGCCAGGGGGGCCAGGACCTCGCCGCCCTCAAGGGCGTGACCATTCCGGTGCGCATCCGCGGGCCCTTCGACAAGCTTTCCTATTCCCTGGATTTCGCCGGCATCGCCGAAGGCGCGGTGAAGGCCAAGGTGGAGGAGAAAAAGGAAGAGGTGAAGGGAAAAGCCCGCGAGGAACTGAAAAAGGGCCTGCAGGACCTGTTCAAGCGCTGATGAACCCTTTCACCCTCAAGCTGATCGCCTGGCAGCGCACCCACGGCCGCCACGACCTGCCCTGGCAAAATACCCGCGACCCCTACGCCATCTGGGTGTCGGAGATCATGCTGCAACAGACCCAGGTCGCGACGGTGATCCCCTACTACCAGCGCTTCATGGCCCGCTTCCCCGCCCTGGCGGACCTCGCCGACGCCACCGAGGACGAGGTGCTGGCCCTGTGGAGCGGCCTCGGTTATTACTCCCGGGGACGCAACCTGCACCGCGCCGCCCGGCTGGTGGTGGAATGCCACAATGGTCCCTTCCCCCGCGACCCGGACCTGATCGCCGAACTGCCGGGCATCGGCCGCTCCACCGCCGCCGCCGTCGCCGCTTTTGCCTTCGGTGCCCGGCTCGCCATCCTGGACGGAAACGTGAAGCGGGTGCTCACCCGCTGCTTCGGCATCGAAGGCTATCCCGGCGACCGGACGGTGGAGAAGGCCTTGTGGCAGCAAGCCGAATCCCTGCTGCCCAAAGACGGTATCGAAGCCTACACCCAGGGGCTGATGGATCTGGGGGCCACCCTGTGCACCCGTGCCAAGCCCCGTTGCGAGGAGTGCCCCATGGAAGGGAGCTGTTTCGCCCGCCGCACGGATCGGGTCAAGGACTTCCCCGGCCCCAAGCCCCGCAAGGCGCTGCCGGAAAAGGCCACCGCCATGGCCCTGATGATCTGCGACGGGGAAATCTTCCTGGAGAAGCGCCCGCCGACGGGAATTTGGGGCGGCCTGTGGAGCCTGCCGGAACTCTCCGCCGACAGCCCGGCGGAAAAGTCTGCTGCCGAGCGCTACGGGGTGGTGGTAAAATCCTGCCTGCCTTTGCCGACCTTTACCCACACTTTCAGTCACTTCCGGCTGCATATCGCACCCTGGCTGATGACGGTGCGCCCGGACGGCAAACGGGCCGCCGAGCCGGGCGGCCTCTGGCTCAACCTTGAAGAAGCCCGCGGCGCGGCACTGCCGGCCCCGGTAAAAAAACTGATTTCTGCCATCCAGGAAAAACCATGAGCGCCCTGTTCCAATCCGACATCAAGAGCCTGCCCCTGCTCAACCGCGGCAAGGTCCGCGACATCTACGCCGTAGGGGAGGATAAACTGCTGGTCGTGACCACCGACCGCCTTTCCGCCTTCGACGTGGTGCTGCCCACACCGATTCCCGACAAGGGCAAAATCCTTAGCGCGGTATCCAATTTCTGGTTCGGCAAGCTGGCCCACATCGTGCCCAACCAACTTACCGGCATCGCTCCCGAAACGGTCGTCGCGCCGGAGGAAAAATCCCAGGTAGGAGGCCGCGCCATTGTGGTGAAGAAGCTCAAGCCCCTCCCCATCGAGGCCATCGTCCGCGGTTACCTGGTGGGTTCCGGCTGGAAGGAATACAAGCAGTCCGGCACCGTGTGCGGCATTCCCCTCCCCGCCGGCCTGCGGGAAGCGGACCGTCTGCCGGAACCGATTTTCACCCCCTCCACCAAGGCGGAAGTGGGCGCCCACGACGAGAACATCAGCTTCGACCAGGCGGCGAAACTGATGAGCGTCGACCTCGCCGCCAAGGTGCGGGACGCCGCCATCGCCCTGTATAAGGAAGCCGCGGAGTATGCGCTCACCCGGGGCATCATCATCGCCGACACCAAGTTCGAATTCGGCCTGGACGACGCCGGCACCCTGCACCTGATCGACGAGGCCCTGACCCCCGATTCCTCCCGCTTCTGGCCCGCCGACAGCTACGCCCCCGGCGCCAACCCGCCCAGTTTCGACAAGCAGTACGTTCGGGATTGGCTGGAAGCCCAGCAATGGGACAAGAAGCCTCCCGCCCCCGCCCTGCCGGCGGACGTGGCGGCGAAGACCGCGGAAAAATACCGCGAAGCGCTCACCCGCCTGACAGGGGCGTAAAAGGGAGGGCACCCCTCCTTGAAATCGCCTTGGTATGCCCTTACCCTAGCGAGGAAGGGTCATCGCCCCAACTGAGAAAGGGTAGGTCCGGCCATGGATAGGGATAGCCTGGTTCCGATCAAGAAAGCCGAACTCGCAGTGGGGGAGCCCCTGCCGTGGCCGGTTTACGACGTCAGCGACAACCTGCTGCTGAACGAGGGCGTGGTCATCCAGAACCACCGCCAGCTGGACGCCCTGTATGAAAAAGGGGTGTACCGCAATCCCACCTGGAACATCAAGGCCCGGCGCCAGCCGAGGTCCATCCCCCTGGCCAAGCGCCCGGCCGAGGAAATAGGCGCCCCTCCGCCGCCCCGGCAAAACAACCTGCAATTGAAGTTCAGCGAGATGAAGCTGGGCTTGGGGGACCGGCTCCAGCTCCAGGAAGTGACCGGGGAAAAGGCCCGCCACCTAGCCAAGATCGTCGGCTACCTGGATGGCCAATCCCTGATCGTCACCCACCCCGCCAAAGACGGCAAGCCGCTGGTTTTCCTGGAGCGCCAGCCCCTCATCGTGCGGGCGTTCTCCGGCAAGCACGCCTATGCTTTCGAGACTCATCTGCTCCGGTCCTACCCCGTCCCCTATCCCCATCTTCACCTGGGCTGCCCGAAACACGTGGAGAAGAAGGAAATCCGGGGTTCGGAACGCATCGCCTGCGACATCATCGCCTCGGTCACCCCTGAAGCCGACACGGAAAAGCGCCCCCGCGCCGGGGTCATGACCAACCTGAGCATCACCGGAACGAAGATTATGTCCAAGGAGGTTTTGGGCGAAAAAGGTGCGTCCCTGGCCCTGGCTTTCCGCTGCCAGGGCAACCTGTCGGACGACTACCTGACCCTGCGCGGCATCATCCGCCAGGTGGACTTCGACGCCGAGGACGGCGGGGTACGGCACGGGGTAGAGTTCGTCGAACTGCAAAACAGCGAACGGCTGATCCTGGAAAATACGATCTACCGCCTGCGCTTCGACGGAATCTGAAGGGCTTCCGACGGACGCCGAAAAAGAAAATGCCCCGCCAGAGCGGGGCATTTTCTTACGCCGGGAACACTTAAGCGGAGAAGGACGAGCCGCAGCCGCAGGTGGACACCGCGTTGGGATTTTTGATCACGAACTGGGCGCCTTCCAGGCTTTCCTTGTAGTCGATTTCAGCACCCACCAGGTACTGGAAGCTCATGGAATCCACCAGCAGGGTCACGCCATTTTTTTCGATGGTGGTGTCGTCCTCGTTCACGTTCTCATCGAAAGTGAAGCCGTACTGGAAGCCGGAACAACCGCCCCCGGTCACAAACACCCGCAGCTTGAGGCCCGGGGTGCCTTCCTCGTCGATCAGTTCCTTAACCTTTTGGGCCGCGCTGTCGGTGAAAATCAACGGGCTGGGGGCTTCGGTCACAGCATTCATGGCAAGTCTCCTTAATACTTAACAAATTTACTAAACAATTATGCGCCGCCACCGGAAACCGGTCAACGGGCGGGTATCTCTCCCCCGTTATTCTTCAGCCGGAACGGCGGGATGATGCCCCGCCCCGTTTTCCTGGTAAACCAGCTTGCCCTCGACGATAGCCCCGAGGTGCATTTCCAGGGTTTTGTAATGCACGTCCCCTGTGACATGGGCCTTGGGTTGCAGTTCCGCGTATTCCGTCGCATACACCGGCCCCATCACCGTGCCATTGATCACCACGTGGGATACCTGAATTTCACCGTCCACCCGCGCCGGCTCCGACAGCACCAGGGTGCCGGTCTGTCCCGCCTCGGCGCCGATATTGCCCTTCACGTGGCCGTCGATGCGCAGGCCGCCGCTGAAGGTGATGTTACCGTCGATCCGGGTACCCGCCCCAATCAAGGTATCGATGCGATTCTGCGGCCTGCTGGTTTTTTTTCCGAAGAACATGCTAGCTCCCTATGGCAGAGTTGCCGTCTGCTGTAGCTTGGGGGACGATGCGCCCCCTTCGAACACCCGTGCTTGCACCGATTTTACCACCGCTCCCGCCGGAGCCAGGAAACTTCCCTCGACCCGCTGGTAATAACGGAAATTCAGCGCCAACGCCGGCACCACCTCGCCGTCGGCAGGGACAACGGTCATTCCCCTTTTTCCATCCTGGACATAATTTACCAGCAACTGGACCCGGCCGTGAAAATCCCGTTCCCGCTTCCCTTCCTGCACCACCAGCAGGCGGTAACGGTATTCCCCCGCCACGGCACCGGCTTCCGTCTTGAAACGGTAGATCACCACCTGGTCCAATCCCTTGCCGCTGGGCATCAGGGTCTGGAAAAACGCCAGATCTTCCTGGAGCTTGGCGCTTTCTTCCTGCTGAACCTTCAGCGCCTTGGTCAGGTCCGCTTGGGCGGAACGCTCGATCTGGAGCTGCCGCTCGCCCGCCACCACCGAATTGCGCAGGGAGGCATTCTCTTTTTCCAGTCCCTTGACGGAATCCCGCAACCGCACCAATTCCTCACCGGTCTGGCTGCGGGAAAAGCCCGCCATGCGCATGCCGGCATCGAAGAACTCCCGGGCGAACAGCAGGGCCATCGCCGCCGCCAAGCCGAACAGCGCCCACCGCCAGTACCATGGCACGTGGGTGCGCACGGACATTTGCGGCGCCGCGATGCCGAAGCGGCGTCGCAGCCGGCGCTTGACGGTTCTCATGGCAGGATGGGAATCTGCTGCAATCCCGTGTTCTCCGGCAAGCCGAAGAGAAGGTTCATGTTCTGTACCGCCTGGCCGGCGGCGCCCTTGACCAGGTTGTCGATCACCGACAGCACCACCACGGTGTCGCCGCCCTGGGGCCGGTGTACCGCGATACGGCAGTGGTTGGCGCTGCGCACCGAACGGGTTTCAGGATGGGCCCCCGCCGGCAGCACGTCGACGAAATATTCCCCGGCGTAGCGGTCCTGGTACAGGGCTTGCAGGTCCACGTCCTTAGTCAGCCGGCCATAAAGGGTGGCGTGGATACCCCGGATCAGGGGGGTGAGGTGGGGCACGAAAGTGAGGTTCACTTCATTGCCGGCCATCCGCGCCAAGCCTTGCTTGATTTCCGGCAGATGCCGATGGCCAGAAACGGCGTAGGCCTTGAAATTGTCGCTGGCCTCGGCGAACAGGGTGGCCACCTCCGCCTTGCGGCCGGCGCCGGAGACGCCCGACTTGCAGTCCGCCACCAGGAAGTTGGTGTCGATCACGCCGGCCTCCACCAATGGCAGGAAACCCAGCTGCACCGCAGTGGGATAACAGCCCGGGTTGGCAATCAGGCGCGCCCCTTTCACCTCGGCCCGGTTGATTTCCGGCAGGGCGTACACTGCCTCGGCCACCAGGTCGGGGCAGGCATGTACCATGCCGTACCACTTCTCCCACAGGGCCACGTCCTTGATGCGGAAGTCCGCCGCCAGGTCGATCACCTTGACCCCGGCATCCAGCAGTTCGCGGGTCTGCTGCATGGCCACGCCGTTGGGGGTGGCGAAAAACACCACGTCGCAGTCGCCGAGGGCCGCGTCCTGGGGATCGGAGAACTTGAGATTCACCCGGCCGCGCAGGCTGGGGAACATGTCCGAAACCGGCATACCCGCCTCCTTGCGGGAGGTGATAGCCGTCAATTCAACTTCCGGGTGCTGGGCCAGCAGCCGCAGCAACTCGACTCCGGTATATCCGGTACCGCCGACGATTCCTGCCTTGATCATAAAAAACCTTGCCGATTATGGGTTAAGCCGGATTGAGAATAATAAAGCAGCGCCATCCCGCAAGGCAATAAAAAAGCCGCCCGAGGGCGGCTTTTCCATGCCATTGCTGACCGCGATCAACGCTTGGAGAACTGCTTGCGGCGACGGGCTTTGCGCAGACCGACCTTCTTACGTTCCACCTCACGGGCATCGCGGGTAACGAAGCCGGCGTGGGACAGGGCGCTCTTCAGCGAGGCGTCGAAATCGATCAGGGCGCGGGTGATGCCGTGGCGCACCGCACCGGCTTGGCCGGTTTCGCCGCCGCCCATCACGTTCACCTTGATGTCGAAGGCGTCGAGATTGTTGGTCAGCTCCAGGGGCTGGCGCAGGATCATGCGGCTGGTTTCGCGGGAGAAGTACTCGTCCACCGGCTTGTCGTTGACGACGATCTTGCCGGAGCCCTGCTTGATGAACACGCGAGCCACCGAGCTTTTGCGGCGGCCGGTACCGTAATTGTAGTTACCGATCATGACGATTCCTTAGATGTCCAGTTGTTTCGGCTGCTGGGCAACATGGCGATGGGTCGGGCCACGGTACACCTTCAGCTTGCGGAACATGGCGTAGCCCAGGGGGCCCTTCGGCAGCATGCCTTTCACCGCTTTTTCCAGCACACGCTCGGGGTGGCGCTGTTGCAGCTTGATGAAGTTGGTGGTGTAGATACCGCCAGGATAGCCGCTGTGGCGGTGGTACATTTTGTCCTGGGCTTTGTTGCCGGTCACGCGCAACTTGTCGGCGTTCACCACGACGATGAAATCACCGGTGTCCACGTGAGGAGTGTATTCGGGCTTATGCTTACCACGCAGGCGATGAGCGATTTCCGCCGCCAAACGGCCCAACACTTTGTCGGTGGCGTCAACGACGAACCACTCGTGGTTCACTTCATGCGGTTTCGCGGAGAAGGTTTTCATGCGGAAATCCCAACTAATCTTTTCGAAGAAAGGCGCGAATTCTATTCCAAGAAAACCAGCCGTGTCAAATCCGGTTTTTCAAGAGAAGTAATCCGTCCCTTCTTTTGGAGGAAAACGCCTATAACATTTATATAAGACTTCACCGGGCAAGGGCATCAAGTCCAAACCCAATAACAACCTGGAGAAAATCATGGCGGCAGGCATGAAAGTGGGGATTCGTCAGGCGCTCGGATTCGGCATCGTCATTCTACTTCTGATACTCGTGGCGTTTACGGGAGTCCACAGCATGGGGGCCATCAATCAGGAACTGGATCTCATCGTCAACGACCGCCATCCCAAGACCATGTGGACCAGCCAGATCGTCGACAACATCAACGTCATGGCCCGGGCCATGCGCAACCTCCTGATCCTCAAGGACGTAGAGCAGATCAAGAAGGAGAGGGCGCGCATCCCCGCAACTCACAAAGTCCTCGATGAACTGATCGGCAAGCTCGACGCCACAGTGAAATCCGATCAGGGCAAAGCCATGCTGGCCGAACTCAAGGCCGCCCAGACTAACTACCTCAAAACCCAGGAACGGTTCCTCAAAATTGCCGACTCCGGCGACCGCGATGCCGGCGGCACCTTCCTGATCGTGGACATGCGCAAGGACCAAGCTGCCTATTTCAAGGCGGCGGAGAATTTGATCGAATTCCAAAGCCAACTGATGGCGGACAGCGGCAAAGGAGCGGCGGACATGGTGGCGGCCTCCCGCGCCAAGGTGATCGGCCTGGCCATCGCCGCACTCTTGCTCGCCGCCGGCATCGGCTATTGGATCACCCGCAGCCTGCTGAGGCAGCTCGGCGGCGAGCCCGATTACGCTGCCAGCGTAGTGCACCGGATCGCCGACGGGGACCTGTCCATGGCCATCGCCGTCAAACCCGGCGACCGCACCAGCCTGGTCGCTTCCATGCAGGTGATGCAGGAATCCCTCAAGCGCATCGTCGGCGACGTCCAGCGCATCGTCGAGGCTGCCAATCGGGGCGATTTCTCGGTCAAACTCGACACCGGCACCCACCAGGGCTTCGCCAAAGACATTGCCGCCGAACTCAACCAACTGTCAGACACCGTCGACACCGCTTTCAACGACACCGTCCGCGTCGCCCACGCCCTTGCCCAAGGCGATCTCAGCCAGAAGGTCACCCGGGACTATACCGGCGCCTTCAACCAGGTCAAAGTCAACGTCAACGCCACGGCTGACGCCCTCACCAAGATCGTCGCCGAAATCCAGGCCATCGTCGACGCCGCCGCCAACCGGGGCGATTTCAGCGTCAAAATGGATTTGAAAGACAAGGCCGGCTACACCCAAACCTTGAGCGAACTGCTCAACCGCCTGTCCGACGTCACCGAAGGCGGCCTCAAGGACATCACCCGCGTCGCCAACGCCCTGGCCGTCGGCGACTTGAGCCAGAAGATCACCCAGGACTACCCCGGCCTGTTCGACCAAACCAAAAAAGGCGTCAACGGAACGGTGGATGCGTTGAACGACATCGTCAACGACATCCAGTTCGTTGCCCTGTCCGCAGGGCAGGGGGATTTCAGCGTCAAAATGGACTTGTCCAACCGGGAGGGTTACACCAAAACCCTGGCACAGCTTATGAACCAGCTCTCCGACGTTACCGAAGCCGGGCTGCTGGATATTATGCGGGTCGCCAAGGCGCTGGCGGAAGGCGATTTGACCCAAAGCATCACCAAGGACTATCCCGGCCTGTTCGACCAAACCAAGCAAGGCATCAACGCCACGGTGGCAAACCTCCAGCAACTGGTCACCCAGATCAAGGAAACGGTGGACGCCATCAACACCGCCTCCAAGGAAATCGCCAGCGGCAACCAGGACCTGTCCCAGCGCACCGAAGAACAAGCCTCCAGCCTGGAAGAAACCGCCAGCAGCATGGAAGAGCTCACCTCCACCG